>Ga0255334_1000287_pt1 | contig 46790 bp, 42 predicted proteins | sample EtOH5_35cm_T3_12_FD_202080 | JGI IMG/M metagenome (GOLD analysis project Ga0255334, IMG submission 202080) | Sandy soil microbial communities from University of British Columbia, Vancouver, Canada - EtOH5_35cm_T3_129 | ecosystem: Engineered > Artificial ecosystem > Sand microcosm > Unclassified ...
CCGCGCGCGAAGAAGGCCCGCGAATAGAGCTGCTGCAGTACGAAGGCCGGAGTGCCCAGGCCGTAGAAGAACAGGGCCGCCGCCGTCTGGCTGGCGTCGAAGGCGGTGAACTGGCCGCGCGTATAGAGGCCGTCCGACAGGAAGCCGGGCATGGCGATCAGCGCCGCCGCGGCCGGCAGGGTCAGGGCCATGGCCAGGGTGATGCCCTGGTCCATGGCGCTCTGAGCGTCCGCGCGGTCGCCCGAGTGGACGGCCCGCGACAGGCGCGGCAACAGGGCCACGCCGATGGCCACGCCCACCAGGCCCAGCGGCAGCTGATAGAGGCGATCGGCCGTCGCCAGCCAGGTGCGGCCGCCCGGCACGTGGCTGGCCAGGTTGCCGGAAATGAAGATGTTGACCTGGGTGGCGCTGGCCGCCAGGGCGCCGGGGATGGCCTTGCCGATCAGCTCGCGCACCTCGGGCGTCAGGCGCGGCAGCCGCCAGTGGACCTTGGCGCCGGATTTGTTGACGCCCCAGGTCAGCAAGGCGGCTTGCGCGACACCGGCGACCACGACGCCGATCGAGCCCCAGCGGGCCGCGTCGATCGCGGTGCTCTGCGGCAGGATGAAGGCCAGGGTGCATAGGTTCAGCAGGATCGGCGCGCCGGCCGACAGGATGAAGCGGTCGCGGGCGTTCAGCACCCCCGACAGGTGGGCCACGATCGCCATGCAGGGCAGGTAGGGCATGGTGATCTGGGTCAGCAGCACCGCCAGCTTGTACTTCTCGGTGCCCCAGCCGAAGCCCGGGCTGATCAGCATCATCAGCCACGGCATGGCCAGCTGGCAGATGACGGTGATGAGGATGGTCGAGGCCGCCAGGGTGGCCATGGCGTCGGCGGCCAGGATGTCGGCCTTCTCCTCGCCGTCACGCTGCAGCGACTTGGCGTAGGCCGGCACGAAGGCCGCCGCGAAGGCGCCCTCGGCGAAGAACCGGCGGAAAAGGTTCGGGAAGGCCAAGGCCGCGTTGTAGGCGTCGGCCGCCGGGGTGGCGCTGGCCCCCATTCGGTACGAGACCGCGAGATCGCGCGCGAAGCCCATGAACCGGCTGACCAGGGTCAGGCCGGAATAGATCGCCGACGACTTGAGCAGCCCGCCCGTCTTTGGCGCGGGAGGGGGCGCGGGCGGCGTATCGGCGGAGGCGGGGGGAACGGCGTCGGTCACCAGCGGCTTCTGGGGTCTCGGGCGAGGGGCGTCAAGGGTGGCGCTGCCCCCCTCCACCGGCTCCGCCGGTCCCCCTCCCCCAAGAGGGGAGGAGAGAGAAGAGGACGCGGTTCCCTCTCCGCCCCGCTTGGGGGCGGACAGACCTGCGTGAGCAGGTCAGGTGGGGGCCTGTGCTGAGCCGGCACGGCTTGGCGGCTTCACGCGGCGCGGCCGCTGAAGATGTATGGGGAGGCGACGGAGCGGCCGGGCGAACCCGGAGACCGTGAGGGTTTGTTTGTGTTTCGGCTCGCTTGACCGCTCCGCCAGGTTGTTCTTGCCCGTGAGGATGGGGGGCGTGAGCGTCTTTCAGCTCGGGACCCCACTAGCCCCCGGACGGGCGCGGACCAAGTCGATCGGCTACATCCGTCTCGACCCCGACGATCCACGATAGGCGGCTTGTACGATCACCGCCCTGTCGCTCCGCTGATGGTTTGGCCCCGGAGACTGCCCGTTCGCCAACCGATCCGCCTAAAGAGTACGGACGGGGCGACTTTCGAACCTCCAGGAACCGCCAGCGACTGCCTTGCGGCAAATCCCGCTCAGATCGGTCTACCAGCTCAAAGCCTAGCGCCTTCGCGGCTGCGGCAACCCCATCGGCATTTTTTATAAAAGCGCCCTTCAGGCAGGAGTTTCCGACCACGAACGTCGCGCTCCCTTCACTCTTCAGGACACGTCTGACTTCAGAAGTCATTCGCCACAAGTCGACTGCGTAGCGTTCGACCATATTCAAGTGGCGAGCTGGAATTGCTGCATCGCCCACCATTGCCTTGACGAGCCCAGGTATCTCCGACGCCCGCTCTTCCGCACCAAGCCCACGCTCAGCGCCAATACTCCCGGATCGGATTTGACGCAGCTCGCCGACTCGCCATCCGAGCCATACCAGCGCCATACGATGTCCTCTGAGATAGTCGATCGCGTTCAGATAAGGCGGCGACGTCACAACGGCATCTACCGTTCCATCCACTACCGCACTTAGCCCCCGAGCATCCCCCAAGGTTACGGTTGCTCCAGACGGAGGAGGAGCTTCCCTGATTCGCCGACGCAATGTCGTCAACGAACGCTCGTAGCCCGCAAGAACATCATATTCAGATTCTGTGGCCACCCGATGCGGACGGCTATGTGAAGTGTCGCGCGCCAAGGATGCAGCTTGTTCTTTCGTCACTATAATACGGCTAAGGTTGAGGCTCAGCACCCGCAGCGCAGGGCATTCCTCCCCCTCCACCTGCTGCTCCTTAAGCTCATGAAGAGCAGCCGCTAGCCGCCGCAGCTCTACAGCCTGCTTCTCGGCAAACCAGTACTTCATAAACCGGCTAGTTTCCTGGTCGCCATCAGCCCAGGGAAGCTCGGCATAATCGGAGCACGCGTAGTAACGCCCCATAAGCTCAGCATAGCGCCGTTCTATGAGCACATCGTCGACCGGCGTCGTCCATACATTGGCCATCAGCACTGCTAGCGGATCAACATCGAAACCGATCGCCTTATGTCCAAGGCCAACAGCCTGGCGCAATACCGTGCCGGACCCGCACATCGGGTCAAGGATAACGCTTCCGCGCTCAAGGTTCTCCAAACTTGTCAGAGCTAGGCCTGGAGCCATACGCGCGGGAAAAGGATGAACGGATTTGGCCACAGACTACCCCTCTTCGCATCCCTAACGTGTGTTGCGGGGGGAGGTAAAGTCCAGTTTGCGCCCATATCTGCAGCAGCGTAGCCCTCGCCCCAATGGCGGCGATACTCCCAACTCAAGCCCCCTACTCCGGCCACAGATCCTGCACATCGCCCTTCCTGTTCAGCATGTGCGTGGCCCGCTTGATCAGCATCAGCAGGCGCTCTTTGCGGCCGTCCTTGTCGTAGGTCAGGGTCGTTCTCGCCAGGCCCTCCAGCATGAAGCGCGCCAGGTCGCGGCTGGCCTGGAAGCGGGGGCCGGCGCCGGCGTGGAGGATCTTCAGGAAGTGGTCGCCGGCCTGGGCGCGGTCGAACTCGGCCTGGGCCGGAGCCAGCAGGGCGTGGATGGCCGGGTCGGTGCGGCCGGCGTCCTCGAGCTCGCCGAAGGCCAGGAACGGCACGCTGTGCAGCAGGTCCCAGTAGCTGTCGATCGCGTGCTCGGTGACGTCGGCGCCGGCGGGCAGGTTCTCGGCGGCGGCGCGGAACAGGGTCGAGCGCTCGGCCTGGATGTGGGCCACGGCGGCCTCGACCAGGGCCTCGCGGGTGGGGAAGTGATAGAGCATCGCCCCGCGCGTCAGGCCGGCGGCGTCGGCGATCACCGGGTTGGTGGCGGCGTGATAGCCGATCTCGGCGAACAGGCGCATCGCCTGGTCCAGAATCCGCGCGCGGGTCTTCTGGGATTTCGGCGTGTCCTTGGCGAGGCGGGCGGCGTCCATGCCGGTGATCTAGTCGCCGCGATGCTGCACCGCAACAGGCTTGCCGCGCCTGGGCAACCCCAAGCGGCGAAAGGGATTGCTTATCGGTCCAGAATTTTGACAATCACGTCGAAACTGCGCATTTCGCGGGCAGACGGCGGACCGCCGCGAGGGCGCGGCGGCTTAACGCGCGGTAAATCCGCCGCGGGTCCGTTTCATCAAAGCGACATGCAATCAGCTTAATCGCCTGCCGTTGGCCGCCATCTTCCGATCCGGGGACGGAGTGATCTCGCGGCGCCACACGGGGGTTCGACCATGAGCGCCGACGTCGCCGTTCGCCGCTACCGCTCCATCTTCATCAGCGACCTGCACCTGGGCACGCGCGGCTGCCAGGCCGAGCTGCTGCTGGACTTCATCCGCCACGTCGAGTGCGACAAGCTGTATCTGGTCGGCGACATCATCGACGGCTGGAAGCTGCGCAGCGGCTGGTACTGGCCCCAGGCCCACAACGACGTGGTCCAGAAGATCCTGCGCATGGCCCGCAAGGGGACGGAGGTGATCTACGTCCCCGGCAATCACGACGACCGGATCCGCGATTTCTGCGGCGTCCACTTCGGCGGGGTGATCGTGGCCCGCGACGTGATCCACGAGGCCGCCGACGGCAAACGCTATCTGGTTGTCCACGGCGACGAGTTCGACGGCATCGTCCAGCACGCCAAGTGGCTCGCCTTCCTCGGGGATTGGTCCTATAGAACCATCCTCATGCTGAACACTCTGGTGAATCGCCTGCGGCGCCGCCTGGGGTTCGGCTATTGGAGTCTGTCGGCGTTTCTGAAGGTCAAGGTGAAGAACGCGTTGCAGTTCATCGAGAACTTCGAGGCCGCCGTGGCCGACGAAGCGCGACGTCGGGGGGTGGACGGCGTGATCTGTGGTCACATCCACAAGGCCGAGATGCGTGACATCGACGGCGTCCGCTACATCAATGACGGCGACTGGGTGGAAAGCTGCACGGCCCTGGCCGAGCACGCCGACGGCCATCTCGAGATCCTGGAATGGGCCAAGCTGCGCTCGTGGTCGGTGATCGACCGCGCCCGTTCGATCGCGCCTCAAGCCGCTGAAGCCGCCGACGAGCCGTTGCCGGAGCCCGCCGCCGCCTGATGCGAATTCTGCTTGCGACCGACGCCTGGGAGCCTCAAGTCAACGGGGTGGTCCGGACCCTGACCCGGGTGGTCGAGGAACTGCGCCTGATGGGCCACGAGGTCGACGTCGTCAGCCCCGAACAGTTCCCGACCTTCCCGCTGCCGACCTATCCCGAGATCAAGCTGGCGATCGGCGCCTATGAGCCGGTGCAGGAACGCTTCAAGCAGTTCGAGCCCGAGGCGATCCACATCGCCACCGAGGGTCCGATCGGCCTGGCCGCGCGCCGCATCTGCCTGGAATGGAAGCTGCCGTTCACGACCAGCTACCACACCAAGTTCCCGGAATATGTCTCGGCCCGCCTGCCGCTGCCGCTGGCGGCCGGCTACACCTACATGCGCTGGTTCCACAAGCCGTCGGGCCGCCTGATGGTGGCCACGCCGACCATGCGCGACGAGCTGGCCAAGCACGGCTTCCGCAACCTCTCGCCCTGGTCGCGCGGCGTCGACACCGACATCTTCAAGCCGCGCGTCGAGGGCGATCCCGACCCGTTCGAGGGCCTGCCGCGCCCGATCTTCCTCAATGTCGGCCGCGTCGCCGTCGAGAAGAACATCGAGGCCTTCGCCAGCCTGGACCTGCCGGGGACCAAGGTCGTCATCGGCGACGGTCCCCAGCGCGAGGAGCTGGCCGAGAAATATCCCGAGGTGAAGTTCCTGGGCGCCAAGTTCGGCGACGAGCTGGCCCGCTACTTCGGCGGGGCGGACGTGTTCTGCTTCCCGTCGCTGACCGACACCTTCGGCCTGGTGATCCTGGAGGCCATGGCCGCCGGCGTGCCGGTGGCGGCGTTCTCGGCCCCGGGTCCGGTCGACATCATCCCCGGCTCCAACGCCGGCGTGCTCGCCCCCGGCCAGACCGACGGCCTCAAGGAGGCCTGCCTGGCCTGCCTGGACCTGGACCGCGCGGTGGTCCGCAAGTTCGCCGAGAAGTTCTCGTGGCGCTCGTGCGCCGAGGAATTCTTCCGCAACCTGCAGCCCTATCCGGAGCCGGAAAAGACCCGTTTCTGGCGACGCCTGCGGCGCCTGGCCCGGCTGCGCAAGAAGACGGCGGCTTAGAACACCCGCCCCTGCAGCCACAGGATGGCCGGATAGGTCGCCAGCCACGTCCAGAAGAACCGGTTGAGGCCGAACAGGCAGGCATTGGCCAGGTGGAAGGTCGCCGCGATGGCGAGGCCCGCGATCAGGGCGGGCCTCCACAGCAGGGTCAGCGGGAAAGCCAGCTCGAAGCCCATCACCGCCCAGGACATCACCAGCAGCAGCTGGGGCCGCTCGGCGAAGCGGCGCAGATTCTGGGAGACTGGATATGCGGAAAACTGAAAAACGTCGCGCAGCGCCCGGCCCGAGCGCCAGTCGGGATTGACGATCTTCACCCCGCCGGAGATGAAGTAGCTGAGCATCAGCTGCGCCCCGAGATAGCCGAACGACAGCTCCTTGAGGGCCGGCGTGGGCAGCAGGCGGGTCAGGACCAGGCACCACAGCGCCAGCAGGCCCATGCGGTCGCTGCCGCCGTTATAGGGCCCCTGGAAGCGCTGGAGGATGAGCAGCGACACCAACGCCAGCCCGACCAGCGGCCAGGGCGCGGCGACGCCGCCCGCCACGAGGACGCAGAGCAGGATCCGGACAGCGAACAGCGGCCGCTCGCCGGGCAGGCCGCGCAGGTGCTCGAGGCTCTGCTGGATCAGGGCCAGCGCCAGCAGGATCTCGGTCAGGCGGACGGCGGTCTCCTGGCTCATCGGATCTCGATGTCCTGAAGAAGGCGCGGCGCGGGCTGGACCATGACCTCCTCGGCCAGCGCCTCGCCGTCGCGGCTGACGAAGACCAGGCGGAAGCACAGCCACGGCCGCGCGGGGTCCTGGGGCTCGAGGGCCAGGTCGGCGGCGATGCGCTTGAACAGTTCGGCCTCGCTATGGGCCGGCGTGCGATCCTCGGCCAGGCGCTCGGCGCAGCTCATCACGAACAGGGTCTGGTTCCAGCGCGGGTTCCAGACCAGGCGCTTCAGCAGGGTGGCGATGGAGACATGCTCGGGCCTGGGCCGGAATTCCCGCCATGTGCAGCTGGTGTCGCCGGGCGAGGCCAGCAGAGCGTACTCGACGCGCGGAGCCGGCGCGATCACGTCGAAGAAGTTCCACGACGGGATCAGGGCGGGAAGCAGCAGCTTGAGGGGATCAGGCAGGGTCGGGATCGTCGGGCTCCTAGCCCGCGGGGCGCGGCTGTGCCGCGCGGATCTTCTGGAGCAGGTCCTTCAACTGTTCCTCCGACAGGGCGCCCCGGATCAGATAGCCGTTTATCACCAGGCCGGGCGTGCCTTGAAGCGTCAGCAGGGCGGCCTCGCGTTCATTGCGCGCCAGGATGGCGTCGATATCGCGGCCGTGGGCCTTCAGGTCGCCTGTGAGCCTGGCCCAGTCGACGCCGGCCTGCTTGGCGACGGTGTCGACCATGTCCTTGTCGCTCAGCCGCGTGGGCGAGAGCATGAAAGCCCGATGCACCGCGTCGTACCGGCCTTGATAGGTCGCCGCCAGCGCCACGCGCGCCGCGTGCTCGGACACGTCGCCGAAGATCGGCCAATCCTTGTGGACCACGGCCAGGCGCCGGTCCGCCTTCAGGGCGTTGGCCAGCACCGGCTCCATGCGCTTGCAGTAGCCGCAGTTGTAGTCGGCATACATCACGACGATGACGTCCGGATCGGCCGCCCCGGCGCGCGGCGCGCCTGGCTCGCGCAGAAGGTCCTTGAACCCGTACTCGGCGGCGCCGGCCGGCGCGGAAAAGGCGAAAGCGACGAGAGCGGCGGCCAAGGCGATGGCGTGACGGAAAAGCATGCGATCCTCCGGGAACGGCCGATCAGCCGTCCTGCCCGCCCTTCTTCGGCTTGCACGGCTTGAGGATGACCTTGTCGATCCGCGAGCCGTCCATGTCGACGATCTCCAGGTCGAAGGCGCCGAGTGCGACGTGCTCGCCCTCGACCGGCAGGCGGCCCAGGCGGTCCAGGATCAGGCCGGCCACGGTGTGGTAGCCGCCCTCGGCCTCGAAGTTCTCGCCCAGGTGATCGTTCAGCTCCTGAATGTCGAGACGGGCGTCGATCAGCCAGCTGCCGTCCTCGCGACGGATGAAGCGTTTCTCGTCGTCCTCGTGGTCCTCGGGGAAGTCGCCGGCGATCATTTCCAGCAGGTCCAGGGGCGTGATCGCGCCCTGCAGCGAGCCGAACTCGTCGACGACCAGGGCCATGTGCAGGCTGGTCTGCTTGAAGACCGCCAGGGCCTTGAGCAGCGACATGGTCTCCGGGATGGCGATCGGCTGCTGGACGTGGGCCTTGAGGTCGAGGGGCTCGTTCGACAGGCAGGCGTCCAGCAGGTCCTTCTTCAGCACCACGCCGACCCCGCCGTCGAGATCGTCGTCGGTGGCCACAAGGATGCGCGAGTGGGCGCTGGCGCGGATCTCGGTCAGCACCTGCTCGGGGCTGTCGGCCAGCGACACCCAGAACAGGTCGCGGCGCGGGGTCATGGCCACGCGGACGGGGCGGTCGCCCAGGCGCAGCACCTCATTGATCATCGCCCGCTCCTCGGGCTCGATCAGGCCGGCGTCGGCGCCCTCGGCCAGGACGGCTTCCATCTCCTCGGTGGTGACGCCGTTGTTGCGCTCGTCGCGCACGCCCATCAGCTTCAGCACGGCGGCCGTCGACACCGTCAACAGGGTCACGAACGGGCGCAGCACCATGGCCACGATGGCCAGGAACGGCGACATGCGGCGGGCGATCACGTCCGGGAACATCAGGGCCAGGCGCTTGGGCACCAGTTCGCCCAGGATCACCGACACATAGGTCAGGCCGATGACCACGATCGTGGTGGCGATGCCTTCGGAATATTTGGCGATCGGCGGGAAGCCTTCCAGCCAGTGGTCCAGCGCGCTGGCGATGGTGGCCTGGCCGTAGGCGCCGGCGAAGATGCCGATCAGGGTGATGCCGACCTGGACGGCCGACAGGAACCGCGTGGGGTGCTCGGCCATCTCCAGGGCCAGCTTAGCGCCCCGATCCCCCCGCTCGGCGAAGCCTTGCAGGCGCGCCTTGCGGGCCGAGACGACGGCCAGTTCGGACATGGAAAAGACCCCGTTCAACAGAACGAGGAGGAAGACGACGGCGAGCGCGACGAGGATCATGGCCCTGCAGGGTCAAGGACGCGGGCCCGGACGGCGACCGCGGCGCGGGCATGGGGAGGCCCGGCGCGGTCCACTATACAAAGAAAAACGCCGTGGCCCATAGAGCCGCGGCGCTGGTCACGTCTTGAAACCTCGCGGCGCCCGCTTAACAGGCCGGACTCCAGCGTTCGACTGGCGCGGCCCCGGACTTCTCGATCGGAATGAAAGACGCCGTGCTACAGCAGCCGCGTACGGATCACTTGCGACAGCAGGTCGATGATCGACACCGCCACGACGATAACCAGCACGATGCAGCCGGTCTGGTCGAACTGGAAGGCGTTGATCGAGTCGAACAGGATCTGGCCGATGCCGCCAGCGCCGATGATGCCCAGCACGGTGGCCGCGCGGGCGCTCGATTCGAAGCGGTAGAGCGCATAGCTGGTCCACAGCGGCGCCACCTGAGGGATCACGCCCCAGACGATCTCCTGCAGCTTCACCGCGCCCGTGGCGCGCACGCCCTCGACCGGGGCCTTGTCGATCGACTCGACGGCCTCGGCGAACAGCTTGGCCAGCACGCCGCCGGTGTTGAACATGATCGACATCACGCCGGCGAACGGTCCCAGGCCCACGGCGGTGATGAAGATCAGGGCCACGACCAGGTCGGGGATCGAGCGGATCAGGTCCAGCAGGCGACGAACCGGCTGCTGGATCCAGACCGGGGCGATGTTGCGCGCGCCCAGGAGGCCCAGCGGGATGGCCGCGACGATCGCCAGGGCCGTGCCCCACAGCGCCATCTGGATGGTCTGCCACATCTTGCCGATGAACAGGCCCCACTCCATCGACATGAAGAGCTTGGGATCGGTGAACGGCTTGAAGAACAACTTGGCGAAGGCGCTGGTCCGCTCGGTGTCGGTGAACAGCTGCGGGAACTTGTCGATCTCGGCCGGCCTGAAGCTGACGATCAGAAGCAGGATCACCCCGCCCCATAGCAGGGTGTCGAAGGCCAGGGCCGAGGCCGAGCGCTTGGGCGGCGCCGGGATGCCCCCATCACTTTTGACGGCGTCGCTCATCGAGGACCTCAGTTGGCCGGCGTCGCGGCGACGCCCGCCTTGCCCTCGGCCGCGACGCGTTCGGCCTTGACGCCCTCCAGCGTCTTCTGGGCCGCGGCGATCTTGGCCTGGTCGCCCGACTCGCGGGCCAGGCCCAGCTGCTCGGTGGCTTCCATTTCGCGCACCACCAGCAGGTGGGTGTCGTCAGCCGGCTTGAACCCGCCGATCGACAGCTTCTTCAGATAGCCGCGCTGCTGCTGGGCCGCCGGCGTGTCGCCCTGGGCGTAGGTCAGGAAGAACTGGCGCAGCTTTTCCTTCACGACCGGGTCGAGATCCTTGCGCCAGACGATCGGGTCTTCCGGCAGGGTCGGCGATTCCCAGATCACGCGGATCCGGTCGGTGACGCCCTCGCCGCGCGCCTTGGACAGATTGATGGCGGTCGAGTTGTTGGTCGCCGCGTCCAGCTTGCCGTTGGCCACCGCGAACAGGTTGGCCTGGTGGTTGGCGCTGAGCACGGTCTTGAAGCACTCCTCGGGCTTCTTGTTGGCCGGGATGAACACATAGGTCATCGGCGCCAGGGTGCCCGAGGTGGACTTCTTGTCGCCGATGCCGAAGTTCAGCGACTTGTCGCACTTCAGCAGGTCCTGGATCGTCTGGATCTTGCTGGCGGCCGGGACGATGATCACCGACTTGTAGCCGTCGGTGCCCGACGGATCGAACGTACGGGCGAAGACCTCGCCGTTCGAGCGGCGCACGGCTTCCAGGCCCGACTGGTTCGAGAACCAGCCCACATCCGTCTGCTTGGCGCCCATGGCCACGATCAGCGACGAGTAGTTGGACGAGAAGAATGGCTTCACCTTGAGGCCGGTCTGCTTCTCCATGTCGGCCAGGATCGGCTTCCAGTAGCCTTCCATGTTCTGGGCGGACTCGGTCGACAGGATCGAGAAGGAGATCGTGTCCTTGGCGGCCGGAGTGTCGGACTTCTGGCCGCACGAGGCCAGGGCCAGGGCCGAGAAACCGGCGGCGATCACGAGAGCCGAGCGGCGGCTGATCATTGGGGAGCTCCTTCCCAGAATACGTCCTCGAATTCCGGGCCGTAGATATCGATGAGTTTTTCACGCTTCAGGCCGGAGGCCGGGCCGTCATAGACCTTCTGGCCGGCCTTCAGGGCCACGACCCGGTCGCAGTAGCGCAGGGCGTAGTCCACCTGGTGCAGGGTGACGACAACGGTCAGGCCGTCGCTTTGATTGAGATCACGCAGGATCTCCATGACCTTGCGCGCCGAGACGGGATCCAGCGAGGCGACCGGCTCGTCGGCGAGAATGATCTTGGCCTTCTGGACCAGCGCCCGGGCGATCGCGCCGCGCTGCTGCTGGCCGCCCGACAGGGTGTTGGCGCGCTGACCGGCGTAGTCGGCCACGCCGACGCGGGCCAGGGCCGCCATGGCCGCCTCGCGCGTCTCCTTCGGCCACTGGCCGAACAGGCCCCGAATGAACGGGATCCGGCCCAGCGAGCCCAGCGCAACGTTGCTGAACAGCGACAGGCGGCCGACCAGGTTGAACTGCTGGGCGATGAAGCCGATGCGGATGCGCGCCTTGCGCACCTCGCCCGACACGCGGCCCTTGGCCTGCACGGGACCGCCGAAAGCCTCGATCTGGCCCCCCTCTTCGCCTTCTCTAGGGGCATCGATGGTCTGAAGGCCGTCGATGGAGCGAAGGAGCGTGGATTTCCCCGAGCCCGAAGGCCCGATAAGCGCGATCATCTCGCCCCGATTGACGTCGAGGGAGACGGCGTCCAGCGCGCGGCGAGACCCGAAGGTCTTGGAGGCGGCGCGGATCGAGAGAACAGGGTCCGACGTCATGGTCGGGGCGAATCCTTAACGTGGTTTCGGTGCTTGGGAAATGCGTTCTCCGGTTTGGGGCAGGTAAGCAATGGATTTGTGACGGCCCGTGGATCAATCCGTCCCGAAACGGGGCCGCAAAAGGGACTTTACATCCCCGACCATTGCCCCTATTTCGCTCGCTCCGGCGGACCCGAAGTCCTCATAAGCGCTGCTAACGCCGGCCTGGGTTTAACTTCTGCAGGGGTCTACGTGAATTGCACACGTACCATACTCCCCTGGACCTGGTCCGTGAGCGGTCACCGGAACGTCCTGTCGCACTCGTGCGACCGAACGCGGTGTCGGTAGCGGCGCGCTGGTTCCAGTCCGAATTTAAAGGCGACGTCTTTTACGCGGTGAAGGCCAATCCTTCGCCGTGGGTGATCCGCGAGCTGGCTCAGTCCGGCGTGCGGTCGTTTGACGTCGCATCGCTGAACGAGATCGAACTCGTGGCCAACGAGGCCCCGGGCTCGCGCATGGCCTTCATGCATCCGGTCAAGAGCCGGGTGGCCATCTCGGCCGCCTATTTCGACCACGGCGTGAAGACCTTCTCGTTCGACACCCACGAAGAGCTGGCCAAGATCCTGGACGCCACCGGCCAGGCCAAGGACCTCAACCTGATCGTCCGCATGGGCGTGCAGGCCGAGGGCGCGGCCTACAGCCTGTCGGGCAAGTTCGGCGTCGAGCCGCACAACGCTCCGGGCCTGCTGCTGGCCGCGCGCCGCGCGACCCAGGACCTGATGGGCCTCAGCTTCCACGTCGGCAGCCAGTGCATGCGGCCCACCGCCTATCAGGCGTCGATGGCCCAGGCCTCGCGCGCCCTGGTCCGCGCCGGCGTGCTGGCCGATGTCGTCGATGTCGGCGGCGGCTTCCCGTCGATCTATCCAGGCATGGTCCCGCCAGATCTCTCCGAGTACCTGGCGGCCATCGACCGCGGCTTCGCCGAGATGATGGTTCACGAGAGCACCAAGCTCTGGTGCGAGCCGGGCCGCGCCCTGGTGGCCGAAGCCTCGTCTCTGCTGGTCAAGGTCGAGCTGAAGAAGGGCGACGCGCTGTATCTGAACGATGGGTCGTATGGCTCGCTGTTCGACGCCGCGCATATGAAGTGGCCCTTCCCGGTCAAGCTGTACCGCAAGAACGGCCCAAGTGGCGGCGAAGTGGTGGAAGAGGGCCTCAAGCCCTTCCGCTTCTACGGCCCGACCTGCGACAGCGTCGACTACATGCCCGGCCCGTTCTACCTGCCGGAAAGCGTCGACGAGGGCGACTATATCGAGATCGGCATGCTGGGCGCCTATGGCGTGGCCATGTCGACCCGCTTCAACGGCTTCGGCGAGACCGAGACCGCGGAGGTTCAGGACGCGCCGATGGCCTCGATGTACGGCCTGGCCAAGCGCTCGATCCCGGCGGTCCGCCAGGAGAACGAAGAGCGCAAGATCGTCCGCTTCTCCCGCCCGAAAGGCGCGGCGGGCAAGCGCAAGCGCCGTCGCTGATCTGACGTCTAAGACGGCTATCTAGTCCTTGTAATTCCCGTCTCCCCGGCGAAAGCCGGGGCCCAGGTGAAACCCAGAGCCGCTCTGGATGAATCTGGGTCCCGGCTTTCACCGGGAAAACGGGATTTGGGAGTCTGGCCATATCGGCCTAGAACCCCACCCGCCCGCCGGACGTTCTTCGTCGCTGCGGCCATCCCATCGCCCCCACCGGTCGCTCCGTCCCGGTGGACGGCCAATTCCAACGACGGGCGTCCAAAGTCAGGGAAACCGAAGCGATGAACGCTCCCGTTCCGAACAATACCAAGGCCGAACTGCTGCAGAACGTCGTCGAGCACATCGACATCACGTCGTTCGACGCCCGTCCGATCATCGACTCCATGCGCAAGATGTCGTTCTCGAGCCGCGACACCGCGCGCGCCGCCGACATCTTCAACATGGCCCTGGAAGACAAGGGCTGCTCGCCTTGGCTGATCCTGGCCGGTTCGACCTCGGCCGGCGGCTGCATGCACGTCTACCGCGACATGGTGAAGAACGGCATGATCGACGCCGTGGTCGCCACCGGCGCCTCGATCGTCGACATGGACTTCTTCGAGGCCCTAGGCTTCAAGCACTATCAGGCCGCAGGCCCGGTCGACGACAACGTGCTGCGCGACAACTACATCGACCGCATCTACGACACCTATATCGACGAAGAAGAGCTGCAGAACTGCGATCACACGATCCTGGAGATCTGCAACCGCCTGGAGCCGCGCGCCTATTCCTCGCGCGAGTTCATCTGGGAAATGGGCAAGTGGCTGAGCGAAGGCAACGCCAAGAAGCCCGGCTCGCTGATCCAGACCGCCTATGAAGAAGGCGTGCCGATCTTCTGCCCGGCCTTCGTCGACAGCTCGGCGGGCTTTGGCCTGGTCAAGCACCAGAAGGAAAAGATCGCCGCCAAGCAGCCCTATCTGATGATCGACGCGGTCGCGGACTTCCGCGAACTGACCGACATCAAGATCGCGGCCGGCACCACGGGCCTGTTCATGGTCGGCGGCGGCGTGCCCAAGAACTTCGCCCAGGACACCGTCGTCTGCGCCGAGATCCTCGGCGTCGAGGCCGACATGCACAAGTACGCCATCCAGATCACGGTCGCCGACGTCCGCGACGGCGCCTGCTCGTCGTCGACGCTGAAGGAAGCCGCTTCGTGGGGCAAGGTGAACACCACCTACGAACAGATGGTCTTCGCCGAAGCCACCACGGTGGTGCCGCTGATCGCCAGCGACGCCTATCACCGCGAAGCCTGGAAGGGCCGCGAGAAGCCGCGCTGGAACAAGCTGTTCGGCAAGTAAGCTTGATCCGACTCCAGTGAAAATGCAGGGTCCCCGGAATTGCTCCGGGGGCCCTTTTTCATATGCGCGTTCTGGTCCTTGCCGCCGCCCTGCTCGTTACCGGCTGCGCCACGCTCGGCGGCGACACCGCCCCGGCGGGCCGCTACCTGGCCAAGGCCCAGTTCGACGCGCGCGACCACCTGGCCCCGCCGCCCGCCAAGGGCTCGCCGGCGGCGGAAAGAGACCGCCAGATCTTCCTGGCCACCCGCAAGCTGGAAGGCACGCCGCGCTGGTCGATCGCGAAGGCCGACAATGTCGAGGAACGGGTCCTGGAAGGCTATGCCTGCGCGTTGGGCTACACCCCGACCCGTGAGAGCAATCCCAAGCTGGCCGCCATGCTGCTGCGGATGAGCCACGACGTCCGCAAGGCGGTGTCGGGTCCCAAGCTCAAGTATCGGCGGCCCCGTCCCTACCTGTCCGAGAACGGTCCGATCTGCGTGAAGCGCAGCCTGGGCCTGGCGATCGCCCCCGACTATCCGTCCGGCCACGCGACCTGGGGCTGGACCGTCGGCCTGCTGCTGGCCGAGGCCGCGCCCGACCGCTCGCAGGCGATCCTGGCCCGCGCCAAGGCCTTCGGCGAAAGCCGCATCGTCTGCGGCGTCCACAACGCCAGTTCGGTCGAGGCCGGGCAGGCGAACGCCGAGACCCTGTTCGCCGCGCTCTGGAGTTCGGAGGCGTTCAAGGCCGACCTCGCGGGGGTGCGAGCGGAACTGGACGCCGCCCGCGCCAAGGGCTCGCCGCCCGAACCCGCGCGCTGCACGGCCGAGGCCAACCTGCTGAGCGCGCCGCTGTACTGAGGCGCGTCACGCCGTCACGGTTGCGCGCGCGCGCGCGGCCCTCTACCTGTTGGCCATGGCTCACGGCTCTCCTTGCGGACACGATCACCATAATCACGGCGTCGCCGGCGCCAGCCTCGCGGCCGAGCTCGAGGCGGCCGAGGCCCGTTGCGTGGCCGCGGAGCAGCGCCTGACCCCGCCCCGTCGCCGGGTGCTGGAACTGCTCCTGCAAGCCGGCCAGCCGGTGAAGGCCTATGACCTGATCTCGACCTTCGGAGGCGACGGCCCGCCGGCCAAGCCGCCGACGGTCTATCGCGCCCTCGACTTCCTGGAAAAGCAGGGCTTCGCTCACCGGATCGAGAGCCTCAACGCCTATGTCGCCTGCCGCAAGGAGGCCGACGGCCACGCCGCCGCCTTCCTGATCTGCGACTGCTGCGGCGCGACCCGCGAGATCGAGCCCCAGGCCAGCGCCGAGATCATCGCCGCCGGGGTCACGGCCGGCTACGCCCTGACCGCCGTGACCATCGAGGCCCACGGCCTCTGCGCGGACTGTCGGAACTAGCTACGCCCAGCCCGGTTGTCTCTTGGAACCGCCAGGAGATCGTCATGGCCGACCAACCCAACACCGACGGCCGCGAGGCCAACGAAGCCGAACCGCTGGGCGACTTCACCGCGCTTGGCGGCAAGAAGGCGGTCCAGAAGACCGGCCAGGAATCGCGAAAGCGCGCCGGACCCGATGGCGGCGACGCCAAGGAAGTCGGCGACACCTTCAAGAACTCGGGCAAGCGTTGAGCTAGCCAAGCTTCGTCGAACACCGCTAGGCTCGAACGGCTGTTCAACACCGTGCGAGAGACGCCATGACGACCGTTGAGACCCTCCCCGGCGTCGAGATCTGGCGAGGCGGCGTCAACACCTGGGACTGCGACGAGATGGGGCACATGAACGTGCGCCACTACGTGGTCCGCGCCCAGGAGGGCCTGATCGGCCTGGCCGCCGAGCTGGGCATGCCCCAGGCCTTCTCGCCGCACGCCAACGCCACGCTTCTGGTCAAGGAGCACCACATCCGCTTCCTGCGCGAAGCCCACGCCGGCGCGCCGCTGACCATGCTGGGCGGGGTGATCGAGATGGGCGAGACCGAGGCCAGGCTCCTCCAGTTGCTGATCCATCCGGCCTCGGGCGAGCTGGCCGCGACCTTCCAGACCACCGTGGTCCACGCCACCCCGCGCGAAGGCCAGCCGTTCCCCTGGCCCAAGATCGCCCATGCGCGCGCCGAGGCCCTGAAGGTCACGATCCCCGAGAAGGCCCGCGCCCGCAGCATCGACCTGTCGCCGTTCGCCCCGACCGCCAGCCTGGAGCGCGCCGACGCCCTGAGCCTCACCCGGATCGGCCTGGGCGGCCTGCTGCCGTCCGATTGCGACGTGTACGGACGAATGCGCGCCGAGCAGTTCATCGGCCGGGTCTCGGACGGCATCGGCGCGTTCATCCACCCGTTCCGGGACATCGTGGTCGACCACGCCGCGCCCAAGCCCATGCGGTACGGGGGCGCGGTCCTGGAATATCGGATCGCCTACCTGGCCTGGCCCCGGCCCGGCGACCGCGTCGAGATCCGCTCGGGCCTGATCGGCACGGACGCGCGCACCATGCGCATGGCCCACTGGATGCTGGACCCTGCGACGGGACAGCCCTGGGGCACGTCCGAAGCGGTGGCGATCACCTTCGACCTGGAGGCCCGCAAGGTGGTGCCGGTGACGGACGCGGCGCGGGCGGCGTTGGCGGCGCATGAGGTGAAGGGGTTGGCGCTGTAGGGCGGTCCGCCCTCGTCCTTCGACAGGCTCCGGATGAGGGCGACTTCAGCGTCGCAGCAGAAACCTCATCCTGAGCCTGTCGAAGGACGAGGTTTCGGCCCCTATCCCGTCGCCATGTCGAACAGCGCGTCCCGCACCACGTCCGGGCGCTCCATCGGCAGGAAGTGGCTGGTCCCCGCCACGACCTCGATCCTCACGTTCCGGCCCCGCCGCGCGAAGCCGTCGCCGGCCATGCAGGTCGAATGCTTCTCGGCCTTGAGGATTCGCACCGGAACCTTGACCCGCCGCACCGCCCGCCACGGGTCATGGGCCTGGGCCGCGTAGTTCGAGGCTTCCCACGCCGGGGCGCAGGCCAGTTCGACCTTGCCGTCCTGGCGCTGGACGAAGCCGCCGGCGACATAGTCGGCCAGCATGGTCTCCGGCCAGGTCTTGAAGGCCCCTCGGCCCTTGTAGCCGGCGAACACCTGCTCGCGGTCGTCGAACACGGCCCGGCGGCGCAGGGCCGACTGGACCAGCGGCATGTGCTTCCAGAGGCGACCCGAGGTCCAGGGCGCCTTGGCGTAGAGGGTGGCCAGCCACGGCATGATCACCGGGTCCAGCAGGACCAGGCCCTTGACCCGGTTCGGACGCTCGGCGGCGGCCAGCAGGCTGACCGTGCCGCCCATCGAGTGGCCGGCCAGCACCACCGGCGGGCCATCCAGGACATCGAGCAGTCCGGTCAGGTCGTCCCGCAGGTCGCGCCAGGAGCGGCGGCCCTCGGGATTGGCGGGCAGCGTGGTGTCGCCGTGACCGCGCTGGTCGATGGCCAGGATCCGCAGGCCCGCGCCCAGCGGCGACAGCAGCACGCGATAGGTCTGGGCGTTGAAACCGTTGGCGTGGACGAAGACCACGTCGATCGGCTTGTCCTGTGGACCGAACTCCAGGGCCGCGATCTCGCCGCCGGGTACGGCCACGGAGCGCTTGCGAGGTTCGCGAAAGACGGCCGCGTCCATCGGCGTGGCTCCCTTGGAGTTACGAGCGTTAAGGTAGGCTGGCGGAGACCCCGCGTCCATGGAGCCTTGCGATATGAATAAGCTCGCCACCATCGGCTACGAAACCGACACGCAGGGCGGCATGATCGCGCGGCTGAAGGCGGCCGATGTCGAGCTGGTCGTCGACGTCCGCGCCGTGGCCAGCTCGCGCAAGGCGGGCTTCTCCAAGACCCTACTGGGGAACAGCCTCAAGGACCAGGGCGTCGACTACCTGCACCTGAGGCCGCTGGGCACGCCGAAGCCGGGCCGGCAGGCGGCTCGGGCGGGACGCATCGACGAGATGCGCGCCATCTTCAACGCCCACCTGGAGGAGCCGGAGGCCGTGCTGGCCCTGGCCCAGGCGACCGAACTGGCGAAGACGAAACGGATCGCCCTGCTCTGCTACGAGGACGATCCGAACTGCTGCCACCGGCGGATCGTGGCGGAGCGGATCCGCCAGACGCTGAAGTGCGAGATCATCGACCTCTGAACTTCACCGCCCCCTACGCCTGGGTCACCTGCCACTCGCCCCGCGCGTCCTTGCAGGCGCTGTAGCGCTGGCTGGACGCGCGCTGGCCGCCGCCCGACACCGAGGCGTCGATCACGCGGCAGCTGGCGACCTGCTGGCCGTACGGACGGACCAGCGATGCGGCGGCGTAGCCGACGCCGTAGCCGCCGCGGCCGACCAGCACCCAGCCGCCCGTCGGGACCACGCCCAGGGCGTCGAAGCTCTCGCCCGCCGCGATCTTGCCGACCACCTTGGCCTTGGTCGACGGACCCGCGCGCAGATTGGCCGTGGAACTGGCGACATAGGCGCCGCCGGCGGCTTCATAGCTGGGCAGGCTCTGGACGCCGGCCGAATAGCGCAGGTCGCGGCCGTCGATCGGCGGACCGTAGCTGGATGAGACCACCGCGATGCGGCCCGAATTGCCGGTGCGGCTGTTGGACCAGGTCTGGGCGACGCCGGTCTCCAGCGCCTTCTTGGTCGCCTGCTCGGCCAGGGCCGCGTCGGTCGACTGCATGCGGCAGCCGATATAGCCGCCCGCGGCCGCGCCGGCGGCGGCGCCGACCAGCGTGCCCAGGGTCTTGTTCTTGCCGCCGATCTTGTTGCCCAGCAGGGCGCCGGCCGCCGCGCCGATCAGGGCGCCGCCTTCCTGCTTGCCGCCCGAGCCTTCGCAGGCGAACAGGCCGCTGAGGCCGCGCGACTGGGCCAGAACCGGGACGGGGGCCGCCACCAGGCTGGACGCCGTGGCGGCGATGGCCAGGGTGGTGAACATTTTGCGGGTCGTCATGGCGAGATCCTCTTCCGTCAGGTCAGTGTTGTCGTCGTCTCCCGCCCGGTCGATAGTGTGATCAACGACACGAAACGTTTCTTCGGGAGAGAGCCAGGCATGAGTGGCCACGATCATGACGAGTATAGCTGTTTCAAGGTCGAGATCGAGGCCGGCGTCGCGCACATCCAGTTGAAGCGCCCCGAAGCCATGAACACCATGACACGGCCCTTCTGGAACGAGCTTCCCGCGATTGTAAAAGATATTGATGACAACGCGCGCGCCCGCTGCATCGTCATCTCCTCGACCGGCAAGCACTTCAGCGCCGGCATGGACCTTTCGGTGTTCACGGACGACGAGGGCGTCACCGCCGCGCGCGATGGCGACCGCTGGGTGGCCGCCGAGAGCTTCCGCCGCTTCGTGCACGTGCTGCAGGACAGTTTCAGCTGCCTGGACAGGGCCCGGATGCCGGTGATCATCGCCATCCAGGGCGGCTGCATCGGCGGGGCGGTCGATTTCGTCAGCGCCTGCGACATCCGCTACGCCAGCGCCGACGCCTTCTTCCAGATCCAGGAGATCAACATCGGCATGACCGCCGACGTCGGCACCTTCCCGCGCCTGTGCAAGCTGATCCCCGAAGGATGGGTGCGGGAGCTGGCCTATACTGGCCGCCGCCTGCCGGCCCAGCGCGCCCGTGACATCGGCCTCGTCAACGAGGTGCTCAATACGCACGAGGAGGTCGTCGCCCACGCCCTGGCCACCGCTCGCGAGATCGCCGGCAAGTCGCCGCTCGCCGTGGCCGGCAGCAAGGTGATGATCAACTACGCCCGCGACCACTCGATCGCCGACAGCCTGGACTACATCGCCACCTGGCAGACGGGCATGTTCTCCGGCCCGCACATGGCCGAAGCCTTCACGGCCAAGGCCCAGAAGCGTGACGCGGTCTATCCGGATTTGTTGCCGCTGAAGAAGAAGATGTAGGGGCTAAAATACTCCGCCTCGCCCAACATCGTCATCCCGCGTACGTAAACGCCATCGGCGTATCCGCCGCCGGCAGGCAGCTACGGTCCACCGGCCTGGTCGGGTCCTGGAAGAAGCTCCGGATCATCTTGCGCGTACAGGGGCTGGCGCGGCTGACCCCGTGGGTGGCGTTGGTGACGATGACCACCTGCGAGCCCTCGTAGCCCTTGGCGGCGGCCTTGGTCAGTTCGGGCGGGCAGCCGGGGTCGATCTCGGCGGCCAGGAACAGGGTCGGGATCGCGGTCTTGACCGGCTCCTGCTCGGCCTTGGAGATCGGGCCGACGTCGATCGCCTCGCAGACATCGTGGATGCGCTGCATCGACGCCACCATCAGGCGGGCGACCGGATCGTTCTGCGCGCCCTTGGCGACGTCAGCCCGATTTTCGAACGGGATCTCCTCCTTGCACAGGTGGGTCATGAACTGGCCCTCGCTGTAGTAGTCGCGGCTCTCGACGAAGTCGGCGACCGGCGCCACGTCGCCCTGGATGATCTTCCAAAGGTCGCGCGGCAGCACGCCGGCGGTGAAGTAGCTGGCGTCCATCAGCCAGCCGCCCAGGTCGTCGGCGGCGTAGGTCTTGCCGTTGATCGTCTGGGGGCCGGCCAGCCAGCGCTCGGCCACCACGGCCAGTCTGGCCTTCAGGTCCGGATAGCGCCTGGCGCATTCGGCCACGACCGCGCACTTGGCCATGACGATGTCGATCGAGTTGGAGACCATGGCCGGACCGCCGACGGTCCAGTCGGCCTCGGGCGGCCAGGGCGAGTCCTGGACCACCGCGCGCACGCCTTGCGGCGCATGGGCCTGGATGGCGGCCTCGATGCGCGTGCCGTACGAGCCGCCGAACAGGTCGATCTGCTTGAAGCCCAGCAGCTCGCGGAGGTCCTGGACGTCCTTGGCCACCTCGACGGCGTTGTAGCGCGCGATGTTCACGCCCTTGGCCTGGAAGGCCTTCAGGCAGGCGACAATGCCTTGCGCGTCCTGGTCGGTCGGCGGGCCGGCGTCGGTCAGGTGCGCGCCCGGGCAGTCGAGATTGGGGACGGACTGGCCGCCGCCGCGCTGGTCGATGAACACCCAGTCCTGGTCGAGCGCGACGAACTCGCGCGAGGCCTTGCTGCTCAGCAGGCGCGGCAGGCCCTTCAGGGCCGAGCCGCCCGGGCCGCCGTGCAGATAGATCACCGGCGGCAGGCCGGCCTTGGGCTCGCTGGCGTGGACGACGGCGAAGGCGACCTTGATGCGGCGGCTCCTGGCATCGCCGCGCGTCTCGTCGACGATCAGGTCGCCGCAGTCGACCTTCAGGCCGCTGGCCTTGTAGTCGCCAACGCAGGCGGTCTTCTCGACCTTGGGCGCGGCGGCGTGAGCGCTCGCGCCCAGCCAGGTCAAGGCCAGAGCGCCGGCGGCGGCGATCCAGGACGAACGCGACATGAAGGCTCCTGCGATTTTTCGTGCATCAACACCAAGGTTAATGCTCGCCGCAAGGCTTCAATGCGCGGCCGCCCGCTAGAACCTGTAGGAAACCGTCAGCACCGCCGAGGGCTGGGTCGGGTCGAAAACGATCGGGCTCTTCTTGGCGTCGCCGGTCAGCTTGGTGATCGAGCCGGTCGCGCCCAGGCTGACCCGGTCGGTCAGGCGATAGCTGGCGGTCAGCGAAGCCGAGACGTCCTTGATCCCGCCGCCGGGGCGATAGGCCGGCAGGCCCGAGGCCGTCGCCTGGCTGGCGCTGACGCCGAAATAGCTGCGCGTATAGGCGCCGTCGGCCCAGGTGGTCGAAACGCTGGGGATCACGGTCAGCCGGTCGGACGGCCGCAGCGGCATGGCCAGGGTCGCGTCGACCAGGGCGCCGTCGAGGCCGCCCGACAGCACCTTGGTCGCGCCCAGGCTGGCCATGACCCCGCCGGCCTTCACGTCGGCGGAGATCCGCGCCCCGGCGCCGCCCGACGCCCGGCCGATGCCGGCTGGCGCGTCGCGACGGCGGTAGCCTGGCACGAAGGTCACCCCGGCTCCGACATCCACCGCGTCGCCGTCGATCAGGTTGGCGCCGATCCCCCGGCGCGAACTAGCGAAGAAGCGGCCGTACTTCAGATCGATCAACGGGAACGGCAGAACGCGATAGTCCTCGGCGCCCTGGTAAGCCGGCGCGTAGATCAACGCGCCGCCGACGATCGTCCGGTCGGGCGCGCGATCCTGGGCGCTGGCCTCGGTGGCGAGGCCCGCGGCGGTGAGCACGCAGAGCAGAGCGATTGGCGTCAGAGCGTGGGTCATACTTGCCTCCCTATTCAGAATACCATGTCCGATCATCGACACAGGTACGACCGCAACGCGGAGACAGATGTTTAGGCGCCGCGAAAACCGGGCGGCAGCTCGGCGTCGGTCAGGTCCGCGCCGTCGAGGCGGGCGCGGGCGAAGTCGGCCTCGAGGAACCGGGCCCGAGGCGCGCTGACGCCCTTCAGATTGGCCCCGCGCAGCAGGGCGCGGGTCAGGTCGGTGCGGATGACCCGGTCCTCGGCGATCTTCAGCGGGCCGAGCTTGGCGCCGGTGAGGTCCGCGCGGGTCAGCTGGGCGTCGACCAGACGCGCGCCGCGCAGATCGGCTCCCCGCAGCTTGGCGCCCCGCAGGTCCGCGCCGGCCAGGTTCGCGCCCTGCAGATGGGCGCCGTCCAGGTCCATGCCGAAGAACACCGCCCTGGGCGCGGACAGGCCGCTCAGCCGGCGGTCCTTCAGGCGGCGCAAGGGGCGAAAGTCGACCTCGGCCAGGTTGGCCACCTTGCCTTCGCGGCCGTCGGATTTGCAGAACAGCTCGTGGGCTTCCAGCACCTCGTTGAGGGGCAGGTCGTCGACATAGAAGATCGGCGGCGGGGCCCGCAGCACCTCGGTCATGTCGGCGTCGGTCAGGTCCGCGCCGCTGACGTCGACGCCCACCATGATGGCCCGGCGCAGCGATACCTTGGACATCTCGGCATTGTGCAGGTTGGCGCCCGACAGGTCCGCGCCGTCCATGACCGCATTGGTCAGCTTGGCGCCCTGCAGGGTGACGTTCGAGAGGTCGGCGTCGGTGAAATCGGCCTGGCGCGCGAAGGCGCCCGACATCTGCGCTCCATTGAGGTTGGCGCCCTGCAGCATGGCGTAGTCCAGTTCGCCCGGCCGCTTGGAATGTTCCAGGATCCGCAGACCCTTCTCGTCGTCCTGCACGGCGGTGACGCCCTCGCGCAGATCGCAGCTGGACAGATTGGCCCCGCCCAGATTGGCCCCGCGCAGGCAGGCCCCGCGCATGTCGCAGCGGGAAAGATCGGCGTCGCGCAGGTCGGAGTCGCGCAGGTCGGTCCCATACAGCGTGGCGCGGGTCAGCTTGGCCCGGCGCAACGAAGCCCCGCCCAGCAGCGCCCCGGTCAGGTCGGCCTCCGAGAGATCGACCCCGTCCAGCTCGTAGTTGTTCAGGTTGACGTACTGCAGCACCGCCCGGCGGCCCTTGGGCAGCCCCTTCATGTAGCGCGCATGGGCCTCCAGCACCTCGCGCACCGCGGAGGCGTGCAGGTTGCGGATCAGGCTCGGTCGTGACGACGCGACGGCGGGCATGGGGCGAAGAGCGCTCTCTGGCGGATACGCGGGGAACTGGGAACCGTCGCCCAAACTGCCAGATCAGCTTTAAGCCATCGTTTAGAGCGCGGTAAATTGTCGCGGGGATGCGCGGACTCTACAGCCACTTCTTCCGGCGGAACCACAGCAGCGGCGCGGCGGCGGCGAAGATCATCATGCCGATGGCCATCGGATAGCCCTCCATCCACTTCAGCTCGGGCATGTGCTCGAAGTTCATGCCGTAGATCCCGGCCACCAGGGTCGGGGGCAGGAACATCACCGAGAACACCGAGAACACCTTGAAGATCGAGTTCTGTTCGATGTTGATCAGGCCCAGGGCCGCGTCGAGCAGGAAGGTGATGTTGCTGGCCACGTAGCTGGAGTGGTCGGTGATCGACTGGACGTCGCGCTGCAGCGACTTCAGGTGATCGCGCAGCTCCTTGGAGCCTTCGAACTGGTCGGCCAGGGCCGCGAAGCTGAGCAGGCGGGCCAGGCTGACCAGGCTGTCGCGCGCCTTGGAATTGACGTTCTGGGCCCGGCCCAGGCGGTTGAGGATGCTCTCGAACGCCGCGCCGCGCGGGCGGCTGAAGATGGCCCGTGACTGCACCTCGACCTCGGCGGCGGTGCGCTCGAGGATGTCGGCGGTGCGGTCGACGATGGCGTCCAGCAGGCCCAGGAAGGTCTGCAGGCCGTTGGGGCACAGGCTGGGCTGGCGCTCGGCCTGAGCGGCGAACACCGAGAAGGCCTTGGGCTCGACATAGCGGATGGTGATCAGGCGCGCGCCGGCCAGCACGAAGGTGACGGGGGCGGCGGTCGGCAGGTCGCCGTCGGCGTTGACCAGCACCGTGGCGGTCATGAACGTGCCGCCGTCCTCCTGATAGAGGCGCGAGGAGGCCTCGATCTCGGCCATCTCCTCGCGCGTGGGCAGCAAGAGGCCGATCGACTGCTCGACGGCGACTTCCTCGGCGCGGGTGGGGTCGACCAGCTCGATCCAGACGGCGTCGGCCGGCACCCGCCAGTCGGGCGACAGACCGCCGGACTCGAAGCCCGGAGCGCCGTGACGGAGGATTCTCAGCATTGTGCCGCCCTTACTGCGGGTCGGGTTTGCCCCGGCCCGCGCATAAGGTCAACGCGCTCGCGATCAGCGCGGGGCGTTCTGCTTGTTGCTCGTGTCGCTCGACGAACCACCACCAGCGGCGGCCTCGATCAGGGCGGCGATACGATCGGTCGAGTCGGCGGCCTGGCCGATGATGTCCAGCGGCGAAGAGCGAACCGAGTTGGCGACCTGGTTGGCGGCCTGCTTGGCGGCCGAGACCACGGCGTTCTGGGCCATGGCGATCTTGGCGGTGGCCATGGCGATCTTGGTCGCCTGGGCGTCCTGATAGATGAAGCCGTTGGTCGGATAGACGCTGGAGCCGAGGTCGCGGATCGGGTCGTACCAGACCTTGACCTGCGACCAGTCGCCGTTGGGCGAGACGTCGACGACGGTGACGTCCTTTTCGATCTGGCCGCGATCGCCTTCGATGATCGACCAGTTGGCGTGGGTGACCTGGATGACCCGGTCGGTGAGCACCTGGCTGACGAAGGCCACGTGGCCGAGGTTCATGCGGGCGGTAGGCTTGAAGGAGAGAACCGAGCCGATCTTCGGGACCGAGCCCGTGTCGTACTTGCCGGCGGCTTGCGACCACCACGTGCGGGCGTCGCCGAAGATCTGGATACCCGACATCAGACGGGCGAACGGTACGCACTGCCAGTAGCCGTCAGCATTGGCCGCTACCGGCGCAAAGCTGATCATGGCGGCAGCGAGCAGGGAACCCAGAAGGGCCCTGGTCCGTTTCGTCATGCTGTGGGTACTCCCCCGCGTCACTGGGCTAAGGGATAACCCTGCCAGAGACTGGTGAAAAGAGTGTTTATGCCGCGCCCGCGAGCGCCAAGCGGCGCTGTTTGCGGTTCGCGGCCAGAGATTTCATCCACTCCCGGCATGGGCTTTCAATGAAATGGTAGGATATCGCCGACAGCGGGATCAGCGCCGCGACAATCAATATCCAGACCAGAAGCGGCAATTTGTCGCCATCAATATTGAAAATCTTGGTCGCCACATTGATCGCCAGGATCTTCCATGGGATGCAGATCATGTAGGTCGAGTAGCTGATCTCGCCGAGATAGACGAACACTGACTGTCCAGTAAACTCGTAACCGGTCTTGGCGACGGTCGCGAGCATGAAAATAAGCCCCCCCAGAAGCATCACGATCACCAGATCGGGTGCGGAAAACTGGATCGCCGCGAGCGTGACCATGCCCAACAAAGCGGCGCCATAGCCGCCGAGTCGGGCGGGGAATCGGTCCGAACGCCACAGCGCGTGCAGGGCGCAGCCGAAGGCGAAGCACGGCACGATGCGCAAAGCGCCCCATTCGATGGTGGCGTCGGTCAGCGGAAAGCCGGCCAGGGCCTGGAAGGCCGGATAGAGCCCGGCGATCACCGCCAGGGCGCCCAGCACGGCGACCACGGGCCGCTCGCGCAGCTTCCAGGCCGCGAAGGCGAAGGCCGGAAAGCTCAGATAGGCGAACCACTCGGCCGAGATCGACCACGAGGCGTGGTTCCAACCGGCCACCGGCGCGAAGCCCCAGGCATGGACCAGCAGCAGGTTCGCCGGCAGCGATTTCCAGGACAGGATGTTCGGATCGACGTTCAGGCCCGCCATGGTCCCGACGAACGCCATGACGCCGACGCCGACCAGGGTGGCCAGGTGCAGCGGATAGACCCGCGCCAGCCGGTTCCAAAGGAAGTCGCCATAGCGGAACCGCCCCTCCCCGAAGCCGCGCAGATAGACGTGACACAGGATGAAGCCCGACAGGATGAAGAACGCCTCGACCCCCAGATAGCCCTTCCGCGCGATCGCCGGCGTGAAAGCGACGTCCAGCTTGGGCCAATAGTGGAACAGCACCACCCAGAAGGCGGCGAAGAACCGCAGCGCGGTCAGGGGCTTTATATTGGCGGCGTCCTGCATCGACGGCGTCCCTTAAGAGCCTGCCCTTCCGCCCCCACGGTGGAAAGATCAGCGTTACCCGCCTATCTCGCTGTGTTACATGTATGCATACGCGAAACGACGGCCTGGCCGATAACCTTAGAGAGGACCGATGAACGAACTCCTTAACCTGGTCGCCGACCCGGCCGCCTGGGCCGCGCTGGTGACCCTGGTGGTCATGGAAGTGGTTCTGGGGATCGACAACCTCGTCTTCATTTCGATCCTATCGAACAAGCTGCCGCCCGAGCATCGCACGCGGGTCCGCCGCATCGGCATCTCGCTGGCGCTGATCATGCGCCTGGTCCTGCTGTCGACCATCGCCTTCATCGTCGGCCTGACCGCGCCGGTCTTCGACCTGGGCATCAACGGCCCTGTGGGCTCGCACGGCGAGCCGGGCTTCGAGACCGCCTTCTCATGGCGCGACCTGATCCTGATCGCCGGCGGCGTCTTCCTGATCTGGAAGGCGACCAAGGAGATCCACCACAGCGTCGATCCCGGCAAGAGCGACGACGTGCTGGAGAAGGACAAGGTCACGGTCGTGATCTCCAACGTCGGCGCGGCGATCTTCCAGATCATCCTGCTGGACCTGGTGTTCTCGATCGACTCGATCCTGACCGCCGTCGGCATGACCGATCACCTGCCGATCATGATCACCGCCGTGATCATCGCCGTGGCCGCCATGCTGCTGGCCGCCGACCCGCTGGGCAACTTCATCAACGACAACCCCACCGTGGTCATGCTGGCCCTGGGCTTCCTGCTGATGATCGGCACCGTGCTGATCGCCGAAGGCTTCGGCGCCCACGTGCCGAAGGGCTACATCTATACGGCCATGGCCTTCTCGGCCGGGGTCGAGGGCCTGAACATGCTGTCGCGCAAGCGCGGGGCGAAGAAGGACCACTAGGCGGCGCCGGCCCCCTACTTCCCGCCTCGGGAGCGTGATAGGTCGGCCACCCCGGCTTATCACGCTCTCAGGGCCCGATGACCTCGCAGACCTTCGTCCCCCAGGCCTTCTCTGACGCCGAGCGCCGCCTGACCCTGACGGCGCTGATGATCGTGTTCCTGCTGAGCGCGCTGGACCAGACCATCGTCTCCACGGCCATGCCGCGGATCATCTCCGAGCTGAACGGCCTTAATCTCTATTCGTGGGTGACGACGGCCTATCTGCTAACCTCGACGGTGATGGTGCCGATCTGGGGCAAGCTGGGCGACATCTTCGGCCGCAAGCCCGTGCTGATCACCGGCATCTCGATCTTCCTGGCCGGCTCGTGGCTGTCGGGCCTGGCGGGCGAGTTCGGGACCATCCTGGGCATGCCAGGCATGGTGCAGCTGATCGTGTTCCGCGCCCTGCAGGGCATCGGCGGCGGCGCGCTGTTCACCACCGCCTTCGCCATCATCGCCGACCTCTATCCGCCGCGCGAGCGGGGCAAGTTCGCTGGCGTCTTCGGCTCGGTGTTCGGTCTGGCCAGCGTGCTGGGGCCGATCATCGGCGGCTATTTCACCGACCATGGCACGGTGCAGATCGGGACCCACACGGTCGCCGGCTGGCGCTGGGTGTTCTACGTCAACCTGCCGCTGTCCCTGCTGTCGCTGTTCATGGTCATCGTGAAGATGCCCAAGCTGGAGCATCGCCGGGCCGGCAAGATCGACTTCCTGGGCGCGGCCCTGCTGATCGCCGCCTTCGTGCCGCTGCTGCTGGCGCTCAGCCTGGGCGGCCACAGCTTCGCCTGGCGCTCGCCGCGGAGCCTCTCCCTCTTCGCCCTGGCCGCCGTGTCGCTGGCCGCCTTCGTGATCGCCGAGACCAAGGTCTCCAACCCGATCCTGCCGATGCACCTGTTCCAGAACAAGGTGTTCACCACGGCCAACCTGGCCGGCTTCCTGATCTCCATGGCCTTCATGGGCGTGGTGATGTTCCTGCCGCTGTTCCTGCAACTGGGCCGGGGCGTGCCGGCCACGGTCAGCGGCATGACCATGCTGCCGCTGATGGCCGGCCTGATCGTCAGCAGCACCATCGCGGGCCAACTGGTCTCCAGGACCGGCCAGTACAAGCCCTACATGCTAGGCGGCGCGGTCATCCTGCTGGTTGGGGTGTTCCTGCTGCACGACCTGTCGAGGATCCACAGCCTGCCGCTGCTGTGCGGACTGCTGGCCTGCGTCGGCCTGGGCCTGGGTCCCGGCCAAAGTCTGTTCAATATCGCCACCCAGAACGCCGTCGACCCGCGCGACATCGGCGTGGCCACCAGCTCCAACCAGTTCTTCCGGCAGATCGGCTCGACCGTGGGCGCGGCCCTGGCCGGGACGATACTGACAGCGCGCCTGGCCGGCCTGCCCGGCGGGGGCCTCGACCTCGGCAAGCTGGAAGGCATGGCGGTGAAAGCCGCCGCCAGCGGTCAGGCCGCCCACGCCGATCCGGTGTTGCAAGGCGCGCTGATCAACGCCGTCAGCGGGGTGATGGTCGCGGCGCTGTTCGTGGTCCTGGCGGGCCTGGTGACGATCCTGTTCATCCCCGCCCTGCCCCTGCGCTCGCACCAGCCGGCGTCTGGCGCGCCGACACTGGACAAGGCTGAACCGACGAACTGACCCCCGAAGCCCGATATAGTTGTATATTGAGAAGCCGCCGCTGATAGGTTGACTTCAATCGAAGCCCCGCACACTGTCCCAAGGTGTCGACGTCCTGTGCTGTGGATGACTGGCGACATCCCCCCAGCGTAGCGTCGTCGATCCTAACTGGGGGGAGAAGGCTATGGCCGACGCTAGCGTATTCGACTGGCTTCAGATCATCTGCCTGGGGGGACTGATGGGCGCTATCGGCCAGGGAGCCCGAACGGTCATCGGCCTGAAGAAGGTCAATGACGCGGCCGCTTCCAGCGCGGTCTCAGCGAGCGATCTGTTCACCGCCAGCCGGATCCTGGTCTCATTCGCGATCGGCTTCATCGCCGGCGCCGTGGCGGCGATCACGATCATCAAGTCGATAGCGAACGTCTCGCCCGAACAGCTCTTCACGATTTCGGCGGCCGGCTACGCAGGCGCGGACTTCATCGAAGGGGCGATCAGCCGCGTCAGCGGTTCGAACTCGGCCCCCAAGGGCCAGGAAAGTGTCGGGATAGGCTCAGGCGGCGCCGGCGCCGATATCTCGGCCGCCGACGGAGCGATGGGGTAGTCCGATGGTCGACAGCATCGCCATTCCGATCGACGGTGAGACCCGCGCCACGGGCCTGACCAACCTGCGCGAAGGCGCCCCCAACCGTCAGGCGCCGGTGCGCCGCAAACTGGCCAGCGGCGCGACCCTGCGGGTCGAGGCCCTCGTCGCCGGCGAGTCCGTTCAGGGCAACGCCCAGTGGTATCGCGTCGACGCCACCGGCTATGTCTGGACCGGCGCCTGCGAGCCGCTGCAGTCGGTCGTCACGCCCACGGCCCAACCCGCCGCCGGTCCGGCCGCTTCGGTCGATCCGGCCCTGGCGAAGTTCAATCTAGACCCGACCTTCGCCGCCAAGCTCTCGGCCCTGCTGCAGGCCTGCCGTGACCAGGGGCTGGATTTCCGGGTCAGCCAGGGCCTGCGTCCGCCCGCCGTCCAGGCTCAGTACTACTGCTCGTGGAAAACGCGCTCGGCCGCCGACATCGACGCCGTGATCGCCAAGCTGGAAGCCGACGGCGCGCCGTGGACCGCCGCGCTGATGCGCCAATACCGCGACACCCCGCGCATTCCGAGCTGGCGCACCAACGCCCTGCCCGGCGCCGGCTGGCACCAGTGGGGCGAAGCCGTCGACGCCTACTGCTACCGCAACGGCGTCATGGTCTCGAACGGCGGCGACCCCGCCTACGCGGCCTATGCCAAGCTGGCCGAGCAGCTAGGCCTGACGGCGGGTCTCCATTTCAGCCAGCCCGACGCGGGCCACGTGCAGCTGCGCAAGGCGGGCGCCGCCACGGCGATCTACACCTGGGCCCATATCGACGACGCGATGCAGGCCCGCTTCGGCGACAAGCCGCTGCTGGACACCTGATCGCGGCTACAGGAACGAGTAAGGATCGATATCGATCACCACGCGCACCGAGTTCGGGACCTTGGCCCGCGCCCGCCAGGCGGCCATGAAGCCTTGCAGGTCGACATTGCGCTCGGCCCTGACCAGGAACCGCTTGCGGCGGCGGCCGCGCACCAGGGCCAGCGGCGCGTCGGCGGGGCCGAACACCTCGACCCCCTCGGCGTTGGGGATCACCGCGGCCAGGGCCTCGACATAGGCGTCCAGGGCCGCGGCGTCCGGGCCCGAGGCGATCACCGCCGCCAGGCGGCCGTAGGGCGGCAGGCCGGCGTCCTGACGCATCGCCATCTCGGCCTCGACGAAGGCGTCGCGGTCCTGGGCCTTCAGGGCCTGCATGACCGCGTGCTCGGGCGAGTAGGTCTGCAGCAGCGCCCGCCCCGGCTTCTCGTGACGCCCGGCCCGGCCCGCCGCCTGGGCCAGCAGCTGGAAGGTCCGTTCCCCGGCCCGCAGGTCGCCGCCCCGTAGGGAGAGGTCGGCGTCGACCACGCCCACCAGGGTCAGGTTCGGGAAGTTGTGACCCTTGGCCGCCGCCTGGGTGGCCACGAGAATGTCGATCTCGCCCGCCGCCATGGTCGCCACCAGGGTCTTGGCCGCCTCGGCGTCCATCACCGTGTCGGACGAGAACACCGCGATCCGCGCGTCGGGGAAGATGTGCCGCGCCTCCTCCTCGACCCGCTCGACGCCGGGACCGATCGACACCAGCGAGTCCTTGGCCCCGCAGTGCGGGCAGGCCTCGGGCTTCTTCATCGAGAAGCCGGTCAGGTGGCAGACCAGACGCCCGGTGTAGCGGTGCTCGACCAGCCAGCTGTCGGTGTCGGGCGACTTCATCTTCTCGCCGCAGGCCTTGCACAGCACCAGCGGCGCATAGCCCCGCCGGTTCAGGAACAGCATGGCCTGCTCGCCGCGCTGCAGCGTCACGGCCATGGCCTTGATCAGCGGCGGCGACAGCCAGCGGCCGGGCTCCGGCGGCGTCTGGCGCATGTCGATCAGGTCGATGTCCGGCAGCTGGGCCGCGCCGTGGCGCGCCGACAGTCGCAGCCAGCGGTAACGGCCGGCCTGGGCGTTGAACAGGCTCTCCAGCGACGGCGTCGCCGAGGCCAGCAGCACGCTGGCGCCCTCGATCTTGGCGCGGGCCACGGCCAGGTCGCGGGCCTGGTAGATGAAGCCCTCTTCCTGCTTGAACGAGCTGTCGTGCTCCTCGTCGACCACGATCAGGCGCAGCTTGCGGAACGGCAGGAACAGGGCCGAGCGGGCCCCGACCACGATGCGGGCGTTACCGCTGGCCACCGCCTCCCAGACCTGCCGGCGACGCGGCGGCGAGACGCCGGAGTGCCACTCGGCCGGCAGGGCGCCGAAGCGCTGCTCGAAGCGGGCCAGCACGGCCTGGGTCAGGGCGATCTCGGGCAGCAGCACCAGGATCTGGGCCTCCGGATCCTCCAGCGCCGCCGCGACGGCCTCCAGATAGACCTCGGTCTTGCCCGAGCCGGTGACCCCGTCCAGCAGCGCCGCCTGGAAGCCACCGGCGTCCAGCATCTCTTTCATGACCGCGACGCAGGCGGCCTGGCCGGGGTTCAACGTGCGCGGCGGCAGGGAGAGGTCCGGCTGCGGCAGGCCGCGCTCGGGTTCCACATAGTCGACCGCGAGCACGCCTTCGTCCACGAGGCCCTTCACGACGCCCGCCGAGACGCCGGCGGCCGAGGCCAGCGCCGTACCGGAGAGCTTCACGCCCTCGGCGGCGGCCAGCACCTTCAGGCGCGCGGGCGTCATGCGGGCGGGCTGGGCGCCGGACAGGACCAGCACCCTGTCGGGCTTGGGCGGCGGATGGCGCAGGCCGCGCAGGGCCATGGCCAGCGGCCAGCCGGGCAGGTCGACCGAATAGCGCGCCGCCCACTCGACAAAGGCCAGCACGCCTGGCGGCAGCGGCGGATCGTCGACCCGCCCCTGAATCAGCTTCAGCGGTCGGTTGCCGCCCGTCCCGTCGCGCAGGGCGACCACCACGCCGCGAATCACGCGCGGGCCCAAGGGCACGGCCACATGGTCGCCGATGCTCAGATCGAGTCCGTCCGGCTCGGCGTAGTCGAAGGCCTCCGGCAACGGCATCGGCAGCAGAACGGAAGCGATACGGGACATGGCGTGATGCTTCTGCCGCGAAACCGTCCCCAGGTCGAGAGCGGCCGTCGAGTCGTCATCAAGCGGACATTAACCGTCTTGCCCGCTTCATCTGGACGGAGTGCTTTTTACCGGTGGGGACGACGATGAGCGACGCGACGAACGCCAGCAGGAAAACGGTCGACGCCGAGAGCGTCCGCGACTTCCTGCGCGTCCAGCCGGAATTCCTGCGCCACGACGAAGACCTGCTGGGCGAGCTGGGCCTGCGGGTCGACGCCGCCAATGTCGTCGACTTCGGTCCGCGCGCCCTGGCCCGCGCCGCCGCCGCCCACAGGCGCGAGGCCACCGTCCGCCAGGCGATCGAGGCCAACGCCCGCGCCAACTACTCGGCCCAGGCCCAGACCCACGCCGCGGTCATCGACCTGCTGGACGCCCGCAACCACTCCGATCTCGCCCGCCGCGTCGACGAGATGACCCAACTGCGCTTCGGCCTGGCCGCCGGCGTCATCGCCCTGGAAGGCCCGCATCGCGTGCCGGCCGGCTGGCGCGTCCTGGCCGAGGGTCAGGTCGACATGATCCTGGGCGAGGCCCCCATCGCCCGCATGGGCTTCTTCGCCCCGGCCCTGCCGCTGTTCGGCGACAAGGCCGAGACCATCCGCAGCATGGCCCTGGTCCGCATGGCGATCTGGGAGCCCCGCCGCGAGGCCCTGGTCGCGTTCGGCTCGACCGACCCGGAAGGCTTCACCCCCGACATGGGTACGGAGCTGGTCAACTTCCTGGCCCGCGTGGTCGAGCGCACCGCCGAACGCTGGCCCGTGTTGTGACCTCGGGCGTCGGGAGCGCTCGCCAGGCCTACGCCGCCTGGCTGGACTACCTGACGCTGGAGCGCCGGGCCTCGCCGCGCACGGTGCGGGCCTATGGCGACAACGTCCTGGCCTATCTGAACTTCCTGGAGCGCCATCGGGGTGAGGCGGTCAGCCTGTCGGCCATGGGCGAGATCTCGGCCGCCGACCTGCGCGGTTATCTGGCCTTCCGCCGCCAAGGTGAAGACGCTCTGGCTCCGCGCTCGATTTCGCAGGCCCTGTCGTCGATCCGCGCCTTTCATCGCTATCTGGACCAGCGCCACGGCGTGGCCAACGCCGCCGTCGAGCTGGTGCGCGGCCCGCGCCTGAAGATCGGCCTGCCTCGGCCCGTCTCCGAGGACCAGGCCCGCGACCTTATCACGCAGGCCGCCGACGATACCGAGCGCGATCCCTGGGAAACCGCCCGCGACGAGGCGGTTCTGACCCTGCTGTGGGGCTGCGGCCTGCGGATCAGCGAGGCGCTTTCGCTGACTTTCGCGCAGGCTCCGCTGGGGCAGGCCATCCGCATCACCGGCAAGGGCGGCAAGACCCGGATCGTGCCGGTGCTGGACGCCGTCCGCGCCGCCGTCGACGTCTATCTGGACGCGCTGCCGTTCGTGCTGACCGCCGACGAGCCGCTGTTCCGGGCCAAGCGCGGCGGGCCTCTGTCGCCGCGCCACGTCCAGGCCCTGGTCCAGACCCTGCGCGGACGTCTTGGCCTCTCCGACAGAGTGACGCCGCACGCCTTCCGCCACGCCTTCGCCACCCACCTGCTGGGCGCGGGCGCGGACCTGCGGGCCATCCAGGACCTGCTGGGCCACGCCTCCCTGTCGACGACGCAGCGCTACACCCAGGTCGACGCCGCCGGCCTGCTGGCCGCCTACGCGGCCGCCCATCCGAAGGCCTGAGCGTCCGCGACAAGTGCGGCGGAACGTCGCGAAAAGCGATCCGGGTTTAGCATTAACCGCGATTTTACGGGACGTACGGTCTTCTGGAGGTGAAACGCGCGCTCCCCCGGGCGAGAGCCGTGCCGCCATGAGGCTCCGATGAAGTTCGACGATCTGAAGATCTCCACCAAGGTGGCCCTGCCCGCCGTCATCCTGACCCTGATCGCCCTGGTGATCGTGGGCCTTGGCGCCATCCAGGCCCGCAAGGTCGAGGCCAGCACCAAGATCCTGGTGGAACAGCGCGCGCCCGCCGAACTGAGCATCGCGCGGTTCAGCCGTCGCGTCGCCACGATGGGCTACTCGGCCTACCGCACGATCGCCTATGAAGGCGGCTCGACCGAGGGCAAGAGCGCCAGCGCGGATCTGGACACGGCCTACAAGGAAGCCACCGCGCTGCTGGCCGGCGTGAAGCAGGCCGAGCCCGACACGGCCAAGACCGTTGATGGCTACAAGGCGCGCCTCGACAAGATCTACGCCAGCGCCCGCAGCGGCGCGGACCTCGGCCAGCAGGAGATGAACGACGCGGCCAAGATGGTGATGGTCGAGATCGATCCGCAGATCACCAAGCTGACCGCTGACGTCAACACCTACACCAACGCCCACACCGCCGAGACCAAGAAGATGGTCGAGAAGGCTTCCAAGGAAGCCGCCGCCGGCACCGTGTTCTCGATTCTGTTCGGCCTGATCGCCGCCGGCGCCGCTCTTGCGCTGGCGCTGTGGATCGGCGCCAAGAAGATCGCCGCCCCGCTGGCCGCCACCGCCAAGACCATGGAAGTGCTGGCCCAGGGCAGCGTCGACGTCGACGTCAAGGGCGCCGAGCGCAAGGACGAGGTCGGCGCCATGGCCCGCTCGGTCCAGGTGTTCAAGGACAACGCCGTGGCCCTGCGCACCGCCGAGGCCGCCCAGCATCGCGCCAACGCGGAGACGGAAGCCGAGCGCCGCCGCAACCTGGAGATCGCCGAGGCCGCCGCCAAGGAGCAGGCCTTCGTCATGGAAGCCATCGCTGGCGGCCTGGCCCGCCTGTCGGACGGCGACCTGACCTACCGCCTCGATCAGCAGTTCCCTGAGGCCTACAAGCGCCTGCAGAACGACTTCAACGGCGCCATCGCCCAGCTGGAAGAGGCCATGGGCACCATCGTCCACGCCGCCAACGGCATCGGCGCGGGCTCGGACGAGATCGCCTCGGCCGCCGACGACCTGTCGCGCCGCAGCGAGCAGCAGGCCGCCAGCCTGGAAGAAACCGCCGCCGCCCTCGACGAGATCACCGCCACGGTGAAGCGCTCGTCGGCCGGCGCCCAGGAAGCCTCCAAGGTGGTCGGCTCGACCCGGGGCGACGCCGAGCGCTCCAGCATCGTGGTCCGCAACGCCGTCGAGGCCATGAACCAGATCGAGAAGTCCTCGCAGTCGATCAGCCAGATCATCGGCGTGATCGACGAGATCGCCTTCCAGACCAACCTGCTGGCCCTGAACGCCGGCGTCGAAGCCGCCCGCGCGGGTGAAGCCGGCCGCGGCTTCGCGGTCGTCGCCCAGGAAGTTCGGGCCCTGGCCCAGCGCTCGGCCGACGCCGCCAAGGAGATCAAGACCCTGATCTCGACCTCATCGCAGCAGGTCAACCAAGGCGTCTCGATGGTCGGCCAGACCGGCGAGGCCCTGCAGGCCATCGTCGGCAAGGTCGGCGAGATCGACGCCCTGGTCAGCGAGATCGCGGCCTCGGGCCAGGAACAGGCCACCGGCCTCAACGAGGTCAACGCCGCCGTCAACCAGATGGACCAGACCGTCCAGCAGAACGCCGCCATGGTCGAGCAGTCGACCGCCGCCTCGCACGCCCTGAAGGGGGAGGCCGGTAACCTGATGCAGATGATCAGCCGCTTCCGCGTCAATGGCGCGGTGGCGAACACCGCCAGCAGCTCGGCCCGCCCGACGCAACGCCCGGCCGCCCCGGCGCCGCGCGCGGCGGCTCCGGCCCCGAGCCGAGGCCCGGCCCTGGCCGGCGCGACCAGCCGTCCGGGCGTCAACCCGGTCGCCTCCGTCCAGGCCAAGCTGGCCAAGGCCGTCGGCGCCAGCGAGGACTGGGAAGAGTTCTGATCCCGCGCCCGCGCGGCACACCAGGTTCAGTAAGCGTAAGCGCCCGCCCCTCGGGCGTTCCTCCCCTCGGAAACGCGTACAACCCCGCCGGTCCGCCGGCGGGGTTTTTTCTTGAGGGCGCCGTCGAATCTAACGCGCGGGCGTCCGCTGGGCGATCAGGACGGGCACGGGGCAGCCGTCGACCAAGCGAACCACGGCGCGCTCGGCATGGGCCTTGGGCATCTTCGACAGCGGCTGGACCTCCGGGGTGTCGGGATGGCCGGCGTTGGTCAGTCGGTCGCGATCACAGCTCACCATCTGTGGGTTGCGCACGAAGTCCGGCCGGGACCGTCGCGGCGGCTTCATCTTGGATGACGGCGATGCGAAGCGTCTGGCGCCCGCCTCATCGGCGGCTTTCGGGCCAGCGGCCTTGGGGAGCCGCATCCTCAACTGATCCACGCGCTGGTCCGTATCGGACGGCTTTGGCCGAAATAGATAACCCGTATGGCCGGCCACAGGGGCGGCCTCCGGTATAACCACGGCAATGGCCGCAGCTGGCGCGGCCTGCAGCAGGGCGGCGAGGATTATCGCGGACAAAAGCATGGCGGGGCTCCGTTGCCGAAACCCCGCCACTCTACGTCCGATTGACGGACGCGGTCATCAACTATCGTAAAGGGCTGTTACGCCTGCCCGGTCAGGCCTGCATCGTCCAGCCTTCGACGCCCATGGCGGCCTGGCGGATCGCCTCCGAACGGGTCGGGTGCGGGTGGCAGGTGCGGGCGATGTCTTCCGAGGCGCCGCCGAACTCCATGGCCACGCAGACCTCGGCGATCATATCGCCGACGTTCGGGCCGACGGCGTGGGCGCCCAGGATGCGGTCGGTCTTGGCGTCGGCCAGGATCTTCACGAAGCCGTCGGTCTCGTGGTTGATCTTGGCGCGGCTGTTGGCCAGGAACGGGAACTTGCCGACCTTGTAGGCGATCCCGGCGGCCTTCAGGTCTTCCTCGGTCTTGCCGACCGTGGCGACTTCGGGGCTGGTGTAGATGACGCCCGGGATGATGTCGTAGTTGACGTGGCCGGCCTTGCCCGCGATCAGCTCGATGCAGGCCACGCCCTCGTCCTCGGCCTTGTGGGCCAGCATCGGACCCGAGGTCACGTCGCCGACCACCCAGATCCCGGCGACGCCGGTCTTGAAGTGGTCGTTGGCGATCATGCCGCGCTTGTCCGGCGTGATGCCGACCGTCTCCAGGCCCAGGCCTTGGGTGAACGGACGGCGGCCGATGGCGACCAGCACGTAGTCGGCCTCGATCGTCGCGGCCGCGCCGCCGGCGACCGGCTCGTGGGTCAGCTTGACGCCCTTGGCCGAGGCGACGGCGCCCGTGACCTTGGCGCCCAGCGAGAACTTGAAGCCTTGCTTTGTGAGGATCTTCTGGAAGGCGTTGGCCACCTCGGTGTCCGTGCCCGGCAGGATGCGGTCCAGGTACTCGACGACGGTGACTTCGGCGCCCAGGCGCTTCCACACCGAGCCCAGCTCCAGGCCGATGACGCCGGCGCCGACGACGATCAGCGACTTGGGCACTTCCGGCAACGACAGGGCGCCGGTCGAGTCGACGATACGCTTGTTGTCGATCGTCACGCCCGGCAGCGGGGTCGGCTCCGAGCCAGTGGCGATGACGATGTTCTTGGTCTCGAGCACGGTTTCCGAGCCGTCCTCGGCCTTCACGACCACCTTGCCAGCGCCGTCGATGCGGCCCCAGCCCTTCACGTACTCGACCTTGTTCTTCTTCATCAGGAACTCGACGCCCTTGGTCAGGGCTTCGACGCTCTCGGCCTTCTGGGCCATCATCTGCGGCAGGTTCAGCTTCGGCTTGACCTCGATGCCCAGCTTGGCGAACTCGGGGCCCGTCGCGGCGGCGTACAGTTCCGAGGCGTGCAGCAGCGCCTTCGAGGGCATGCAGCCGACGTTCAGGCAGGTGCCGCCCAGCTTGCCGCGCGACTCGACGATCGCGGTCTTCAAGCCGAGCTGACCCGCGCGGATCGCGGCGTTGTAGCCGCCGGGACCGCCACCGATGATGACGACGTCGTATTGAGCCATGGGTCTATCGCCTCGAGGACGCGCCGGAGAACGGCGCCGGACAAATATGGGGCCTCGCCGGCCAATTGTCAGACCTCTGGAGGCGCGTGTTCCTTAGAGGCATGCGGCCCAAAACGGAACCCGCTTTCGACGCCCGCGGCCTTGAAAACCAAGGAGAATGGCAGACTTGTCCAAACCCGGCGCGACGCCCCGCCGCGGGGACCGCCACAAGCTTGACATCAGCTCGCCTGGAGAGCGCCACGGCTCGGTGGCGTCATACCTGCATGACCCTTCGCGCCCGCCTCATCACCGCCCTCGCCACCGTCGCGCTCAGCGCCGCGGCGCCCCTCGCCGCCTCGGCGTCTGGCGTGGACCAGATCCCGGTCGCCAGCGGCAAGGCCGGCGACACGCTGGCGGTGTTCTATTCGGGCGACGGCGGCTGGGCGGCCCTGGATCAGGGCGTGACCCAATATCTGGCCGACAACGGCGTGCCGACGCTAGGCGTCAATTCGCTGAGCTATTTCACCACCAAGCGCTCGCCCGCCGGCGCCGCCGCCGACCTGACCCAGGCCCTGCGATCGTACGAGCGCCTGTGGGGCCGCTCGAAGGTGACGCTGATCGGCTATTCGTTCGGGGCCGACGCCCTGCCGGCGATCATCCCGCGACTGCCCGCCGACGTCCGCGGCCACATCGGCCATCTGGTGCTGATCGGCGCCGGCCCGCACGGCGACCTGCAGTTCCACCCCGCCAGTTGGCTCAACATCGCCACGCCGGACTCGTTTCCGGTCGGCCCGGCCATCGCCGCGCTGAACGGCCTGAAGATCACCTGCGTCTACGGCGACCAGGAAAAGGCAGATATCTGCGCCAGCCTGCCCGACGCCGAGGTCACCAAGATCCGCCTGCGCGGCGACCACCACTTCAACCGCGACTACGCCACGCTCGGCGCGGCGGTGCTGAAGGCCAGCCGCTAGAGCGGCGCGGGCAGTCCATACCTCGCCGCCAGCCACCGCGTGATCGGGCGGGCGTCGCTGAGGAAACTCAGGCCGTTGGCCGACTGGATCTCGCCGTGCGGGCCGGCGTCGGGGGAGGCCTCGCCGAGGATCAGGGTGGGGGCGTTCTGGTGCGCTTCGCCCAGGCGCTCGATCAGGGCCGGGCGCGGGCGGGCGTAGTCGACGCGGACGATGTCGAGGACGTCGCGCAGTCGCGGATAGGCGGCCAGGTAACCTTCCATCATCGCGCAGTCGGGGCAGAAGCGTTGCTGGCCCTCTTTGTCGAAGCCCATCGGCAGCAGATAGAGTGTGTCCTTGGCCATGACGGTCTCCCGGAAAGCAAAACGGCCCCGACGCATAGCGCGCGGGGCCTCTTTGAGTAGCGCGCACCAGGCGGCGAAACCGCATACACTTTCGCCTGGCGCGCTTGAAGCGAAGAAGCCCGCCGGTAAGGGCGGGCTTCTCAAAGTCTCTTAGAGGTCCAGCAGCAGACGCTGCGGGTCTTCCAGGGCTTCCTTGACCTTGACCAGGAAGGTCACGGCGCCGGCGCCGTCGACGACCCGGTGGTCGTAGGACAGGGCCAGGTACATCATCGGACGGATCTCGATCTTGCCGTTGACGACCATGGCGCGTTCCTTGATCGCGTGCATGCCGAGGATGCCCGACTGCGGCGCGTTCAGGATCGGCGTCGACATCAGCGAGCCGTAGATGCCGCCGTTGGTGATCGTGAAGGTGCCGCCCTGCATGTCCTCGATGGACAGCTGGCCGTCGCGGGCCTTCTTGCCCAGGACGCCGATGGCCTTTTCGATCTCGGCCAGGTTCAGCGCGTCGGCGTCACGGACGACCGGAACCACCAGCCCCTTGTCGGTGCCGACGGCGACGCCGATGTCGTAATGGTTCTTGTAGACGATGTCCGTGCCGTCGATCTCGGCGTTGACGTCCGGGATCGCCTTCAGCGCGGCCACCACGGCCTTGGTGAAGAAGGACATGAAGCCCAGCTTCACGCCGTGGCGCTTTTCGAAGATGTCCTTGTACTGGGCGCGCAGAGCCATGACCGCGCTCATGTCGACCTCATTGAAGGTCGTCAGCATGGCGGCGGTGTTCTGGGCTTCCTTCAGGCGACGGGCGATCGTCTGACGCAGGCGCGTCATCTTCACGCGTTCCTCGCGCTCGTGCAGGGCGCGCGGCGCGGCCGGAGCCGCGGCCGGGGCCGGAGCCGCGGCGCGGGCTTCCAGAGCGGCCAGGGCGTCGCCCTTGGTCACCCGACCGTCCTTGCCGGTGCCCGCGACCTTCGACAGGTCAAGGCCCGCCTCGGCGGCGATCCGGGCCGGCGCCGGGCTGACCGGCGCGGCGGTCGGGGCGGCGGCGGCGACCGGAGCGGGCGCCGGAGCCGGGGTCGGCGCGGGGGCCGGAGCCGGAGCGGCGGCCTTCGGAGCCGGGGCGGCGGCCGGAGCGGCCGACGCGGTCGCGCCTTCGGTCACCACGCCCAGGACCGTGCCCGGAACGACGGTCGCGCCTTCTTCGGCGCCGATGGCCGACAGCACGCCGTCGGCGGGCGAGGCCACTTCGAGGCTGACCTTGTCGGTTTCCAGCTCGACGAGGATCTCGTCCTTCTTCACGGCCTCCCCGGCCTTCTTGGTCCAGCGGGCGACCGTCGCTTCCGTGACGGATTCGCCGAGGGCGGGGGTCATGATGTCGGCCATGGGGCTTTCCAGGTCTCTCTTGTTTGGTCCGGCGAAATTAAAGACGAAGTCCGACGCTTAAGCGAAGGCCTCGTTGAGGAACGTCTCGAGTTCTTTCAGGTGGCGGCTCATCAGGCCCGCGGCGGTGGACGCCGAGGCCGGGCGACCCACATAGCGGGCGCGCTTGGCCTTGATGTCCAGCTTGTCGAGCGTCAGCTCCAGCCACGGATCGACGAAGGTCCAGCCGCCCATGTTCTTGGGCTCTTCCTGGCACCAGACCAGGTCGGCGTTCTTGAAGCGGCTCAGCACGTTCATCAGCGACCTCATCGGCCACGGATAGAACTGCTCCAGACGCAGCAGATAGACGTCGTCGCGGCCGGTCTTGGCGCGATGGTCCACGAGGTCGAAATAGACCTTGCCCGAGCAGATGACGACACGCTTGATCTGGTCGTCGCTCTTCAGCGTGACGCCGCCGACGTCGCAGCCGGCTTCCGCGCCGTCCACCATCACGCGGTGGAAGGCCGAACCTTCGGCGAAGTCGTCCAGGTTCGAGACGGCGCGCTTGTGGCGCAGCAGGCTCTTGGGGGCCATCACGATCAGCGGCTTGCGGAACTCGCGGTTCATCTGGCGGCGCAGGGCGTGGAAGTAGTTGGCCGGCGTCGTGCAGTTGACGACCTGCATGTTGTCTTCCGCGCACGACTGCAGGAAGCGCTCCAGGCGGGCCGAGCTGTGCTCGGGGCCTTGGCCTTCATAGCCGTGCGGCAGCAGCATGACGAGGCCGCTCATCCGCAGCCACTTGCGCTCGCCCGAGCTGATGAACTGGTCGATGACGACCTGGGCGCCGTTCACGAAGTCGCCGAACTGGCCTTCCCACAGGGTCAGGGTGTTCGGGTCGGCCAGCGAGAAGCCGTATTCGAAGCCCAGCACCGCCTCTTCCGAGAGGGCCGAGTCGATCACTTCATAGTGGGCCTGGCCGGCGCGGATGTTGTTCAGCGGCGTGTAGTGCTCCTCGGTCGTCTGGTCGATGACGTCCGAGTGGCGCTGGGTGAAGGTGCCGCGCACCGAGTCCTGACCCGACAGACGGACCGGGAAGCCCTCGTCAAGCAGGGTGGCGAAGGCCAGGTGCTCGGCGGTGCCCCAGTCGATGCCCTCGCCCTTCTCGATCGCTTCATGGCGATTGTCGATGGCGCGCTTGACGGTCTTGTGAGCGTTGATGCGGTCCGGGATCGTGGTGATCTGGCGGCCGATTTCCAGCAGGCGGGTCTTGGGGAAGGCGGTCTTGCCGCGACGCTCTTCGTCGCCCGGCAGGGCCAGGCCCTTCCACTTGCCGTCCAGCCAGTCGGCCTTGTTGGCCTTGTAGCTCTTGCCGGCGTCGAACTCGGCGTCGAGGAACTTCTCGAACTCGCTGACCCAGCTGTCCGACTCGGCCTGGCTGATCACGCCTTCGCCGATCAGACGGTTGGCGTAGAGCTCGCGGGTCGGCGGGTGGCCCTTGATCTTGGCGTACATGATCGGCGACGTCATGGTCGGATCGTCGCCTTCGTTGTGACCGAAGCGACGGTAGCAGACCATGTCGATGACCACGTCCTTGCCAAACTTCTGGCGGTACTCGGTCGAGACCTTGGCGGCGAAGACGACGGCTTCCGGATCATCGCCGTTCACGTGGAAGATCGGGGCTTCGACCATCAGCGCCATGTCGCTGGGATAAGGCGAGCTGCGCGAGTAGCGCGGGCTGGTCGTGAAGCCGATCTGGTTGTTGACGATGAAGTGGATGGTGCCGCCCGTGCGGTAGCCCTTCAGGCCCGACAGGGTGAAGCACTCGGCCACCACGCCCTGGCCGGCGAAGGCCGCGTCGCCGTGCAGCAGCAGCGGCAGCACGTGGCCGCGACCGGCGTCCGGAGTCTCGCGCAGCAGGAAGGCCTGCTTGGCGCGGGCCTTGCCAATCACGACCGGGTTGACGATCTCCAGGTGCGACGGGTTGGCGGTCAGCGACAGGTGGACCTTGTTGTCGTCGAACTCACGGTCCGACGAGGCGCCCATGTGATACTTCACGTCGCCCGAACCCTCGACGTCCGAGGGGACCGACGAGCCGCCTTGGAACTCGTGGAAGATGACGTGGTAGGGCTTGCCCATCACGGCGGCCAGCACGTTCAGGCGACCGCGGTGCGGCATGCCCAGGACGATATCCTTCACGCCCAGGGCGCCGCCGCGCTTGATGATCTGCTCCATGGCCGGGACCATGGATTCGCCGCCGTCCAGGCCGAAGCGCTTGGTGCCGGGGAAGCGCTTGTGCAGGAACTTCTCGAAACCCTCGGTCTCGATCAGCTTCTTCAGGATGGCGACCTTGCCCTCCTTGGAGAACACGATCTCCTTGTCGCGGCCCTCGATGCGCTCCTGCAGCCAGGCCTTCTCTTGCGGATCCGAGATGTGCATGTACTGCACGCCGACATTGCCGCAGTAGGTGCGGCGCAGGATCTCGAGCATCTCGCGGATCGTCGAGGTTTCCATGCCCATGACGAAGTCGAGGAAGATCGGCCGGTCGTAGTCGGCGTCCGAGAAGCCGTAGGTGGCCGGATCCAGTTCCGGGGCGGGCTTCGGCGGCTCCAGGCCCAGCGGGTCGAGGTTGGCGGCCAGGTGACCGCGCATCCGATAGGCCCGGATCATCATGATGGCGCGCAGGCTGTCCAGCGTGGCGGCGCGGACGGCCTCGGCGGAGGCGCCGGGGGCCTTGCCCTCGATCGCCTTGGAGACCTTGGCTTCGACGGCGGGGGCGACACTGGCCCACTGGCCGTCCAGGGCCGACAGCCAGTCGGGACGGACGGACGGCACCTTCTTGGGCGTCCAGGCCGGGTCCTGCGCGGCGCGCTTAACCTGATCGGCCTGCTCGGCGAGGCTGGCGAAGAAGGCGTTCCACGAAGGTTCGACCGATCCAGGGTTCTCCGCCCACTGGGCGTAGAGATCCTCCACGAACGCCGCGTTGGCGCCGTAGAGGAAGCTGGTCTCGGTCAAGACCTGGTTGATGATGCCTGCGTCGTCCGCCATCGTTCTTCGCCTTAGATCCGGATGCTCTACGGGAGCGCTACCGCATAGCCCGTAAATATAGTCTCTCAATCGCCCGGGCGCCCGTCGAACGGCGGGGCCCAGGTGATTTTTTCGGATCGTCGACTGGCGGTCGCAAAAAACCTGGGCCCCGCGCGAGGCGGGGTTTCGGTGTCTAGTTAGCCCTTCAAGACTTCCAGCAGGGTCTCGCCCAGCTTGGCCGGCGAAGGCGAGACGCGGATGCCCGCCTCTTCCATCGCCGCGATCTTGTCCTCGGCGCCGCCCTTGCCGCCCGAAACGATGGCGCCGGCGTGACCCATGTGACGGCCGGGAGGGGCCGTGCGACCGGCGATGAAGCCGACCATGGGCTTGCTGCGGCCGCGCTTGGCTTCGTCCTTCAGGAACTGCGCCGCTTCTTCCTCGGCCGCGCCGCCGATTTCACCGATCATGACGATCGACTTGGTGGCTTCGTCGGCCAGGAACAGTTCCAGCACGTCGATGAACTCGGTGCCCTTGACCGGGTCGCCGCCGATGCCGACGGCCGTGGTCTGGCCCAGGCCCGCATTGGTGGTCTGGAACACGGCTTCATAGGTCAGGGTGCCCGAACGCGACACGACGCCGACCGAGCCCGCCGAGAAGATGCCGCCCGGCATGATGCCGATCTTGCACTGGTTCGGCGTCAGGACGCCCGGGCAGTTCGGGCCGATCAGGCGCGAACGCGAGCCTTGCAGCGCCTTCTTGACCTTGACCATGTCCAGCACCGGGATGCCTTCGGTGATGCAGATGATCAGCGGGATCTCGGCTTCGATGGCTTCCAGGATCGAGTCGGCCGCGAAGGGCGGCGGGACGTAGATCACCGAGGCGTCGGCGCCGGTGGCTTCCTTGGCTTCGCCGACCGTGTCGAACACCGGCAGGCCGATGTGGGTCTGGCCGCCCTTGCCCGGCGTGACGCCGCCGACCATCTTGGTGCCGTAGGCGATGGCCTGTTCGGAGTGGAACGTGCCCTGGGCGCCGGTGATGCCCTGGCAGATGACCTTGGTTTCAGAACCGATGAGGATCGACATTTAGCGAGCACCCTTCACGGCCGCGACGATCTTTTCGGCGCCGTCAGACAGGTCGTTGGCGGCGATGACGTTCAGGCCGCTTTCCGAGATGATTTTCTTACCGAGTTCGACGTTGGTGCCTTCCAGGCGGACAACGAGCGGAACCTGCAGGCCGACTTCCTTCACGGCGGCGATGACGCCTTCCGCGATGATGTCGCAGCGCATGATGCCGCCGAAGATGTTGACCAGGATGCCCTTCACGGCCGGATCGGCGGTGATGATCTTGAAGGCCGCGGTGACCTTCTCCTTGCTGGCGCCGCCGCCGACATCCAGGAAGTTGGCCGGCTCGGCGCCGTACAGCTTGATGATGTCCATGGTGGCCATGGCCAGGCCCGCGCCGTTGACCATGCAGCCAATTTCGCCGTCCAGGGCGATATAGGCCAGGTCGTACTTGCTGGCTTCGATTTCCTTGGGGTCTTCTTCGCTCTCGTCGCGCAGCGCCTTGATGTCCGGGTGGCGGAACAGGCTGTTGCCGTCGAACGACAGCTTGGCGTCGAGGACCTTCAGGTGATCGTCAGCGGTGACGATCAGCGGGTTGATCTCCAGCATGGCCATGTCCTTGGCCATGAACGCCGTATAGAGCTGGGTCAGCAGCGAAGCCGCTTCCTTGGCCAGACCGCCGGTCAGGCCCAGGGCCTTGGCCAGGGCGCGCTGGTGGGTCGGCCACACGCCCGTCGCCGGGTCGATGGTGAAGGTGTGGATCTTCTCGGGCGTCGAGTGAGCGACGTCCT
>Ga0255334_1000289_pt1 | contig 46677 bp, 46 predicted proteins | sample EtOH5_35cm_T3_12_FD_202080 | JGI IMG/M metagenome (GOLD analysis project Ga0255334, IMG submission 202080) | Sandy soil microbial communities from University of British Columbia, Vancouver, Canada - EtOH5_35cm_T3_129 | ecosystem: Engineered > Artificial ecosystem > Sand microcosm > Unclassified ...
CCCCGAGAGCGCCCCCCCGACCTACAAGAAGCTTCCCGCCTATTCCGCCGACGGGACCGCGATCGCGCCAATCATCGGGGTGGTCCCGACCGAAGCCCCGGTGGCGCCACCGGCAAAGTAGCCGCCCGCGGGGAAGTGCAGAAACACCTTCTGCTTGGGGAGATCGAGGGGCAAACAGCTCCTCGATCTTTCCCCCCCCGCGACCGCCCTTCAGCCGTCCAGCCTGATCCCGAGGCGCTGCACGAGGCCGCCCCAGCGGTCGGCTTCGGTGGCTATGAAGGTCGCGGCCTCCGCGGGGGTGCTGGCGACGATCTCGAAGCCCGTGGCCTCCAGCGTCGCTTTGGTGCGGGCATCGGCCAGCGCCGTCTGTGCCTCCGTGGCCAGGCGCGCGATGCGGTCCTCCGGCGTCGCCGAGGGCGCGACCAGCGCGACCCAGCCATAGGAGGCTGCGCCGGGCAGCCCGACCTCGGCCAGGGTCGGCACCTCGGGCGCGGTTGGGATGCGGGCGTCGGAGGTTACCGCCAGGGCGCGGGCATGGTCGGCGCGCACCTGCTCCAGAACGGCGCCGGCCGCGGCGAACATGGCCTCGATCCGTCCTGCCACCAGATCCAGCAGCGCCGGCGCGAAGCCGCGATAGGCTGCGTGCTCCATGCTGATGCCGGTGCGCGCCATGAAATCCTCCATGGCGAGATGGCTGCCGGAGCCGAGGCCGACGGACGCATAGGTCATCTTGCCCGGATTGGCCTTGGCATAGGTGGCGAAGCCGGCAAGGTCGGTCGCCGGCACCTTGGGGTTCACCACCAGAAGCTGCGGTGACCGCACCAGCACCGAGATCGGCACCAGGTCGCGGCGCGGATCATAGGGCAGGTTCGGATAAAGCGCCGGGGCCACCGCCAGCGGCGAATTGATCGAGATCCCGATGACATGTCCGTCGGTCGCCTTGGCGATCGCATCGGTGCCGATGTTGCCGCCGGCGCCTGAGCGGTTGTCGACCACGAAGGGCTGGCCGAAGACGGTGGTGAAATGCGCCGCGACGGCGCGTGCGACGATGTCCGGCGTCGATCCGGCCGGGAAGGGCACGATGAAGCGCACCGGCCGGTCGGGCCAAGCGGGCTGGGCTTGGGCCAAGCTCGGCACGGCCAGGGCCGCGCCGAGGGCCGCAAGGCTGCGGCGCCCCAGCGCGTGGGGAATGCGTGTCATGCGTGTTTCCTCCTCCAGGCCCCGCGCGGTCTTGGCTGGCGGCCCATATTGAGCTTGTGTTTGGCTTAGCATCCGGATCCAGGGGCGGCCAGCGCTCGGTCTTCGACGGCGTTCTGGGCGGCCCCTGCCTTGCCCGTGCCTTGCCCATGCCGCCGCGACGGGCCAGAAAGCAGCCCGGAAAGCCCTTCGCAACCCCCGTTCAGGACCGCCCCTCACATGAGCGATGCCACTTCTTTCGACGTGATCATCATCGGTGCCGGTCCCGGCGGCTATGTCTGCGCGATCCGCGCGGCGCAGCTCGGGATGAAGGTCGCCTGTGTCGAGAAGCGGGCGACCCTCGGCGGCACCTGCCTCAACGTCGGCTGCATCCCCTCCAAGGCGCTGCTGCATTCCTCCGAGCATTATGAGGAAGCGCTGCACAAGCTGGCCGACCACGGCGTCGGCGTCGGCAAGGTCACGCTTGATCTGGCCAGGATGCAGGCGCGCAAGGGTGAGGTGGTTTCGGCCAACGTCAAGGGCGTCGAATTCCTGTTCAAGAAGAACAAGGTCACCTGGATCAAGGGCGAGGCCCGCATCACCGCCCCCGGCGCGGTCGAGGTCGAGGGCAAGAGCTACACGACCAAGCAGATCGTGATCGCGACCGGCAGCGTCAGCATCGACCTGCCCGGCGTGCCGGTGGACGAGAAGCAGATCGTCACCTCCACCGGCGCGCTGGAACTGGAGAAGGTGCCCGGTCATCTGGTCGTCATCGGCGGTGGCTATATCGGGCTGGAACTCGGCAGCGTCTGGCGCCGCCTGGGGGCCGAGGTCACGGTCGTGGAATTCCTGGACCGGCTGGTGCCAACCATGGATGGCGAGACCGGCAAGATGTTCGAACGCGTGATGGCCAAGCAGGGCATCAAGTCCAAGCTCAAGACCAAGGTGACCGGTGCCAAATCCGACAAGACCGGCGTGACCCTGACCCTGGAACCCGCCGCGGGCGGGGAGGCGGAGACGCTGAAGGCCGATGTGGTGCTGGTCGCGATCGGTCGGCGAGCGAATACCGCGAGCCTCGGCCTGGCCGAGGTCGGCGTCGCGCTTGATGAGCGCGGCCGCGTCATCACCGATCATTTTGCCACCAACATCGACGGCATCTGGGCGATCGGCGATGTCATCGCCGGCCCGATGCTTGCCCATAAGGCCGAGGACGAGGGCGTGGCGCTGGCCGAGCTGCTGGCCGGGCAGGCGGGCCATGTGAACTACGGGGTCATCCCCGGCGTCGTTTACACATGGCCCGAGGTCGCCTCGGTCGGCGAGACCGAGGAACAGCTGAAGGCCCGCGGCGTCGCCTACAAGGTCGGCAAATTCCCCTTCACCGCCAATGCCCGGGCGCGGGCCATGGGCGACACCGATGGCTTCGTGAAGATCCTGGCCGATGCCACCACCGACAAGGTGCTGGGCGCGCATATCATCGGCCCGGATGCCGGCACGCTGATCGCCGAGATCGCCATCGCCATGGAATTCGGCGCCAGCAGCGAGGATGTGGCCCGCACCTGCCATGCCCACCCGAGCCTGAACGAAGCGGTGAAGGAAGCGGCGCTCGCGGTCGAGGGCCGCGCGCTGCATATCTGAAGCCGGCGGCGAGGGGCGCCGGCCAAGAGGCGCCTTGGCGCCGTTGCGTCGTCCCAGGGCGCCTTGGCGCCGTCGCGGGGGTAGGAAATCGTGACGCGCATGCCCTGGTTCGGCCCGGATGCGACCGCGACCCGCGCGCCGCCCTGCTGCTGGAGCGATTGAACGATCAGCGCGCTCATCTTGCCGGGGGTCGGCCATGCAGCGCCCTCGGCCAAACCGATGCCGTCATCGGCGACGATGACCTGGCATCCTGTCGCATCGATCAGGCTGCGCAGGGTGATCGTGCCGCCGTCCCGGCCGGCGAAGGCGTATTTCAGCGCATTGGTCAGCAGTTCGTTGACGACGAGCCCGGTCGCCATGGCAACCTCGGCCGATACGGGAAAGGTGTCGAGGTGCAGGTCCAGGCGGATGCCCTGGTCCTCATGCGCCCGCATGACGGCCGATGCGACGCGGTGCAGATACGCGCCCATGTCGATGCTGTCGCCCGCGGCCGCATCGGCGAGCGAACGGTAGAGCAGCGCCACGGATTCGACCCGCCCCGCGAGCCGGTCGAACCGGTCGCTGACCACGCCCTCCGGCAGGCAGCGGGATTCGAGCCTGATCAGGCCGGCGATCATCTGCAGGTTGTTTTTCACGCGGTGCTGCAATTCCCGTAGCAGGATGTCGCTGGCGCAAAGCTGCTCCGCCAGGGTTTCGCGATCCGGCGTTGCGGCCCGATTGTTCCCGGCAAGCGCCGGCAAGCCGATCCAGGGGGCACCGTCAGCATGATGACGGCCCCTCGCCCAGATACCGGCGAGGTCCGGTGCGGCGCCGGGCGGCGTCGCGGCCCTCGCCCGGTTTGGTGCTGCCATGGCGGCAGTGGCGCTATGGTCCGGCATCGGATGCCCCTTCACCATGTTTGGCGGCGCAGCATGAGCATTGGGCGGGGGGGCGTGCCTTGCGGCAGATCAAGCCCTGCTGCCACGGGCGGTGGTGCTCTGTCTCCCTGGCGGCAGCGGCGGGGGCCGTGCGGCCCGCGTCATGATCGCGGATGCGCGCCGGCCCAGACCTTCAGCAACTGTGCCGCATCGACCAAGGTATAGCGTTGGGTCGTGGACAGGCTGGCATGCCCCAGCAGTTCCTGGATGGAGCGCAGATCCGCCCCGCCCGCCAGCAGATGCGTTGCGAAGGAATGGCGCAGCGCATGGGGCGTCGCGTGTTCTGGGATGCCGAGCGCGCGCCTGCCATTCCGCATCGCCTTCTGGGCCAGGGCGGGGTCCAGCCTGCCACCGCGGGCGCCGAGGAACAGCGGCGCCTCCGGCCCGCCGCCATGCACGGCGAGCCAATCCGCCAGTGCCGCGCGCACCGCCGGCAGCACCGGCACCAGCCGTTCCTTGCCCCCCTTGCCCATGACCCGCAGCGCGGCATTGCCGCCGCTGGCGGGGGCGTCGCGCCGGTTCAGCGCCAGCGCCTCGGCAATGCGCAGCCCGCAGCCATAGAGCAGGGTGAACAGCGCGCGGTCACGCAAGGCCAGGCGGTGGTCCTCCTGGACCAGATCGGTGCCCGAAGACAGCGCCAGCGCATCCTTGGGCGACAGCGCGCGGGGCACCGGCTGCTTGGGGCGGGGACCGGAAATGCCGGCGATGGCCAGCGGCTCCACCCCGTGGCTGCGGGCGAGCCAGCGGAAGAAGCTGCGCACCGCCGCCAATTGCCGCGCCCGCGTGGCGCGCCCCGCCCCCGCCGCCGCCCGCGCCGCCAGGAAGGCGCGCAGATCGGCCGGGCGCAGCGCCGCGAGAGCGGCCAGATCCGGCTCGCCGCCCAGATGCTGGGTCAGAAACCCCAGCAGGTCGGTCAGGTCGCGGCCATAGGCCTCGACCGTATGCGGGCTGGCGCGGCGTTCGCGGGCCAGGACATCCAGCCATTCGCGGAGCAGCGCCAGGCCGGTCATCGTCGCAGCACGGCGGCCAGCGCCCGGCCCAAAAATTCCAGCGCGGCGGTGCCGCCGCGCATCGGCAACGCCTCCGCCTCCCGCGCGCCCAGGACAAGAACGGCGGGGTCTTCCAACTCCAGCGGCAGCAACGCATCGCGCACCACCAGGGGCGCCGCCTCGCCATGCAGGGCGGCGCTGACGGCGGGGGCGTCGCGCAGCAGCACGGTTCGGCCGGGCGGCAGCAGCCCGGCGGGGGGGCGGATGATGGAGCAGACGGCCAGGTTCAGCAGCCGCGGCCAGTCCTCGGCCACGGTCGCGCGCGGGTCGGGCTGCTCGATCAGCGCCAGCACCGCCGCCTGCACGCGGGCGGCAAGGGATTCGGCGGCCTCGCGCCGGATCGCCGCGGCCCGGCCACCACTGCGGGCCGCGGTCAGCATGGCGGCCATGTGATCGGCGAAGACCTGGCCATGCAGCCGCACCGGTGGTTCCAGCACCTCGTAGAGCGACGGATTCTCCACCAGGAACCGCGGATTGGCGGCGAGCCATGCGGCGACCATGGCCTCGTCGATCATGGGAGGAGCGGGGAAAGGCTGATTCGGGGCGGTCATGGCGCGATGGTGCCGCCTCCGCTGGCCGCGCTGCAACCTTGGCGGCTTGGGCGGGGCTTGATCCGGCGGCGATGGCGACCGTTTTATGGGGCCATGCGCTTCGTCCCCCTCCTCCTTGCCGGTTTCCTGGCCCTGCCGTCGGCGGCGCAGCAGTCGCGGTCCTCGCCGCCGGGCGAATCGGCTGCCGTCACCTCGCCGCGCGCCACCGTCACGCTGGTCGCCGAAGCCGCGGCCATCGCCCCTGGCCAGCCGTTTCGGATCGGGCTGCGCCAGGCGCTGGCTCCGGGGTGGCACACCTATTGGCGGAACCCGGGCGATGCCGGCGCACCTTCCGAGGTGGTGTTGAGCCTGCCCGAAGGTGCGACCGCCGCTCCCATCGCCTGGCCGGCGCCGCGCCGCATCCCCTATGGCCCGCTGCAGAACTACGGCTATGAAGGCGAGGTGCTGTTGCCGATCACGGTGACGCCGCCCGCCGACCTACGTCCCGGGCAAGTATTTTCGCTGACCGCCGAGGCAAGCTGGCTGGTCTGCGCCGATGTCTGCATCCCCGAGGAAGGCCAATTCAGCCTCAACCTCCCGGTCGAGCCTTTTGCCCGCAGCGGCCCCTATGGCGATGCCTTCCTGGCGACGGATGCTGCGACCCCGCGCGCCAGCCCCTGGCCGATCCGCGCGGGGTTCGCCGGGATGCGGGGCACGCTGACCCTGGCCGATCCGGAACTGACCCCGGCCGCGGTGACCGACGCCTATTTCTTCGCCGCCGAGACCGGCGTGCTGGACCATGTCGCGCCCCAGCCGATGCGGTTTTCCGCAGGCGGCATGACCCTGGACCTGACCCGCGGGGCGGCGGCGCTGCCGGCGACCCTGGCGGGGGTGGTGGTGCTGACCGATGCCGCCGGGGTGCGCAGCGCCTATGACGTCGCGGCCATGCCTGGCGCTATCGAGGCGCCGCCCAGCACCCCGCCGCTGTGGCAGGCGGCGGGGTTCGCGCTGCTGGGCGGGCTGCTGCTGAACCTGATGCCCTGCGTCTTCCCGGTGCTGGTGATGAAGGCCATGGCGCTGGTGCGGCTGGGTGGTGCCGCGCGGTCGGCGGTGCGGGTGGAGGCGGGCTTCACTACCCTCGGCGTGCTGGCGAGTTTTGCGGCGCTGGCGGGAGTGCTGCTGGTACTGCGGACGGCGGGCGGGTTCGCCGGCTGGGGGTTCCAGTTCCAGTCGCCGCTGTTTGTCGCGGGCATGGCCTGGGTGATGCTGGCGATCGGGCTGAACCTGTCCGGCGTCTTCAGCATCGGCGGGCCGATCGATGTCGGCGGCGGGCTGGTGGCGCGGGGCCATCGCTTTGGTTCCTTCATGACCGGGGTGCTGGCGGTGCTGGTGGCGACGCCCTGCACCGCGCCCTTCATGGCGGTGGCACTGGGGGCGGCCTTTGTGCTGCCCCCGCTGGGGATGCTGGCGGTGTTTCTGGCATTGGGGCTGGGGCTGGCCGCCCCCTATGCGGCGCTGGCGCTGGCGCCGGGGCTCGCGCGGGCGCTGCCGCGGCCAGGGCCATGGATGGCGCGGCTGCAGCAGGTCCTGGCTTTTCCGATGTATGGCGCCGCGATCTGGCTGGTTTGGGTCGTGGCGCAGCAGAGCGGGCCCGATGGCATGCTGCTGGTCCTGGTCGGTGGGCTGCTGCTCGCCTTCGGCGCCTGGGTGCTGGGGGCAACGCAGGGCTTTGCCGGGCGGGGGCGGGCAATCGGGCGCGGCGTGGCGGTACTGGCGGTGGTCGCGGCGGTGGGGCTGCTGGCGCCGCTGCGCGCGACCACGCCGGCAACGGCCGCCGTGCTTGGCGATGCCGAACCCTGGTCGGCCGCGAAGGCCGCGGAACTGCGGGCGGCGGGGCGGCCGGTCTTCGTCAACTTGACCGCGGCTTGGTGCATCACCTGCAAGGTCAATGACCGGGTGGCGCTGGAGACGACGGCGACCCGGGCGCTCTTCGCCGCGCAGGACATCGCCTATCTGAAGGGCGACTGGACGAGGGGTGACCCGGCCATCACCGCGCTGCTGCGGGCACACGATCGGGCAGGGGTGCCGACCTACCTGTTCTACCCGGCAGGGGGCGGCGCGCCGCGGCTGCTGCCCCAGGTGCTGACCGAGGCGATTTTGCGTCGCGCGGTCACGGATCCCGCCGCCGCGTCGTGAGTATTGGTGTCATCCACCTGAATGGCCCGATCAACAGCGGCAAGACATCGGTGGGGCGCACCTTGGCCCAGCGCCTGACAGGCGCCGATTTCCTGGATGGCGACGACCATGACGCGCCGGGCGATGCGCCGCTCCCCGACCGGATCGCCGCCGCCTGGCGGCGGATCGAGACCCACATCGCCAGCGCCCAAAACCCTTGGCTGGTGATCGCCTATCCCCTGGATGACGCCGGTTTCGCGCGGCTGCGCGCGGCCTGCGACCGGCGTGCGGCGCGGCTGCTGGTCGTGACCCTGGCCCCGCCGGAGGCGGTGGCGCTGACGGACCGGGGCGGCCGGGTCCTGACCGCGTGGGAGCGGCAGCGCGTGACAGAAATGTACCGCGACGGCTATCCCGCCCGCGCCTTCAGCGATGTGGTGCTGGATACCGCCGGGCTGACCCCCGGGGAAAGCGCCGACAGGCTGATGAAAAGCCTGCCGGCGGGGTGATCAGAAGGCGACGCGGGGCCCACGCCGGCGCGGATTCGCGCCGGGATCGGTCAGCGCGCGCCGATCGTCACGTTCGCGCGGCGGTGGGGCGCTGGCGATATCGACCTCAAGCTCCTTGATCCGCGTCTTGATCGCATCCTTGGTCGCGGCCGAGGCATGCGTCTTCATCGTGGCCAGGGTTTCCCGCAGCTCGGCCACCAGGCGCTTTTTCTCTTCCAGGGTCCGCCGGATGGGGCGGGCGTCGGAAAACTGGCTTTCATGGGATCGCATCGCTGCCTCCTGCTGAACCCGTGGCCGCCGGTCTCTCCGGCGGCCCTCAGGGACCAGATTAGCACCCGCGACCGGATTCGTCGCGGGGCGTGTTGTCAGATCTCAAGTACCAAACGCCGGGGGTCCTCAACGGCTTCCTTGAGCCGGACCAGGAAAGAGACCGCCTCCTTCCCGTCGACGATCCGGTGGTCGTAGGACAGCGCCACATACATCATGGGGCGGATCACCACCTGGCCCTTTATGGCCACCGGCCGCTCCACGATGTTGTGCATCCCGAGGATGCCCGACTGCGGCGGGTTCAGGATCGGTGTCGACATCATGCTGCCGTAGATGCCGCCATTGGTGATGGTGAAGGACCCGCCCGTAAGGTCGGCCATCGCCAGCTGCCCGTCGCGGGCGCGCTTGCCGAAATCGGCGACGCCCTTCTCGATCTCGGCGAAGGACATCGCATCGGCGCCCTTCAGCACCGGCACGACCAGGCCGTTGGGGCCGCCGACCGCGATGCCGAGGTTGACGAAGTTCTTGTAGACCACGGCATCGCCGTCGATCTCGGCGTTTACCGCCGGGAACTCCTTCAGGGCCTTGATGCAGGCCTTGGAGAAGATCGACATGAAGCCGAGCTTGATGCCGTATTTCTTGACGAAAAGCTCATTGTACTCGGTCCGCAGCGCCATCGCCGCCGACATGTCCACCTCGTTGAAGGTGGTCAGCATCGCGGCGGTGTTCTGGGCCTCCTTCAACCGGCGGGCGATGGTCAGGCGCAGGCGGGTCATCTTCACCCGCTCCTCGCCTTCTTCCAGCGCGCGCGGCGGCTTGGCGACGGCGGCAGCCGGGGCGGCAGGGGCGGGGCCGCGCGACAGCAGCGCCAGCACATCGCCCTTGGTGATCCGGCCATCCTTGCCCGTACCATCCCCGACCTGCGCCGGGGAGAGGCGATTCTCCACCATCAGCTTGGCCGCGGCCGGCATCGGTGCGGCCGGCTCGCCACCGGGGCGGGAGACGGGGCCGGCCGGGGCGCGGGGCGCCTCGACCGCGGGGGCGGCCTTGGCGGCGCTCGCCGGGGCCGGCGCTGCGGGGGCGGGGGCCGGTGCTGCGCGCGGGGCGGCGGCGGCCGGCGCACCCGCACCGGCGGCGATGGCGCCCAGCAGCGCGCCGGGCTCGACCTCGGCGCCCTCTTCCGCTGCGATGCTCTCCAGCACCCCGGCCGAGGGGGCGTTCACCTCGACCGTGACCTTGTCGGTCTCAAGCTCGACCAGCGCCTCGTCGGCGCCTACGGGTTCGCCCACCTTCTTCAGCCAGCGCGCGATGGTGGCGGTCGAAACGCTCTCGCCAAGGGTGGGTACCAGGATGTCGGTCATGGATGTTCCAGTCTGATCGATTGGGGGCGCGCACCTCAGGCGAGGCGAAGGGCGCTGCGGACGAGGGTTTCCTGCTGGGCGGCATGGACCTTGGCCAGGCCCGTCGCCGGGCTGGCCGCGGGTTCGCGCCCCACGAAGCGGGGGCGGCGGCCCTTGCCCTCAAGGCCCAGCAGCACCTTCTCCAGCCGCCGGTCGACGAAGCTCCAGGCGCCGCTGTTCTCCGGCTCCTCCTGGCACCAGACCACCTCGGCGTTCACATAGGGCGCCAGCGCGGCGGCCAGGCTGCGGTCGGGGAAGGGATAGATCTGCTCCAGCCGGATGATCGCGACATCGGTCACATTCTGCTCTCGCCGCTCGGTGAGGAGGTCGTAATAGACCTTGCCGGAGCAGATCACGACCCGCTTCACCTCTTCCGGCGCGACCAGCGTGTCGGTCTCGGGCAGGACGTATTTGAAGGCGCTGCCCGGGCCGAAATCGGCCAGCGGCGAGACCGCGAGCTTGTGCCGCAGCAGGCTCTTCGGCGTCATCACTATCAGCGGCTTGCGGTAATTCGCCTTCAGCTGGCGGCGCAGGGCGTGGAAGTAGTTCGCCGGGGTGGTGAAGTTGCAGACCCGGATGTTCCGTTCGGCGCAAAGCTGCAGGTAGCGTTCCGGCCGGGCGGAGGAATGCTCCGGCCCCTGGCCCTCATGCCCATGCGGCAGCAGCATCACGAGGCCGGACATCCGCAGCCACTTGGTTTCGCCCGAGGCAATGAACTGGTCGATGATGACTTGCGCGCCATTGGCGAAATCGCCGAACTGCGCTTCCCACAGCACCAGCGTATGCGGATCGGCCAGCGAATAGCCGTAGTCGAAGCCGAGCACGCCCATCTCGCTCAGCAGCGAGTTGAAGGCTTCCATCCGCGGCTGGCCTTCGCGGATGTTGTTGACCGGCATGTATTCGGCCTGGGTGATCTGGTCGATCAGCACGCAATGGCGCTGGCTGAAAGTGCCGCGTTGCACGTCCTCACCGGAAAGGCGGACGCGATGGCCCTCGATCAGCAGAGTGCCGAAGGCCAGCGCCTCGGCGGTCGCCCAGTCGATGCCCTCGCCGCTTTCGATCGCGGATTTCTTGGCCTCGAGCTGGCGGGTGATCTTGGGGTTGGCGTTGAAATCGCCGGGGACGCGGCACAGCGCCAGCCCGACCTCGCGCAGCACCTCGGGGGCGACGGCAGTGGCGTGGAGGGTTTCGACCTCCTCGCCTACGCCGGAGGCCTTCAACCCGGCCCAATGGCCTTCCAGCCAATCCGCCTTGTTCGGCTTGAAGCTGGTCGAGGCCTGGAAGGCTTCCTCCAGCTTGGCGTTGAACGCGTCCAGCATCGCCTGGCTGTCGGCGGCCGGGACGGCGCCGCTGGCGGCCAGGGCCTCGGCGTATTTCACGCGGATGTTCTTGGTCTCGCGGATGCGGGCATACATCACGGGCTGGGTGAAGGCGGGTTCGTCGCCCTCATTGTGGCCATGCCGGCGGTAGCAGACGATGTCGAGCACGATATCGGCGCCGAACTGCATCCGGTATTCGGCGCAGAGGCGCGAGCAGAACACCACGGCCTCCGGGTCGTCGCCGTTCACATGCAGGATCGGCGCCTGGATGCTCTTGGCGACGTCGGTGCAGTAGAGACCGGAATAGGCATGGGCGGGGACGGTGGTGAAGCCGATCTGGTTGTTCACCACCACATGCACGGTGCCGCCGGTGCGGTAGCCAATGAGCTGGGACATCGCCAGCGTCTCGTAGACCAGGCCCTGGCCAGCGAAGGCGGCGTCGCCATGCAGCAGGATGGCCATGACGCTGCGGCGGGTCCTGGTGTCCCCGGCCATGTCCTGGCGGGCGCGGACCTTGCCGATGACGACCGGATCGACCGCTTCCAGATGCGACGGGTTCGGCTGCAAGGACAGATGTACCATCTTCCCGCCGATCTCGACATCGGTCGAAGTGCCGAGATGGTATTTCACGTCGCCCGAGCCCTGGACGTCGTCGGGGTTGGCCGGGTTGCCCTTGAATTCACTGAAGACCTGGGTGAAGGACTTCTTCACCACGTTCACCAGCGTATTCAGGCGGCCGCGATGCGGCATGCCGATCGCGATCTCGGACACGCCGGCCTCGGCCGCGGTCTCGATGATGGTCTGGATCGAGGGGATGGTGACATCGGCACCCTCCAGCCCGAAGCGCTTGGTGCCGACGTATTTGCGGGCGCAGAAGGATTCGAACCCCTCGGCCTCGGTGATCTGGGAGAGGATCTTCCGTTTGGTGGCGGTGTCGAAGGCCTGCAGCCAGGGCGCGCCCTCGATCCGCATCTGGATCCAGGATTTTTGCTCGGGGTCCTGGATGTGCATGAACTCGACACCGATCGCGCCGCAGTACGACGCCCGGCAGATCGCCACGATCTCGCGCAGGGTGGCGCTTTCGCGGCCCAGCACCTTGTCAATGAAGATCACGCGGTCGAGGTCGGCATCCGAGAAGCCATAGGAGGCGGGGTCGAGTTCCGCGTGCTTCTTCTTCTCGGTCAGGCCGAGCGGGTCGAGGCTGGCTTCCAGATGCCCGCGCACGCGATAGGCGCGGATCAGCATCAGGGCGCGGATCGAATCGATGACGGCGGCCCGGGCGGCGGCCGGGTCCGCGACGGGGGCGCCCTTGCGCGCCGCGGGGGGGGCTTCGGCCTCGGGGCCGAAACCGCCACGGGGGCGGGGCGACCAGGGCGCGCCCTGGGCATCGCTCAGCACCAGCCGCGCCTCATCATCCAGGGCCGCGAAAACCTCGGCCATGGAGGGGTCGACGCTGTCGGGCTTCTCGACCCACCGGGCGTAGGTATCCGCGAGATACGCGGCATTCGCCCCGGTCATGGCGGTTGCGAGGACGTCCACTCCGGCCATCGGTCTTTCTCCATCTCCCCCTTTGCTTAAGGGGGCCTGCAGGTCATCAGTCAAACGGTGGACGCAGGAATAGGCGGACCACGGCCGCAAGCCTAGGCCTGCACCGTGAAAGATAGGTATCGGCCCATAAAACAACGGGCACGGATCGGCATGGCCGACCCGTGCATGCGGCAGGCCTCAGCCCTTGAGGGCCTTGATCATGGTGGAACCGAGCGCCGCCGGGCTGTCGGCGACATGAATGCCGGCCGATTTCATGGCCTCCATCTTGGCCTCGGCGGTGTCCTTGCCGCCGGAGATCACGGCACCGGCATGGCCCATGCGCCGCCCCGGGGGGGCGGTGACGCCGGCGATGAAGCCGACCACGGGCAGGTTGCGCTTGCCGGGGCCGAAATTGGCTTCCTTCAGGAAGGCAGCCGCGTTGATTTCGGACTGGCCGCCGATCTCGCCGATCATGATCAGCGCCTCGGTTTCCGGATCGCCCAGGAACAACTCCAGAACGTCGATGAAATCCACGCCCTTGACCGGATCGCCGCCGATGCCGACGCAGGTGGACTGGCCGAGGCCGGCTGCCGTGGTCTGCGCCACCGCCTCATAGGTCAGGGTGCCGGAGCGGGAGACGATTCCGACCTTGCCGCGACGATGGATATGGCCCGGCATGATGCCGATCTTGCAGGCATCGGGGGTGATCACGCCCGGGCAGTTCGGCCCGACCAGGATCGATTTGGAGCCGGACAGCGCCCGCTTCACGCGCACCATGTCCAGCACCGGGATGCCTTCGGTGATGCAGATGATCAACGGCAGCTCGGCGTCGATCGCCTCAAGGATGGCATCGGCCGCATAGGGCGGCGGCACGTAAATGACCGAGGCATTGGCGCCGGTCACGCCGGCGCATTCGGCCACGGTGTCGAACACCGGCAGGCCGATATGGGTGGTGCCGCCCTTGCCCGGCGTCACGCCGCCGACATAGGTGCTGCCATAGGCGATGCCCTGCTCGGCATGGAAGGTGCCCTGGGCGCCCGTAAAACCCTGGGTCATCACCCGGGTCTGTTCGTTGACGAGGATCGCCATGGCTCAGGCCGCCTTCTTCACGGCGGCGACGACCTTTTGGGCCGCATCCGCAAGATTGTCCGCGGGGATGATCGCAAGCCCGCTTTCGGCCAGAAGCTTCTTGCCGAGATCGACGTTGGTGCCCTCGAGACGCACGACCAAAGGAACCTTCAGCCCAAGGGTCTTGGTCGCCTCGATCACGCCGGTCGCGATCATGTCGCACTTGGCGATGCCACCGAAGATGTTGACCAGGATCGCCTTGACGTTGACGTCGGAGGTGATGATCCGGAACGCCTCGGTCACCCGCGCGGCGGTGGCGGTGCCGCCGACGTCGAGGAAGTTGGCCGGGGACGACCCGTACAGCTTGATGATGTCCATGGTCGCCATGGCCAGGCCCGCGCCATTCACCATGCAGCCGATCTCGCCATCGAGCGCCACATAGTTCAGGTCGTTCTTGACCGCGTCGAGTTCCTTGGGGTCCATCTCGCTGTCGTCGCGCAGCGCCTCGATGTCCTTGTGGCGGAACAGCGCGCTGTCATCGAAGGAGACCTTGGCATCCAGCGCCACGATCTCGCCGGCGCCGGTAAGGCCTTGTAGAAGGCCGCCACGAACTTGCCGAAGGCTGCGACCTGCTTGCCCTTGAGGCCGAGGCCGAAGGCCAGCTTGCGCGCATTGAAGTCGGAAAAACCCGCAGCCGGGTCGATCGCAGTCCGAAGAATCTTCTCGGGGTGGTGCTCGGCGACCTCCTCGATCTCCATCCCGCCTTCGGTGGAGGCCATGATGGTGATGCGCGAGGTCTCGCGGTCGATCAGCAGGGAGATGTACAGCTCGCGGGCGATGTCGCAGCCGGCCTCGATATAGAGGCGGTTGACCTGCTTGCCCTCGGGGCCGGTCTGCTTGGTGACCAGCACGCTGCCGAGCATGGCGGTCGCGGCTTCCTTCACCGCCTCGACCGACTTCACGACGCGGACGCCGCCCTTGCCGTTCGGGTCGTTGGTAAAGCGGCCGGCGCCACGGCCGCCGGCATGGATCTGGCTTTTGACCACATAGACCGGCCCGGGCAGTTTCTGGGCCGCGGCCTCGGCTTCCTCGGGGGTGAAGGCGACGTAGCCGTCAAGGACCGTCACGCCGTAGCGCTTCAGCAGTTCCTTGCCCTGGTATTCATGAATGTTCATGCGTGGGGACCCCCCTCAATGAGAAAGGGCGGCCGAAGCCGCCCTTGGTATCAGCCGACCAGCTTGCGGCTGGCCTCGACGAGTTCCTTGACCGCGGCGCAGGACTTGTCGAAGCCCGCCTGCTCATCGGCGTTCAGCGAGATTTCGACAATCCGCTCGACGCCGCCGGCGCCGATCACGACCGGCACGCCGACGTAGAGCCCGTCGATCCCGTACTGGCCCGAAAGCCAGGCGGCGCAGGGCAGCACGCGCTTCTTGTCCTTGAGGTAGCTCTCGGCCATCACGATGGCGCTGGCGGCCGGGGCGTAGAAGGCGCTGCCGCGCTCCAGCAGCTTCACGATCTCACCACCGCCATTGGCGGTGCGGGTGCAGATCGCCTCGATCTTCTCCTGCGTGGTCCAGCCCATCTTGATCAGATCGGGCACCGGGATGCCGGCGACGGTGGAGTAGCGCACCAGCGGCACCATGGTGTCGCCATGGCCGCCGAGCACGAAGGCGGTGACGTCTTCGACCGAAACCCCGAATTCCTGCGCGAGGAAGAGCCGGAAGCGGCTGCTGTCCAGCACGCCGGCCATGCCGACCACCTTCTCCGGCGGCAGGCCCGACTTCTCCTGGAAGATCAGCACCATCGCATCCAGCGGGTTGGTGATGACGATGACGAAGGCGTCGGGGCAATGGGTCTTCACGCCCTCGGCCACCGTGGCGATCACGCCGGCGTTCTTGGCGACCAGATCGTCGCGGCTCATCCCCGGCTGGCGGGGGAAGCCGGCGGTGATGATGACGACGTCGGAGCCGGCGATGGCGCTGTAGTCGGAGCCGCCCGTCATCTGGCTGTCGAAGCCATCCACCGGGCTGGATTGCATGATGTCGAGCGCCTTGCCGGCGGCCACGCCACCGAAGACGTCGAACATGACGACGTCCCCGAGTTCCTTGAGCCCGATCAGATGGGCGAGGGTGCCGCCGATGTTGCCGGCGCCGATGAGCGCGATCTTCTTGCGAGCCATGTCAGGGGATCTTTCGCGGATGCTCAGGGCATTGTGAACAGCGGGGCCTCCGTAGCGCGCAGGCCCGCCCGCGGCAAGGCAGGGGGCAAGGCGGCGGGCGGCGAAGCGGGGCCCGAAGACCCCGCCGAAGGCATCAGAGCGGCATGCAGCGGGTCACGTCGGTATGCCCCCGCGCCAGGGTCGCCATGGTCCCGGCCGGGCAATCGGACTGGGCGTTGGAGGCCGCCGGCAGGCCGCCCTGCCAGGAGACGGCGCGCGGCCCGATGCAGCGGCCGCGGCTGTCGTGGCGCTCGCAGGCGGCGGTCCGGCCATTGCCGTTCGGGCTGCTGCGGCGGGTGGCCGCGGCGGTGCGGGTGGGGTGGCGCCGGCTCGTGCTGGCCGTGCTGCGGCGGGTGGTGCCGCTGGTCGCGCGCCGGGCGGAAGCCGTTGTTTGCTGGTGCGCGGCGGTGCTTCGCGCCCGCGGCCGGGGCGCGGTGGCGGCGGCCCGGCGGGGGCGGCTCGTCGCCGTCTCGGTGGCGGCGGCGCTGGCGCTCGGCTGCGCGCGCAGGTCGGTTGCGGCATCGGCCGGGGCTATGGGGGCAAGGGCGAAGAATGCCAGGACGAGCAGGGTCAGCAGGCGCATGGAGCCTCCGGTTTCGGATCAGGTGAGGTGGGGCAGGGCCAGCCAATCCTGGCTCTGCATTTCATTGAGGCGGGAGGCGGTGCGTTCGAACATCGCGGCATTCTCCCCCCGCTCATAAAGCGCATCTGGTATGGCCGCAGCGCTGACCACGATCTTGCATCGGTGTTCATAGAGCGCGTCCACAAGCGTGATGAAGCGCCGGGCCCGGTCGGCGCTGTCGGGGCCGAGCCGCGGCACATCATCCAGCACCAGCGTATGCACATGTGTCGCAAGCGCAAGATAATCCGCCGGCCCCAGCGGCCGGCCGCAGAGATCTTCGAAGCTCGCGCGGGCGACGCCACGGGCTTCCTCGGGCAGTTCGAGGTGGCGGCCGAGCACATCCAGCTTCAGCGGCCGGCCATGCGCGACCCCGGTCAGTTCCAGGAAGGCCGCATCCAGCGCCCGTTCGGCGCGGCCATCGGCCGGCACATGCCAGGTCGGCAGGCCACGGATGCGGTCGCGGCGGAAATCCCGCGCCGATTCGAGATAGAGCACCGCCACCCGCTGCTTGATCAGCGCGATGAAGGGCAGGAAGGCATCCCGCCCCGGCCGGCCCTTGAACAGGTCGTCGGGCGCCGTGTTCGAGGTTGCCACGACGACGCAGCCGCGGGCGAAAAGCGCCTCGAACAGCCGGCCGAGGATCATGGCGTCGACGATGTCATGCACCTGGAATTCGTCGAAGCACAGCAGCGCGGCCTCGGCGACGATGCTGTCGGCGAGCGGCGGGATCGGGTCGGCATCCCGCGGATGGTCGCGCTTCCAGGCATGGATGCGCCGGTGCGCGTCCTGCATGAACTGATGGAAGTGGATGCGGCGCTTGCGCGGGACCTCGGCGGTTTCGAAAAACAGGTCCATGAGCATGGATTTCCCACGCCCGACCTCACCAACCAGATAAAGGCCCTGCGGCGCCTCGCCCGGGGCTTCGTCGACCGGCTTGCGGCGGAACACCCGGGTCAGCCAGCCGGTGGTCTCCGGCGCCTCGGGCTTCGGATCATAGCCGCGCAGCCGGCGCCACAGGTCCTGCAGGGTTTCGGCGGCGAATTCCTGGGCCGGGTCGGGCGCCAGATGCCCCGCCAGAACTCGCGCACGGTAGAGCGGCAACGGCCCGCCGCGCGCGCCCGCCGAGGCGTCTCTGGCGCCTGATCCCGCGATCTCAGCGTCCGTCCGGGTGCCATCCATGTCCCGGCGGGGGTAGCCCGGCGGATGCGCGATCGCAACCCCGCCGGTAAATCGACCGCCCGCACCTCCCGCGTCGCGCCCTGAGGTGGCAGGCTTCGGCGAAGATGAACGGGAGGCAACTGCGCGGAATGGTTGGGATCGAGGCATGACGTCATCGCTGCATGGGGTGCTGCTGCAGCTTCTGGCGCTCGCCTTCTTCGTCGCGATGGATACGCTGATCAAATACCTAACGGCCGTGCTGCCGGTGCCGCAGATCATGTTCGGCCGCTTCCTGTTCCATCTCATCGTGGTCGCGGTGGCGATACGGGTCGCGACCGGGGGGCTGCCCTGGCGATCCAAGGCACCGCAGCTGCAGACGGTCCGCAGCCTGTGCCTGTTCGGGGCGAATTTCATCTTCTCGACGGCGCTGTCCTATATCCCGCTGGCGGATGCGACCGCGGTCTCCTTCGCTGCCCCGGCCATCACCGTGGCAATGGCGGCCTTGTTCCTGCAGGAAAAAGTGGCCCCGCTGCGCTGGCTCGGGGTCGCGGTCGGCTTCGCCGGGGTGCTGGTGGCGCTGCGGCCGCCGATCCTGACGGGGGAATCGGCGCCGCATTGGGCCACGGTGCTGCCGCTTTTCACCGCGGTCATCTTTTCCGCCTATCAGATACTGACGCGGCGGCTGGCGACGATCGATAATGCGAGGACCACCGTGCTGCATACCGCCTTTGCCGCGCTCGGCGTGACCGCGGTGATCGCGCCCTTCGTCTGGGTGCCGGTGCCGGTCTGGGTCTGGGGCGCCTTCCTGGGGCTGGGGCTGTTGGGTGGGACCGGGCATTACCTGCTGGTTCTCGCCTACATGCGGGCGCCGGCCAGCCTGCTCGGGCCTTTGCATTATACCCAGCTGATCTGGGCCTCGGTCTCCGGCGCGTTGGTCTTCGGGCAATGGCCGAGCGGCTGGACCCTGGCGGGGGCCTTGATCATGGCGGCGGGCGCGGTGCTGGTGGCGATGCCAAGGCGATCGGCAGCGAAATGAACCGAAAGGAACGAAACGCGATCGGGGGTTGCTTTGCCGCCTCGATTGCTGTTCATCCAGGTCAAACCAGAGGACTCGGCATGTCCGCCACTACGCCGCAAGGCTCCCCCGCCCACCACCACCCTCGGGCGGCGCTTGATGCCGATTCGGTCCGCGACGCCTATCGCCGTTGGGCCAACGTCTATGACGCCGTCTTCGGCGGCATCTCCGCCTTCGGCCGCCGTCGCGCCGTCGCGGCGGTGAATCAGCTGCCAGGCACCGCGGTGCTGGAGGTCGGGGTCGGCACCGGCCTCGCCCTGCCGCGCTACGACCGCAGCAAGCGGGTGACCGGCATCGATCTGTCGCGCGAAATGCTGGACAAGGCGCGCGAGCGCGTGGCAGCCGAAAAGCTGACCCATGTCGACGCCCTGCTGGAGATGGATGCCGAGGCCATGGCTTTCCCCGATGCCAGCTTCGACATCGCCGTCGCCATGTTCACCGCGAGCGTTGTGCCGGATGCCAGGCGCCTGTTCGCCGAGATGCGGCGCGTGGTGCGCCCTGGCGGGCGGCTGCTGTTCGTGAACCATTTCGCCGCCGAGGACGGGCCGCGCTGGTGGGTGGAACGGACCATGGCACCATTGTCACGTGTCCTTGGCTGGCATCCGGATTTTGCTTTGGCGGATCTTCTGAATCCGGAGGATGCGAACATCATCTCGGTGGAAGGCGTGCCGCCGGCGGGGCTGTTCACGCTGGTCCAGCTACGGAACGGCGTCGCGGCCGCGCAGACCCGGGCCAAGGCGGCCTGAGCACATCCGGCCGGACGGGGCGGCCGGCGCGTTGCAGGATGCCTGAACGATCGGTCACGCCTTTGTGGCTTCTGCGGTGCGGGCGGCTTGTGCGGTGCGGCGGGCAAAGACTATAGCTCCGGCAGCATGCTGGCTGCGCGCGGCGATTGCGAGTGTGGCGGTTGCGGACAGTGGTAATTTCGGCGCGGGGCGCGTTGTGCGGTCCGCCGCGGGGACAGGATCGGCGAATGCGGTTTTCAGGCATGATGCGCGCATGGGGCAGGACGGCCGGCGGCTTGCTCGCGGCGGTGCTGCTGGCGGCAGGCCCCGCCCAGGCGGCGGAAGGTGAGATGATCGGCGCGCCGATCCCCTGGGGCACCGGACTGCAGCAGGCTGGTGGCGTTCTCAAGGAAGCCATCCACGACTTCAACACCCTGGTGCTGTGGATCATCGTCGCGATCACCATCTTCGTGGCCGCGCTGCTGGTCTGGGTGGTGTACCGCTATCGCGCGGTGAAGAACCCGATCCCGTCGCGCACCAGCCATCATTCGTTGCTGGAAGTCGCCTGGACGGTGGTGCCGGTGCTGATCCTGATCGTGATCGCGATCCCGTCCTTCCGTCTGATCTATTTCGAGGATCGGGCGCGGGATGCCGATTTCACAATCAACGTGCAGGGCCGTCAGTGGTACTGGCACTACGAATATCCCGATCAGGGCAATTTCAGCTTCGATTCCTACATGGTCGCGGACTCCGACCTGAAGTCCGGCCAGCTCCGCAACCTGACGGTGGACAACCCACTGGTGGTGCCGGTCGGTGCCTCGGTGCGGGTCATCACCACCGGGCATGACGTGATCCACTCCTTCTTCATCCCCTCGCTTGGCGTGCAGCGCTATGCGATTCCGGGGCGGGCACTGGAAACCTGGTTCCAGGCGGATCGGCCCGGCACCTTCTATGGCCAGTGCAACCAGATCTGCGGCACCAACCATGCCTTCATGCCGATCACGGTGCAGGCGGTGCCCAAGGCCGAGTTCGACGCATGGACGGCGCAGGCCCGGACCCGCTTCGCCCAGGGGCAGGCGCCGGGCTGGCCCGTCGAAGCCCCCGTCGCCGTAGCGGCGGTGGCGCGCTGATCCCTTGAGCCCGTATAAGCTTCCGGCCGGTATCACCGGGCCGGCCCTTTCGATAGACGTTTAAGGACGGATGGACATGGCGACCGCGTTACACGCTCCCGACCATCATCACGCGGATCACGCGCCCGGCTTCGTGTCGCGTTGGTTGTTCTCGACCAACCACAAGGACATCGGAACCCTCTACATCATCTTCTCGCTGGTCGCGGCGGTGGTGGGGGTCGCGCTGTCCTTCATCATGCGGCTGGAGCTGATGGAGCCCGGGCTGCAGTACTTCACCGACGGCCAGATGTGGAACGCCTATGTCTCGGCGCATGGCCTGGTCATGGTGTTCTTCGTGATCATGCCGGCGCTGGTGGGCGGCTTCGGCAACTGGTTCGTGCCGATCATGATCGGCGCACCGGACATGGCCTTCCCGCGGCTGAACAATATTTCATTCTGGCTGCTGGTCCCGGCCTTCATCCTGCTGGTCTCCTCGCTCTTCGTCGGCGGCGGCGCGGGGGCGGGCTGGACGATCTATCCGCCGCTCTCCGACGACGCCTATCACCCGGGGCCGGCCATGGACATGGCGTTGTTCGGGCTGCATCTGGCCGGCGCCTCCTCCATCCTCGGCGCCGCCAACTTCATCACCACCATCTTCAACATGCGCGCGCCCGGCATGACCTTCCACAAGATGCCGCTGTTTGTGTGGTCGATGCTGGTGACCGCCTTCCTGCTGCTGCTGTCGCTGCCGGTGCTGGGTGGCGCGATCACCATGCTGATCACCGACCGCAACTTCGGCACCGCCTTCTTCGATCCGGCCGGCGGCGGCGATCCGGTGCTGTTTCAGCATCTGTTCTGGTTCTTCGGCCACCCCGAAGTCTACATCATGATTCTGCCCGGCTTCGGCATCGTCAGCCATGTGGTCTCGACCTTCAGCCGCAAGCCGGTCTTCGGCTACCTCGGCATGGCCTATGCCATGGTGGCGATCGGTGTGGTCGGCTTCATCGTCTGGGCCCACCACATGTTCCAGAGCGGCATCAGCGTCGATACCCGCGCCTATTTCATGGCGGCGACGATGGTCATCGCGGTGCCGACCGGCATCAAGATATTCTCCTGGATCGCCACCATGTGGGGCGGCTCGCTCGAGCTGAAGACGCCGATGCTCTTCGCCATCGGCTTCATCTTCCTGTTCACGGTCGGTGGCGTGACCGGCGTCGTGCTGGCCAATGCCGGCGTCACCCAGATTCTGCACAACACCTATTACGTGGTGGCACACTTCCACTACGTGCTCAGCCTCGGTGCGGTCTTTGCGATCTACTGCGGGTTCTACTACTGGATCGGCAAGATGAGCGGCCGCCAGTATCCGGAATTCTGGGGTAAGCTGCACTTCTGGCTGACCTTCTTCGGCGTCAACCTGACCTTCTTCCCGATGCACTTCCTGGGCGCCCAGGGCATGCCGCGGCGCTACCCTGACTACCCGGATGCCATGGCGGGGTGGAACATGGTGGTGTCGATCGGTTCCTTCATCTCGATCGCCTCGTTCCTGGTGTTCTTCTATGTGATCTACCGGACCTTCGCGAACACCGAGAAGGTGGTGGCCAACCCCTGGGGCGAAGGTGCGACCACTCTCGAATGGCAGGTGTCCTCGCCGCCGCCCTTCCACACCTTCGAAGAACTCCCCCGCATCCGGTGAGATGATGAGCGACATGTCCATGACCACGAAGGGGGCCTCGGCCCCCTTCGACGTTTCCTCCGACCTGTCGGAAGTCAGCGACTGGATCGCGCTGCTGAAGCCGCGGGTGATGATGCTGGTGGTCTTCACCGGCGCCGTCGGCATGGCGCTGGCCCCGGGGCACCAGCCCTGGGTGTTGAGCGCGGTCGGCATCCTCTGCATCGCCATTGCTTCGGGGGCGGCGGGCGCCATCAACATGTGGTTCGACCGCGACATCGATGCGGTGATGCAGCGGACCGCGCGCCGGCCGGTGCCGGCGGGGCGCATCGCGCCGAACGGGGCGCTCGGCTTCGGCGTTGCGCTTTCGGCCTTCGCCGTGATCCTGATGGGGCTTGCGACCAACTGGGTCGCGGCGGGGATGCTGGCGGGTTCGATCGGCTTCTATGTCTTTGTCTACACCATGTGGCTGAAGCGGCGCACGCCGCAGAACATCGTCATTGGCGGCGCCGCTGGCGCCTTCCCGCCGATCATCGGCTGGGCCGCGGTCACCGGCGGCACGGCGCTGCCGCCGCTGGTGCTGTTCCTCCTCATCTTCCTCTGGACACCGCCGCATTTCTGGTCGCTGTCGCTTTGGGCGCATGCCGATTACGAACGGGCCGGTGTGCCCATGCTGCCGGTCGTGGCCGGGCAGAAGGAAACCCGACGCCAGATCCTGATCTATGCCGCGGTGCTCGCGCCGGTCGGCATCGCGCCCTGGGCGCTCGGCTTCGCCGGGCCCGCCTATGCGGTGGTCTCGGCCGGGCTTGGGCTGTGGTTCCTGCATGCCTGCTGGAAGGTCTTCACCGATCGCCAGGACGCGGAAGGGCGCAGCATGACCAATAACGCGCCGGCGCGCCGGGCATTCCGCGTCTCTCTCATCTATCTGGCGGGCGTCTTCGCGGCCATCGCCCTGGATCACTGGATTTTCGGCTGATGCCCGAACCGCTTTATGAAGTTGCGGAAATGACGGCGGAACAGAAGACCGCCTTCTACCGCCGCCGTCGTGCCCGCAACTACGCGATTTTCGGCGTTCTTATCCTGATGGTCGCGATCTTCTTCATGGTCGCGCTGGCGCGGATGGGGAGGCATTGATGCAAGGCGACACCAAACCCGAGGTGGCCCGCAAGAACCGGCGCATGGGGGTGATCGCCTTTGGCATCGCCATCGCCATGGTCGGTGCCTCTTTCGCCGCGGTGCCGCTCTACAGGGTGTTCTGCCAGGCGACCGGCTTCAACGGCACGCCGGTGATCAATTCCGCCGATTCCCCCGGGGTCCGGGCCGGGACCATCGTCACCGTGCGCTTCAACGCCAATACGAATCCAGGGCTGGATTGGGATTTTTCGCCCGAGCAGCGTGAGGTCAAACTGCCGCTGGGCGAGGAGGCGATGGCCTTCTACACCGCCCGCAACCGCGCCAGCACGCCAGTCGAAGGGGTTGCCGTCTATAATGTGACGCCGGAGGTGGTCGGCCCCTACTTCCACAAGACCGCCTGCTTCTGCTTCGATTCGCAGACCCTGGCCGCTGGCCAGCAGGTCGAGATGCCGGTCACCTTCTGGGTCGATCCGAAGATCGCCGATGATCCGAACACCAGCGGCATTCGCACCATCACCCTCTCCTACACCTTCTATCGCACGCTGGCCGATGCCCAGCGCGCCGGCGCCCTGGCCCATGCCGGCCCGCATGTCGGCCGGCTGGGCTCCGCGACCCGCTGAACCTTGCTGCGCCGCAAGAACCCGCCGGTCTGAGGCTTGATCCGCGCCGCCGTTTCGTCGATTGATGGCGGCGGAAGGTGGTGCGGCCCCGTCGCATCCCCAACGCGCGAAAAGCACCCGCGCAAAGACCACAGGCGGAAGAGCACAGGCGATGGCAAGCAGCACGACCATGGCGACCGTCGAGGATGCGGCCCCGCCGCACAAGCACCCCTATCACCTCGTCGATCCCTCCCCCTGGCCGTTGCTCGCGGCCTTCTCCGCGGGGCTGATGCTGTTCGGCATCGTGCTCTATGCGCATTACGACATGCACTGGCCCTTCGTCGTCGGCCTGCTCGGCGTGCTGGCCACCATGTTCTTCTGGTGGCGGGACGTGATCCGCGAGGCGCGGACCCCGGGCGTTCATACCGCCATCGTCCGCATCGGGCTGCGCTATGGCATGGTCCTGTTCATCGCCTCCGAGGTGATGTTCTTCGTGGCCTTCTTTTGGGCCTATTTCCACTTCGCGCTGTATCCGGAGCATGTCTCGGGCGCCGCGACCGCGACCTGGCCGCCCAAGGGCATCCTGACCTTCGACCCCTTCGGCCTGCCCTTCCTCAACACCATGATCCTGCTGCTCTCGGGCTGCACGGTGACCTGGGCGCATGAGGCGCTGCTGGAAGACAACCGCAAGGATCTGCTGCTGGGCCTCGGCATCACCGTGCTGCTGGGCCTGTGCTTCTCCGGCTTCCAGGCCTGGGAATATTCCGAGGCGCCCTTCGCCTTCGCGGGCGGCGGCATCTACCCCTCGACCTTCTTCCTCGCGACCGGCTTCCATGGCTTCCACGTGATCATCGGCACGCTGTTCCTGGCGGTCTGCTGGTTCCGCGCCCGCGCCGGGCAGTTCTCCCCGGCGCGCCACTTCGGCTTTGAGGCGGCCGCCTGGTACTGGCACTTCGTCGACGTGGTTTGGCTGTTCCTCTTCGTCTGCATCTACTGGTGGGGCGCGGGCGAAATCGCGGCCCATTGATGGCCGGCGCCCCGGTTGGCTGGGGGGCCGTCCTTGCTGCCCGCTGCCCGGCCTGCGGGATGGGGCCGCTGTTCACCAGGCTGATCGAGGTGCGCCCGGCCTGTCCGGTCTGCGGCCTCGATCTTTCGGCGCATGACGCGGGCGACGGGCCGGCGGTGGCGGCCATCTTCGTGGTCGGCACCCTGGCCATGATCGGTGCCTTCCTGGTCGAGTTTCGCCTGGAACCGCCGCTCTGGGTCCATGCCGTGCTCTGGCCGCTGGTGGTGATCCCGGTTTCGCTGCTGGTGATGCGCATCGCCAAGGCGACGCTGATCTTCCAGAGCTACCGCCACCGCAGGGCCTGATGCGCCGCCGCCCGCTCCTACTGGTCCTCGCGGCGGCGCTGCCGGCGCTGGCGATCCTGTTCGGCCTCGGCTGGTGGCAGTTGCAGCGGCTGCACTGGAAGAACGGCATCATCGCCGCCATCGCCGCCTCCGAAGCCGGCCCGGCGGTTCCGCTTGGCCCCAACCCGGCGGCCTTCACCAAGGTGCGGGTCGAGGGGGTCTTCCGCCACGACCTCGAAGCCTTGGTGGGGCTGGAGGTCCGCGGCCCGGTGCTCGGCGCCGATCTTCTGGTGCCGCTGGAACGGGCGGGGCAGCCGGCCTTGCTGGTCGACCGCGGCTGGGTCCCGATTGATCGCGGCGACCGGCCGGTGTCGCATCCGCAAGGCGAGATCACGGTGATCGGCTTCATCCATCCCGGCGACCGGCCCGGCCTCTTCTCCGCGGCGGATGATACCGCCGGGCGGCGATTCTACACCTTCAACCCACCGGTGATCGGGGCGGCGCTCGGCCTGCCGAATGTCGCGCCCTTCGCGCTGGTCGCGCTCGGGCCGGGGGATGGGACGCTGCCCGACCCCGCGCATACGCTGCCGCGGCCGGCGAACAACCACCTCGGCTATGTCGTCACCTGGTGGGGGCTGGGGGTCGCCCTGCTCGGCGTGCTGCTCGCCGTGGCCCTGCGCCGCCGTCCCTGATCGGAACCTTCGCGCCATGCCCTCTGCCGCCTATGCCCGCCTGCGCGCCCGCTTCGCCCGCATCGCCACCCTTGGCGAATGCCAGGCGATGCTCGGCTGGGATGCCAGCACCATGATGCCACCCGGCGGCGGCGCCGCGCGGGGCGACCAGCTCGCGGTGCTCTCCGGCCTCGGCCATGAGCTGCTGATCGCGCCCGAGGTAGCCGGGGAGCTGCTGGTCGCCCAGGCCGAGGGCGAGTGGGACGAGGCCAATCTCGCCCTGATGCGCCGCGCCCATGCCCGCGCGACCGCGCTGCCCACCAGCCTCGTAGAGGCCAGCACCCGCGCCAACAGCGCCTGCGAAAAAGCCTGGCGGGAGGGGCGGCGCCGCGCCGAATTCGGTCTTGTCCGCCCCTATCTGACCGAGGTCGTGGCGCTGCAGAGGGAGACGGCGCAGGCGCTGTCCGCTGCGACCGGGCTCAGCGCCTATGATTCGCTGATGGATGGCTTCCAGCGCGGCGTGACCGCGGCCGATGTCGCGCCAATCTTCGCCGCCTATGAGGTATTCCTGGCCGATGCGCTGCCGCGGGCCGAGGCGCTGCAGGCCGCCCGCCCCGCGCCGATCGAGCCGGAAGGGCCGTTTCCGGTCCCGGCGCAGATGGCGCTCTGTCGCGAGATGTCGGCCCGCGCCGGGCTCGACTACACCCACGCCCGGCTGGACGAGAGCCTGCACCCCTTCAGCGGCGGCACTCCCACCGATGTGCGCATCACCACGCGCTATGACGAGGCGGGCTTTGCCCAGGCGCTGCTCGGTGTGCTGCATGAAACCGGGCATGCGTTGTATGAACGCGGCCTGCCGGAGGCGCAGGCGCGCCAGCCGGTCGGCGAATCCGCCGGGATGGCGGCGCATGAATCGCAATCGCTGATCATCGAGATGCAGGCGGCACGGACCGATGCCTTCCTCGGCTTCCTCGGGCCGCGGCTGCATGCGGCCTTCGATGGCGATGCGGCCGGCTATGCGCCGGAAAACCTTGCCAGGCTGTTCCGCCGGGTCCGCCGCGGCTTCGTGCGGGTGGAGGCGGATGAGATGACCTACCCCGCCCATGTCATCCTGCGCTTCCGGCTGGAGCAGGCGCTGATCGCGGGGGATTTGGCGGTCGCCGATCTGCCGGGCGCCTGGAACGAGGGCTTCTTCGCCCTGCTCGGGATGATGCCGCCGAACGACGCCATGGGCTGTCTGCAGGACATCCATTGGCATGATGGCGCCTTCGGCTATTTCCCTTCCTATACCCTGGGCGCCATGGCGGCGGCGCAGCTGATGGCGTCGGCGCGGCGGGCCCTGCCGGATCTGGACACGGCGCTGGGCAAGGGCGATCTGGCGCCGCTGCTGGGCTGGCTGCGGCAGCATGTGCATGGCCAGGGTGCGCGGCTCGGCTTCCAGGACCTGCTGCGTGCGGCCACGGGCAAACCGCTCGATCCCACGGATTTCACCGCGCATCTGACGGCGCGCTACCTGCAGTGAGCCGGCGGGCCGCCGAAAGACGCCGCCGCTGATATTTTTCGCGTGCATGCGGGACGGCCGAAATGCCCCCGCTGCTCCTCCGGACGAGAGGCGGCCCGCCGGGGAATCACACGAAAACGTGTGCGCCATCGGCGCCCCTGCCGTAGCATCGGGCCGGGAGGAGAAGCCGCGGCTTGCACATGACCAGACCAGCGGCGGCCGAAGCCAAGGGCCCTCGACGCGTGGACCGCGCCCTGGCTGCCTTGCTGATCGCCGCCGCGACCTTGCCGCCGCTGCTGTTCGGCCTCGCCGCCTGGACCGCATGGGGGCAGAGCTGGGCCGGGGCGATGACCTCGGTGGAGCGCGCCGCCGCTGCCGGCGCCGAATATGCCCGGCGCGTGCTGGATGGCCACGCGCTGCGCCTGGAACGCGCGAACGACCTGCTCGAGGCTCTGACGGATGACCAGATCCGGGCGCAGGAGGCGCGCCTGCGTGGCGCCTTCGCGCGGATCGGCGGCGGGTCGCCGGACAGCCTGCCACTGCTGACCCTTCTCGCCTTCGATCGCAATGCAGCGCTGCTGGTGGGCGGCACCTCGGCTCCGGCGGCTCTGCAGCAGCGCCTCTTCGATGACCGCGATTTCATCCTGGGCCTGCGGGGGGCGGACCCGCCGCAGTTCTTCCTCGGCCGGGTTCATGTCGGGCAGGTGACAGGCCGCGCCTTCTTCGCCGTCAGCCGCCGCCGCACGGGATCGGGCAATCCGCTGCCGCCCGATGGCTACGACGGCGCCATCGTGGTCGCGGCCTATCCGGATGAGGCAGGGGCGGCGCTCGGGCGGCTGCCGCCCGAGGCGGGGGATATCACGGCCCTGCTGCGCACCGATGGCGAGGTGCTGGCGCGCTCCGGCAGCGCGCTTCCGCTCGAGGAGCTATCGCGCATCCCGAAGCAGCACCCGATGGTCCTGGCGATGGCGCGAGGCGCGGAGCATGCGGTCGTCCGCTTCGTCTCACCGATCGATGGGGTCCGGCGGTTCTCGGTGCTGCGGCGGGTGGAAGGCTGGCCCGCCTATGTCGTGGCCGGGCGCCCGCTGGCGGCGGTCATTGCCGAATGGTGGCGGATCATCGCGGGGCAGCTGGCGATTGCGGTGCCGGCCTGGGCGCTGCTGCTCGGCATGACCGTGATGGTCTGGCGCCGCAAACGTGCGCTGACGGAGACGAATGCCGCGTTGGAAGCCCGCGTCGAGGCCCGCACCGCCGAGCTTACCGCGCATGGCGAGGCGCTGGCCGAAAGCGAGGCGCGCCTGCGTCTGGCGCAGCAGGCGGCACGGGTCGGCACCTGGGAGCTGGATCTGGCGACCCGCAAGCGGCGCTGGTCGCCCGAACAGTTCATGCTTTACGGCCTGCCGCCCGCCGCCGACGGTTTTCTCAGCGACGGCCTCTTCATTGCCATGGTGCATCCCGACGATCGCGCGGCGATACGCTTGGCCGAGACCCGCGCGCGCGCGACCGGCGACTTCGAGGCCGAGTTCCGCATCCTCCGCCCAGCGTTGGAACGCGAGGACGACGCCCCCGAACTGCGCTGGCTGCTTTCGCGCGGGCGGCTTCTTCGCGGCCGCGACGGGCGGGCGGACCGCATCATCGGCATCAATGTGGACATCACCAGCCGCCGCCAGGGCGAGGAACGGCGCGATCTGGTGGCGCGCGAGGTCGCCCACCGCGCCCGCAATGCCTTGCAGCTGGTGCTCTCGGCAGTGGCGATGACGAAGGCGCCGACGGTCGCCGAATTCGCGCGGCTGCTGCGCGGGCGGGTCTGCGCCCTGGCGCGGGCCCAGGCGCTGCTGGTGCAGAGCGGCGGCTTGAGCGCGGATCTCCGCACCCTGGCCGAGGGCGAGGTGCTGATGCTCGCCGGCGGGGCTGATGACGCCGCGCGGGTCAGGCTGGACGGCCCGCCGGTCGAGATCGAGCAATGCGCCGTGCAGCCGCTGTCGATGGCCCTGCATGAGCTGGCGACGAATGCCGCGAAATACGGCGCCCTGTCGGTCGCCGGCGGCACCGTCACCCTGAGCTGGACGATCGATGAAGCCGCTGCCCTGCTCCGCCTGCGTTGGCAGGAGGAGCATGGCCCGGCGGTCACGGCGCCACCCGATCGGCTGGGGTTCGGCAGCACCGTGCTGGAAGCGACGCTGACATCGCAGCTTGGCGGCCGGGTGTTGCGCGACTGGTCGTCGGCTGGGCTGGTGCTGGTCATCACCCTGCCGCTGGAGCGTGTGCGGCGGCAGGCGGCACTGGCCTTCGGCGTCGATTGAGGGCGGGGTTTTCGCCCCCATTCATCCCGGCGCCGGAACCTCCGTGTAGAGCCGCCGCAGCTTGGCCCGGAAGGCCGGCGCATCCTTGGCCCGCGTGCCCGCGGCGGAATCGACGCCGGGGCGCAGCGTGTCCGAGGCCTCCTGCGACAGCTCCCGCACGAAGGCGACGCGCGCATCCCGTGCCTGCGCGACATCGCCGCCGGCGGCCAGCACCGCGCCGGCGATGACGCCATCCTCCACCGCCTGGGTCGCGCCCTGGCCAAGCGTCGGCACCATCGCCTGCGCCGCGTCGCCCAGCAGCAGCACGCGGCCCTCGGCGGTCGAGCGCAGCATCGGGATGCTGGCGGAACGGGCCCAGTGGATGTCCGCGAACTGGCGGTCGATCGCATCCAGCATCCAGGCGACGGCGGGGCAGGGGGGCGCATCCGGGGGGGTGAACAGGGCGCGCTGCCAAGCACGGGTTTTGGACCCTTCCGGAAAATCCCCGTCGGGCGTCAACGGAAAGGTGCCGGCGATATAGACAGCCCCGCCTGGGACGCGGAAGGCGAGCAGCCGGGCATTGCCCTGGAACCATTGGCCGTAGTCGTCAAAGGGACAATCCGTGGCCAGGGGCACCAGCATCCGCCAGATGCAGGCGCCGAGCAGGGTCGCTTCCGGCTCCCCGGCGGTCAGCGCGCGGGTGCGGGAATAGCGGCCATCGGCGCCGACCAGCAGGTCGAACCCGCCATGCCGCACTCGGGGCTGCCGGGCGCGAAACACCGGCACCAGGCGGCCGGCGGCGTCTTCCTCGATCGCCTCCAGCGCATGCCCATGGCGTGTGCAGCCGGCCACCGGCGCGCGCAGCAGCCGATACAATTCGGACCAGCGGATGCGAACGCCGGTCTCCTCCGCGACCTCCAGCAGGTCCAGGTCCAGCAGCCGGGTGCCATCGGTCAGATCGACCTGCCAGCGCCGCCATTCCAGGCTTTGCGCCCGCAGCGCCGCATGGCGTTCGGGCAGATGGAGCCGCAGCGCTTTGGCCGCATTGGGGCCGAGGTTCAGCCCGGTGCCGGCCTCCGCCTGTTCGCCCAGTTCCGTCCGTTCGAAGGCCTCTATGGTGAAGCCGGGGGTGCCGCTCAGGCGTTCCGCGAGCAGGCTGCCCGCGACGCCGGTGCCGATGATACCGATGCGCATGCGCCCGGTGGTAGCAAGCCCTGCGCCGCGCGCTGGGGGCCGGGGCCGGCCACGCTTTGCAACAGCGCCCGCCACCGCCTAGGTATGCGGCCCATGCGCTATATCTCCACTCGCGGCCAGGCCGCCCCGCGCGACTTCGAGGGCGTGCTCCTCGCCGGCCTCGCCGAAGACGGCGGGCTGTTCGTGCCCGAAACCTGGCCCAGCCTGTCGCCCGCCGAATGGCGCGCGCTGCGGGGCCTGCCCTATCCCGAACTGGCGGCACGGCTGCTGCAACTGTTCGTCGGCGAGGCCATCGCGCCCGCCGATCTGCGGCGGATGTGCGAGGACGCCTATGCCGGCTTCGGCCACCCGGCGACGGTGCCACTGTCGCAGATCGGCCCGCGCAGCTTCGCGCTGGAACTGTTCCACGGCCCGACCCTGGCCTTCAAGGATGTGGCGCTGCAACTGCTCGGGCGGATGTTCGACCATGTGCTGGCCCGGCGCGGCGAGCGCATCGCCATCGTGGGTGCCACCAGCGGCGACACCGGCTCGGCCGCCATCGAGGCCTGCCGCGACCGCGCGGCGATCGACATCACCATCCTGCATCCGCTGAACCGCACCAGCGAGGTACAGCGGCGCCAGATGACCACGGTGATGGCCGGCAATGTCCACAATATTGCCGTCGAGGGCGATTTCGACACCTGCCAGGACCTGGTCAAGGCGATGTTCGCCGATGCCCCCTTCCGGTCGGAAATGCGTCTCGCCGCGGTCAATTCCATCAACTGGGCGCGGATCGCCGCCCAGATCCCCTACTACGCCTTTGCCGCGCTGGCACTTGGCGCGCCGGACCGGCCGGTGGCCTTCGCCGTCCCGACCGGGAATTTCGGCAACGTGCTGGCGGCCTGGGCGGTGCGGCGGATGGGGCTGCCGGTGGAACGGCTGATCGTCGCCTCCAACCGCAACGACATCCTGCCGCGCTTTTTGGCCGAGAACGACATGTCGATCCGGCCGGTGGAGCCTTCGCTGTCGCCCAGCATGGATATCGCGGTCAGCAGCAATTTCGAACGCGTGCTGCATGACGCCCTCGGCCGCGACAGTGCGGCCACCGCCGCCGCCATGCAGCGCTTCCGCGACGCCGGGCGGATGCCGGTGCCGCCCGCCGCCTGGAACGAATTGCGCGGGCTGTTTCATGGCTTCGCGCTGAGCGATGCCGGCACCCTCGCCGAGATCGGCCGGCTGTGGCGGGAGGCGAGCTACCTCGCCGATCCGCACACCGCCTGCGCCACCGCCGCCGCCGCGGCGCTGGCGCCGGAGGATCTCGGCATCCCCATCATCATCGCAGCCACCGCGCATCCGGCAAAATTCCCCGATGCGGTGGAACGCGCGACCGGGCTTCGCCCCCCGCTGCCGCCGCGCCTGGCCGACCTATATCAGAGGGCGGAACGCTACGATGTGCTCCCCGCCGATCTTGCCACCATCGAAGCCGCCGTCCGGGGCCACACGCTCCGCAACGCGGCCTGAAGGATACCGCCGCCCATGTCCGACGCCGTCCGCGTCACCACCCTGCCGAACGGGCTGACCATCGTTTCCGAACACATGCCGCGGGTCGAGACCGTGTCGATCGGCGCCTATGTCGCCGCCGGCACGCGCAATGAGGAAGCGCCCGAGAACGGCGTCTCCCACTTCCTCGAACACATGGCCTTCAAGGGCACCGCCAGGCGCGACGCGGCGGCGATCGCGCGTGAGATCGAGGATGTGGGCGGCCATCTCAACGCCTATACCGCGCGCGAAAACACCGCCTACTACGCCAAGGTGCTGAAGGAGGATCTGCCGCTCGCGGCCGATATCCTGGGCGATATCCTGACCCATTCCGCCTTCGCCCCGGATGAGGTGGAGCGCGAGCGCGGCGTCATCCTGCAGGAGATCGGCCAGGCCAACGACACGCCGGACGACATTGTGTTCGACCATTTCCAGGCGACCGCCTATCCGGACCAGCCGATGGGCCGCCCGACGCTCGGCACCGACAGCATCATCAAGGACATGAGCCGGGACACGCTGACCGCCTATATGCGCCGCCACTACGGCGCCAAGCGCATGGTGGTCGCCGCCGCCGGCGCGCTGGACCATGACCGGCTGGTCGATCTGGTCGGCGAGCATTTCGCCGATCTGCCCGACGCGGCCCCGCCCGAGGCGGCCGCCGGCACCTATGCGGGCGGCGAGTTCCGCGAGGCGCGCGACCTCGACCAGGTGCATATCGTGCTGGGCTTTCCGGGCGCTGCGGTGGGCTCGCCGGGGCATTACCCCTCGATGCTGCTGTCGACGATCCTCGGCGGCGGCATGTCCTCCCGCCTGTTCCAGGAAATCCGCGAGAAGCGCGGGCTGGTCTATGCCATCTCCTGCTTCTCCTCGCCCTTCCGGGATTCCGGGATGCTGGCCGTCTATGCCGGCACCGGTGAGGAAGAGGCCAAGGAACTGATGCCCGTCACACTGCAGGAGCTTCTGCGCGTCCAGAACGACGTGACCGAGGCCGAGCTGAACCGCGCCAAGGCCCAGCTCCGCGCCAGCGTGATGATGAGCCTGGAATCCCCCGGCAGCCGCTGCGAGCAGCTCGCCCGCCAGCTTCAGGTCCATGGCCGCATCATCCCGGCCGAGGAGACCAGGCAGAAGATCGCCGCCGTCACCCTGGAGCAGGTCGCGGCCGCCGCCGCCTTCTCCTTCCGGGGGGCGCCGACCCTGGCGGTGCTGGGGCCGGCGGGGAATGTGCCGGGCCTGGCCGAGATCACCGAGCGGCTGGCCGCATGAGCAACCGGTTGGATGCGCTGGACCAGCTGCTGCGCGCCGCCCGCGCGGCGGGGGCGGATGCGGCGGATGCGCTGTTCGTGAACGGCGCCTCGCTGTCGGTGCAGCGCCGCCTGGGCCGCGTCGAACAGGTGGAACGGGCCGAGGGGCAGGACATCGGGCTGCGGGTCTTCCTCGGCTGCCGCAGCGCCATCGTCTCTACCACCGACCCGACGGCCAAAGGCTTCGCGGCTTTGGCCGAGCGCGCCGTCGCCATGGCCGGCGCGGTGCCCGAGGATCCGTTCGGCGGGCTGCCCGAACGGGCGACCGGCAGCATCCCGACCCTGGACCTCGCGGATGCCGAGGAACCGGAGGTCGCGGCTTTGCTCGCCCGCGCTGCCGCGGCCGAGGACACCGCCCTCGGCGTTGCAGGCGTGACCAACAGCGAGGGCGCGGATGCCAGCTGGTCCCGCACCCATATAGCGCTGGCCGCCACCAACGGCTTTGCGGGCGAATACACCCGCGTCTCGCATTCCATCTCGGTCACCGCGCTGGCCGGGGCGGGGACGGCGATGGAGCGGGACTACGACTACGCCTCGGCGACCCATCTCGCCGATCTCGAGGATGCGGCGGGTCTCGGCCGCCTGGCGGCCGAGCGCGCGGTGGCCCGGCTGAACCCGCAGCGGCCGGCGACCGCCAGCCTGCCGGTGGTCTATGCCCCCCGTGTGGCGAGCAGCCTGCTTGGGCATCTGACTGCGGCCATCAACGGCGCCTCGGTCGCGCGCGGCACCTCCTTCCTGCGCGACAGCATGGGCAAGCGGGTGCTGGCGCCGGGGCTGGTGGTACGCGATGACGCGACCCGGGCGCGCGGCTTGCGCTCCCGCCCCTTCGATGGCGAAGGCGTGCCGGCCCGCGCCCAGGTGCTGGTCGAGGATGGCGTGCTGAAATCCTGGGTGCTGGACAGCCGCAGCGCCCGGCAACTCGGCCTCGTCAGCACCGGCCATGCGGCGCGCGGCGTCTCCTCGCCGCCCTCGCCCGGCACCACCAACCTGTGGCTGGAGCCCGGGGCGATGACGCCGGAGGCGCTGATGGCCGATATCGCCCTCGGCATCTACCTCACCGAGTTGATCGGCATGGGGGTGAACGGTGTCACCGGCGACTACAGCCGCGGCGCGGCGGGCTTCATGATCCGCGACGGCCGGATCGCCGAGCCGGTCAGTGGCTTCACCATCGCCGGCAACCTCAAAGACATCTTTGGGCGCATGGCGCCGGCCAATGATCTGCGCTTTCGCCGCGGGACCGACAGCCCGACGGTGCGGGTGGATGGGATGACGATCGCGGGGGGCTGAATGCTGAAGCGGGTCACGGCGGGCGTCCTCGACATCGCCTATCTGGAGGCCGGCGACCCCGCCGGCCCGCCGGTCATCCTGCTGCATGGCTTTCCCTACGACGTGCGCGCCTATGCGCAGGTCGCGCCTTTGTTGCCCGGATATCGCGTGCTGATGCCCTGGCTGCGCGGCTATGGGGCGACGCGCTTCCTGTCGGAGGCCACGCCGCGATCCGGCGAGCAGGCGGTGCTGGGCCAGGATCTGCGGGCCTTCATGGATGCGCTGGCGATCCCGCGCGCCGTGCTCGGCGGCTACGACTGGGGCGGGCGCGCAGCCTGTATCGTCGCGGCACTCTGGCCCGAGCGGGTGGTGGGGCTGGTGACGGCCGAGGGCTACAATATCCAGGACATCGCGGCCTCCGCGCGGCCGGCGCCGCCGGAGATGGAGCACCGCTACTGGTACCAGTACTATCTGCATGGCGAACGCGGCCGCGCCGGGCTTGCAGAAAACCGGGATGAGTTCTGCCGGCTGCTGTGGCGGCTATGGTCGCCCGACTGGGCGTTTTCCGAGGCTGATTTCGCCGCCACCGCCACCGCCTTTGCCAATCCGGATTTCGTCCCTGTGGTTGTGCATTCCTATCGCCACCGCTTTGGCCTGGTGCCCGGCGATCCGGCGGTGGCACCGGTCGAGGCGCTGCTGGCGCGCCAGCCGCCGATCACGGTGCCGAGCATCGCCTTCTTTGGCGCCAGCGATGGCGTGGCCGGGCCCGGCCGGGATGCGGCGGCCGAGGCGCGCTTCACCGGCGGGCTGGAGAGCCGGGTGCTGCCGGGCATCGGGCACAATATCCCGCAGGAGGCGCCCGGGGCCTTCGCCGCCGCGATCCGGGATGTGACCGCCCAGCGCTGAGGGTTGAGGGTTTCGGCAAGAGTGCGGGCCGATGCTAGGCTCTCGCCCAGCACCGGCAGGGAAAACCGCATGCCCGTCCCCGTGATTCCGCAGCCTGACGCGCCGCCGCCAGTGCCACCGCCGTTTCAGAACGAGGGCGGCGGCCCCGGGCTGGTGCTTGGCGTCTTGTCGATCATCTGTGGGCTGTTGGGCTTCGTGCCGGTCCTCGGCCTCGTCACTTCCGTGCTCGGGGTGATTTTCGGCGCCATGGGGTTTGCCCGCGCGCGTGACGCGGGGAACCAGGGCGGGGTGATCCTTGGCATCATCGGTCTCGTGCTCTCGGCCTGTGCCGTGCTGCTCTGGGTGATCGGCATGTTGTTTCTCGGCGGGTTGCTGGCCATTCTGGGCGGAATACTGGGCCAGGCCGCGCAGATGAAGTGACGCAACCAGTACGGATTTCCAGCGTTTGGGTTCCATTCCCAATCCTAGGAGGTCGTCCCATGAAATCCGTCCTGCTCTGGTTCGCCGGCGTGCCAGTGGTATTGATCATCGTATTGAACCTGTTCGGCGTGCTTTAGCGGAAGGTCCAGGGAACTCTCAGTTTCCTGGTGGGGGAGCGGGAGGGGGGCAAAGCCCTCTCGCATCCCGCGCTGCCTCGCATCCAACGCGTCCGCCTGCTAATCCCGCCGCCACAGCATTTGACGCGCAGGATTCGGGGGTTCGCCCATGGCCGGGCATTCGCAGTTCAAGAACATCATGCACCGCAAGGGTGCGCAGGACGCCCGCCGCGCCCGCGCCTTTGCCAAGCTGATCCGGGAGATCACCGTCAGCGCCCGCCAGGGCCTGCCCGATCCCGCGGCCAATCCGCGGCTGCGTGCCGCCGTGCAGGCCGCCCGCGTCGCCAACATGACGCGCGACACCGTGGACCGTGCCATCAAGCGTGCCGCGGCCCCCGGTCCCGGCGAGGATTACGCCGAGGTCCGCTACGAAGGCTATGGCCCGCATGGCATCGCCATTATCGTCGAGACCCTGACCGACAATCGCAACCGCACCGCGGCTGATCTGCGGTCGATGTTCAGCAAGGCCGGCGGCGCGATGGGCGAGACCAACAGCGTCGCCTTCCAGTTCGAGCATGTCGGCATCATCACCTACCCTGCTGCCGTCGCGACCGAGGAGGCGATGCTGGAGGCCGCGATCGAGGCGGGTGGCGATGACGTCGAAAGCACCGCCGACAGCCATGAGATACGCACGGCCATGGCAGACCTTTTTGCCGTGCGCGATGCGCTTGAGGCGGTGTTCGGCCCGGCCGACAGTGCCAAGCTGGAATGGCGCCCGCAGACCACCATCGAGCTGGACGAGGAGCGCGCCCGCGACGTGCTGAAGCTGATCGACGCCCTGGACGAGCATGACGACGTGCAGACCGTCTATGCCAATTTCGATGTCCCGGAGGCCGTGATGCAGCGGCTCTCCGCCTGACCGCACCGCCTCCGCGCCGGATGGTGCGTGTGCTTGGGCTGGACCCCGGCCTGCGGTTCTGCGGCTGGGGGGTGATTGAGAGCGACGGCAACCGGCTGCGGCATCTGGGCGATGGGGTGGTCGCGACCGTGGATTCCGATGCCATGGCGGTGCGGCTGCGCTGCCTGCATGACGGGCTGGCCGCCTTGCTCGCCGAATGGGTGCCGGATGAGGCGGCGGTCGAGCATACCTATATGAACAAGAATCCCGGGGCGGCGATCAAGCTCGGCATGGCGCGTGGCGTGGTGCTGCTGGCCCCGGCGCTGACCGGCATCCCGGTCGCGGAATACCAGGCCATGGAGGTCAAGCGCGCCGTGGTCGGCACCGGCCACGCCGACAAGATCCAGGTGCAGGACATGGTCCGCCGGCTGCTGCCCGGGGCGGTGCTGAAGCGCGCTGATGCCGCGGATGCGCTGGCGGTGGCGATCTGCCATGCGCATCACCGGGCCTCGCGGCTGGCCCTGGCGCAGGGGTATGCGCCGGCATGATCGCAATGCTCACCGGCCGCGCCGCCGCCTTCGAGGAAGGCTCCTGCGTGCTGGATGTGAACGGGGTCGGCTATCTCGTCTCCTGCTCCGCTCGCACCCTGGATTTTTGCCGCGCGGCCACGGGCATCCTGACGCTGCTGGTCGAGACCCAGGTGCGGCAGGACGCCATCGTGCTGCACGGCTTCGCCGACGCCGCCGAACGCGAGGCCTTTCGCGCGCTGATCGAGGTGAAGACCGTCGGTCCGCAGAAGGCGATGGTGGTGCTTTCGGGCCTGGCCGCGCCCGATCTCGCCCAGGCCATCGCCTTCAAGGACCGCAAGCGCCTGGCCGGCATCAAGGGCCTGGGCGTGGCTACCGCGAACCGGATCGTGGATGAGCCAGCGATGCAGAAATGGGCGGTCGGCCGCGCCATCCCCTCGGCCGAAGGCCCGGCGCTGCCCGCGGCCAGCCTGCCGGCCTCCTCGGTCGAATCCGAAGCCGTCTCGGCGCTGGTGAACCTCGGCTTCCGGCGGCCGGAGGCGATGACCGCGGTCGGCGACGCCGCGCGGCGGATGGGCGATGAGGTCGTCCTGGCCGCGCTGATCACCGACGCTCTCCGTACCCTGGCGCCGCGATGAGCGAACGCGTCATCAGCGCCGCCCGCGCCGAGGAGGATGCCGCCGAGGGCGCCCTGCGCCCGCAGACCCTGGCCGATTTCACGGGCCAGAAGGCGGCACGCGAAAACCTCGCCGTCTTCATCGCCGCCGCCCGGCAGCGGGAGGAAGCGCTGGACCATGTGCTGCTGCATGGCCCGCCGGGCCTGGGGAAAACCACCTTGGCGCAGATCGTGGCGCGCGAGATGGGGGTGGGGTTCCGCGCGACCTCCGGCCCCGTGCTGCAACGCGCCGGCGACCTGGCGGCGATCCTGACCAACCTGCAGCCGCGCGACGTGCTCTTCGTCGATGAGATCCACCGGCTGCAGCCGGCGATCGAGGAGACCCTCTACCCGGCGATGGAGGATTTCCAGCTCGACCTGATCATCGGCGAGGGGCCGGCGGCGCGCACCGTGCGCATCGACCTGCCGCCCTTCACCCTGGTCGGCGCCACCACCCGCGCCGGGCTGCTCGCGACCCCGCTGCGCGACCGTTTTGGTATTCCGCTGCGGCTGCAATTCTACACTCCCGAGGAACTGCACCGCATCGTCACGCGTGGCGCCGGAAAGCTCGGCTTCGCGCTCAGCGAGGAAGGGGCGGGTGAGATCGCCCGGCGCTCGCGCGGCACGCCGCGCATCGCCGGCCGCCTGCTGCGCCGGATTCGCGATTTCGCTTTGGTCGAGGGCCGCCCGGCCGAACGCGCCATGGTCGACGAAACCTTGATCCGGCTGGAGGTGGACGCGCTGGGCCTGGATGCCATGGACCGCCGCTACCTACGCCGCATGGCGGAACACCATGGCGGCGGGCCGGTCGGGGTGGAAACCCTGGCTGCCGCTCTGGCCGAGGGGCGGGATACCATCGAAGAAGTGATCGAGCCCTATCTGATCCAGGAAGGGCTGGTCTTGCGTACCCCCCGCGGACGCATGCTGGGCGAACCTGGCTGGCGCCACCTGGGGATGACCCCCCCCCCGGGAACCCAGCCCGGCCTGCTCGATGGACTGGAATGAGCACGCATCGCTTCCCGATCAGGGTCTATTTCGAGGATACCGACGCCGGTGGCATCGCCTATCATGCCCGGTATCTGCACTGGGCGGAACGGGCACGAACTGAATCCTTGCGTGACATAGGGTTGCCGCACAGCCTTATGGTGGAATCTTATGGCTGCTTCCTTGTGGTGCGCCGCGTCAATGTTCTCTATGAGCGTCCCGCGCGGCTCGATCAGGCGCTGGTCGTCGAAACCCGCCTGCTCCGCAAGCGAGGCGCCTCGCTCGGCTTGCGGCAGGATGTCTGCGATGCAACAGGGGGCGCGCGACTTGCGCGTCTCGATGTCGATCTCGTCTGCGTCCGGGCAGACAAGCTTCGTCCCACCCCCATCCCGGAGCCTTGGGCCACGGCGCTTGTCGTCGATGCCGATGGCAGTGAGTGACAGGAGACTGGCATGGCGGATGGCGTGACGGCGACAGCATTGGCCCCGGCATTGGCCGCGGCGCACGACCTTTCGCTGTGGTCGCTGTTCCTGCAGGCCGACTGGGTCGTGAAATCGGTCATGATCATGCTGCTGCTGGCCAGCGTCTGGGTCTGGGCGGTGATCTTCGAGAAGACCATGACCATGCGCCGGCTGAACAAGGCCGCCAACGGTTTCGAGGACCGCTTCTGGTCCGGCGGCAGCCTGGACGAGCTTTATGACCGCGAGGGCGACCGCCCCGCCCACCCCATCGCCGCCGTCTTCGGCGCGGCGATGCGCGAATGGCGCCGCGGCGCGGCCCGCCCGGTCGGCGCCGATGTCACCCAGCCCGCCTCCCTGGCCGGCGTCCAGTCCCGCGCCGAACGCGCCATGGTCGTGACCATCGGGCGGGAGATGGAGCGGCTGGAACGCTGGATGGTGTTCCTGGCCACGGTCGGCTCGGCCGCCCCCTTCGTCGGCCTGTTCGGCACCGTCTGGGGCATCATGAATTCCTTCAGCGCCATCGCCGGGATGCAGTCGACCAACCTCGCGGTCGTCGCCCCCGGTATCGCCGAGGCGCTGTTCGCCACCGCCATCGGCCTGGTCGCGGCGATCCCGGCGACCATCGCCTACAACAAGATCAGCAACGACCTGTCCCGCTACGCCGCGCGGCTGGAGGCGTTTTCTTCGGAATTCGCCGCCATCCTGTCGCGCCAAGCCGAAGACCGGGGGGCCTGAGCGATGGCGATGGGCCCCATTGGCGGCGGGCGCGGCGGCCGCGGCCGCTATCGCCCCATGGCCGAGATCAACGTCACCCCCATGGTCGACGTGATGCTGGTGCTGCTGATCATCTTCATGGTCGCGGCGCCGCTGATGACCGTCGGCGTGCCTGTCGACCTGCCCAAGACCCAGGCCGGCGCGGTGGCCCAGGAACAGGAACCCCTGACCCTGTCGGTGGACCGCGACGGCCGCATCTTCGTGCAGGACACCGAAACCAGCATGGAAGATCTGGTGCCGAAGCTGCGCGAGATCCTCGGCCAGCAGACCCCGGGCCAGCCGGAACGCCGCGTCTTCATCCGCGGCGACCGCGCCAACCAATATGGCCGGGTGCTGGAGGTGATGGGCGCCGTGTCCAGCGCTGGCTTCACGCGGATCGCACTGCTGAGTGAGGCCGCCCCACCCGCCGCCGCCCCGGCGGGCGCCCCCCGCCCCGCGGGACGCTGAGCACCCGCCCATGACGGTGGCGGTCAGCCAGGATCTCGGCCGGGACCAGGGATCGGAGCGCCTGGGATTCTGGGTGGCCGCATCCACGGTGTTTCACCTCGTGATCGCCCTGCTGCTGCTGGTGGAATTGCCGGGGCGCAAATTCGAGACGCCGGAACAGGCGATCACGGTCGAGATGCTGCCCTCCGACACGCCCTCGATCGCCCAGGCCCCGAGCGTGAGCAACGTGCCGGTGCCGCCGACGCCGGATGCGCTGGCGACCCCGCCGGAGCTGACCCCGCCCTCGGTTGAGCCGTTGCGCGATGCCGAACTGGCGCCGCCGCCGCCACCGCCGCCGCCGCCACCGGCCGTTGCCTCCACCGCGCCGCCACCGCCGCGGCTGGCCGCCGCCCCGCCGCCGCCGGCACCGCCTGCGCCGGCGCGCCCCGCGCAGACCGCACCGCCGCCGCCGGCGCCGCAGACCCCGGCGGCACCGACCCCGACCGCCCCGGCCACGCCGCGCGTGGCGCCGCCGCCGGATGCGACCGCCCCGGCGCCGGCCCTGCCGCCCCCGCCGCCGCCCACCGCGGCGCCCCGGCCAGTGCCGACGCAGCCGAGCCCGGCCCCGGCGCCGCAGGCCCATCCCTTGCCGCTGCCGCCGCCGCCCGCGCCGCCGACCGCGACGACCACGACTGCGGTCGCCCCCACCGCGCGGCCCGATCCGCTGCCCTTGCCGCCACCACCGGCGCCGCCGCCGCCCGAACCCGTCGCCACCGCCGGCACCAGCCAGACCCCGCCGGCCGCGCGCCCGCAGGAACGCAGCACCAGCGTGCTGAACACGCTGGAGGCGCTGCGCCAGCGCCAGCAGGAACAGGCGCCGCGGGCCCGCCCCAATACCCGCCCGGCGCCGCCGACCGCAGGCGCCGGCGCGCCGACCGGCGCCGCACAGCTGACCCAGGGCGAGGTCCACGGCCTCGCGCAGCAGATCAGCGAATGCTGGTCGGTCGATCAGGGCATGATGAACATCGGCCAGATGCGGGTGTCGCTGCGGCTGGACATCGACAACCAGGGCGTCGTGCGGAACGTTCGCCCGGCCGAAGGGCCCTACAACGAACCGCGTCAACGCGCGTTGTACGAGTCGGCCCGCCGTGCGGTATTGGACCCGCGCTGTGCGACGCTGCGCTTCCCTCCCGAAAAACTGCAACGCCTTCGTGATATCCCCTTCAACTTCTCGCCGCAGGGATTTGTGCGATGAACCCGCTCACCTTTGGGCGTCCCCCCGCCTTCGGCCGGCGCGGAGCGCTGCTTGGCCTCGCGGGCGGGCTCGTCGCACCGGCCGCGGCCTTTGGCCAGGCCTCGATCGACATCACCACGGCGCGCACCGATCCCATCCCGATCGCGGTGCCCGATCTTGCCGGCGCGACGCCCGAAGGCCAGCGTTTCGGCCGCGACATCGCCCGGGTGATCCAGAACAATCTGCGCTCCTCGGCGCTGTTCCGACCGGTGGAGCGCGGCGGCTTCGTCCAGACGCCCGAGGCCGCCGCCGCCGCCCCGCGCTTCCCCGACTGGAAGGGGATCGGCGCCCAGGCGCTGGTCACCGGAAAGGCCGAGCCGCAGGGCGACCGGGTGCGGGTGGAGTTCCGGCTCTGGGATGTGTTGCCCGAGGCGCAGATCCAGGGCACCGCCTTCACCGCCCCGGCCGCCAACTGGCGCCGCATCGCACATCTGATCAGCGACGTGATCTATGAACGGCTGCTGGGCGAAAAGGCTATTTCGACACCCGCATCGCCTATATCGCCGAGAACGGGCCGCGCGACCGTCGCACCCGCCGCCTGGCCGTCATGGACCAGGATGGCGAGAACCACCGCTTCCTGACCGATGGCCGCTTCCAGGCGCTGACCCCGCGCTGGCATCCGAACGCGCAGCAGATCGCGTTCATGTCCTATGCCAACAACCAGCCGCGGGTCTTCCTGTTCAACCTGGAGACCGGGCGGCAGGAACCGCTCGGCAGCTTTGCCGGCATGACGCTGTCGCCGCGCTTCGCGCCCGATGGGCGCAGCGTCATCCTCTCCTCCACCCGCGGCGGGGATGCCAACATCTTCAGCGTGGATCTGGCGACGCGGCAGGAGCGGCAGCTGACCTCCGGCGGCGGGCTGGATGTCTCGCCCTCCTATTCGCCGGATGGGACGCAGATCGTCTTCAACTCGGACCGCGGCGGCGACCAGCAGCTTTATGTGATGGAGGCCGGGGGCGGCGGGCTGCGGCGCATCTCCTTCGGGCGCGGACGCTATGCGACGCCGGTCTGGTCGCCGCGCGGCGATCTGATCGCCTTCACCCGCATCGCCGGCGGCCAGTTCGCGATCGGGGTGATGCGCCCCGATGGCGGCGGCGAGCGTATCCTCTCGGAAGGCTGGGGCATGGAGGGGCCGACCTTCGCCCCCAATGGCCGGGTGCTGATGTTCTACCGGGAGACCCCGGCGCGGGATTCCCGAGGCAATGGCTATTCCACCCGCATCTCGATGATCGACATCGCGGGCTTCAACGAACGCCAGGTGATCACCCCGACCGATGCCTCGGACCCCGCCTGGAGCCCGTTGCTGTCGTGATCCCCGGGGAACGAAAGCTGTGGGTGAAAGTTATCCCCTTACCGAAGTGCAACAATGCCAAAACGGTGTCTTGACCCTGGCCCCCGATCCCGTCTAGGCGATTTCCGCTATCCAAAGGAAAAGCAATGACCACCAAGCTGTTCAGCGCCCTTGCCGCTGTCGCCCTTCTTGCCGCCTGCTCCTCCGATGACGGTGCCGCGACCGCGACCGGCGCCGGCGCCGCCGCGCCGCCCGTCAGCTCGATTCGCCCGGGCAGCCAGGAAGACCTGGTCGCCAATGTCGGCGATCGGGTGCTGTTCGACACCGATCGCAGCAACATCCGCGCCGATCAGCGTGCGATCCTGGAGCGCCAGGCCCGTTGGCTCGGCCAGTACCCGCAGGTCCAGGTCGACGTCGAAGGCCATGCCGACGAGCGCGGCACCCGCGAATACAACTTGGCCCTGGGTCAGCGCCGCGCCAATTCTGCGCGCGACACGCTGGTCGCGCTCGGCGTCGCCGGCCCGCGCATCGCCACGATCTCCTATGGCAAGGATCGCCCGGCGGCGCTCGGCTCCTCGGAAGAGGCCTGGGCCCAGAACCGCCGCGCCGTCACCGTGGTGCGCTGAGCCGACGGAATCGCGCCTCCGCCCAGCGCGGGGGTCAAGGCTCTGACGATGTTTTGGTGGGGGGTTGCCTTGCGGCCGCCCCCCTTACCTGTTTCGGTGCGCCGCATCTGACCGGAACCGGGACGGACCGATGATGACCATGATCCGAGCATGCTTCCTTCTCCTTCTGCTGGCCGCGCCCGCGCTGGTGGCTAGGCCGGCCCTGGCGCAGGTCGAAAGCCGCGAAGGCATCGCGCTGCAGAACCAGATCCTGCAATTGCGGCAGGAAATCGAGATCATGCGCCGCGGCGGCATCGGCGGCGGCACACTGCCGCCGCCCGCGGCGCCGGTCGCGCGGTCCGGCGCCGCCGTGTCGGGCAATGAGATCCTGTCCTCGCTGCTGAACCGGGTCGAGACGCTCGAAGAGGAAACCCGCCGCCTGCGCGGCCGCGCCGAGGAAGCCGAATTCGCCAATCGCAGCCTCGCGGAACAGCTGACCAAGCTGCAGGGCGACATCGACTATCGGCTGCAGGCGCTCGAGACCGGGGGGCGTCCGGCGACCCCCGCACCCACGCCCACGCCGGCGCCCACGCCGGCGCCCGTCGCGCGGCCGGCGCCGGCCGGCGCGCCGGGGCTGCCGGCACCGGCCGCGCTGCCCGCCCGCCCGCCGGAACGCGCCTTGCAGGAAGGCCAGACCGCGCTCGGCCGGCGCGACTACGCCGCGGCCGAGACCGCGGCGCGTGAGGTGCTCAGCGGCAATCCCGGGCCGCGGGCGCAGGATGCGGGGCTGCTGCTCGGCGATGCGCTGGTCGGCAAGCGCGACTACCAGAATGCGGCGATCGCCTATGACGACGCCTATCGCCGCAACCAGCGCGGCGGCCGCGCGCCCGAGGCGCTGCTGGGCCTGGCCGTCGCCTTCAACGGCTTCAATGCGCGGCGCGAGGCCTGCGCGACGCTGGATCAGCTGCGCAGCGAATTTCCCCGCCTGTCGGGCAGCCTGGCGGATCGTGCCGTGGCGGCCCGCCAGGCCGCCCAATGCCGGTAAGAAGGGCTTAGGCCGCGTCGTTCAGATGGCAGGCGCTGCGGTGACCCGGCGCAATCTCCCGCAGCACCGGCCGTTCGGCGGAACAGCGCGGCATCGCGAAGGGGCAGCGCGGGTGGAAGTGGCAGCCCGGGGGTGGGTTCAGGGGTGAGGGGATTTCCCCCTTCACCACCGTAAACGCCTTCTTGCGCGCCTCGATCCGCGGCACCGCCGCCAGCAGCGATTGCGTATAGGGGTGGTTGGCGCGGGCAAAGACCTCGGCGACCGGCGCTTCCTCGACCACGCGGCCGAGGTACATGATCACCACCCGGTCCGACAGATGCTCGACCACGCTGAGATCATGGCTGATGAACAGGTAGGTCAGGTTCAGCTCGGCCCGCAGCGCCATGAACAGGTTCAGCACCTGCGCCTGGATGGAGACGTCCAGCGCCGCCACCGCCTCGTCGCAGACGAGGAAATCCGGCTGCACGGCCAAGGCCCGGGCGATGCCGATGCGCTGGCGCTGCCCGCCCGAGAACTGATGCGGGTAGCGGCGCTTGAAGGCGGGGTCGAGCCCGGCCCTACGCATCTGGTTGTCGACGTAGTCGGCCTGGCCCGCGGCATTCGTCAGCCCGTGAAACAGCGGCGCCTCGCCCACGATGTCCGCCACCCGCAGCCGCGGATTCAGGCTGGCATAGGGGTCCTGGAAGATCATCTGCGTGCGCAGCTTGACCCGCTTGGCCTCCGCCCCCTGCAGCGTGTTGACCTCCACGCCGTCGCGGAAGATCTGGCCGTCGGAGGCGGGCATGATCCCTGCCACCATCCGCCCGAGGGTGGATTTGCCGCAGCCGCTTTCGCCGACCAGGCCGACGACCTCGCCCTTGTTGACCGACAGGTCCACGCCGTCGACGGCATGGACCACCTCCTCGCGTACCGGGGCACCGAGCCGCTTGGCCATGCGGCCGGCGAAGTCGAGCCTCTTCTCGAAGCGACGGGAGACGCCGCGCAGCTCCATCATCGGCGGCGGCGTCATGCCGCGGGGGCCGCGACGCGCAGGGGGCGGATGCAGCGGGCGAAACGCCCGGGCTGGGCTTCGTCCATGGGGGGGTCCTGAAGGCAGTCCTCGCCTGCCTGGAAGCAGCGCGAGCGGAACGCGCAGCCCTTGGGCAGCGACAGCAGCGAGGGCGTCATGCCCGGGATCTGGCGCAGCGGCACGCCGCGCGCGTTGCGGCTCGGCACCGAGCCCAGCAGCCCCGAGGTATAGGGATGCAGCGGCGCGTCCAGCACCTCGCCGACATCGCCTTCCTCGACGATGCGCCCGGCGTACATGACGGCGAT
>Ga0255334_1000291_pt1 | contig 46442 bp, 35 predicted proteins | sample EtOH5_35cm_T3_12_FD_202080 | JGI IMG/M metagenome (GOLD analysis project Ga0255334, IMG submission 202080) | Sandy soil microbial communities from University of British Columbia, Vancouver, Canada - EtOH5_35cm_T3_129 | ecosystem: Engineered > Artificial ecosystem > Sand microcosm > Unclassified ...
TTCCTCACGCGGCGTGCGCAGGACCGCCACGGCGCCCATCAAGGCCACCACAGCCATGAAGACAATGGTCAGCTTCGAGGTGATGAAGACCTGCGCCAACCGCCCCGCCACGTTCAGGCGAGTGCTGCTCATCGGCTGATCTCGATTGGCTGAACCACAGAACCGTCGCGCACGGCATCACCGGGCTCCACGAGGACCCGTTCTCCCGTAGTAAGACCAGCTACGACCTCAATGCTGTGGCCCAGGTTCGAACCGGTGCGCAGCCATCGGAAGCGGGCCCTGTTGCCATCGAGTACGAATACGCCCTCGAGACCGCCTCGCCGAACGATTGCGCTCGGCGGCACTTGAAGGATCTGGCGTCGGCCGAGGACGAAGTCCGCCCGACCAAACATTCCCGGGACCAAGCGTGGATCGTTAGGAAGCACGATGTTTACTTCGTATCGCCGCGTCACGTCATCCCCCGAAGGGACAATCCCTCGGATGCGGCCCAGTGGCGGCGCATCGTCCAGCACGTCGATGCGCACCGCGACCGGTGAAGTACGATCGATCAAGGAAAGCTGGCGCTCGGCGATATATCCCTTGAATAGGAGGATCTCGCGCGATTCTACCGTCAGAATGGTCGTGCCGGCGGTAGCCATCTCACCACTGCGCCGGACGACAGATACGATTATGCCGTCAACTGGGCTCACGATCGTCGCGTAGCTGCGCTGCGCTTCCGCGGCGGCAAGGGCCGCGACAGATCGATCCAGCACCGCGCGGGCGACGTCGGCTCGGACTCTTGCCTTGCGTAGCGTCTCTGCAGAAGCCGTTCCCGATGGAACCAGCCTCGCATACCGTTCGACATCCTGCCTGGCATCATCGAGGTCCCCCTGGCTCGCGCGGACGGTAGCCTCGGCTTGCCGGATCGTCTCGTCGATGTCGGAAGGGTCAATGCGCACCAACAGTTCGCCTCGCGATACCGATTGGCCCTCGCGAACGTCGAGCTGTTGAATGAATCCAACGACGCGCGAGGAAATATTGATGCGCGCATCCGACACCACCGAACCCGGAAGTGTGTAGGTGACAGGGATCTCTGTCGGCGTCACGGGAACGACGGACACCGCAATTCGCGTGTCACTCCTAGGCCCAGCGCCATCCGCTACGCCCACCGCCAAACTGGAGATCACAATGCCTTCACAAAGGACGGCAGCCATGCGTGCGGCGATCCGCCACCGCTGACGAGCGCGGAAGCGCCCAAGGTCAGCGGCCAAACAATCGAAACCCGCCCAGGACATCACGTACGCTCGCAGTGACCGGATGACCGCTGCACCGCCAGCGACGGGACCCGGCTTGAAAGCGAGCATTCGCAGGGCGCTCAAAGCCTTCCCCGCAACCTCAAGCCTTCCCGTTGCGGAATCGCAATCGAACGGTGGGGGTGATGGCATTGCTTCTGCTGGTCCTTGATGCCGGATCGGCCTGCCGGCACGCAGGCCATGATCTGGCGTTGATTCAATCGTTCGAATGAATTATACAATCGACCGACAAAAGGCAATGACGGTTAGGACTGGAATGTCGAGCGGGCAGGATGCGCGGAGCGTGAGGACCAAAGCGCAGCTTATCGAGGCTGCGATCGCGGTCTTCGGCGCTGCGGGATATGACGGCGCCAGTACGCGGGCGCTCGCCAAAGAGGCGGGCGCCAATCTGGCAGCAATCCCATATCATTTTGGCGGCAAGCGCGAACTTTACCTGGCTGCTGCGCAAGTCATTGCAGACTATGCACGTGATCGCTTTGCCGAGGTGATCGAACTTCTTGACGGTTCAGCGGCGGCGGATCCTGGCCGCTGCCTCGGGGAGGCGTTGGCTCACCTACTGGAGATCGTCGTGGAGAATGCGGAACCGCACTCCTGGACGTCCTTTCTTGCACGGTGCGTCTACGAAAACGATGAGGCTTACGCACTCATCCACGAGACAGCGGTCGCGCCGCTTGTGGACCGCCTCAGCCTCACGGCGGCCATGCTGGCCGACCGTGACCTCGATAGTGAAGCGATAAGATTGCACATTAGCGCGATAGTAACTGGCATCGTAAGTCTTCGTTTCTTGCGCGGAATACTATTTCGTTCGATGATGTGGGAGAAGATGAGCGATCACGCGATTCTTCAAATGAAGGACATTATACGCACTTTTGTTTTTCAAATATCCAATAATTCCCAGTTAATATCGAATAATTAGTATCGATTAATTCGATAATCCTCGATATATATACCTCGTAAACGAAGGAGAACATCATGAGTAGTCAACGTCCCGCACACGAAGCCATCGCTTGGGCCAAGCAGCGCCTGGACGACGTGGATGCAATCATCGCAAAGGGCGAGACAATCTCTGGCAGCCTGCAGGAATCTGCGCGGAAGGCCGCGGAGGAAGCGCTGACTCGCCTTCGGGTTTCCCGCGCTCAACTTCGAGACCATTTCGAAGCGTTACGCACGCGCGGCGAGGCGGCCAGACAGGACGTCGCGGACGCGCAGCGCGCATTGGAGGCCAAGTGGATCGAGGTCGAGACCGACTTCCAATCGCTCCTGTCAGCCATGGACGACGAAGCCGGCGCGGCGCGTGACGTCGTCGTGGCTCGAGCCCAGGCGCAGCGTCGTGCATGGGAGACATCATATGAGGAGCTCCGACAGCAGGCAGCCGAAGTCCTCGAGGAGACGCGCGGCGAGTTCGATGCTGCAATCCAGCGTTTGTCGGGCGAAGTCGAACGCCTGCAGGGCAAGATCGGCAACGCCCGGGAAGCTGGCGACACCGCGTGGAGCGCGTTGAAGGAGGGCTTGGCGGATGCTCAGGCCATCCACAGTCGCACAATTGAGAAGATCAAGAACGCCTTCTCGAAGCTTCTCTGAACGCCGACAGCTGCAAGGGCTCTCAAAGGGATTACCTAGAATGCCACATCTTCACAAACGTCTCAGCGTCGCGATGCTCGCCCTGGGACCACTCCTGGTGCCGCCGGCTGCCGTTGCCCAGAATCCGAATGCGCGTCCGGCCGCGCATAGCCAGGCGGAGGCGGAGCGATCCACTCCGCGCCAGGCAGTCCTGTGGTCGCGGGAACGGCTGGCCGAGCTCGATGCGGCTATCGGGGTTTTGGAGCAGGACGCGGCCCGCCGTGAGGCAGATGCCCGAGAGCAGGCACGAGCAGCACTCGCCACTCTGCGTGCGGCGCGGGAGGCCTATCGAACGAAGGCCGAGGAGGCGCTTGCCGGGGCACGAGCGTGGTCGGAAGCCCAAGTGGCGGATGCGAACAGGTCGCTCGATGAGAGTTGGACCGCAGCGCAGGACAAGGTGGCCGCATATCTCGATGCGGTACAGGCGGATCTTGCGACACGCCGTGCTGTGCTGGAGGCAGAAGTCGAGACGCGCCAAAGGGCTTGGCAGAGGTCTATCGACGAGTTGCGGGCGACGGCGAGCGGGCTCTCCGCCCAGCAACGGGCGGCGTTCGAGGCTCGCATCGAGGCGTTTCGGGTCCAGGTGGATGATGCCAGAGCGCGGGCGGCGCGTGTTCAGGAAGCCTCATGGGCAGCCGTGAGACGGAGCTACGAAGAAACCCAGCGCAGCCTGTCTGACGCGTATCTGTCGATACGCAAGGCCATCGAGGAAGCCTCTCGGTAGCGCGAAGATTCGTATCGAGAGGACAGTGCCGGACGAGCCCGAGCGGTGAGCCAGGCTCGTCCGGAAACATTCGGCCGTGGAGAGAGCGATGAGCCTCAAGGATGAAATCGCCGCCCTGCGCGAAGTGTTCAACGCTCGAGAGCAAAGGGTGACGGGTGGTGCACGGCAACCGGATTCCCAGCTGTCCTCGGATGGTCAGGGTTCGGCCGCTCCGCCTACGCGCAATGATGCTGAAGCGCTCCTTGAAGCGATGAACAGCACCCTCGACGAGCTGTCCGTGGATTTGGATCGGTTCCCAAGATTGACGGCGCTCGCGGCCTTCGGGTGCGGGCTCGCGCTCGGTCTCCTGATCGGCCGGAATTCCCGCTAGCCGTACTCCACACCGCAGGAAGGATCGTCCATGTCCACGCTCAACTCTGCAAAGCTGTATGCCCGAATTGCGCTTCTCCGTCGCCAAGTCCTTCTCAGACAGTTGATCTGGCGGACCGTGGCAGGTGCGTTGGCCGTAGCGGCGATCGTCGTTGCTGCCGGCCTCGCAACCTATGCTCTGTTCGTTGGGATCCGTCCCGCGCTGGGAGAGCTTGGAGCCACCTTGACGATAGCGGCGATCTACCTTGCCACCGGCATCACCATGCTGCTGCTCGCGCTACGAGAGCCTGTCTCGCCGGAGCTTGAAGCACTTGCGGAGATGGAGGTGGCCGCACTCGACACCATGATGGCGGACTCTCAAGGCGTGATCCGGATGTTCAGTGCGGCGGGTCATCAGATCGAATCCCTTGGGAGCGGTGTCGCACTCGGCGTCGGCGTACTCTCCGCGCTGCGTAAGTTGCTGGCGTCCCGCAGCAGTTGAGCCTGCAATGAATTATGCCAACTCTCGCGGCCACTGATACCAACTCCTGCGGTTGGTGACTCACGAGAGAGATTCCGCGACGCGGTGTTGATTTGATTCAAGCTGGTGATCCTTGGAGGCTCATCATGCCACGTGACCTGAGCCCCGAGAACTCTTCCAGGAATGGTTAGAGTCCAGCCCAACGGAGGGACGGACGGATGAAGCGTTCGAGGTTCAGTGAGGAGCAGATCATCGCGATCCACCCTTCGCGTCGTCATCAACGTCGACCATAACGTCAGCTCGAAGCTCCCCGCTCCAAACCGAACCAACACATTCACCACCCGCGCCGGAAGACGGGCCTCGTCGCCGCGCTTACGGATGGGGGGCAAGCCAGGCGATTGCTGGTGCTGGCGGCGATCTACGATGGCGGCACGCGCTCGGAGGCGGCGCGGCTGCCCGGCCGCTCCAGCCAGGGCTTGATGTCAGAGGAGTGAGACTCAAGCTGCCCACAACGATGGAAGTGAGAATGGCGTGATGCGACGGGCGACGATTCAGAATTTCAGCTTGATCGCCACTATCGTCATGGTGACCGCGGCATTCGTCTGGCTCCTGCTTCCCTACTACGGTGCTATTCTTTGGGCCGTCATTCTCGCGATCCTGTTCAATCCGCTGCAACGAAAGCTCAATGGATGGCTGCGCGGTCGGCGCAATCTGGCGGCGGCGCTTAATGTGTTGGCATGCATGTGCACCGTCGTTGTCCCTGGTTCGGCGATCCTCGCGGCCCTCGCCACGGAAGCGGCCGATCTTTACACTCGCATTAGCACGCAGGAATTCGAGCTTGCTGCGATTCTGCTGCGCCTCCGAAATGCGCTGCCACCCTTCATGCTGAATGCACTTTCGGCCTTGGAACCCGGTGGGGTCACGGAGATCCAGGCACAACTGACTTCGCTTCTCCTGCAGAGCAGTCAGGCGATCGCCACCAGGGCTGTCACCATCGGGCAGACCACGGCCGAGTTCCTCGTCAGCCTTGGCGTGATGCTGTATCTGCTCTTTTTCCTATTTCGCGACGGCGATGCCCTGGCGGACATGATTCGAAAGGCCAGCCCACTCACTGATCGCTACACGGATCATGTGCTGGAGAAGTTTGCCTCGGTCATGAAGGCGACTGTTAAGGGAAACGTCATCATCGCCGCGATTCAGGGCGCCATCGGCGGTGCCACGTTCTGGCTGCTAGGTATCGACGCGGCACTCCTTTGGGGCGCACTAATGGCGGCGCTATCGCTCCTGCCCGCGGTCGGCGCCGGGCTGATCTGGGTGCCTGTGGCAGGCTACCTGCTGCTCTTGGGGAAGTATCTCGACGGCGCGATCCTGATCGCGGTCGGCGCGCTGGTTATCAGCACGATCGACAATCTCTTGCGACCGCCACTTGTGGGAAAGGGCACTAGTCTACCAGACTATGCCGTTCTCATATCAACGCTTGGTGGTCTTTCATTGTTCGGTATGAACGGGTTCGTCATAGGCCCCTTGATCGCTTCCCTGTTCGTCGCGGTCTGGTCGCTGTTCGCGGACGATCAGCTGGGTTCTTGAGCGGATGTTCCGTCGCGGGTGAGAGTTGTGGAGCCAGCACGTCGCGCTGTGCGGACGGCCGCCAGCGCACCACGCCGTGGATCGCAGGGATCGGTCCGTGATCGATCTGCGCGGCCAGTGCCTGACGGTGCTCAGTGGTCAACCGCGATGTCGGACCCGGCGTCTTGCGGTCGATCAGCTCCGCCGGCCCCTTGGCGTTGAACCGCATCACCCAGTCCCTGACGATCTGCAAGGTGACGTTGCCCAAGCGGATCGCATCGATGCGGTTACGAGCGGGGCGTTCCGGAAGCCTTGGCGGGAGGAATGGTGCCCTGATGAGGAACAATCGAGGTATCGCGCGCAGGCCTCACCCTGCGTCGGCCTCCAGAGAATTTCATTCCCCGGTTCCCACCGCTGCACCATTTTTCCTCGATTCGGGGGCTGGTCCGAGGTCGGGCCGTGGGGCTCGGCCCGTCGTCGAGCGATTGCCGTATCCCTCGGCGGGGCCGTGACTTTCCGGTCGCGGCGGTGTTCCGCTACGGCGCTTCCGTGACAGGACCGCCGGGGCCAGGATCGGGAATCGCGTTGTTTTCGAAGCAGCATGGGATGGCAATGCCAGGCGACCAGGTCGATACATGTGTGATCACCGCACAGATGCGGCGGGACCGCGCCCGCCTGGCCCAGGCGCAGGCCGAACTCCTCGGTCTGCAGCAGCGGGTGCAGGCGCTTGAGAAGGCGCATCCGCTCCGCGCCGCGCGCGCCCTGCGGCGGGTTGGCCTCGGCATCCTGCGGCGGGGTTTTCGGCTGTTACCGGCGGGGCTGCGTTCCCTGAGCCACCGCCTCCGGCCGATGCCGGACACCAGCCTGCCCGCCCCGCCGCCGGAGACCCCCGCCTCCCGCGGCCTCGCCTTGGTCATCGACGACCATTGGCCGCAGCCGAACCGGGACTCGGGCTCGGTGGACATCGTCAACCTGGTCAACAGCCTCACGGATCTGGGTTTTGAGGTCATCCTGGCCGCGGCGCGGGAACTGGACGGCCCATCGGCCGCCCGCGACGCGCTGTCGCGGGCCGGGGTGCGCTGCCTGCGCGCGGATGAGGCGGCGAGTGTCGAGGCCTTCCTCGAACGGCATGGCGCGGACATCGATCTCTGCGTGCTGTGCCGCGCCTACTGCGGCGGCCGTTTCCTGGAAGCGGCGCAGCGGCACTGCCGCAAGGCGCGGCTGATCTACAATTCCATCGACCTGAACTTCCTGAGGGAGGAACGCAAGGCGCTGCTGAGCGGCGATGCCGCCGCCCTCGGCATCGCCCGCCAGGTCCGTCTGCGTGAGGTCGAGATCATCCACGGCTGCGACGCCACCATCGTGGTTTCGCGGGCCGAGCTCGATCTGCTGGCGGCGACGATCCCCGAGGCCTATGCGGTGGAGATGCCGCTGGCCCGGCCGCTGGCCCCGCCCGTCACGCCCTTCGCGCAGCGCCAGGGCATCGGCTTCATCGGGGGCTTCGCCCATGCGCCCAATGTCGATGCCATGCGCCACTTCCTGGCCGACATCTGGCCGCTGCTGCTGCGCGACCTGCCCGATATGGAGATGACCATCGTCGGTGCCGATGCCCCCGCCGACCTCCTTGCCGCCTTGCCGGGCCGGGTCCGCGCGCTCGGGCATCTGCCCGATGTCGGGCCCTGGTTCGAATCGCTGCGCCTGACCGTGGCGCCGCTCCGCTTCGGTGCCGGCGCGAAGGGGAAGGTGGCCTCCAGCCTCTCCGCCGGCGTGCCCTGCATCGCGAGCCCGGTGGCGGCGGAAGGCATGGCGCTCTCGGCCGAAACCGGGGTTCTGATCGCTGCCGATCCTGCCGAATTCGCGGCCCGGATCCGTGAGGCCTATGCCGATCCGGTGCTGTGGCAGCGCCTTTCGACCGGCGCGCTGGCCTATGCCGAGGCCCGGCTGTCGTTGCCGGAATGGCGGGACCGGCTGGACGCCATGATGCGTCGTCTCGGGCTGTAACCGGCCTTGCTCATGGTTCCCGCGCCACCCCGGCAGGCTTCCCTGCGCCCGGTTGCAGGTTTTGAAGGCGCTCCCAAAACCGGTATACCCTGGCCGTTCATCGCTCCCCGCGGCGAGCGGCCCACCGATCTTCAAGGAATGCGGGACTGAACATGGCGGGCAAGCTGGATGAGTTGGAACCCGGCGAGGAGCTGGGCTGGGAACCGGCGCGGCTGGTGCCGCCGGGCGCCTGGGTGGGGCACATTCCCTTTGCCTATTGGCTGATCAAGGCCTTGTGTCCGGCGAGCTTCGTCGAACTCGGGACCCATTCGGGCAATTCCTACTTCGCTTTTTGCCAGGCCATCGCCGCCTGCTGCCCCGGTTCGCGCGCCTTTGCCGTCGACACCTGGCAGGGCGACGACCATGCCGGCACCTACGGCGAAGACGTCTTCGCGGGTGTAGCGCAGTTCAACAGCGGGCATTTCGGCCAGTTCTCCACCTTGCTGCGCACGACCTTCGACGATGCCCGCGGCTACTTCCCCGATGCTGCCGTGGACCTGCTGCATATCGACGGGCTGCACAGCTACGAGGCGGTGAAGCACGACTTCGAAACCTGGCTCGGTACCCTCACCGACCGGGCCGTGGTGGTGTTCCACGATACAAATGTCCGTGAGCGTGGCTTCGGCGTCTGGCGGCTCTGGCAGGAGTTGAGCGCGCGCTACCCGTCCTTCGAGTTCCACCATTCGAACGGGCTCGGCGTGCTGGGCGTCGGTCCGGATCAGGCGCCGGCCTTGCGCAGCCTGTTCGAACTGCCGCCGGAGGCCGCCGCCGCCTTCCGTCGCAGCATTTCTGCCCGCGGCGAGGCTTTCCAGCGTCAGGTCGAACTCGCTGACCTGCAGGAGGAGCTTGGCAAAAAGGACGCGCATATCGCCGATCTCAGTTCGCGGCTCCACGCCTCGACCCAGGAGATCGAGACACCGAGCGGCCAACTCATCGTCGGCGCGCGGGACACCCTGGCTTCCCTGCTGAGTGGCCAGCAAGCCCAGGTCGCCGACCTCGGCGCGCTGCTTCATGCCACGGCGGATGAAATCCGGACCTTGCGCCGCGAACTCGGCTGGCGCGACGCCCTGCTGGCTGCGCGGGCCGAGGTCATCGCCGCCAAGGAGGCGGAGATTGCCTTTATGGGCAATGCCGCGGCGGCTCGTGCCGTCGCGCTGGAGACGCGCGACACGCTCATCGGCGTGCGTGACGCCCTGGCGTCCCAACTCGCCGGAGATCTGCGAAGCCTCCGGCACCAGTATGAAATGCTGCGGGGCGAGCATGAGGCGTTGCGGCGCGACCATGAGGCGCTGCTGGCGGCGGGAAATATCCGCGCCACCGCGCTGGCGACGCAGCCGCAACTCCAGGCGGCTTTGGAGGCCTATGGTCGTGAGGTCGCCCAAAGCTATGTCACCTCCACCTCCTGGCGGTTGACGCGGCCGCTGCGTGTCGCCTCGCGGCTGCTGAAGGGGCAGGGCCGCCCCTCCGCACCCGCCCCACTGCCGGTGACGGAGCCGGTGGAGGCGCCGCCGGCCGCCGCCGCCCCGGCTGCTGCCGATGTGATGGCCGTGACGCCGCTGAAGGCTGCGATGCGCGGTCTGCTGATGGCACGGCTGCAGGCCTTCCTCTCAGGCCCCGGCATGTTGCGCCTGCCGCGGGCGGAGCAGCCGGACGTCAGCATCATCCTCGTGCTCTACAATCAGGCGGAGCTGACCTTCGGCTGCCTCGGCTCGATCATCGAGACGCTGTCCGGTGGCGTGCCCGCTGTCGAGGTCATCATCCTCGACAATGCCTCCAGCGATCTCACCGGCGCGCTGCTCGACCGTATCGAGGGTGCTGCGATCATCCGCAGCCCCACCAACCTGCATTTCCTCAAGGGCGTGAACCTTGCCGCGGCCTCGGCGCGCGGGCGCAGCATCCTGTTGCTGAACAATGATGCGCAGCTGCTGCCCGGCGCGGTCGATGCCGCGTTGCGGACGCTGGAGTCCGCGCCGGACATCGGGGCCGTGGGTGGCAGGATCATCCTGCCGGATGGCACGCTGCAGGAGGCGGGCTCCATCGTCTGGCGGGACGGCGCCTGCTCCGGCTATGGCCGCGGGCAGGACCCGAACGGGCCCGACTATATGTTCCAGCGAGACGTGGATTTCTGCTCCGGTGCCTTCCTGCTGACTTCCATGGCGGCGTGGCGGGAACTGGGCGGCTTCGACGAACGCTTCGCCCCCGCCTATTACGAGGAAACCGACTACTGCCTGCGCCTCTGGGAGGGCGGGCGGCGGGTCGTGTTCGACCCGGATGCGGCGATCATCCACTATGAGTTCGGCAGCTCCGGCACGGCCGGCGACGCCTTGGCGCTGCAGGCGGCGAACCACGGCATCTTCGTCCAGCAGCACCGCGCCTGGCTGGAAGGGCAGTTCGTCGCCTCGCCCGCCAATGTCATTGCCGCTCGTGTCGCGCGTTCGGCTGCGCCGCGCGTGCTGGTGCTGGAGGATCGGGTGCCGAAGGTGGAACTCGGCGCAGGCTATCCGCGCTCCAACCTGCTGCTGCACGAGTTGCTTGCGGCGGGGGCGCAGGTGGCGCTCTTTCCGATGAACCGCCATGACGAAAGCTGGAGCGGCGTGCATCGCGCGCTGGACAAGCGGATCGAGGTGCTGATCGCCGCCGAGCGCTCGCAGCTGCGCTCCTATCTCGAGGCGCGGCGCGGGCATTTCGCCGCGATCATCGTCTGCCGGCCGCCCAACATGGCAAGCTTCGAGGCGGCGGTGGGCCATGACCGCGATCTGATCGCCGGTGCAACGATCATCTACGACGCCGAAGCGCTTTTTGTCACCCGTACGCTACAGAAGCTGGAAGCGGAGGGTAGCCCGCCCTCCGAGCTGGAGCGCCACCGCATGGTTGCCGCCGAGGTCGCTCTGACCCGGCTCGCCGATGCGGTCCTCGCGGTCTCGCCGGCCGAGCAGGACACCTTCGAGCTCTATGGCGCGAAGCAGGTGCAGGTGCTCGGCCATGCGATCGAGGATGCAACCATTGCAACCGGCTTTGCGGAGCGCGACCAGATCGTCTTCCTTGGCGGCGCCGAGACCGATGACGCGCCGAACACCTTGGCTGTGCGCTGGTTCGTCGATGACATCCTGCCTCGGGTCCGCGAATCGCTTGGCGAGACGCTGCGGCTGACGGTGGTCGGCAAGGCCGAGGCGCCGAGCATCCGCGCGCTCGAGGGCAGCCTGCTCGACCTTGCCGGCATGGTCGAGGATCTTGGCGTCGCCCTCGCCCGCGCCCGGGTGATGGTGGTGCCGAGCCGGCTCGGCGCCGGCATTCCGCTCAAGATCCTGCATGGCGCCAAGATGGGCATTCCGATCGTGGCCACCGGGCTGGTCGCGGGGCAGCTTGGCTGGCAGGATGGGGTGGAGTTGCTGGTCGCCGACGATGCGGCCGGCTTCGCGCGCGCTTGCGTCAACCTCTATTCGGACCCTGCGCTGTGGGAGCGCATCCGGCGCAATGCGCTCGAGCGCGTGCAGCGCGACTATGCGCCGGAAAATTTTGCCGCCCGGGTGCAGGCCATCGTCGCGGCGCTGCCGTCTTCCCGCCCGCCGGCAGCCTTGCCAGCGTTGCGGGCGAAACGCCCGACCGCAGCCCCCGCGAAGCCGGACGAGCCCAATACCAGCCGTCCGACGGCAAGCGATTTCAGCCTCGCCATCCCCTTCGGCTTCACCCCGCTCGCGGTGCCCACGCCGCGGCTCGCGGTGATCTGCCACCTGTTCCATCCGGAGATCGCGCCCGAGCTGTGTTCCTACCTCGGCAATCTGCCGGTGCCGGCTGATCTGTTCGTGTCGACCGACACCGAGGCGAAGGCGGCAAGGCTGCGCGAGGTCTTCGCCGATTGGACCGGCGGCACGACGGAGATCCGCATCACGCCCAACCGCGGGCGCGACATCGCCCCCAAGCTGGTGGGCTTCGCCGACGCCCATGACGGTTATGACCTTGTGCTGCATCTGCATTCCAAGGTCTCGACCCATGCCGGCTTCCTCGCGCCCTGGCGCAGCTTCCTGTTCGAGAACCTGCTCGGCTCGCCCGGCACCGTGACCAGCATCCTCGACGCCTTCGCCCGTCTGCCCGATCTCGGCATGGTTGCGGCCCAGCACTATGAACCGATCCGGCGCTGGATCGGTTGGAACGGCAATTTCGAGACGGCGAAGAGCCTTGCCTCGCGCATGGGCATCAGGCTGTCGCCGAAGCGGGCGCTGGATTTCCCGTCCGGCTCGATGTTCTGGGCGCGGCCGGCGGCGTTGCGGCCGCTGCTCGACCTCAAGCTCTCCTTCGACGACTTCCCCAAGGAGGGCGCGCAGCTTGACCACACCCCGGCCCATGCCATCGAGCGGCTGTATTTTCTTGCCTGCGAACGCAGCGGCCATACCTGGCTGAAGGTCGCCGACCCGGCGCTCTACATAGACACCACAACCATCGTGGAGGTGCCCACGCCCGCGGCCCTGAGCCGCTTTGTCGCCGAGCATGGCGTGCTTCTCACCGGTGTCGCGCCCGTCGCGGTGAGCCTCGAGCCGGCGGCGCTCGTCACCCGCATCCCGCCGGGTCTCGCGCGCCGCCTCGCGCAGCGGGGGGGCTGACCCTGTTCCGGCAATTGTGGTCACGCCGGGCGGCGGGGACAGATGCCCATGCCGGGCGCGTTTCGGTGGTGGTGCCGCTGTACAACCACGCGGCCTACATCACCCCGGCGATCGAAAGCATCCTCGCCCAGGGGGCGGCGGTGCGCGAGGTGGTGGTGATCGACGACGGCTCCACCGACAATTCCGCGCAGGTCATGCGGGATCTGGCGGCGCGCGATCCGCGCATCTCCTTCCGCACCCAGGCCAACCAGGGCGCGCATGCGACCATCAACGCCGCGCTGCGGGCCTGCGACGGCGAAGTCCTGACCATCCTGAACTCGGATGACGCCTATCTTCCCGGCCGTTTCGCCGCCTTGCTCGGGGTGCTGGATGCCGAGGCGGATGCCGATCTCGTGGCCTCCGGCATCGCCTTCATGGACGGCGCGGGCCGCAGCATCGCCAATGCCTGGCATGGCGAGGCGCTCGCCTTCCATCGCGCCGGCCACGACATGGGGACCGCGCTGGTCAATGGAAATTTTTTGATGACCACCTCGAACTTTCTGTTCCGCCGCTCGTTGTTCGAGCGCATTGGGGAGTTCGCGGCGCTGCGCTATACGCATGACCTGGATTTTGCGCTGCGGGCGATCGCCCTCGGCCATCGCATCGCGTGGCTTGACACGCCGCTGCTGCGGTACCGCCTGCATGGCAGCAACACGATCTCCGAGGATCATGGCAAGGTGCGGGCGGAATGGGCGATGTCCGCCGCCGCCTATCTGACCAGCCTGTGGGATCGCCCGGGCGCCGGGGCGCCGGACTGGACCCAGGCCGCGGCGATGGAGGAGGTGCTGCAGCGCCACGGGCTGAGCCGCGCGGTGCATCTCTGCATGGCCTATCTGCGCCGCCACGGCGCCGGCACCCTGGCCGAGAGCCCCTTGCTCGGCGACAGCGATTTCCGCGCCCGGCTTGCGGGGTGGGTGTGATGCGCATCCTCATCCTCAGCAACCTCTACCCGCCCAATGTCGTCGGCGGCTACGAAAGGCTCTGCCATCAGGTCGCCTCGGATCTGGTCCGGCGCGGGCATGAGGTGGTGGTGCTCACCAGCCGCTACGGCGGCAAGACCGCGGAATACCCCGGGCAGAAGATCCTGCGCGAACTGGAGCTGCTGACCGGTCCCGACATCTACACGCCGTTTCCCGGCACCGCCGAGGATCGCGCCGCGATCGGCCGCGCGAGCCTCGCCACGCTGGAACGCGTGCTGGGCGAGGTGCGGCCGGATGTGATCTTCGCATGGAACCTGTTCTTCCTCGACAGTTGCCTGCTGACGGCGCTGGAGAATGGCCGCTACCGCAGCATCGTGATGCTGACCGACAACTGGCTGCTGGTGATGCGCAATCCCCGCTTCGTCAGCGATTTCTTTCGCGACGTGGTGCATGGCCAGGCCGCTTTCGCCCCGCCCGCGCCACCGCCGGCCTGGCGACGGGCGCTGCGCCGCCTCCGTCGCGCGCTGCGTCCGCCGGTGCAGGGCAGCCGGGCGCTGGAGGCGATCTTCGGCTCGGGCTTCATGCGTGATTTCTATGCGGCGGGGGGCGCGGTCTTCTCGCGGCACCGGGTCATCCACAATGGCGTGAGCCTGCCGCCGGCGGACAGCTTCGCCGCCCCGGACCGCGGCAGGCTGGTCGAAGCCGGCACCTTGCGTCTGCTCTTCGCCGGACGGTTGGTGGATCTGAAGGGCGCGCATACCGCGGTCGCGGCGCTGTCGCTGCTCGATCCCGCCGCCCTTGGCGTCGATCGCATCCTGCTGACCGTGGTGGGGAATTCCCAGGACGCCGCCTATATGCGCAGCTTCGAGGAGGCCGTCGCACGCAGCGGCCGCGCCGCCGACATCGTGCTGGCGCCGACGGTCGGCGAGCACGAATTGCCCGCCCTCTTCGCTGCGCACGACCTCTACATCTTCCCCTCGTTATACGAGCCGTTTTCGCTGATGCTCATCCATGCCCTGGCCTGCGGCATTCCGACCATCGCGACCCGCATCGGCGGCAATCCGGAAATCCTGCGCGACGGCGAGAGCGGGCTGCTGTTCGACAAGGGCGATGCCCAGGACCTCGCCCGCGGCATCGCCCGGATGGCGACGGATGCGTCGCTGCGGCAGCGGCTGGCGGCGGGCGGGCAGGCGGCCGGGCAGGCCTTCACCTTCGAGCGGATGGTGGACGCGATGGAAGACGTCCTGACCAACCGTCCGTGACCGTGGCCCCGGATTTTCTCGCCGGCCGATCCTGTCTCGTTCTTGGCGCCGGCGGCTTCATCGGGCTGCATCTCTGCCAGGCGCTGGTGGCGGCGGGCGCGCAGGTGCATGGCTTCGGCCACCCCCCGGCCTTCCCCGAGGCGCTGCCGCCGATCCGCTGGACCACCGGCGAGTTCCACGATGTGGCGGCCCTCGCCGAGGCGCTGCGTGGTGCGGAGGTGGTGTTCCATCTGCTCGGCGGTTCGATCCCCGATATCTCGAACCGCGACCCGCAGGCCGATCTGCAGGGGAACCTGCTCGCCTCGATCCGGCTGCTGGAGCTTTGCCGGGACGCCGGGGTTCGCAAGCTTGTCTTCATCTCCTCGGGCGGCACCGTCTATGGGGTGCCTCGCGTTATTCCCATCCCCGAATCCCATCCGACCGATCCGATCTCCGCCTATGGCATCCACAAGCTGATGGTGGAGAAATACCTCGGCCTGCACGCGCATCTGCACGGGCTTCGCTCCGTCGTGCTGCGCGCCGCCAACCCCTTCGGCCCCTACCAGGGCCCGAACCGCGGCCAGGGGGTGGTCGCCGCCCTGATTGCGACACGCCTGGCCGGTAGGCCGGTGGAGATCTGGGGCGACGGGCGGGTGGTGCGGGACTTTCTCTATGTCGGCGATCTTGCGGAGGCGATGCTGCGTGCCGCACTTTACGAAGGGCCGCAGCGCGTGCTGAACGTCGGCTCCGGCCTTGGCCGGTCGGTGCTGGATGTTGTCGCGGCGGTCGGGGCGACTCTTGGCCTGGGCCCGGCCGAAATTCTCTTCAAGCCCGGCCGCAAGGCCGATGTACCGGAGAATGTCCTGGATACGACCTTGATCCGCCGGGAGCTTGGCTGGGAACCGCGCATGGGATGGGAGCGGGGGCTGCGGCTCACCGCCGATTGGATCGCCGCCACCTACCCGAGGAGGGGCTGACGATGGACGATGTCGCAGCCGCCCGTGCCCTGACCGCGGCGGCGCCCCGCTCCCGTATGCAGCGCCGGTCACAGCTGCTTGCGACCCTTCGCCCCGATGACCGTCTGCGCGGCCACTGGGTCCGGCTTCAGGTCCGGCTTTCCGGCATGGAGCGCGCCATCGCGCATGTCACCCTCTGCGCCGGCGACGGCACCCCGCTGGATCGCGACATCACCCGCCTGCGTCCGGCGCCAGCCTGGCGTGGAGGTTCCTCGCAGCGCTTCCGGGCGATCTGCTTCCTCCCCGAGGAAGCCGCGGAGCTGCGCCTGACCGCCGTCGGCTCCGGCGCGCGAGCGGTGCGGGCGACCGGCCTCAGCTGCCGCCCGATTCCGCGGTGGCGGGCGGCAGCGCAGTTGCTGCTGCGCCAGCCGCAGGTGCTGGCCGGGCTCGCCGCCCGCCCGCTGCCGCTCGGCCGGGCCCGGCTGCGGGACCGCCTTCGGCAGGTCCTCGCCCTGTCGGCGCAAGGGGGGGAGGCCGAGGCAGCGGATCATGCGCGCTGGACCGCGCTGTTCGACACCTGGACCAGGGCCGATTTCGGCAATCCGTCGGAAAGCTGCTCGATCGGCTATGTCGTGGTCGCGCCGGCCGGCGGCGACGCGGCGCTGGCGGGCACGCTGCAGAGCCTGGAGGCGCAATATGCTCCGCCGGCGCGGACGGCGCCGGGCGGCGCGGTCTCGTTCCGCGACGCGGTGCTGGCGACGCCGGGCGACTACATCGGCATCCTGCAGGCCGGCGAAGTGCTGCCCCGCCATGCCACGATGATGGCCGCGGCCGAGCTGCTCCGGCTCGGCCTGCCGGACATCGCGATCGCCGATGAGGATGAGGTGGACCCCACCGGCGTGCGGCACACACCCTCCTTCAAGCCAGCGCCGAATCACCTGCTGATGCTGTCGGGCACGCTGTCGCGCGGCGTGTGGTTCGTGCGGCGCCGGACGCTGCTCGATCACCTCGGCAGCGAGGACGATTCCTGGGCCGAGGCGATCCGGCTGCGCCTCTGGCTCGGACGGCATGAGGTGGAGGCGGGCCGGCGAGAGGCGGGGAGGGGCTTCAGCCGACGCATCCCGTTCATCCTGTCGCATCGCCGGCCGGACACGGCCGCGGCGCCCCCGGAACTGCTGGCGGGAATCATCGGGCAGCATCTTGCCCGGATCGGCGCGCCCTTCACGGTGCGGCCGAGCTGGCCGCTCACCCTCGCGCTGCGCGCCGATGCGCCGCCGGGCGGGCGCGTCACGATCATCATCCCCTCGACGCTGCGGCAGCCGCATTGTCTGGACTGCATCACCGCGATCCTGCGGGGAACCGAATATCCCGACCTCGACCTGCAGGTCGCCATCGCCCAGCCCGGGCCGCTGGATGCGGTGCAGGAAAAGGGCGCCGCGGCGATCAGGACCTTCCCGAACGCGACCGTGACCTGGCTTGAGGCCGAGAGCTTCAACTTCTCCTGGGTGAACAACCAGATCATCGCGCGCACCCATGGCGAGCATGTCCTGCTGCTGAACGACGATGTGTCGCCGATCCGGCCGGACTGGCTGCGCTGGATGGTGGCGTTTCTGCAGGATCCGGCGGTGGGGGTGGTCGGTGCGCGGCTGCTCTATCGCGACGGGACGGTGCAGCATGCCGGCGTCATCATGGGGCTGTCCGAGGTGGGCGACCACGCGCATCGCCATCTGCCTGGTGCGGCGCCGGGCTACATGTCGCGCGCCGTGCTGCCGCAGCAGCTCTCCGCGGTGACGGGCGCCTGCATGCTGCTGCGTCGATCGCTGCTGGCGCGGGTGGGCGGGCTGGACGAGGGCTATCCCAGCGCCTTCAACGACGTCGATCTCGCGCTGCGGATCGGCGAGCTGGGCTATGGCGTGGTCTATGCCCCGCAGGCCGAGCTGCACCACCTCGAATTGCAGACTTATGGTTCGCATTACGCCGGCGACCGCCAGCCGTTCTACCGCGAAGAGGTCGACCGGATGCGGCTGCGCTGGGGCGCGGCCTGGGCGGCGGATCCCTTCCACAATCCCAATCTCAGCCTCGATGCGGCGCGGCATTGGCAGGCTGCGTTCCCGCCCCGCATCGATCCCGCCGCGCGGGCCGCGGATCCGGTGCCATAGGGATGGACCGCCGCGCGGAGCGCCTGCCTCAGGCGGATCCCAGGACGGAGCGCGCGGGGACCTGCTGCAGCGCCATCACCACCTGCGCGAGCCCCTTGCGCCAGGACGGCAGGGTGACGCCGAACACCTCGCGCAGCCGCGATACGTCGAGACGGCCATCGGCCGGGCGAACCGCCCGGGTCGGGTAATCGGCGGTGGTGATGGCCTGCACGACGGGGCTCGGCCCGCCGCCGGGCTTGGCGGCGGCGAAGATGGCGAGGGCGAAGGCATGCCAGTCGGTGCTGTCGGGCGGTGCCGCGTGGAAGACGCCGCGGTAGCCCGGCTGCCACCCCGTCGCGCCTATGCGCCCCAGGACCTGGGCGATGGCATCGGCAAGGTCGGCGGCGGCGGTCGGGTTGCCGTGCTGGTCGGCGACCACGCGCAGCTCCGGCCGCTGTGCGCCCAGCGCCAGCATGGTCTTGACGAAATTCCGCCCGACCGGGCTGAAGACCCAGGCAGTCCGCAGGACCACCGTCATGGGATTGCCGGCCAGCGCCGCCCATTCGCCCGCAAGCTTGGTGCGGCCGTAGGCGCCGAGCGGGTTCGGCATATCCGTCTCGACATAGGGTGCGCCCTTGCGCCCGTCATAGACATAGTCGGTACCGATCTGGATCAGCGGGATGCCGGCCTCGGCGCAGAGCCTCGCGAGCAGCGCCGGCCCGAGCGCATTGGCGCGGAAGGCGCCGGCCTCATCCTCCTCGGCCGCATCCACCGCCGTCCAGGCGGCGCAATTCACCACCGCCTCCGGGCGATGCAGCGCGAAGGCCTGGCGCAGGCTGTCCGGGCGGTCGAAGTCGAAGGCCGGCCGGCCGGCCAGCGATGCCGCGAAGCCATGCGCCGGCAGGCGTTCGGCCAGGCTGGTGGCAAGCTGGCCGCCCTGGCCGGTGACCAGCACCTGCCGCATCAAAGCGTTCCCCGCGGGAAGATCGGCGCCACCTCGGCGAGGCGAGGGGCGGCGCGATCCTTGTCGGACAGGATCGGACCACCAGGCGGCAACGGCCAGTCGATGCCCAGCGCCGGATCGTCCCAGGCGATGCCGCCATCCGCCTCGCGATGGTATTCGGCGTCGACCTTATAGAAAACCTCGGTCTCCGGCTCCAGGGTGAGGAAACCATGCGCGAAGCCGCGAGGGATCCACAGCTGCTGCCAGTTCTCGGCCGAAAGCTCGGCCGCCACGGTCTGCAGATAGGTCGGGCTGCCTTCGCGAAGATCGACGGCGATGTCGAAGATGCGGCCGCGCAGAACGCGGACGAGCTTGCCCTGCGCATATGGCGCGCGCTGGAAATGCAACCCTCGCAACACACCCACGCCGCGCGACAGCGAGTGGTTGTCCTGCACGAAACGCACGTCCAGCCCCTGCGCCGCCAGGGCGCTGCGCTTCCAGACCTCGCTGAAGAAGCCGCGGGCATCGCCGAAGCGCGAGGGTTCGACCAGCAGGACATCGGGGATCGATTGCGGCGTCACCTTCATGCGAGGGCCCCGCCGGCGAGCTCGATGAGGTAGGCGCCATAGGCGGTCTTGCCGAGCGCGCAGCCGCGGGCGTGCAATTGCCTGGCGTCGAGGAAGCCGCGGCGGAAGGCGATCTCCTCGGGGCAGCCGACCTGCAGGCCCTGCCGTTCCTGCACCGTCTGCACGAAGGTCGCGGCCTGCAACAGGCTGGTCGGCGTGCCGGCATCGAGCCAGGCGCAGCCGCGGCCCAGCTGCTCGGCGCGCAGCGAGCCATCCTTCATGTAGATGGCGTTGAGATCGGTGATCTCCAGCTCGCCGCGCGCCGAAGGCTGGATGCGCCGGGCAAATTCAGTCACCCGGTGGTCGTAGAAATAGACGCCGATCACCGCCCAGTCGGATTTCGGACTCCGGGGCTTTTCCTCCAGCGAGAAGACGCGCCCCTCGGCATCGAATTCGGCGACGCCGTAGCGTTCCGGATCGGCGACGCGATAGCCGAAGATCGTGGCCTCGCCCTGCTCGGCACGCTGCGCTGCGGCCATCAGGCGTTCCGAGAGGCCTTCGCCGTAGATGATGTTGTCGCCGAGGGCGAGGGCGCAGGCTTCGCCCTGCAGCCAGTCCTCGGCGATCAGGAAGGCCTGAGCGAGACCGTCGGGGGAGGGCTGTTCGGCATAGGAGAGGGTGATGCCGAAGGCGCTGCCATCCCCCAGCAGTCGGCGGAATTGGGGCAGGTCGGTGGGGGTCGAGATGACCAGGATATCACGAATCCCGGCCAGCATGAGCGTCCCGAGCGGATAATAGATCATCGGCTTGTCGTAGACGGGCAGCAGTTGCTTGGAGGCGGCCAAAGTCATCGGATGCAGGCGTGATCCGGTGCCGCCAGCGAGGATAATCCCTTTCATGCCGTCCATCGATGAAAATGGTGGAACGGGACCTCAGTTAGTTGGTGTACTGTATCGTTACGATATAGCATCTTGACAACCATATCCCCATCCCACTTGTGTTGATGCCGTTGAGAAAGACGAGGCAGGGGGAGGAAGTTTCCGGAGACGTAGCAACAATGTCTTCACGTTTTGTTGATCGTACGGTGCTCGGTTCCGCAGTGGGTGCTACGGCTGCCGGTCGTCCCTGGCAGCGGCATTGGTCCCGTGATAAAAAAAAGCATGAGATTTTCCAGCCGATGCCAGCACTGACCCTGCCTGCGGGCTTCGCCTTGCCGACCATGATCACGGAGGTTTCGCCGGAGGACGCGCTTTTTGCGCAGGGCGTCGCGCCCTACCTCCGAAGGAACCGCTGCGGCGGCCGACCATCGCGGAGATGATCGCCGCCGATCCGAGCGAGGCGGTACGCTCGGCCGATCTCATCCCCGCGCTGGCGACCTGTTTCGACATTCTCGAATATCGCCCGCTCGGCGGCGCGCTGGCGCATCTCGCGCTGGGCGGCATCGCGCAGAACTTCGATCCCGATTCGCCGGAGGATCGCGCCGCGCTGGAGCGCCTGTTCGCGATGGGGGACGCGGCCATGGCCGATGGCACCATCGGCAGCGATTTCGCGACCATCACCGCCCCGCCGAAGCCCTGCGCGGCTGACCCGCTACCGCGCCGGCCCGGCCTGGTTGAGGGCGCGCAGCCCGAGCCACAGGCCGAGGATCGCAAAGACCATCGCAAAGGGCGCCGCCGGCGAGACGTAGAGCAGGTTGGCCGAAGGGATCGAGGTCACATCCAGATAGGCGAGCAGCGCCACCCTGGCCGCCACCGCGCCACCGCTGGCCAGCATCAGGGCCAACAGGGGGAGGGGAATGGGCCGGCTCCGATGCCGCAGAAGGGCCAGCAGCAGCCCGGCCGCACCGAGCACGCCAAGCAGCGGAAACACGAGAGCATAGCCGTGCCCCATGGCCTCGGCGATGCCGACCTGCACCGCGCGGCGGCGGGCGCTCATCTCGTCCAGCCGCACCGTCGTCATGCTATCGCCGAAGATGCGCACCGTGCTGCTGTCGAACACCATGCCCTGCCGCGCATCGGCCCAGGGAACGGCGACAGAGGCGCCGTTCTCGACCGTCACGACGATCTCGCAGGCCTCCGGCGGGCAGGTGGTCTCCAGCGCAAAGCCCAGCCCATGCATGTCGGGAAAGGTGCCGCGGATGTAATCGCCGGGCCAGCGCAGGATCGTGGAGGTCGCATATTCCCCATGCAGCCCGCGCAGCAGGATGTCCGGTGGCCCGGCGGTCGCGCCCACCCAACCCTGCAGGCGGCGCTGCGCGGCATCGGGCGGAAAGACCATGCCGATCGCGTCCATGAAGATATGGATGGCCGAGCGCGGGCCCGTGCTTGGCGCCGAACCCACCGGCCCGTCGCGCATGGTGAACACCCGTCGCAGCAGCAAGGCCGCGGGGGCGACGGCGTCGCGGAGGTATTGCCAGCGAAACGGCGGCGCGAGGGTCGTCCGCGGCGGCAGGCAATCGAGCCTGCCGCCGGCGCAGGCCGCGTCGATCTCATCGGCCAGGCGCGTGTAGAAATCCCGTGCCGCGACGGCGGAGGTGCCATGGCCCGCGGCCGTGGCGGCGTCGCGCAGCGCCCACATGAACCAGCCGCCGAGGATCTCGGGGCAGGCTTCCACACTGGGCATCAGCGATTGCGTGCAGCCGACCCGGCGCCAGCCTTCGCCGCCCGCCCCATCGAAAAACGGCGCGAGTTCCCGCGCCGCCGGGCTCACCGCATATAGGCGCGCGCGCGCGTCGTGGGGAAAGACGACAAGGCGGCGCCAATGCGCCGGCCGGATGCGCGCCAGCGCGCCGTAGCCACGCTGGAAGGCGGTGGATTTGAACTCGCTGGTCTCGAACACGCCGTAATAGGCGGCATTGAGGGCGGCGACGGTGCCGATCCCAGCCGTGAAAACCAGGAGCCCGGCCAGCAGCGGCACCGCCATGGCGCCGAACCGGATCCGGCGCGGCGGGCCGCCTCCGCGCCCCCCCCAGGCGATGCCCGCCAGCGCGGTCAGCACGATCGCCGCCAGGGACGGCAGCAGCCAGGCGCCTTCTTCGCGCGTTAGCCAATATCCGGCCGCGACGAGGCCCAGCGCGATACCCAGCCCGAGCCGGCGCCAGAGGCCGCAGGCCCGCGCCGGGAAGGCCGCGACGACGGTCAGCACCACCAGCAGCAGCGACAGGCTGACATAGAGGTTTTCCCGGATCACCCGCGCCAGGGCCGGTGACCATAGGGCCGGATTGAAGGCCAGCGCTGCGAAGACCAGCAGGCTCAGCCAGCGCCGGCCGGTGCGGCGCTGGAGGAAGCCGGCCGCCAGAGCGGCGGCGCCCAGATAGGTGAGGTGTTCCGCAGCCCGCAACGGGATCGCGAGGAAGGAGGTCGCGGCGATGAACAGGGGGTAGAACATCCCCTTGGCCAAGGTGAGGTTATCGTAGGGGCCGAGCCAGTCGCCGGCCTGCAGGCTGCGCGCCAGGCGGACGAACAGCGCATCATCCGCCCCTGCATCGGCGATGGCATGCACGGGAAAGCCCATCCGAAGCCACAGGCTCAGGAGGGCGATGACGATCCAGGCGATTCGGAAGGCTGCCGTGGGCCCGGGCCGTCGCGACTCGCCCGCTGTTTCGCCAATTGTCATGCCAGCCACATCCATACGCCCGTCGAAAATACGGCCCAGAAAAGCGCCCCCAAAAGCGCGGTCACGAAAGTGCTGGCGCTGTAGCATCGCACCCTGGGGGAGGCCACTACCCTCCCATCTGAAGCGGGTCCTCCCCCGGCGGCGCATTTCGGGGCGGACACGCCAAACCCCGCCTTGCCCGGGGAAATGAACCGCCTTGCGCCGCCTTGCGGTCGCCCCCCCCGTGCTGCACTGCAAAACATCGCTTGACGGGCGCTTGGAAACGAGAGAGTTTCCAACCAACTGGAAGCCGCCTGGTTTCCCCTTTGGATGGATCACATCGCATGTCCCGCACCTTTCCCCGGCGCCTCCGCCATGGGCTTCAGCTCGCGCCGCTGCTGGCGCTGATCGCGTTGTCCGGGTGCAAGGAAGACGCCCGCGCCAATGCCCAGCCCCAGGCACCGCCGCCGGCGAATGTCGCCGTCGTGGTGGTGACGCCCCAGCCGGTGCCGATCACCATCGACCTGCCCGGTCGCACCACGGCCTTCCGCACAGCTGAGGTCCGCCCCCAGGTCAATGGCGTGATCCGCGAACGGCTGTTCAACGAGGGTGAAACGGTCGAGGCGGGGCAGCAGCTCTACCAGATCGATCCTTCGACCTATGAGGCGGCGCTGGCCAGCGCCCGCGCCGCACAGGCCCGCGCCCAGGCCGCGGTGGTCTCGGCCCAGTCCACGGTCGCGCGCTACCGTCCGCTGGTCCGCGCCCGCGCGGTCAGCCAGCAGGATCTGGACAATGCCGTCGCGACGCTGAGCCAGGCTCAGGCCGACGTCGCCTCCGCCGAGGCCGCGGTGCAGACCGCCGAGATCAACCTGCAGTACACCAAGGTCAATGCGCCGATCGCCGGCCGCACCAGCCGCTCCAGCGTCACCGTCGGCGCGCTGGTCACCGCGAACCAGACCAACGCGCTGGTCAGCATCACCCAGCTCGATCCGATCTATGTCGACATGCCCCAGCCCACGGCCTCGCTGATGCGGCTGCGGCGCGAGATGGCCGATGGCACCTTGGAGCAGCCGACCGCCGGCGAAGCCGAGGTGAAACTCACGCTCGATGGCGGCGTCGCCTATCCGCATACCGGCAAGCTGCAGTTTTCCGAAGTGATCGTGGCGCCCGGGACCAGCTCGGTCACCCTGCGTGCGCTGTTCCCCAATCCCGACGGCGCGCTGATGCCGGGCCTGTTCGTGCATGGCTCGATCCAGGTGGGTATGAACCGCAACGCCATCCTGGTGCCGCAGCAGGGCATCACCCGCAACCAGCGGGCCGAGGCGGTGGCCATGGTGGTCAAGCCCGACGGCACGGTGGAGCCGCGCATCGTCACCACCAGCCAGTCGATCGGCGACCAGTGGCTGGTGACGGAAGGGCTGCGTGCCGGCGAGCGCGTGGTGGTCGAGGGCACCCAACGCCAGCTCGCCGGCGCCAAGGTGGTGGCCGAGGTCATGACACCGGAACAACTGCGCCAGCACAACATCGGCCAGACCGCCGACCGCCGCGGGAACTGAGCCATGTCGCGCTTTTTCATCGATCGCCCGGTCTTTGCCTGGGTGATCGCCATCGTCGTGATGCTCGCGGGCGTGCTGGCGTTGCGGACCCTGCCGGTCGCCCAGTACCCCGCGATCGCCCCGCCGGCGATCTCGATCTCCGCCACCTACCCCGGTGCCTCGGCCGAGACGGTGCAGAACACCGTGGTGCAGATCATCGAACAGCAGATGAGCGGCATCGACGGGCTGATCTACTTCTCCTCGGAGAGCACCAAGACCGGCTCGCTGACCATCACCCTGAGCTTCGCCCAGGGGATCGACCCCGACATCGCCCAGGTGCAGGTGCAGAACAAGCTGCAGCTCGCGATGCCGCGCCTGCCGCTGACGGTGCAGCAGCAGGGTGTGCGCGTCGCCAAGGCCACCAACAACTTCCTGATGGTGGTGGGCTTCGTCTCGACCGACGGCAGCATGGACCGGACCGATATCGCCGATTTCATCGCCTCCACTGTGCAGGATCCGCTGAGCCGGGCGCCGGGCGTCGGCGACTACCAGCTGTTTGGCGCGCAATATGCGATGCGGATCTGGCTTGATCCCGCCAAGCTCAACAGTTTCGGCCTGACCACCGCCGACATCGGCGCCGCCATCCAGGCGCAGAACGTCCAGGTCGCCTCGGGCGAGCTCGGCGCGCAGCCGCAGGTGCCTGGCCAGCAGCTCAATGCCACCATCATCGGGCCGTCCTATCTGCAGCGCCCCGAGCAGTTCGGCGCGATCCTGCTGCGGGTGAATGCGGATGGGTCCCAGGTCCGGCTGCGCGATGTCGCACGCATCGAGATCGGCGCCGAGAACTACGCCTTCGGCACCACCTACAACGGCCATCAGGCCGCGGGCATCGGCGTGAAGCTGGCCAGTGGCGCCAATGCGCTGGATACCGCCGAGGCGGTCCGCGCAACACTGGACGGGCTGCGCTCGAACCTCCCGCCCGGGCTGGAGATCGTCTATCCCTACGACACCACGCCCTTCATCAGCCTGTCGATCGACAACGTGGTGCATGCGCTCGGCGAGGCGATCGTCCTGGTCTTCGTGGTGATGCTGCTGTTCCTGCAGAACCTGCGGGCCACGCTCATCGCCACGCTCACGGTGCCGGTCGTGCTGCTCGGCACATTCGGGATCCTCGCGGCCTTCGGCTACTCGATCAACACGCTGACGATGTTCGCCATGGTGCTCGCCATCGGCCTGCTGGTCGATGACGCCATCGTGGTGGTCGAGAACGTCGAACGCGTGATGGAGGAGGACGGGCTGTCGCCGCTGGAGGCCACGCGCGTCTCCATGCAGCAGATCAGCGGCGCGCTGATCGGCATCGCGCTGGTGCTCTCGGCCGTCTTCGTGCCGATGGCCTTCTTCGGCGGTTCGGCCGGCGTCATCTACCGCCAGTTCTCGCTCACGATCGTGTCGGCGATGTCGCTGTCGGTGCTGGTCGCGCTGATCTTCACCCCCGCCCTCTGCGCGACCATCCTGCGGCGCCCGAAACATGGCGAGAAGCGCGGCTTCTTTGGCTGGTTCAACCGCAACTTCGACCGCACCAACCGCGGCTATACCCGCGGCGTGCAGTCGATGACCCGCTCCCCGCTGCGCTATCTGGTGCTGTATGCGCTGATCGCCGCGGCGATGGGGGTCGTCTACCTGCGGCTGCCGACCTCCTTCATCCCCGATGAGGACCAGGGCACCATGTTCATCCAGGTCGCGACAGCGCCTGGTGCGACGCAGGAGCGGACCCAGCGCGCATTGGATGACGTGCGCACCTACCTGCTGGGGACCGAGGGCGATGCCGTCTCCTCGGTCTTCACCATCGCCGGCTTCTCCTTCTCCGGCCGTGGGCAGAATGCCGGCATGGCCTTCGTCTCGCTGAAGCCCTGGGGCGAACGCAATTCGCCCCGTCTGGGGGTTAGCGCCATTGCCGGACGCATCATGGGGCACTTCTCGAGCTATCGCGACGCCACCATCTTCGCCTTCGCGCCCCCGGCCATCGCCGAGCTCGGCAATGCGACCGGCTTCAACTTCGAGCTGCAGGGGCGTGGCGCCACCACGCATGAACAGCTGCTGGCCGCGCGCAACCAGCTGCTCGGCCTTGCGGCGCAAAGCCCGGTCCTGGCCGGCGTGCGTCCCAACAACATGAACGACGAGCCGCAATACACGCTGGTCGTGGATTGGGAACGGGCGAGTGCGCTCGGCCTCTCGGTCACCAACATCACCGATACCATCTCCTCGGCCTTCGGTGCCTCCTATGTGAACGACTTCGTCGATCGCGGCCGGGTCAAGCGCGTCTACATGCAGGGCATTCCCTCCTCCCGCATGCAGCCGAGCGACCTGGAAAAATGGTACGTCCGCAATGCAAGCGGGGAGATGGTGCCCTTCTCCGCCTTCATCACGACGGAATGGAGCTACGGCGCGCCGAAGCTCGACCGCTACAACGGCATCCCGTCGATGAACATCCTGGGCGGCCCGGCACCGGGGCGCAGCACCGGTGAGGCGATGGCCGAGATGGAACGCCTCGTCGCCCAGCTGCCCGAGGGCCTCGGCTACGAATGGTCCGGTCTCTCCTACCAGGAGCGGCAGACCGGTTCGCAGGCGGTCGGCCTATACGCGCTGTCGCTGCTGGTGGTCTTCCTCTGCCTCGCGGCGCTGTATGAGAGCTGGGCGATCCCCGCCGCCGTCATGCTGGTGGTGCCGCTCGGCATCGTCGGCGCGGTCATGGCGGTGTATTTCCGCGGCTTTGCCAATGACGTCTACTTCCAGGTCGGGCTGCTGACGACCGTCGGCCTCTCGGCGAAGAACGCCATTCTCATCGTCGAATTCGCCAAGGAGAATTTCGAGCGAGGCGAAAGCCTGGTCCAGGCAGCGGTCAATGCCGCCCGGCAGCGGTTGCGGCCGATCATCATGACCTCGCTTGCTTTCACCTTCGGCGTCGTCCCGCTCGCGATCTCGACCGGCGCCGGTTCCGGCGCGCAGAACGCGATCGGCACCGGGGTGATCGGCGGCATGGTGACCGGCACGGTGCTGGCCATCTTCTTCGTGCCCGTCTTCTTCGTCGTCGTGCTGAAGCTGTTCCGGGTGAAGCCCGTGCATCCTGCCGAGCCGGCCAAGTCCGAACCCAAAGCCCTGCATCAGCCGGCGCCCGGAGAGTGAGCATGAGCCCGCGTCTACCCATCGTCGGGCTGGCTGCCCTGCTCGGCGGCTGCAGCCTGATGCCCGAGTATCTGCGCCCCGCCGCCCCCATCCCGGCCGCCTGGCCGGGCGGGCCGGCCTATCGCGAGGCCGGGCTGACCCCGGTCGCGACCGGGGCGGCTGCGCCGCTTTCGGCCGATGCCATCGGCTGGCGCGACTTCATGCATGATCCGCGGCTGCAGCAGCTGGTCGAAATCGCGCTGACCAACAACCGCGACCTGCGCGTCGCCGCCCTGAACGTGCAGGGAGCCGAGGCGCAGTTCCGCGCGACTCGCGCCGATCTGTTCCCCCGCATCGACGGCAGCGGCTCCTATGAGGCGCAGCGCATCCCCTCCGATCTCTCCTCATCGGGCGACCGCAGCGGCAATGCCGGCATCAACAGCCGCACCTACAACGTCGGCGTCGGCTTCACCTCCTTCGAGATCGATCTGTTCGGCCGGCTGCGCAGCCTCAGCGAGGCGGCGTTCCAATCCTATCTCGGCTATGCCGAGACACGGCGCAGCGCGCAGATCAGCCTCGTCGCCCAGGTCGCCACGGCCTATCTCGCGGTGCTCGCGGATGCCGAATTGCTGGAGCTGACGCGACAGACCCTGGCGAGCCAGGAAGCCTCGCTGGCCGTCACCCGCGCCAGCGTCGAGGGTGGGGCCGCCGATGCGCTTTCGCTGCGCCAGGCGGAGACCTCGGTGCAGACCGCGCGCGCCAATCTCTTCGCCTATACCCGCCTGGCGGCGCAGGATGAGAATGCGCTGGCGCTGCTGCTCGGCCAGCCGGTGCCGCCGGAACTGGTGACGGGCGGAAGGCTGACGACCGAGGCGCTGCTGACCGATCTGCCGGCCGGCCTGCCCTCGGAGGTGCTGCTGCGCCGGCCGGATGTGCAGGCGGCCGAGCACAGCCTGATGGCAGCCAATGCCAATATCGGCGCCGCACGGGCCGCCTTCTTTCCCTCGCTGAGCCTGACCGGTAGCGTCGGCACGGCCAGTTCCAGCCTGTCGAACCTTTTCGCCGCGGGCTCGGCCGCCTGGAGCTTCGCGCCGGCGCTGTCGGTGCCGATCTTCAACGCCGGGTCGAACCGCGCCAACCTCGACCTAGCCAAGGTGCAGAACAACATCTACGTCGCGCGCTACGAATCCGCGATCCAGACCGCGTTCCGCGAGGTTGCCGACGCCCTGGCGGCGCGCGGCACCTATGACGACCAGATCGCCGCCCAGCAGGCGCTGACCGATGCCTATGCCGATTCCTACCGGCTCTCGGAACTGCGCTTCCGCACCGGTGTGGACAACTACCTGACCACGCTCGATGCGCAGCGTTCGCTCTATTCCGCGCAGCAGCAGCTGATCACTTTGCGGCAGGCGCGGCTCACCAATCTCGTCACGCTCTACAAGGTGCTCGGTGGCGGCTGGAACGAACATAGCCCGGTGGTCACCGCCGCGGCGCGCTGATCGCGTCCTGGCGCGGCGCCAGCAAACCGAAGGAGAGGCCAGCCGGTCCGGGACAAGGGAGGGGAGGAAACACGACATGGACAGCATCAGCTCTGGCGATTGCAGCGTGACGGCGCTTCCGCACGGCCCCCGACGCGGCATGCCGGAGGCCGAGCGTCGCAGCTATCTCCTGGGCGTTGCCCATGACGTCTTTATCCAGGAGGGGTATGCCGCCTCCAACATGGACGACGTCGCCCGCGCGGCGGGCATGTCCAAGAAGACCCTCTACCAGCTCTTCCCCTCCAAGGCCGCGCTGTTCGAAGCGGTGGTGGTGCACCACCTTGCCGATCTGCACCTCGATATCGACGACACCAACCTGTCGCTGGAGGAGTCGCTGGTGCGCCGGCTGCTCGACCCGGCCCAGATGTTGCTGTCCTCGCCGCAGATCGGCCTGTTTCGTCTGGTCGCCGCCGAGGGCGGTCGCCACCCGGAAATCGCCGAGGCCTTCCATCGCGCCGGTCCCGAATGCGGCGCCGGCAGCATTGAACGCTGGCTGTCGGAACAGGCGGCCGCCGGCCGGCTGATCATGGGGAATGTGCGGGATGCGAGCGACATGCTGTTCGGCATGGCCATCGGCGTCACCCATATCAAGCTGCTGCTGCGGTTGGAGGCGGCGCCATCGCCGGCCCGGATCGAAGCCCAGGTCAGGCGCGCGGTCGCGATATTCCTGAACGGCTGCGCCGCTTCGCCACAGCCGGGGTGATGACCGTGGAAAGCCGCGGCCCGGCTTAACGGAAGATCGAGGGGCTTCGCCGCTCGAATCGAGCACCCGGGCAGAAACAAGGTGGTTCTGCACGTCCCGCGAAGAGGAGACCGCCGACTTCCTCGCGGGTGGGGCAGGGAATAACTTCCGGCAATCCGCTAACCGTGCCGGATGCTGTGCGCCGCGACTCCGATCGCGGTATCCAGCCCCGCCTGATGGCCTCTGAGTTCGGCCGCCGCCTTTTCCAGTGGCGCCACAAGGCCGGCGGCGGCGCCGATTGCTTCCGCCGCGTGCCCGGTCGCATCCACCGCCTGCCCGGTGCCCGCCGCGACGCGCGAAGCGGCCGTGGCGATGTCCCGCGTCGCCGCCCCCTGCTGCTCGACGGCGGCGGAGATCGCGGAGGCGACCTGATCGACCTCGGCGACGACCCGGCCGATATTGCCGATCGCGGCCACCGCGGAGTGGGTCTGCGCCTGGATGGCGGCGATCTGGGCGGAGATCTGTTCGGTCGCCCGGGCGGTATCCGTCGCCAGCGTCTTCACCTCCGCGGCCACGACGGCAAAGCCCTTGCCGGTCTCTCCGGCGCGGGCCGCCTCGATGGTCGCGTTCAGCGCCAACAGGTTGGTCTGCCCCGCGATGTCGCCGATCAGCCGCACCACCGAGCCCACCTCGTTCGCGGCATCGGCCAGGCCGCGCACGGTCGCGTTGGTGGTCTCGCTTTCCGCCACCGCCTGCCGCGCCACGGCCGAGGCATGCGCGACATGGCGGGTGATCTCGCCCACCGCCCGGGAGAGATCCTCGGCGGCGGCGGCCACCGTTCGCACCTCGGTCATGCTGCCGTCGACGCTGTCGCGGGCCTGCGACGCATCGCGCGCCGCCCGCCGCGTCGCATCCGCGAGCTGGCGGGAGCTGTCGTCGAGGATGAGGACGGTCTCGGCGATCGCCTGGGTGACGGCGCCGACTTCCGCTTCCATCCGCGCCGCGATGCCGGTGCGGGCCTGCCGTGCGGCGGCCGTGGCATCCTCTTCGGCGGAGCGCGATTGCGCGATGGCGGCATGTTCGGCCAGCCGCGCCGATGCCGCATCCTGCGATGCCAGCGTGGCAGCGCGGGCCGCCTGGTCCAGCCGATGGGTGACCCAGGCCAGGGCCGCCGCCTCGATCACCAGGATCCCGGCATGCAGCAGAATGCGGTCGATGCCGCCGTCGCCGATGGGGAAGACGGCGCCGGGCAGCAGCAGGCCGAGCCCGAGGTGATGCACCGCGACCAGGGCCGCGCCGAGCAGGATGGCGCGCAGGTCGCAGAAGGCCGCGACCAGTGCCAGCCCGGCGAAATACGCCATATGCAGGTCGATTTGCCGGGCCGGGCCCACCCGCCACACCAGGATCGAGATGCCGCCCATCAGCCCGACGGTCAGCAGGTAGCGCGTCGCCTCGTCGTCCGGGCGGCGCAGGCCGGGCAGGGTGAGCCCCGCGGCCATGCCGCCGGCCAGTCCCGAGGCCAGCCAGGCCGGACTGCCTGGGGCGGGGCCCAGCAGGTCGAGGCCGAGCGCCACGGCGGCGAGGACCCAGAGCAGCAGCAAAAGCAGATGGGCCGCGGTGCGGCGCAGATCGTCGAGGTTCATGTGCGGACCCCGACCGGGCGCAGCGGATCGCAACCCTGGCGCAAGGGCGCCGAGAGCAGGATCAGCGCCCCGGGCGGTAGGCTTGCGCTCTCCCCGACGGCCGGTTCGGCATAGACGACGGCAAGCGGCCCCTGGCTCAGACCGAGCAGCCGCCAGCCCGGACGGGCGTGCAGGACCGCGGCGAGCGCGGCCTCGGGCGCCATGCCCGGCGGGAAGACGACGGCCAGGCCGTCGCCCGGGCGGGGCATCAGCTGCATCACCGCGAGCACCAGTGTCAGGACGGCGGCAAGCCACAAGGCGGGTCGCATGCTCTGCATGGAAGGGGCTTTCGGGCATCGGCGGGGAATCCCTGCCTAAGCCCGAAGCATGAAGCCGCGGTTAAACGGCACGGTCGGCCTCAGCTCGCGTATTCGGGTTCCTCGCGGTCCAGCACCCGGCGCCACGCGTCCAGATGCAGCCGCGCATCGATCTTGTCGCCCCAGGCGCCGGTGTGGTGGCGGCGGGCGCGGTCGGGCAGGCTGTGCAGCTTCAGCCCGGTCTGCATCGCCGTCATCTGGTACATGCAGGTGCGTTCGGCCATGTAGCATTCGTCGAAGGCGTCATGCACCGTCGGCCCCACCACCGTCACGCCATGGCCGCGCATCACCATGATGGTCTTGTCGCCCATCAGCCGGGCGATGCGGTCACCTTCGGTATTGTCGTGCACCGGCTCGTCGCCTTGGGGGTCATAGACGGTGCGATCGTTCAGCAGCAGGTTGTTGTGGTGGGAGAGCGAGAACTCCGCGCCCTCGATCATCGACAGCGCCGTCAGGTACTGCGGATGCACATGCACGACGCAGGCCGCCTCCGGGTTCAGCAGATGGATGCGGGCATGGATGTGGAAGGCGACCTTGCGCAGCTCGCCGCTGCCGCGCAGGACCTTGCCGTCCAGGTCGCAGACGATGAGGTCGCTCGCGCGCAATTCGCCGAACAGGAAGCCGCGCGGATTGATCAGGAAGCGCGGCTCGGGCTCATCCGGCAGCATCAGGCTGTTGTGGTTGCCGATATGCTCGTTCCAGCCGAGCCGCGCGGCGATGCGGAACACGGCCGCCATGTCGCAGCGGAGCGCCCATTCGCTTTCCTCCGCCCTGCTGCTGGAAAGCGTCCGGATGACGTTGGCCATGTGCGTCTCTGTCCGTTGCGTGCCGAAGGAGCGGAAACTCTGGCACGGCCCCGCCGGGCTGGCCATCGCGTTGACGCCGCCCCCCGGATGCGGCGACCATCGCGTCTCCGCCGCCCGCCCCTGCCGAGGACCCGCGCCATGTCCCCCGAGCCGCCGCCCGCGGAATTGCCGATCACCGGCTACCTCGACCGTTTCTCCGGCCGGCCCGGCGAGCGCATCGCCGCCCATGTCAGCGTCCCCGGCGGCGAGCCCTTCCGGGTGCGGCTGATCCGGGTGATATCGGGCGATCCGAATCCGCAGGGGCCCGGGCTGCGCAGCGAGGATCTCTCCACGCGCTTCGATGCGACCTTCCCCGGGCGCCACCAGCCGATCCGCCAAGGCTCCTTCGGGCTGGTGCCGCGGGCGCCGCGGCGCGACGCGGGCCTGGCCTGCTGCTGGTCCGCGCTGGTCTGGCTGGCCGCCCCCCCCCCGGCCGAAGCCGCCATCCTCAGCGAGGAACAGGAGGCGCGCAGCGTCACGCTGGCGATCGGGCCCGAGGGTGCGACGGCCCGCATCGCCTGCGCGGCCGGGGTGACGACGCTGGCCACCGGCACGCCGCTGCGGCTGCTGTGCTGGTACCGGCTCTGGCTCAGCGCCGATCCGGCGAGCGGCCGGCTGCTGCTGGGCCAGCAGGTGCTGGACGGCACCGGGCTCAGCATGGCCGAGGCGGTGCTCGGCGGCCTGGCGCTGCCGGATGGCGGCGGCGCGCTGCTGATCGCCGCCCGCGACCGCGCGGTCCCCACCGCGCATGCGACCGCCAAGATCGAGGCGCCGGCGCTGCTGGCCGGTTTCCGCGCCATCTGGCCGCTGCCGGACCGGCCCCTGGCGGCCGGCGATCCGGCGATCCTCGCGGCCTGGGATTTTGCCATCGGCATCGGCAGCCAGCGCATCACCGACATCGGGCCGCAGGGCTGCCACGGCGTTCTGGAAAACCTGCCGACCCGCGCCATGGTCGGTGCCCGCTGGACGGGCCGCGAGATGTGCTGGCGCCATGCCCCCGCCGATTACGCGGCGATCCACTTCCATGCCGACGACCTCGGCGATTGCGGCTGGGATGTCGATTTCCATTTCAGCATCCCCGACGACCTGCCGAGCGGCGCCTATGCGCTGCGCTTGGGCTGTGCCGCCGGCGAGGATGTGCTGCCCTTCTACGTGCTGCCGCCGCGCGGAACCGCAACGGCTGCGGTCGCCTTTCTGGCCGCGACCTTCACCTACCAGGCCTATGCCAACCATGCCCGCGGCAATGCCGATGCCGAATATCGCGCGCGGGCGGCGGCCTGGGGGGCCAGCCCGTACAATCCGGACGACTTCCCGATCTACGGGCGCTCCACCTACAACCGTCACCCGGACAACAGCGGGATCGCCTTTTCCTCCAGGCTGCGGCCCATCCTCACGATGCGGCCGGGGTTTCTGACCTTCAACGACGCGCGGGGGTCGGGGCTGCGGCACTACCCGGCCGATACCCACATCCTGGCCTGGCTGGAGGCCCGGGGCATTCCCTTCGACGTGCTGACCGACGAGGATCTGCACGAGGAAGGTGCGGCCCTGCTCGCGCCCTATCGCGTCGTGATGACCAGTTCGCACCCGGAATACCACACCTTGCAGACGCTGGACGCGCTGCAGGCCTACACCCGCGACGGCGGCCGGCTGATGTACATGGGCGGCAACGGCTTCTACTGGCGCATCGCCCGCAGCCCCGCCCTGCCCGGGGCGATCGAGCTGCGCCGCGCCGAGGGCGGCATCCGTGCCTGGGCCGCCGAACCCGGCGAATACTACAATGCGCTGGACGGGCAGTATGGCGGGCTGTGGCGGCGCAACCGCCGGCCGCCGCAGATGCTGGCCGGCGTCGGCTTCTCCGGCCAGGGCGCCTTCGAGAGCACGCATTACCGCCGCACCGCAGCCTCCTACGACACCGCCCATGCCTGGATCTTCGAAGGCGTGGCGGGCGAGATCCTGGGCGACTACGGGCTGTCGGGCGGCGGTGCGGCGGGCTTCGAGCTGGACCGCGCCGATCCCGGCCTCGGCACCCCCGAGCAGACCGTGATCCTGGCGCGTTCGGAGGATCCACCCGCCTCCTTCGTCACCGTGCCCGAGGAGATACTGTCCCGCTTCACCACCATCAGCGGCGAGGACCCGGACTCCCTGCGCCGCGGGGAGATCGTCTATTTCGAACTGCCGGGCGGTGGCGCGGTCTTCTCGACCGGCTCCATCACCTATTGCGGCAGTCTTTGGCAGGATGCCTTCGACGGCGCCATTAGCCGCCTGACCGAGAACGTGTTGCGACGTTTCGCGGCAGGGTGAGGGGGGAAAGGCATTGACGCCTCCGGTTTGGCATCGGAAGGTTTTTTGCCGATCAGCGGCCTTTATTTTCGGGGGACCACGTCCATGAAGCGCTCGCTCCTTGCGTCCTCACTGATCGCGGCGGCCCTGGCCCTGCCGGCGGTCCCGGCCCTGGCGGCGCCCTTCACCTGCCCGACCACGGGCGGGGACCTGGTCTTCGGCCAGGAGGCCAATGTCAATTCGCTGGACCAGATGACCTCCAGCACCATCTCCACCCGCAACATCGCGATGAACATCTTCGAAACGCTGATGACGCGCGACGAGAACAACAACCCGATCCTGGAGCTCGCAGAATCGATGGAGGAGGCGGCGGATGGCCTCTCCTACAGCTTCAAGCTCCGCCAGGGGATCGTGTTCCACAACGGCAAGCCGATGACCTCGGCCGATGTCGCCGCCTCCTTCGAGCGCTACAAGCGGATCGGGCTGCAGCGCAGCACGCTCGACAACGTCTCCGGCTGGGAAACCCCGGACCCCTTCACCTTCATCATCCGCATGTCGCAGGTGCAGCCGACCTTCATCGAGGCGCTGAGCTCCTTCTCCGTCCCCATCGTCATCATCCCGTCGGAGACGAAGGATGACGAGCGCCAGCAGCTGCGCCCGATCGGCACCGGCCCCTTCAAGCTGTTGGAATTCGTTCCCGGCAGCCACGCCAAGCTCGGCCGCTACGACGGCTACCAGCCCAATACCGCCTTCGAGCAGCGCACCGGCTTCGGCGGCTATCGCGTCGCCTGCCTGGATACCGTGACGGTCCGCATTGTGACCGAGGCCAGCGCCCGCGTCGCGGGGCTGGAGACCGGCGAGCTGCAGGCGGTCGAGGATGTGCCGACCCGCTCGCTCGCCTCGCTGCGCAGCAACAGCAACATCACCATCCTGCCGCTGCAGAACTGGTGGATCCAGATCGCGCTGCCGAATGTCGCCAACCCCCCGACCAACAACCTGGCCTTTCGCCGCGCCGTGCAGGCGGCGCTGGGGATGGAGGACATCATGGATGCGGCGACGGATGGCAACTATCGCCTGAACGTAGGCTTCCAGTATCCGAACCAGCCAAGCTACACCGATGCGGGCAAGGAAACCTACAACATCCACAATGCGGACCGCGCAAAGGCGCTGCTGCGGGAAGCCGGCTACCGCAACGAGCCGATCATCATCCTGACCAACCGCGACTATCCGGCGATGTACAATGCCGCCTTGGTCATGCAGCAGCAGATGCAGGCGGTCGGCATCAACGCCACCCTGCGCGTGGTGGACTGGCCGACCTCGGTGCAGATGTCGCAGCGGGTCAATTCCACCGAATGGCATTTCTTCCATTCCGGATGGGGCACGCAGCCGGCGCTGGGCGCGTTGGCGACCATGCAGTTCCTGGTCTCGCCCGGTGCCAACTACCGCCCGACCGACGACAAGGACGACCCCGAGGTGCATGCTGCCTGGGATGACATGAACAACCTGCGCGCCGCCGCCGACCGCCAGGCCGCCTATGCGCGGATGCAGACGCTGGTGCTGGAACGGGCCTACGCCTATCCCTTCGGTGCGCTGACCAAGGTGCAGGCGACGCGGTCCAGCGTGCATGGCTTCGTACCCTTCCGCATCCCGCGCTTCTCCAATGTCTCGATGACGCGATGACACGACCCTCACGGCATCTGGCCGGCTCGTGATCAGGGTCGCCATCGGGCGTCTTCTCAGCGCGGTGCCGGTGCTGGCCATCGTCAGCCTGATCAGCTTCGGGCTGATGCGGCTGATCCCGGGCGATCCGGCGGCGGCCATCGCCGGCATCTCGGCGACGCCGGCGCAGCTGGCACAGCTTCGCGTCGACCTCGGCCTCGACCAACCGCTGCTGGTGCAGCTGCTGCGGTATTACGAGGGGCTGGTGCAGGGCGACCTGGGGCGATCGCTGCTGCTCGGCAAGGGCGTCTTCGCCGCCACCATGGAGCGGCTGCCGGTGACGATCGGGCTGTCGCTTTACGCACTTGTGCTGACGCTGATCATCGGCATCGCCAGCGGCATCATCGCGGCCCTGCGGCAGAACAGCCTGGTGGATCAGGCGGCGATGATGTTCGCGATGATCGGCATCTCGGTGCCGAGCTTCTTCCTCGGCCTGATCATGATCATCGTCTTCGCGGTGCATCTGGGCTGGCTGCCGACGGGCGGCTACGTCAATTTCTTCGACGACCCCATGGGCTGGCTGCGCAGCACCACCATGCCGGCGATCTCGCTCGCCTTGCTGCAGGCGGGGCTGCTTGCCCGCATCACGCGCTCCAGCATGCTGGAGGTGCTGCGCCAGGATTATATCCGCACCGCCCGCGCCAAGGGGCTGCCGCAGCGCCAGGTGATCCTGAAGCATGCTTTGGCCAATGCGCTGATCCCCATTGTCACCGTGGTCGGCATCATCGTCTCGCTGCTGATCTCGGGTGCGGTGGTGACCGAGGCGCTGTTCTCCCTGCCCGGCATGGGGCAGCTGCTGACCCAGGCGGTGCTGAACCGCGACTATCCGATGGTGCAGGGCGGGCTGCTGCTGGTGACGACCTTCCTGGTGATGGTGAATATCCTGGTCGATGTCCTCTATGCCGTGATCGATCCGCGGGTGCGCTATGAGTGACGTCGTGGTGGCCGGCGTGTTGGACGGCGCCGAGGATATCGCGCCGCGCCGCATCCACCCGGCCCGCGCGACCCTGGCGCGGCTGTTCCGGCACCGGCTGTTCGTCACCGGCCTGGTGCTGTTCGGGGTTATCGCGGTCATCGCGGCCCTGGCGCCCTGGATCACCGATATCGATCCGAACCGGCTGTCCATGCGCAACAAGTTCCTGCCCCCCGGCGGCGACTGGATTTTTGGGACCGACAATTTCGGCCGCAGCCTCTGGGCCCGCACGGTCTGGGGGGCGCAGCTGTCGATGACCATCGGCGCCTCCGTGGTTGCGCTGAACGCGGTCTTCGGCACGCTGATCGGCGCGGCCGCGGGCTATTTTCGTCGGCTCGACAACATGCTGATGCGGGTCAACGACGCGCTGATGGCGTTTCCGGCGATCCTGCTCGCCATCGCCGTCACCTCGGTGCTGGGGCCGTCCACGCTGAACGTCATTCTCGCTCTCGGCATCGTCTATATCCCGCGCACGGCGCGCATCGTGCGCTCCTCGGTGATCGTGCTGCGGGAGATGGAATATGTGCAGGCCGCGGTCGCCGCCGGGGCCGGGCATTGGCGCATCCTGCGCCACCACATCCTGCCCAACGCCATGGCGCCGATGATCGTGCAGCTCTCCTTCCTCTTCGCCTATGCGGTGCTGTCGGAGGCGACACTCTCCTTCCTCGGCGTCGGCGCGGTGCCGCCGACACCGACCTGGGGCAACATCATGGCCGAGGGCCGCGACTACATGCGCGACGCCCCCTGGATCATCACCATCCCCGGCGTCGCGCTGATGATCACCGTGATGGGGCTGAACCTCTTGGGCGACGGCTTGCGCGACGTGCTCGACCCGCGGCTCAGGATCCAGCAGTGAGCCTGCTGGAGGTTCGCGGCCTCACCACCGGCTTCATGACCGGCAGCGGCGAGATCACCGCCGTCGAGGAGGTCAGCTTCTCGCTTGAACAGGGCGAGATCCTCGGCATCGTCGGCGAATCCGGCAGCGGCAAGAGCGTCACCGCGCTGAGCATCATGGGGCTGCTGCCCTCGCCGCCGGCACGGCTGATCTCCGGCGAGGTGAATTTCGAGGGCCAGACCCTCACCAAACTCTCCGACCGCCAGATGCAGGCGGTCCGCGGCCCCGGCATCTCGATGATCTTTCAGGAGCCGATGACCTCGCTAAACCCGGTCTTCTCGATCGGCGAGCAGATCATGGAGACCATCCGCGCCCATGAACGCCTCTCGCCCCAGAAACTGCGGGAGCGGGCGATCGAGATGCTGGACAAGGTCGGCATCCCCTCCGCCGCGCGACGCATGGACGACTACCCGCACCAGATGTCCGGCGGCCAGCGCCAGCGTGTGATGATCGCGATGGCGCTCGCGTGTCGCCCGCGGCTGCTGATCGCCGATGAGCCCACCACCGCGCTGGACGTGACCATCCAGGCGCAGATCCTCGATTTGCTGATGGACCTGCGCGACGAATTCCGCATGGCGATCATCATCATCACCCACAACATGGGGGTGATCGCCGAGACCGCCGATCGCGTGCTAGTCATGTATGCCGGCCGGGTCATCGAACAGGCCCCGGTCGCCGAGGTCTTCGACCATCCGCTGCATCCCTATACGCGCGGCCTGTTGGAATGCGTGCCCTCGCTGACCGAGGATCGCGCGCGGCTGGTTGCCATCCCCGGCACGCTGCCCGAACCCACGCGCCGGCCCGCGGGATGCCGCTTCAGCACCCGCTGCCGCCATGCGATCCCGGCCTGCAGTGCGGCGCTGCCGCCGCTCGACCTGCTGGCGCCCGACCACGGCGTGGCCTGCATCCGCGCCGCCGAACTGGCGCTGTCATGACCGAACCGCTGGTCGAGGCCGCCGCACTGTCCAAGCATTTCCCGCTTGGCGGCAAGTCCTTCTTCGGCGGCCGCCAGGGGGCGGTGCTGCGCGCGGTGGACGAGATCTCGCTGCGTATCCTGCCAGGTGAAACCCTGGGACTGGTGGGGGAATCCGGCTGCGGCAAATCTACGCTCGGCCGGCTGCTGCTGCGCCTGATCGAACCGACCGGCGGCAATATTCTCTTCGATGGCAGCGAGATCACCGGGCTTGGCCGCGGCGCGCTGCGCCAGGTACGGCGATCGATGCAGATCGTCTTCCAGGACCCCTATGGCGCGCTGAATCCGCGCATGACGGTGGAAGACATCATCGCCGAGCCCCTGGTCATCCATGGCACCAGGAGCGGCCCGGAAACGCGCCAGAAGGTCGCCGACATGCTCGGCCGCGTCGGTCTGCCGATGCGCGCGCTGGACCGGTTTCCGCATGAATTCTCGGGCGGCCAGCGCCAGCGTATCGGCATCGCACGCGCGCTGATCCTGCATCCGCGCTTCGTGGTGTGCGACGAGGCGGTGTCGGCGCTGGATGTCTCCGTGCAGGCGCAGATCGTGAACCTGCTGCAGGATCTGCAGCGGGAGATGGGGCTGACCTACCTCTTCATCGCGCATGATCTGTCGGTCGTGCGCCACATCTCGGACCGCGTCGCGGTGATGTATCTCGGCAAGGTGGTCGAGGTCGCCCAGAAGCACGCGATCTACGCCGCCCCCTTGCATCCCTATACCCAGGCGCTGATCGCCGCGGTGCCGGCGTCCCACCCTGCCGACCGGTCGCGCGGCAAGCGGGTGCGCATCGCGGGCGATATCCCGAGCGCCTTCAACCCGCCCTCCGGCTGCCGCTTCCACACGCGCTGTCCCTATGTGATGCCGGTCTGCAAGGACGTGGTGCCGCCACTGCTCGAAGCCGCGCCGGGCCATCATGTCGCCTGCCATTTGGTCACGGCGCCGCTGGCACAGGCCTGATCTCCATCGGAACCCCCCCAATGTCCCAGCGCAAATCCCGCCTGATCCCCGAGGTCGATTTTTCGCGCGACGGCAAGCAGACCGGTTTCATCCGGGCGTTCCATTCGACCCATGCCTCGGCCTATGGCTTCATCCCGATCCCGATCGTCGTGGTGAAGAATGGCGAGGGCCCGACCGCCCTCTTTTCCGCCGGCAATCACGGCGATGAATACGAGGGCCAGATCGCGCTGACCAACCTCGTGAAATGGCTGACGCCGGAGAAGATCAAGGGCCGCGTCATCATCCTGCCGATGGCGAATTTCCCGGCGGCGATGGCGGGGCGGCGCGTCTCGCCGATCGATGATGTGAACATGAACCGGATCTTTCCGGGGGATCCCGATGGCAGCATCACGCATCAGATCGCGCATTACATCGACAGCGAACTGGTGCCGCTGGCCGATCTGGTGATCGACCTGCATTCGGGCGGGTCCTCGCTGATGTATGTGCCCTGCGCGCTGGCCAAGCAGTCCTCCGATCCGGCGCTGTATCAGAAGCAGCTGGCCGCGCTGCGCGCCTTCGGCGCGCCCTTCACCTATATCCAGGGCGGCGCGCAGCAGGGGCAGGGTGCGGACCAGACCCTCGGCAGCGGTGCGGACCGGCGCGGCAAGATCTCGCTGGGCACGGAGCTGGGCGGATCGGGCACGCTGACCCCTGCGGGGCTTGCGATCGCCGAACGCGGGTTGCGCAACCTGCTGGTGCATATGGGCATTCTTGGCCAGGCGGAATGGGCGGAGCCGCCGGCGCCGACGCGTTTTCTCGATGTCCGCGGCGCGCATACCTACGTCTATGCGCCGGAAAGCGGGCTGTTCGAGCCCTTGGTGGAACTGGGCGAGGAGGTCGTGCCCGGCCGCCCCGCCGCCCGCATCCATTTCCCCGAGACGCCCTGGCTGCCGCCGGTCGAGATCGCCTTCCAGGCCAGCGGCATCGTGATGTGCAAGCGGGTTCCGGCGCGCACGATGCGCGGGGACTGCCTGTTCCATCTGGGCCACGACCTCGCGGTCTGATGCGCCGCTGCCGGCGGTCACACGAGCTGCGCGCTGATCTCCGCTGCCTCGGCCCGCAGCAGCGGCAGCACGGTATCGTGCAGCATCGCCGCCGAGCCGCGCTCCATCTGCATCCCGACATTCAGCGCCGCGACCACGCGCCCGTCATAGCGCCGCAGCGGCACGGCGATCGAGCGGAACCCGACCTCGGCCTCCTGATCCACCAGGGCAAAGCCCATGCGGCGCGCCTCCAGCACCCGCGCATGATTTGCGGCCGGGTCGAGGTCCGTCTGCGGCGTCACCGCGACCGGGCGGAGGGCGGCGAAGAAAGCGTCCAGCTCGGGATCGGGCATGCCCGCCAGCAGCACCCGCCCGAGGGCGGTGCAGAAGGCCGGCAGCCGCCAGCCCACCATGGTGGTGACGCTCAGCATCCGGGTCGGCTGGCCATAGGCGATGAAGACGATCTCCTCGCCATCCAGCACCGCGGCCGAACAGGGTTCGCCCAGTGCCAGGCTCAATCTTTCGCAGCGCGGCTGCAGGATGGTGGAGACGCCATTGCCGCCGAGATAGCCCGCCGCCAGCCGCAGCACCCGCGGCGTCAGCCGGAACAGCCGCCCGTCGGTTTCGAGATGGCCAAGCTGGGCCAGCGTCAGCAGCGCACGGCGCACGGTGGCGCGCGGCAGATCCACCACGCGGGACACCTCGGCCAGGGTCATCTGCCGGCGCTCGGCACCAAAGGCCTGGAGCACGGCAAGGCCGCGCGCCAGCGCTTCCAGAAAATCCGGCCCCGCGGCCTGATGGCGTTCGGCATCCTGTGGGCGCAGCCGCGCCATATTTTTAGCTCCATTCTATCTGCTTCTCCCGGCATGGGAGGCTTGCGCGGGGCGCGTGGCGGTTGGTATCATCGCACAAGTGTTCGGTGAACGAACAGTCGCATTTCCAGGTGTGCCCGCCATGATCTCCGCCGAACAGAATCAACGTCTGACGCAGGTCGGCTCCGGGACGCCGGGTGGTCGCATGCTGCGGTGCTACTGGCAGCCCATCGCTTTGCTGGATGAGTTGGACGCCAGGCGCCCGGTGCGCGCCATCCGCGCCCTCGGCCAGGATTTCGTGCTGTTCCGCGATGAGGCCGGCAAGCTTGGCCTGCTCGACCGCGACTGCCCGCATCGCGGCGCCGATCTCGCCTTTGGCCGGCTGGAGGATGGCGGGCTGCGCTGCCCCTTCCATGGCTGGCTGTTCGATGCCGCCGGCGCCTGCCTCGACACGCCGGCCGAACCCGAAGGCAGCACGCTGTGCAGCCGCATCCACCAGCGTGCCTATCCTGTCGAGCAGCGCAGCGGCATCGTTTTTGCCTACCTTGGCGAAGGCGAAGCGCCGCCGTTTCCGGCCTTCGACTGTTTCGCCGCACCAGGCACGCATACCTTCGCCTTCAAGGGGTTGATTGACTGCAACTGGCTGCAGGCGCTGGAGGTCGGCATCGACCCCGCCCATGCCTCCTTCCTGCATCGCTTCTTCGACGACGGCGACGCGGCCGATGCCTATGGCAAGCAGTTCCGAGCGACCTCGGATGGGTCGGACCTGCCGATGACCTATGTGCTGCGCGAGTTTTCCCGCCCGCGGATCGAGGTCGAGACCACCGACTACGGGCTGCGGCTCTTCGCGCTGCGCGACATCAACGACGCGACCATGCATGTGCGGGTCACCAACCTGTTCTTCCCTCAGGCCTTCGTCATCCCCATGAGCCCGGAGATGACCATCACCCAGTGGCACATGCCCGTGGATGACGAGAGCTGTTACTGGATCGCGATCTTCACGAGTTTTGCAGCCCCCGTGGATCGCGCCGCGATGCGTGGCCAGCGCCTCGAATCCTACAGCCTGCCGGACTACCTGCCGAAACGCGGCCGCCATGACGACTACGGTTTTGACCCCGAGGAACAGGCGAGCGCGACCTACACGGGCATGGGCGAGGACATCAACACCCACGACCAATGGGCGGTGGAATCCCAAGGCAGGATCCAGGACCGCACCCGCGAGCACCTGGCCAGCACCGACAAGGCCATCGCCGCCAATCGCCGCTTGCTGCTGCGCGCCATGGCGGCGGTGGAGGAAGGCCATCGTCCCGCGCTGCTCCAGGATGCCGCCACCGCGACGCTGACCGGGCCCGGCACCATCGACGGCATGGCACCGAAGCCGATCTGGGAACAGCATTGGAAGGATGCGGTCCTCCGCCGCCGTTCCGCCGCGCCCTGGGCCCCGCCGGCGCTCGCCGCGGAGTGAGCTTTTCCGAACTGCACGGGCTGCACAGCGAAGCCGAGCGTGCCGAAGTATTGCGCGAGATCGAGTGCTGCGACCTCGGCGTCATCCGCCTCGTTTTCCCCGACCAGCATGGGATGCTGCGCGGCAAGACCATCATCGCCTCCGAGGCGAAGCGCGCGATGACCGAGGGCGTGGCGATGACCACGACCTTGTTGCTGAAGGACACCTCCCACCGCACCGTCTTCCCGGTCTTCGCCAAGGGCGGCGCCTTCGGCGATGGCGCGACCGAGGGCGGCGCCGATGTGCTGCTGATCCCCGATCCCTCGACCTTCCATGTGCTGCCCTGGGCGCCGCACAGTGGCTGGATGCTCTGCGAGGCGCATTTTCCCGACGGCAGCGTCACGCCCTATTCCAGCCGCGGGCTGCTGAAGCGGATGCTGGCCGAGGGGGTTGCCGCCGGCTTCGATTTCATCGCCGGCATCGAGGTCGAGTTCCATCTGTTCAAGCTGCTCGACCCGCGGCTCATGCCCGAGGATTCCGGCCAGCCCGGCACCCCGCCGGATGTCGAGCTGCTGACCCAGGGCTACAATTACCTGACCGAGCTGCGTTACGACCAGCTCGATCCGGCGCTGGAGATCCTGCGCCGGGAAATCCAGGCGCTGGGCCTGCCGCTGCGTTCCATGGAGGTCGAATACGGGCCGAGCCAGGTGGAGTTCACCTTCCAGGCCCAGGGCGGGCTGGCTTCGGCCGATCTGATGATGCTGTTCCGCTCGGCCGTGAAACAGGCCGCGCGCCGGCACGGCTATCACGCCACCTTCATGTGCCGGCCGAAGATCCCGAATGTCATGTCCAGCGGCTGGCATCTGCACCAGTCGCTGGTCAGCCGCGCCACCGGCAAGAACGCCTTCATCGGCGAGAACGGCGCGCTGCTGTCGGCGACGGCGATGCATTACCTCGGCGGGCTGCTGCATCATGCGCGGGCGGGTTCGGTGTTCTCGACGCCGACCATCAATGGCTATCGCCGCTACCGCCCCTATTCGCTGGCTCCGGACCGCGCGATCTGGGCGGTGGACAATCGCGGCGTGATGGTGCGGGCCCTGGGCACCCCCGGGGACGCCGCCACACGGCTGGAAAACCGCGTCGGGGAGCCGGCGGCAAACCCATATCTGTATCTGGCGTCCCAACTGGCCTTCGGACTGGATGGCATCGCCCAGCAGCGCGATCCCGGGCCTTCGGCCGACACGCCTTACGAAACCCAGGCGCCGATGCTGCCGCGCAGCCTGGCCGAGGCGGTGGAGGCCCTGGACGCCAGCGAGGTTGCGCGCCAACAATTCGGCAGCGGCTTCATCGACTATCTCCTCCGCATCAAGCGCGCCGAGATCGCGCGCTTCGAGGCCGAGGTGACCGCCTGGGAACACCGCGAGTACTTCGAACTGTTTTGAGCAGGCGGCGCCGGGCGACAGACCCGACCCGCACAAGGGGCGCGCAGCATACGGCCAACAGGTCAGGAGCAATCGTGGATTTCCTGGAACTCGAGGCTGTCACCAAGGAGTTTCCCAGCCGTTCCGGTCCGCCGGCGCGGGTGATGGATGGCGTGTCCTTCGCGGTGCGGCAGGGCGAGTTCATGGCGGTGCTCGGCCCCTCCGGCTGCGGCAAATCCACCTTGTTGCAGATGGCGGCGGGGCTGCTGCCGGTCAGTTCCGGCACCGTCCGCATCGCCGGCCGCGCCATCACCGCCCCCCCGCCGGAAGCGGTCTATGTCTTCCAGCAATACACCCGCTCCCTGCTGCCCTGGCGCAATGTGCGCGACAATGTCGCCTTTGCGGTGGAACACCGGCTCGGCCGAGGGCGGGCGCGGGAGGCCGCCGAGGCGCAGCTGGGCCAGGTCGGGCTGGCGGGTTTCGGCGACCACTTCCCCTGGCAATTGTCGGGCGGCATGCAGCAGCGCGTCGCCATCGCCCGGGCGCTGACCGCCGAACCCGCGATGCTGCTGATGGACGAACCCTTCAGCGCGGTCGATGCGCTGACCCGGCTCGACCTGCAGGCGCTGATCCTGGACATCTGGACGCGGCGGCAGCTGACCGTGCTGCTGGTGACCCATGATGTGGAGGAAGCCATCACCTTGGCCGACCGCATCATCGTGCTGACCCAGCGCCCGGCCAGCGTGGCGCAGCTGCTGGAGGTCGGGATTCCCCGCCCCCGCGACCCGGTCACGACGCGCGAATTGCCGCGCTTCCTGGAACTGCGCCACCAGCTGCTCAACACCCTGCTGTCGCGCCATGAAGCTTAGCAGCGCCTGGCCCGGGCTGGTCGTGCTGGTGCTGCTGCTGGCGGGGCTGGAGGCGGCTGTCGATGCCGGGCTGATCCGCCGCGTGCTGATGCCGCCACCCTCGGCGATCGCCCCGGTGCTCTGGGGGCTGCTGGTCTCGGGCGAGGTGCTGGACCCGCTGTTCGCCACCCTGCGGCTGGTTTTCGCCGGATTTTTCATCGGCAGCGTCATCGGTGTCGCCGCCGGCCTCGCCATGGGCTGGTTCCCGGCC
>Ga0255334_1000293_pt1 | contig 46269 bp, 44 predicted proteins | sample EtOH5_35cm_T3_12_FD_202080 | JGI IMG/M metagenome (GOLD analysis project Ga0255334, IMG submission 202080) | Sandy soil microbial communities from University of British Columbia, Vancouver, Canada - EtOH5_35cm_T3_129 | ecosystem: Engineered > Artificial ecosystem > Sand microcosm > Unclassified ...
AAAGGAGCTCTTTCATCAAGCGCTCCTAATGCCCATGAAAACGACGGGGAAACAGCTTCCCGACTATTGTGAGGCTCAAATTCAAAAATTGGCCTCCTAAGCAACAATCATCTGGAACTCAGCCAATAAAAATAAAACGGCGTGCCCATCTTGAGGCCGAACAGCTCCGGCGACGGAATCGGCGTGATCCCTTGCGGACCGTTCGTAATGTTGATCGGTTTGTCCAGGTTATTAAAGATAATGCGAATAATTTCTCCGAAGCCGAGCGTAACGATCGCCAGGTAGTCCCCTTTTACACGAAGAACGGGCAACCCGAGCAATATCCCAAAGATGGCAGCGACAATCAATCCGACAATGAGGAAAGGCCAGAACCATTCGCCGGACAGCGGAAACAGATTGCCTGCGATGAATTCATTGGCTTGCGACGTGGAAAAGATCGCGTAGGCGTAAGCCCCTGCCGCAAAGAACGCAACGTACCCCAGGTCAAGCAGACCCGCATAGCCGACTACGATGTTCAGGCCGAGCGCCAAGGCGACGTAAATGCCTACCTGCGATGCTACCTCCATGTAGTAGCGGTTGTCGCCGGCTACCAGCGGGATGATGATCAAGAGAACAGCAGCCCCGACCACCATTTTGATCAGCTTGGACGTATTGGTGTAATAGACCAGGACGATCGAGGAAAGAATCCCCAGGAACGCGATGACGGACTTTTCCAGGAAGTACAGGGAAGCTGCAAATACGGCGATCCAAATCAGCGTGACGAAAAGAGGAATGCCTTCGAACGATTTCCATTTCATGTTTGCCATCGTTTTCACCTACACTTTCTCTTTCACAGCTTCGCCAAACAGCCCTTCCGGCTTGAAGAGAAGCACGAGGATTAGAATGCTGAATGCAAACACGTCTTTGTACTCGGCACCGAATGCGCCGTTGGTCAATGGTCCCATGTACGCGCCCGAGAGCGATTCCAGCAAGCCGAGCAGCACGCCGCCCACCATCGCGCCGCCCAGATTGCCGATCCCGCCCAATACAGCCGCGGTAAAGGCCTTCATTCCGAGTATAAAGCCGATGTACGGGTCGATGGTCCCGTAGTTTTGCGCAAACAAAACACCCGTCGCCCCACCGAGAGAGGAGCCAATCAGGAAGGTCAGCATGATTACCTTGTCTACATTTATAGTCATCAGCGAAGCCGTGCTTCTGTCCTGCGCAACGGCACGCATGGCGATTCCCCACTTTGATTTGTTCACAAACAGCGTCAAAGCCACCATCATCACAATTGCAAGCACAATGACAACCAGCCCTTTTACAGGAATGGTCGCGAGTCCACCCAGAGAAATCGAACTAGTGAAAAGAGCAGGAGTGTTCAGATAAAATTCGTTGCGAGCCAGCGCTTCTGTAAAACGAACCAAGTCCTGCAGCAAAAACGATACGCCAATCGCGGAAATCAGCGGGACCAGACGCGGTGCTCCGCGCAGTGGCCGGTATGCGACCCGCTCGATCAAGACCCCCAAAGCCCCGGTCAGAACCATCGTCACCACCAAGGTCAAGAACAAGGCGACAAACGGATTCATCCCTTCCAGCGCTCCCATTGCATCGGTGATCAGCAGCACTTCTGTACCGACAAATGCCCCCACCATGAAAATTTCCCCGTGAGCAAAGTTGATAAATTCCAAAATTCCGTAAACCATGGTGTAACCAAGTGCCACAACAGCGTACATGAAGCCGAGTGTTAACCCGTCAACCAACACCTGAGGCAAAATGTTGAGCAACATGCTTTCCCATCCCTCATTTCTTCGTGAACTTGTAGAAATCTTCTGCATTCATTATAGGAAGTGTCGAATGCCCATAAAGGAAGGGGCGCACGCCGTCGTGTGTCGCCCCTTATTTGGCTGAGGCAGCAGCTGGACTCTATGATGTCAGATTTACTCCGCCTTACCTACAAAGTTGGATTTGCCTTTGTCGTACTTATAGATAAATACGTCGGCGTTCACATTGTCACCTTTGTCGTCGAAGGTAACTTTCGTAAATTGACCTTGGAAATCTTTCGTTTTGTGCACGGCATCGAGGACTTGCTCGCGGGTAGGCTTTTGGCCGCCGCTTGCTTTGATCGCTTCCAGGAGGCCGTTCAGGATGACGTTCATCGAGTCATAGCCGTAAACGGAATAAGTCTCGAGAGGTTTGTTCGTGGTAGCCTTGTACTCCTCTGCCCACTTTTTGCCCTCTTCGGTCTGCGTCACATCACCGGCTACAGACGTGAAGACAACCCCTTCCACGGCATCTCCGGCAATTTTAATCATATCAGAAGAGTCCAAGCCGTCACCACCCATAAAATATCCCTTGTAGCCTTTTTCTCGCGCCTGCTTTACCAGGATTCCGCCCTCTGGATAGAGGCCGCCGAAGAAGATGATTTCAGGGTTCTTCGCCGTCACCTGGTTCAGGACAGCGCTGTAGTCTTTCTCGCCTTGGGTAATGCCTTCAAAGCCAAGGATTTGCACGCCGTCTTTTTCGAATTGCATTTTCACCTGATCGCTCAGACCTTGACCGTAAGCGGTCTTGTCGTGGATGATGAACGCCGTTTTTACGCCCAGCATGTTTTTCGCGTACAGCGCTGCCTGCGGTCCTTGCGCGTCGTCACGCGCGCAGATGCGGTGTACGATTTTCTTGCCTTCTTCCGTCAGCTTGACCGCGGTGTTCGCCGGAGACACCATGACCAGCTTGCCTTCTTCGTACTTCACGGACGAAGGAATGGCGACACCGGAGTTCAAGTGACCGACTACGCCGTACACATCGGGATCGGAAATGAGCATTTCCGCGTTCGACACCCCGATTTTCGGGTCCGCCTGGTCATCCTGCGGGAAGAGCTGGATGTCGAAGCCGAGTGCCTTGAATTCTTCCTTGCGCTTGCTCAGCGCGTACTCGGCGCCTGTCTTGATCGCGTCGCCCAGGGAGGACTGGTTCCCGGAGAGAGGGGTTTGCGTCGCAATCTTGATGACTCCGCCGTTAGCAGGTGCAGCACTTCCTCCGCTGCCCCCGGAATTTCCGCTCGGCTGAGTTTGTGCCGGCGCCTGGCTTCCGCCGCTGGCGCTGTTGCCTCCTGCAGAGCTGTTACCACCCGCGCAACCAGTCAACGCAACGCTTGCTACCAATACCGCAGAGAGAATGCTGATGTGAGAGCGCTTTTTCATGCGGAATTGAATCCCCCTTTAATCTTTCTTTATTTTTTGTTTTCCCATAACCATCTCCCCTTTTCACCTGGTTGCGACTTTGTAAGCACTGGATGGAGTAGGTGTAAAGATAGATATGGACTGGTTCTTCTTTATTGTAAAATAAATCTAAAAATTTACAAGAGAAAATATATAATTTTAAAACACATGTACATTCAATACATACTTGATGATTTTGGAAACGAATTGATAGTAAAATGATAGATCATAACTTTCGTATAGTAAAGCATTAACGTTATGAATAATAAAACTTCCGCTCAATCGAGCGGAAGTGCCGGAAACAGAATGCGTCCACTTTTCACATCGACGATCCCATCCGCCGTGAGCCTGGCGTACGGCAAATGCGTCGCGGTAAAAAACAAAATCGAATACAGCGGATCGAGATGGGCGTGTCCTTTCGCGCGTAGTCGCTCGATCAGGGCCTCGGCCATGCCGATGACTTCATCCATCGGGGCAGCGGAAAACTTTCCTGCGAGCGGCAGGGGACACTCACAGGCGACCGCTCCCCGGTCCATGAGCACAAGCCCTCCGCCTATTTCCCGGACCCGCTCCATGGCTGCCGCCATCGCCTGCGGATCCCGCCCGATGACGATCCATTCCCCTGACGCCGTATACGTGCTGGCCAGGCCCTCCAGATCCCGTCCGTACCCGCGCAGCACCGCCACGTTTCTCCTGCGTCCCACTGGATCCAGGCTCGCGATCAGTGCGAGCTCCGGGTCGTCTGCCAGGGAGACGCACCCTTCCGCATCCACAGGCAGCTCCATCATTTCCAGCCGCGTGATAACCGCATTTTGCATCTGCAGCACAGGCGTCTTGCCATCTGTCGGCCGCAGGCGGAACCAGCCCGCGTCCGTCCGTCCTTGCAGCACATCGACTGCCGGGAACGAGTAGCTCTCCCATTTCGGCTGAACCGTCGGGACGAGCAGCTTGCCGTCCTCTGCCGCTTTTATGCCGTTGGCAAACACCGCGGCAGGCGTCGGATTGTCTTTGGCGGGCAGCAGCAGCATGTCTGCGATCCTGCCCGGGGCAATCCCCCCGATTTCCGCATCCAGCCCGTAGTAGACGGCAGGGTTCAGCGTCGCCATGACGTACGCCTCTTCCGGCGGCATCCCCGCTTCGATGGCGACCCGGATGGTGGCGTCCATCAGTCCGTCCCGGTGCATCGGAGGCGTGCTGCCGTCAGAGGTCAGCATCATCCTCGGCGACCACGGAAGCCCCAGCTCCAGCCAGCCCTTGACCAGTTCGGGCAGGTCCGGACGAATCGATGAATGGCGCAGGGTAGCATACATGCCGAGCTGCAGCCGCTGGAGCAAATCCTGTGCCGTAATCCCTTCGTGACAAGCCGTAATCCCTGCCGCTCCCGCCGTATTCAGCGTCTCTGCCGAGGCTCCCGGATGGTGCCCCTCCATCCGCTTGCCCAGGTCGCGCGCATGCTTGAGCCCGTACAGGAGGTTCTCGTCCTCGGTCAAAACTCCCGGCCAGTTCGTCAGCTCCCCTCCCTGCAGTACAAGCGGGTGCTCCAGCATGCGTTTGATCCCCTCCCGCGTAAACTGCGGATGCTCCTTCCCGGTCTGCGGATCGAGTCGAGCCCAGAAGTATTGCTTCACCGGATGGGCACAGAAGGATTCCATGAACGCCTCGACTTGCGCAAACGGCAGGTTCATCAGCATGAGCGTATCGGATACCAGTGCCGTCGTTCCCCGCTGCAGGGCGAAATCGGCCAGCGTGTACGGATTGTACCATTGAAACGGATGGGCATGCGGCTCGAAGTATCCGGGAACCAGAAACTTCCCGGCGGCATCGACCAGTTCGGTATTCTCGTCCGCGAGCGGTTCCTTTTCCCCGACATAGGCGATCCGCTCGCCCGCCGTCACGACATGGACTTTTTGCCACGATTTTGTATAGACGTTCAGCACTTGTGCGCCAGAGATCCACATACTGGCCGGCTCCTGCCGCCTGCTCACACGCAGCATGTGAAGATACGCCTCCGATGATAGCGGCCTTACTCGCATATTCTCTCCTCCTCGACGTTCTCTTTTTCATCCTCATCCAGACCAACTGAACGACCGTTCACTTGTCCCTTAACTCCTTCGCCGCGGCGGAGCGTAGTCCTTCTCCCGGCTAGCAACAATTTCCGCGGGTGTATCCCCTGCCAGCGGCGCAGACTAGCTCATAGAAGAAGGATACGATAGGAGGCAAACCACCATGCAAAAAAACGTCGGCAGGACAGACGCGCTCATCCGCATCACCGGGGGGCTGCTGGGACTGGCATACGGCATCGGCAAGATGAGCCGCCGCCCATACGACACACCGTGGCTGTTGATGGCCTTTTCCGCCATGAAGGTCGCCGAGGGAGTGACCAGGCAATGCTTGATGTACCGCGCCCTAGGGATCAATACCCACTCGGGCAAAGGGATGCAGAACATGCTGGCGAACGCGAAAAACAAAGGCTTCCAGATGGTCATGAGCCAGGTCGCACGGACCATGAACGCCAGAAAAAACGAAGAGTCCACGGCGAGCAGCCCGCAAAGCAAGACCGCTTCTAAAAAACAGGAAAGCGGTCAGAAAAGCAGCAAAGCCCAGGAGCGCACCCTTCCCCCGGAAGACCAGCAGCTGGAAAAGGCTGCCCGGGAGTTCGTCTCCTTCCGCTCCGAAGACAAGGAAATGAAGGGCGCAGCTTCGAGCACCGACAAACCCGAGTCTGACCAGTACAGTCACGATGAGCACCGCTACCCAACCTACTCTTAGGAGGCTATGCCTATGCTGAGCGGCCCTCCGCTTTATGAATGGCTCTCCCACAATGTGTTTGTCATTGCCGCCATCATTGGCGTGATCGCAGTCACAGGTTACTTCGCTTACAACAGCATGTCGCGCAAAAAAGGAAGATACCGCCAATAACTTTTGGCGGTACTTTTCTTTGCGGGAATTCGATCTGACCCCGGAACAGTTTTCCGTCCTGTTCTGCCTGAGCAAGCAGGAGGGCATCAATCAAAAGGAGCTCGCTCTGCGCACGACCAAGGATCAGCCCGCCATCACGCGGATTCTCGATGCCTTGGCCAAAATAGGGTTTATTGAGAAAAAGGTCAGCGACGCCGATCGCCGCGCCTATCTGCTCATGCTCTCCCGCAAAGGGCGCGAGTGGATCGAGCTGGCATCCCCGGTAGAAGCCAAAGCCATCGCGGAGGCAGTGGATGGGCTGAGCGTGGAAGAACTGCAAAGCTTGCGGCGGATCTTGCTGAAAATCGCCGACAACGTAAACAGACAGACAAAGGAATAGGAGTGGCACGTTTGGGAAAGACGCGAGAGAAAAATGGGACCCGAGCCTCTGCAGAGACGAGCTGCCGCGTCTGGCGAACCGTTTTCACCGCAGGAATGTCCATAGTCCAACAGTTGGTGCGTTCCGCTGCTTTCGCCTGTGAATACGCCAGCAGCCCGGGCTTCCACATGCCCGGGCTGCTGTTTTTTGTCTGCTATTTTTGCTGACGCATCGCTTTGGCTGCAATGTCGGTGCGGTATTGGGCCCCGTCGAAGGAAATCTCCTGTACCGCTTGGTAGGCTGCCGCGCGCGCTTTCTCCAGATCCGCTCCTGTCGCCGTCACGCCCAGCACGCGTCCGCCGCTCGTCACGATGCCGTCCTCCGTTGCCTTGGTCCCCGCATGAAAGACCGTCACGTCCGCACCTGGACGCTCCAGGCCGTGAATCGGCTCTCCCTTCGGATACTCCCCGGGATAGCCGGGCGCTGCCATGACGACGCAGACAGCACTTTCCTTTTTCCACTTCACGTCTATTTCGTCCAGCTCGCCCTTGATAGTCCCCACTGCGATGTCGAGCAAGTCCGTCTCCAACAGCGGCAGAAGAACCTGTGTCTCCGGATCGCCGAAGCGCGCGTTGAACTCTACCACCTTTGGCCCTTGTTCGGTAATCATCAGGCCGGCGTACAAGACGCCCTTGAACGGAATCCCGTCGGCTGCCATTCCTTCCGCCATCGGCCGTACGATCGTCTCGACGATCTGTTGCACGAGTTCGTCGGACATTTGCGGAACCGGCGCGTACGTCCCCATGCCGCCGGTGTTCGGTCCGCGGTCATCGTTAAAAATGCGCTTGTGGTCCTGCGACGTAATCATCGGCTTGACGGTGGCCCCATCGACGAACGACAGCAGGGACAGCTCTTCTCCGCGCATGCATTCCTCGACCACGACGCGCGCGCCCGCTTCGCCAAAGACGCTCTCCTCCATGATCTGGCGCAAAGCTTCTTCCGCTTCTTCCAGCGTTTCCGCCACGACGACGCCCTTGCCTGCCGCCAGGCCGTCCGCCTTGATGACGATCGGCGCCCCCTGTTCACGTACATAGGCCAGCGCAGACTCGTAGTCGATGAACGACTCGTACGCCGAAGTCGGGATGTTGTAGCGCACCATCAGCTTTTTCGCGAATGACTTGCTGCCCTCGATCATCGCCGCTTTGCCATTCGGGCCGAAGATCGGCAGGTTGCGCTCCTCAAAAAAGTCTACGATGCCGCCGAGCAGCGGGTCTTCCGGTCCGACGACAGTCAGGCCGATCCCTTCATCCTTGACGAACTGGACCAGCGCGGCGAAGTCGTTCACTCCGATCGGCACGTTCTGTGCGATTTGGGCCGTCCCGCCATTTCCCGGGGCGCAGTACACTTTCTTCACTTTCGGACTTTGAAAAAGCTTCCAGGCAATGGTGTGCTCGCGGCCGCCGCCGCCAATTACCAAAACATTCATCGTATTTCCTCCTGTGCTAGAGGTCATGCGCTCTATTAGTGTTTGAAATGACGAGTGCCCGTGAAGACCATGGCGATGCCATAGCGATTGCAGGCATCGATCGAATCCTGGTCGCGGACAGAGCCGCCCGGCTGAATCATCGCCGTAATGCCGGCTGCAGCCGCCGCTTCTACGGTATCAGGCATCGGGAAGAAGGCGTCAGACGCCAGCACGGCGCCTTTGGCCAGCTCTTTGGCCTGCTCGATGGCGATTTTCGCGGAGCCGACGCGGTTCATTTGGCCCGCACCGACCCCGACAGTCATGTTGTCTTTGGCCAGCAGGATCGCGTTGGACTTCACATGCTTGACTACTTTCCAGGCAAACTTCAGCTGCACGAGCTCCTCGGCAGTCGGCGCGCGGTCGGTGACTACGCGGATCTCCCCGTCCTCCAGCTGTTTCAGATCGAAATCTTGTACCAGGGCGCCGCCGGCCACTGGCGCTACGCGGAACTGATTCGCTTTGACAGCAGCGTCATTCAAGGCAGGGATGCGCAGGAGACGAAGGTTCTTTTTCTCGGTCAGCACAGCCAGCGCTTCTTCCGTAAAGTCCGGAGCCAGGATGATTTCCAGGAAGATTTCTTTCATCGCCAGCGCCGTATCGCGGTCGATCGGGCGGTTTGCGGCGATGATGCCGCCGAAGATGGACACCGGATCGGCTTCATGCGCTTTTTGGTACGCCTCACGGATCGTTGCGCCGATTCCTACGCCACATGGATTGGAGTGCTTGAGTGCCACGACGGCCGGCTCAGAAAATTCACGGACGATGGCGAGCGCTGCATCCGCATCATTAATATTATTGTAGGAGAGCTCTTTGCCATGCAATTGTTCTGCCGAGGCGATGCTCGCCGTGCCTGCCAGCGGCTCGCGGTAGAAGGCAGCGCGCTGATGGGGATTTTCCCCGTAGCGCAGATCCTGCGCTTTCTCGTACGTCACCGTATAGCTCTCTGGCAAAAGCTCGCCCACCTGCTCGCTCAGGTAGCGGGAAATCAGGGCATCGTAGGCCGCCGTGTGGCGGAATACCTTGGCAGCCAGACGACGGCGGGTTTCCAGCGAGGTGTCTTTGTTTGCCTCAATTTCGGCTGCGACGGTCTCGTAGTCGGCAGCGTCAACCACCACGCTCACAAAGGCGTGGTTTTTTGCTGCGGAACGGAGCATCGTCGGGCCGCCGATATCGATATTTTCAATTGCCTCCTCGAACGTCACGTCCGGCTTGGCAATCGTTTCTTTGAACGGGTACAAATTCACGACAACCAGATCAATCGTTTCGATCTGCAGCTCTTCCAGCTGTTTTACGTGTGCTTCGTTGTCACGCACAGCCAAAAGACCGCTGTGGATATTCGGATGCAGCGTTTTGACGCGTCCGTCGAGAATTTCCGGAAAACCGGTTACTTCGGAAATGCCAATGACGGGAACACCCGCTTCTTTCAAGAGAGAAGCCGTGCCTCCGGTCGAAATGATCTCTACTCCGGCAGCTGCCAAACGACGGGCAAACGGAATCAATCCTGTCTTGTCGGAAACGCTGATCAACGCTTTTTTCACACTCACGGATAGAACCTCCTGGACTTTTAGTAAGTAAGCCTATGCAAGGCTGCTATTTGCTGCGTAACTGCATGTCCTCGAAACAAAACACGAACATTCCTTCCCTATTAAAACATAATTGTACGTTTTCATCAAGGTTTTCGTCAGCCAAAACAAACGCAGCCGCCCATGCTCGTTCAGCATTCGCGACTGCTTTTTTATTTTATGCGATTTTCTTACCGCACTTTCCTTTTTTTACCCGATAATTTCCTCACGCGTTCGGCCAGCGAGAGATGTTTGGCTTTGCCTTTTGCCGTCTTTGGCTTTTTGGTCTTGCTTTTTTTGCCCCTAACGTCTTTCGGCATCAGGCTCTCCAATTCGTCCATCGTGACCGACTTGCCGCTTTTCATGCGTTCCTTCACTTTTTCCCGCATTTCTTCCGGAACCTTCAGCCCCATATCGGACAACTCGTCCATGACCGAGTCGATGTCTTTTTCGCCGCCTTTCGGGAACTTCTCGGCAAGCTTCATAATGTCGGCAAGCGTCCATTCACGCCCTGTCTTCTTGCTTAGCTTGCCCAGCATTTCTGCTATAAAATCCCCGCTCAAATGGCCCCCTCCTCAGATACGGCATTATCCTTCCTTTTAGCATATGTCGAGGGGCAACGTTTGGCCCCCCCGAGTGAGAAAGACAAAAGGCCCCTTTTTCCGTGGCTTATTGTCATCGATGACCGGCGCAGCGTGTAGGCTGCGAATCAAAAGCTGCTTTCTTTTCATCCCATGTGTTGGTGGCACTCATAGAAACGGAAAAGGAACCTGAGAAGCCCCAGATTCCTGTTAACTCGACAGTATTTGGATGAAGTGCAGAGCGTAAAAGAGTGAACCAAGAATTTCCTGCGTATGCTGATAACAGGAAGGAATAGGCGGGCGACAGACGGCGAAATCTTGCACCCACCTGTACCCAACCTGTCTGCTAAGTTCGAGGGACCCGTGGCCGCGGGTTCTTCTTCATTTCTTCGCTCTTTTTCGCCTCGACATCAACGGAAGTTCCAACCAATTCCCTTATCCGATTTTCTAAAATTTGCTGGACTCTTTATACCCCAATGACGAAAAGACCTTGATACAGCCAGCGATAGATCGTTTGAAACGAAACCTTCTGTTCGGGGCATTCTTAACTCATCCGTCCAGAAATCTGCTCGGGAGACCAGGTTTGCGCCAACTTCCCGGCAATGTACTGCTCACGCTCGGCAGGCCATTTACCACTAGGGACAGATCTCTCCCGACGATTCTCATAAGTCTCATGTGCAGCCTCAGCCTGATATTCTTCTGCCCCATATCCTCGTTTTAACTCACGGGCAATGGTAGAGTGATGCCGTTTGAGTTCTGTGGCGATCGCACGGGTAGACCACAAACGCTCTCTTTCACATTGAATTTGATTACGTCAACCGGACTCGGCGCCCTTCCAGCTTGACACGCCCTTCTACCACCCAGCCGATGACCTCCACCAGAAGGCCGTGCTCGACCTCATGAATGCGCGCGGCCAGCGTTTCTGCTGTATCGTTCTCTTGCACGGCCACAGGAATCTGCGCGATGATCGGCCCGGTATCGAGACCGGCGTCCACCACATGCACCGTTACCCCCGTAATCTTTACCCCGTAGGCGAGTGCCTGGCCGATGGCGTCCTTGCCTGTAAACGCCGGCAACAGCGACGGGTGGAGATTGATGATGCGGCCTTCGTAGCCGGACAGCAGCGTGTCTCCCACGAGGCGCATGTAGCCCGCTAGAACCACGAGCGATACGTCGCGCCGCTGCAGCTCGGCGACAATCTCCGTTTCAAACGCGGCTTTGTTCGCGTACGCTTTCGGCTGGAACACGAACGCTTCGATGCCCAAACGCTCTGCGCGCTCCAGCACCTTTGCCCCCGGCTTGTCGCAGACGAGCAGCGCGACTTCCACTCCGCCCAGACGTCCGCTTTGCACAGCCTGTACGATCGATTCAAAATTGGAGCCGCTGCCCGAGGCGAAAATGGCTATCTTCTTCACCATTCCACCCCGTTGTACACGACTTTGCGCTCGCCAGGCCGGATGTTGCCGATCACGTACGGCTGCTCGCCCAGTTCCTGCAGCTTTTCGACCACCGGCACGACATCTTCCGGCCGTACGACCAGGATCATGCCGATGCCCATATTGAATGTCTTGTACATATCCGGATAGGAGATGCCGCCCGCTTCCTGCACGAGCGAAAAGATCGGCAGGACCGGCCAGGAGCCGACATCGATCACGGCTTGCGTGTCTTTCGGGAGCACGCGCGGAATGTTTTCCGTGAAGCCGCCGCCCGTGATGTGCGCCAGCGCCTTGACTTCATGCGTCTCCAGAACGGACAGCACTTGTTTGACATAAATGCGCGTCGGGGTCAGCAGCTCTTCGCCCAGTTTTTTGCCCAGCGCGTCGACATGGTCGTGGAGCGACATGCCTTTGTCAGCCAACAGGACTTTGCGCACGAGCGAAAAGCCGTTGCTGTGCACGCCGCTTGCGGCAAGTCCGATCAGGACGTCGCCAGCTGCGACGGTCTGGCCGGTGATCATTTTGCTCTCGTCGACCACGCCCACGGTAAAGCCGGCGATGTCGTACTCGCCCTCTGCGTACATGCCCGGCATCTCCGCCGTCTCGCCGCCGATCAGGGAGCAGCCTGCCTGCGAACAGCCGTCCGCGATTCCTTTGACGATCGCTTCGATCTTCTCCGGAATGACCTTGTCGACCGCCAGATAGTCGAGGAAAAAGAGCGGCTCCGCGCCTTGCACGACCACGTCGTTGACACACATCGCCACCGCGTCGATGCCGATGGTGTCGTGTTTGCCCATGGCAAAGGCCAGCTTCAGCTTGGTGCCTACGCCGTCCGTGCCTGAGACGAGCACAGGTTTTTCATACTTTTTCGTATCCATGCGGAACAACGCGCCGAAGCCGCCCAAATCGGTCAGCACCTCGGGCCGGAATGTCCGCTTCACATGCTTTTTCATGCGTTCGACGGCTTCATTCCCCGCATCGATGTCGACGCCTGCTTGTTTATATGCTTCACTCATGGTTTCTCCCCCTGGACGAGGTGCTAGCCTGCCTTAGCATTTGAGAGCCGGCAACGCTTCTTCAAAATCAATCTCGGTCGGATACTGTCCGGTAAAGCAAGCGAGACAATGCCCGTTATTCGGAGCCGAATCTTCGCGACCGACCGCCTGGAGCATTCCATTCACAGACAGGAACGCGAGCGAGTCGGCCTCGATGGCCTGGCGAATCTCCTCTACGGATTTGGTAGCCGCGATCAGCTCTTCGCGCGACGAAGTGTCGATGCCGTAGAAGCACGGATTCTTGACAGGCGGAGAACTGATGCGCACATGCACTTCCTTGGCGCCCGCTTCGCGCAGCATGCGGACGATGCGGTTGCTCGTCGTGCCGCGAACGATGGAATCGTCGATCATCACCACGCGCTTGCCTTCGACCACCTTGCGTACGGCAGACAGCTTCATGTAAACGGCGCGCTCGCGCAGCTCCTGGCTCGGCTGAATGAAGGTGCGGCCGACATAGCGGTTTTTGATCAGGCCGATCTCGTACGGAATGCCGGTCGCTTCGGCAAAGCCGATTGCCGCGGAAATGCTGGAATCGGGCACGCCGGTGATGACATCGGCATCGACCGCAGATTCCTTGGCCAGCTGCTTGCCCAGGCGTTTGCGGGCCATGTGCACGTTGATCCCGTCGATGTCGCTGTCCGGACGCGCGAAGTAGATGTATTCAAAGATGCAAATCGAACGTTGTGTTTTCTCGGTATGGTGCGTTTCCACGATGCCGTTCTCGTCGACGACGATCAGCTCGCCCGGCTGGACGTCGCGCCAGTATTCCGCGCCGATGATGTCAAAGGCACAGGTCTCGGAAGCGACACAAACGGCGTCTCCCAGTCGTCCCAGCGACAGCGGACGCAGCCCGTTCGGGTCGAGCGCGATCACGAGCTGGCGTTGGTTCATGACACACAGCGCATAGGCGCCCTTGATGTGCTGCAGGGCATCCTTCACCGCTCCCGGCAGATCAGGTCTTGCAGAACGGGCAATCAGGTGCGCGATCACTTCTGTATCGCTGGTCGACTGGAAAATGGAGCCTTTGGCCTCCAGCTCTTTTCTCAGGATCGCCGCGTTGACCAGGTTTCCGTTGTGAGCCACGGCCATGCTGCCTTGCGCGTAGCGGAAAAAGAGCGGCTGCGCATTTTCGATCTTGCTGGAGCCGGCTGTCGTGTAGCGGGTGTGTCCGATGGCAATGTGGCCTTTGAATTTCTCCAGGTCGCCTTTGCCGAAGGCCTCCGATACCAGACCCATGCCGCGGTGCTTATACCATTTCTCGCCGTCGGAGGCGCAGATGCCTGCGCTCTCCTGACCGCGATGCTGCAGGGCGTGCAGCCCCAAGTAGGTCAGCTGGGGAGCTTCCTTGTGGTTGTAGATGCCAAAGACGCCGCATTCTTCATTCAGTTCGTCCCAGATTACCCGATCAAACATGGAATCGCATCCTTCCAGGCTGCTTTCACCTCTTGAATTGAAGCGTTCATAGCTTCTGTACCGTTCACGCTGATGACCAGACGATCGCCGCCAGTCGTTCCGATTTGCTCGGCAGGCACACCGTGCTGCGCCGCCAGGGCAAGCAGTGCTGCTACTTGATCTTGGGAAGCGCTGAGCAAAATGCGGGATTGCGACTCGCTAAACAGCAGAACGTCCGGACGCAGGGCAGATTCCAGCGCCACCTGCGCACCGAACCCTTCGCCGAAGCAGGATTCCGCCAGCGCTACGCCCAGACCGCCTTCGGACAGGTCGTGAGCGGACTTGACGAGACCTTGGCGGATGGCAGCCAGCGTCAGCTTTTGCACGGCCGCTTCCTTGGCCAGGTCGATTTGCGGCGGACGGCCAGAGATGGAGCCGGTCGCCAGCTTTTGATATTCGGAGCCGCCCAGCTCTGCGAACGTCTCCCCCAGGAGGATGATCGCATCGCCTGCGTGCTTGAAGTTTTGGGTCGTAATATGATCCACATCGGTGACGAGGCCGACCATTCCGACGGTTGGAGTCGGGTAGATGGCGTCGCCGCTGCGCTCGTTGTAGAACGAGACGTTGCCGCCGATTACCGGCGCATCGAGCGCTACGCATGCTTCGCTCATGCCCTCGCACGCTTTTTCGAACTGCCAGAACACCTCCGGCTTTTCCGGGCTGCCGAAGTTGAGGCAGTCGGTGATCGCCAGCGGTTCGGCACCGGAGCAGACGACGTTGCGCGCCGATTCCGCTACGGCAATCGCGCCGCCCACTTTCGGGTCGAGGTAGACGTAGCGGCCGTTGCAGTCTGTGCTCATCGCCAGGGCTTTGCGGGTGCCGCGCACCATGACGACGGCTCCGTCAGAGCCAGGCTTCACCGCTGTGTTGGCGCGGACAATGTGGTCGTACTGCTCATACACCCACGCTTTGTTCGCAACGGTCGGCTGAGCCAGCAGGCTTTTCAGCGTTTCGTTCAGGTCGGCAGGCTGCTCGATGGCTGCCAGCGCATCTACCTTGGCGTTCGCTTCGTAATAAGCAGGAACGGCGGACGGACGGTGGTACACAGGCGCTTCCTCTGCCAGACTGTCTACCGGCACTTCTGCTACTACTTCGCCGTTGTGCAAAAGGCGCAGCAGGTCGTCATCCGTTACTTTGCCCACGACGGCGGAAGCCAAGCCCCATTTGTCAAAAATCGCGATCGCTTCCGCTTCCTTGCCTTTTCCCACGACGACGAGCATGCGCTCCTGCGATTCGGACAGCATCATTTCATAGGCGGACATGCCTGCTTCGCGCTGCGGCACCAGATCGAGGTTCATCTCGATCCCGTTGCCCGCTTTGGAAGCCATTTCAGAACTGGAGCTGGTGAGGCCCGCTGCCCCCATGTCCTGAATCCCGACGACGATTCCGGTATCGATCAGCTCCAGACATGCTTCCAGCAGCAGCTTTTCCATGAACGGGTCGCCGACCTGCACAGCCGGACGCTTTTTCTCCGATTCTTCGGTGAGCTCTTCGGAAGCGAAGGTCGCGCCGTGAATGCCGTCGCGCCCCGTGCTTGCGCCTACGTAGATCACAGGGTTGCCGATACCGGAGGCAACGCCTTTTTGAATTTTTTCATGGTCGATGAGGCCGACGCACATGGCATTGACCAACGGATTGCCTTCGTAGGTCGGGTCAAAGTTGACTTCGCCGCCTACGGTAGGAATCCCGATGCAGTTGCCGTAGCCGGCGATCCCGGCGACGACATGTTCAAACAAATATGGAACGCGAGGAGATGTCAGCTCTCCAAAGCGCAGCGAATTGAGCATGGCAATCGGGCGGGCGCCCATGGAGAACACGTCGCGGATGATGCCGCCGACACCTGTCGCCGCTCCCTGGTAGGGTTCGATGGCAGATGGGTGGTTGTGGCTCTCGATTTTGAAGACGACAGCCTGGTTGTCGCCGATGTCCACGATCCCGGCGCCTTCCCCCGGACCTTGCAGGACGCGAGGTCCTTTGGTCGGGAAGCGGCGCAGCACAGGCTTGGAGTTTTTGTACGAGCAGTGCTCCGACCACATGACGCTGTAGAGACCCGTCTCCGTCCAGTTCGGCTTGCGACCGATGATCTCTACGACACGTTGGTATTCTTCATCCGTCAGACCGATCTCGCGGTACATTTTCTGATCGGCGATTTGCTCGGCTGTCGGTTCTTTATGCGTGAGTTGTGACACTGCTTTTTTCCCTCCACGTCTTCAGGATCGAGGTAAACATACGGCGTCCGTCATCGGAAGTCATCCACGTATGGACGGCGCGCTCCGGGTGAGGCATCATGCCGAGGACGTTGCCGCGCTCGTTGCAAATGCCCGCAATATCTTCAAGAGAGCCATTCGGGTTTTCGCCGTGATAGCGGAAGACGATCTGGCCGTTTGCCTTGAGCTTGGCCAGTGTCTCTTCGTCACAGTAGTAGTTTCCTTCGCCGTGTGCGATCGGAATATGGATGACTTCCCCAGCCGCATAGTCGCGGGTAAACGGGGTATCGTTGTTTTCCACGCGCAGCGCAGACAGCTTGCAGCGGAATTTGAGCGAACGGTTGCGGAGGAGTGCGCCCGGGAGCAGCCCAACCTCTGTCAGGATTTGGAAGCCGTTGCAAATACCCATGACCAGCTTGCCTTCCTCGGCCGCTTTCACCACTTGCTCCATGACCGGCGAGAAACGGGCGACCGCGCCGCAGCGCAGGTAGTCCCCGTAGGAGAAGCCGCCCGGCAACAGGATCGCGTCGTATGGGGAGAGGTCTTTGTCCGAGTGCCAGACGTAATCGACCGGCACTCCCATGACGTCTTCAACCGCGTTGTACAAATCGATGTCGGCATTGGAGCCGGGAAAGACGATAACCGCTACTCGCATCTCGTTAGCCCTCCACGATCTCAAAGCGATAGTCTTCAACCACCGTATTGGCCAGAAGCTTTTCCGACATTTCGCGCACGCGCTCTTCCGCCCGGGCGCGATCGTTCGTACCCAGCTCGAGCTCCATGTACTTGCCGATGCGCACGTTGTTTACTTCATCAAAGCCGAGGGAATGCAGCGCCCCTTTTACAGCATGTCCTTGCGGGTCCAGCACACTCTCGCGCAAAGTTACGTATACAACTGCTTTAAACATGTACGTCTCCTCCCAATCTCTTCAGCATTTCCTGATACGCTTCTTCTACGTTGCCCAGATCGCGGCGGAAGCGGTCTTTATCCAGCTTTTCGTTCGTTTCGGAGTCCCAGAACCGGCACGTGTCCGGCGATATTTCATCGGCGAGGAGAATTTCTCCGTCCGCAGTTTTGCCAAATTCCAATTTAAAATCGACCAGGGTAATGTTGCGCTCGCGAAGGTAGGGACGCAGCACCTCATTGACGGCGAGGCCCAAGCGCTCCAGCGTCGCCAGGTCGCTTTCGCTCGCGATCCCGAGAACCTTGATGTGGGAGGTGTTCACCAACGGATCTCCCAAGGCATCGTCTTTGTAGTAAAACTCGACAACAGGCTGCGGCAGCACGGTTCCTTCTTCCATCCCCAGACGCTTGGCCAACGAACCTGCCGCGATATTGCGGACGACTACTTCCAACGGGATAATCTCCACTTTGCGAACGACCTGCTCCGTGGCAGACAGCAGGCGAATGAAATGGTTGTCGATCCCGCGTTCTTTTAACATGGTGAAAAAGATGGCGGTAATCCGGTTGTTCATTTCGCCTTTCCCCGTGATTTGCGCTCTTTTTTCTCCGTTAAATGCCGTTGCGTCGTCTTTGTACTCCACCCAGTATTGATCAGGCGCCGAAGTCCGATAAATTCGTTTCGCCTTACCTTCGTAGAGTTGTTCCTGTTTTTCCACTGTAGGAGCCACCTTCCCAGCTAAAAAGGTTGAGTTACTGTTAATTCACGAACGATTCAAATACATTAAAACATAAATATACGCATTTTTCAACGAGAAAAGGGTGGATGGGATTCGGCAATAGTTCGGTAAATTATTTATAATTCGTCTAAATTCAAATCAAAAACGTTCTGGAGCCATCCCGCGAATGGCTTCTTGTCGATCCGGTCTTTTGAAAATGTCGCTGCAGCATGCCCCCCAAAAGATTGAGCGGAGAAGTAGGCAGGCGAAGAAGCACCAAATTTGAAAATTCCTGATATTCTATCCTCTCTGCCCCTCAGTGTCAGTTGACCGTAATCACTTTCCCTCTCTTTCCATATCCTGCTGTTTCCTTTCAATTTCATAACGATTGTCTATGCAACCGGTAAAAAAATCCCTTTGAGGAATACATCCGTTGAAAAACGGTGCGATAGACCTGGTTGCCGGTGCGAAAAAGGCGCTTCGCTTACTCCTGGCACTCAAAAACAGGCTCCCTTTGCCTACATGTGATACACTGTTTTTGGCGCAACCTATAAGAATGAAGGAAGGTATTCAGATGTTTCCCTTTGAGGTATCTTTTCCTACCCACATTTACTTCGGCGTTGGTGAACTGAAACGTTTGGGCCAGGCTGCCAGGACAGTGGGGAAAAAGGCGTTGCTCGTCACGGGGGGCAATGCGGCCAAACGCACCGGGCTGCTGGATCGGGTACAGAAGCTTTTGCGGGAAGCGGAGGTCGACAGCATCCTGTTTGACAAAATCGAGCCGAACCCGCGTACGGCCACCGTCGACGCGGGCGCTGCCCTCGCTCGCGAGCATGGCTGCGACTTTGTGCTCGCGGCAGGCGGCGGGTCGGTCATGGACGCAGCCAAGGCGATCGCAGCGGCGGCCAAGTCCGGTCGGCCGATCTACGACTATATGCGCGGCAATCCGGACGGTACCGGCAAATGGCTCGTCCCCGTTGCGGAGGCCTTGCCGCTCATGACCGTGCCGACAGTGGCGGCGACCGGCTCCGAGGCCAATAACATCAGCGTACTGACCCATTGGGACACCCATGAAAAGTCTTCCATCAACGGGCCAGCCCTCTACCCGAAGATTGCTATACTCGATCCGTCCGTTACGTACACCGTTCCCGCTCGCGTCACGGCGGAAGCGTGCGCGGACATCTTTTCCCATCTGTTTGAAAGCTACCTGATCAGCGCAGAAGGGACGCATGTGCAGGACGGCATCACCGAGACGCTCATTCGCCTCGTGGTCGAGCACTCCGTCACCGCCATCGAGCACCCGGACAACGAAGAAGCCCGCTCCACGCTGCTGTGGGTGAGCACCCTGGGCATCAGTCCTTTTGCCAATGCAGGACGGGGCGCAGGCATGCCGCTGCACGGCGTCGAGCATCCACTGAGCGGCATCTACGACATGGCCCACGGGCGCGGCCTGGCCATCCTGTCGCTTCCTTATTTTAAACAGGTGATTCTCGCCGATCGCCCCGAACGACTGGCTCGCATGGGACGGACGTGCTTCGGGGTCACGGCGTTGGACAATCGGGCAGCGGCCGAGGCTGCCATCGAGGCCGTCCGGCAGTGGTATGCGCGGATGGGCATTACCGAGCGCCTCTCTGACTTCGGGGTGACTCGCGACGCGTTGGCCGGCATGGCCGAAGAAGCCGTGATCATCGGCGGGCGCGGCGTCGGCTACTTGCCCAGCTCCCGCAAGCTGAATACGGAAGACATCGTCAGCATCTACGAAGCATGCTTATAAGGCTTTGCATATATACTGGCATGCTTCCTTGAAATTGTGCGATAATAGAACTAATAAAAATTTTTTTATTATGGAGGTTGCGAAACCATGGCAGATCCACGAATTACTGAACTCGCCAGCCGTCTTGTCCGCTACTCGCTCCATCTGCAGAAAGGGGAAAAGGTGCTGATCGAAAACACCGGCCTGCAGCCTGAGCTGGTTCGCGAGCTCGTCCGCGAATCGTTCGAGGTAGGCGCCCTGCCGCTGGTCACGCTGAAAAACCAGGAAGTGAACCGCGCCCTGTACCAGGGCACCAGCGAAGAGCATATGGCTCTGATGGCCCAGTACGAATACGACCGGATGAAGGACATGGATGCCTACATCGCCGTCCGCGCCTACGACAACATCAACGAATACGCCGACGTGCCGGAAGAAAAAATGGGCATCTACGCGCGTGTTCTGTACCAGCCTGTACATACGAACGAGCGCGTGCCGAACAAGCGCTGGGTCGTCCTGCGCTATCCGAACAAATCGATGGCGCAGCTGTCCAGCATGAGTCTGGAAGGCTTTGAGGACTTTTACTTCTCCGTCTGCAACCTGGACTACCAAAAAATGTCCAACGCGATGACTCCGTTAAAAGAGCTGATGGAGCGCACGGACCGCGTCCGCATCGTCGGCCCGAAAACCGACCTGCGCTTCTCCATCAAAGGCATCAACGCAATCAAATGCGACGGCAAACGCAACATTCCTGACGGCGAGGTGTACACGGCTCCTGTGCGCGCCTCCGTAGAGGGCACGATCTTCTACAATGCGGCGACCAACTACAACGGCGTTTCCTTTACCGACGTGCAGTTCACTTTTAAAGAAGGAAAAATCGTCGAGGCGACCAGCTCCAACACCAAGGCGCTGAACGACATCCTCGACACGGACGAAGGAGCCCGCTACATCGGGGAATTCGCCATCGGCTTCAACCCGCACATCCTGCATCCGATGCTCGACATCCTGTTTGACGAGAAGATCGCCGGCAGTTTCCACTTCACGCCGGGCAACGCGTACACCGTGGCTGACAACGGCAACCGCTCCTCCATCCACTGGGATCTGGTGCAAATCCAGCGTCCGGAATACGGCGGAGGCGAAATCTGGTTCGACGACGTGCTGATCCGCAAAGACGGCCGTTTCGTTCTGCCGGAGCTGGAAGGCTTGAATCCGGAAAATCTGGTGTAACGAGCCATCGAAAACAAAGGGGCCTCCCTACCGTCTCGCGCAGACGAAGGGGGGCCCCTTTGTCGTCCTGCTCCTGCCCCTTGGCTCCTTGCCGATCCCGGGAGAAATCGACTATGATCAGAATAGGAAAGCCATCTGCTTGCGGCAGGCCAGCGAAGCTCAGTCGCTTAAGGCCGGGACGGTTCACCCGATAGTAGCTGCCGGGCAAGGCGATCGACTCGTATGCGCCGTCGCTGGCGATCAGGCACCCTGCTCTCTAGGAAGACTGCTCGTTGACCTTCGCTTCCCCAAACATCCCTGCCAGCTTTTGATAAGTAGGAGGGAACTGCGCCTCATAGCGCAGGAACGACGGGATCGGATAGCGCACGCCGCCTTTCTGCGTCCCTGCCAGGCCTTCTGCCAGCTCGGCCGCATCGCGGAAATGAAAGCTGAACGCCATCTCGTGGTCCTGCGTCTGGGCGAACAGCCTGTCGCCATAACATGCCTTCCGTGTAGAACGGCAGCTGCTGCTCGTAGCCAAAAGCCACCTGGGCGATGGGACAGGAGAGATCCGTCCCGTTCATGGCAATGCTCCAGCCGTACCGGCGGGAAAAGCTGACCGCCTGGCAGATGGTGATGGCGTGCCCGAGGTCGCGCACGGGTCGCTTGGCCTTTGCGGGCAAATCGCCCTCCGCCTTCACCAGCTTGACGCCTACAGGAAACGTCTCCGTCCTCACATAGGTCTGAATGGCCTGGCTCAGTTCTTTTGCATTCATGCCCTTTCCCCCTTTGCACTACAGTCATACTCCGAATGTTTCGTCTTTTTTTACCGGAAAATCCTTTTTCCTCTGCTCACCCCCGAACGATGGTGCAAGCAGCGCTACTGCGTTCGTTTTTGGATATCGGAAAGTGGGATAAGGAATAAACTCTACGTCTTGCAGAGCAGGAACAGCCAGCCCTCCCAGAACGGAGCGCTCCGGCCTCCAATCAGTAAAGAAAGCCGTGTCTGGCCGCACCCCAAAAAAACCGTACGGAAACGAATCCGTACGGTTTTTTGCTGTCGCTTATCCTCTGGCTTACCAAGCCGCGATGCAGCTGTCGGTACGCATGTCGGTACCGCCGGAGAGCACGCCGTTCTCGTCGCGCCAGATGATCTGGCCGCGCCCGAAGTAGTTGCCCAGCTGTGCCCATTTGATCTGGTGGCCTTTGCGCTCCAGCGCCAGCGCCAGATGCTCGGGGAAGTGCCGCTCCAGCTCGACGGTCTTGCCCTCCACCCACTGCCAGCGCGGCGCATCCAGGGATGCTTGCGGATTGAGGTGGAAGTCGATGGTGTTCATGACGACCTGTAGATGCCCCTGCGGCTGCATGAAGCCGCCCATGACCCCGAACGGTCCTACTGCCTTGCCGTCCTTGGTCAAAAAGCCCGGGATGATGGTGTGGTACGTTCTTTTGCCTGGCTCCAGACGGTTGTCGTGGGCCGGGTCCAGGGAGAAGTTGTGGCCGCGGTTTTGCATGGCGATGCCGGTGTCTGGAATGACGACCCCGGAGCCGAAGCCCATGTAGTTGCTCTGGATGAACGATACCATGTTGCCTTCGCCGTCTGCCGCCGCCAGGTAGACGGTACCGCTCGAACGCGGGTTTCCCGGCTCCGGCGTCAGCGCTTCGTCTCCGATCAACGCGCGGCGGGAACTCGCGTATTCATCCGTGAGCAGCTCTTCCGCTCGCACGCTCATCTTCCCGGATTCGGTAATGTATTTCAAACCATCTGCAAATGCCAGCTTCATCGCTTCGATCTGCTTGTGGTACGTTTCGGTCGTGTCTTTGGCAGCGAAGTCAAAGCCTTTGAGGATGTTCAGCGCCATCAGGGCAACCATGCCCTGGCCGTTCGGCGGAATCTCCCAGACGTCGTAGCCGCGGTAGTTGACGCCGAGCGGTTTGACCCACTCCGGCTCGAACGCCGCCAGGTCTTCCTTGCGCAAAAATCCTCCGCACTCGCGGGAGAAGGCATCGATCCTGCCCGCCAGCTCGCCGCGGTAAAAGCTCTCGGCGCCAGTCTCCGCGATTTGGCGCAAGGTAGCGGCATGCCCCGGAGATTTCCAGATGTCTCCGGCTTTCGGCAGTTTGCCTTCCGGAATGAACGTCTTGAACCAATGGGCGAATTCAGGCCCTTTGGCCACTTTGGAAAACTTGTTGTACGCCACCTTCCAGTAGCGGGACAGCGTAGGAGAAAGGGGATAGCCGTTTTCCGCATACTCGATGGCAGGCTTCAGCACCTCGGTCAGCGGAAGGCGTCCAAACCGTTTGGACAGTGCCGCCCAAGCAGCAGGTGCTCCTGGGACGGTCACCGGTGTCCAGCCGTAGGTCGGCATTTCTGCGTGCCCTTTTGCCTTTACCGCTTCGATGGAAATGCTCTGCGGAGCCGGACCGCTCGAATTCAGACCGTACAGCTCATCTTTTACCCATACCAATGCGAACGCGTCACCGCCGATGCCGTTGGACGTCGGTTCTACGACTGTCAGGCAGGCTGCCGTTGCAATAGCAGCGTCGATGGCGTTTCCGCCTTTTTTCAGGATGTCCAGGCCTGCCTGTGCTGCCAGCGGCTGCGAAGTGGCGACCATCCCGTTGCGGGCAAAGGTCGTCATGCGCCGAGATGCATACGGGTATTCCATCGCGTCATAATTTACCATGAAGATTGCCTCCTTGTGAACAGTAGATACTAGTCAATGAAAATGAACCCGTACACCATAGCCGCTACGATGACAAAAGCCGGATGGACTTTCCACGTCTCCAGGAGCAGGTAGGAAGCGACAGACAGAATGATGGTCTGGATCCACCCGATCCCTTCTACAGCTCCCATGACGAACTGGTAGGTCATGGTTCCCAGGAGCACGGTCACGATGGGACGAACCGATTGGGTCATGGCTTTTACTTGCGGGGCGCTGCGGAAAATATTGATGAATTGCAGGAGCAAAATCATGGCGATCGCGGTCGGGGCTACCGTCGCGAACAACGCCACCGTCGCTCCGGGTACGCCTGCCACCTGATAGCCGACATAGCCGGCCAGCTTGGTCGCAATCGGGCTGGGAAGGGCATTGCCTACCGCCAGCATTTCCCCAAACTCCTTCACCGACATCCATTTGTAGTGATCGACGACTTCGTTCTGAATGAGCGGAATGCTTGGCGGGCCGCCGCCGTAGCCCAAGATGTTGGAGATGAAAAACGCCCAGAATAATTGTAGATAAATCATGCTACGCCCTCCTTGCCGTCCTGCTTCTTGCGTTTTCGAACCGACAAGGTGGAGTAGGCAAAGGAAATCACCAAGGCAATCCCCACGACAATTCCTGGATGCCAGTCAAGAAACAGCAGCGCGACCAGTGACAACGCGAGAGAAATGCTGACGCCGGACTTGCTCTTTGCCCCCTGCCAGGACTTCTGCAAAAACTCCCAGGTGAGCACGCCCGTCATCACGGCGATGACAGGTCCGATCGCCTGAATCATGCCATGGACTCCCGGCGCATCCTTCCACTTGTAGATGACCTCCAACAGTCCGATCATCAAAATGACAACAGGCAGCACGACCCCGATATTGGCGACGAGAGCGCCTTTCCACCCTCTTACCCGATAGCCGATGAAAGCGGCCAGCTTGGTGGCGATTGGGCCGGGAAGCGCGTTCCCCAGAGCCAGATTGTCCGCAAAGTCTTCGTCTGTTACCCATTTATACTTTCTCACGCATTCGGTATGAAACAGGGGAACCATGGTCGGACCTCCCCCGAAACCGAAAATCCCGATGCGGAAAAACGCAATAAACAATTGCCAGTAAATCATGTAGTTCCTCCGTCCTGCCTCTAGCGGCTGAGTTCACCCGATTGCACCAGATGGCAGGATACCAGCTGTCCGGCTCCGATGTCGGCCAGACTCGGCACTGTCGATTTACATACATCCTTAGCGTAAGGGCAACGCGGATGAAAAGCGCAACCGCTTGGCGGATCTGCCGGGCTCGGCAGATCCCCTGTAAGCAAAATCCGCTCCCGTTTGTGGTGGGGTTTGGCCACCGGCACAGCGGACAGCAATGCCCGTGTATACGGATGGCTCGGGTTGTCGAATAAAGAGCGCTTGTCGCCGATTTCAACGACTCGGCCGAGATACATGACCGCGATCCGGTCGCACAAGTGTTTGACGACGGACAAGTCATGGGAGATGAACATCAAGGTCAGGTTGAATTCCTTCCTCAAGTCCTTCAGCAAATTGAGCACCTGTGACTGGATCGATACGTCCAGAGCCGATACCGGCTCGTCGGCGATGATCAGTTTCGGCTTTACGACCAGGGCGCGCGCGATGCCGATCCGTTGACGCTGTCCGCCGGAAAAACCGTGCGGATGCCGGTTCAGATGCTCTTTGCGCAGCCCGACGATCTCGATGATCTCCTCGATCGTTTTCTCGCGCTCGGCGGTCGTTCCGATATTGTGCACCATGAGCGATTCCATCAGGATTTGCTTGATCGTCATGCGCGGATTGAGCGAAGCGTACGGATCCTGAAAGATCATTTGCAGATCCTTGCGCATTTTGCGCATCTCTTCTTTCGGAAGCTTCGCCAGATCCTTTCCGTCGAACCATACTTCGCCCGCGCTAGGCTCCAGCAGGCGCAAAATGGTTCGGCCCGTGGTGGATTTCCCGCAGCCGGACTCCCCTACGATGCCCAGCGTTTCGCCTGGAAACACCTGCAGATCGATCCCGTCGACTGCTTTCACGTACCCCGTGGTCTTTTTCAAAAAGCCGCTCTTGATCGGGAAATGCTTTTTCAGGCCTTTTACTTCCAATAGAGGTGTGCTCATGATTGTTCCCCCCCATCTGCATGCAACCAGCAGCGGCATTTCGTCCCTTCCAGCTGCAACAGCTCAGGCGGCTGTTCGCTGCAGATCGCCATCGCCTTGGAACAGCGCGGGGCAAACCGGCATCCTTTGGGCATTTGCTGCGGCAACGGAACCGCCCCCGGAATGGTGTCGAGGTACTCCCGCTCGTCATTCAGCTCCGGAATGGAATTCATCAAGCCGATCGTATACGGGTGTTTTGGACTTTCAAACAGCGTATCGACGTCCGCCTCCTCCACGACCTGGCCCGCGTACATAACGATGACGCGATCGCACATCTCGGCTACGACGCCCAGATCGTGCGTAATCAGCATGATCGAGGTCCCTGTCTTTTCCTTGAGGTCGCGCATCAGATCGAGGATTTGCGCCTGGATCGTCACGTCGAGTGCCGTCGTTGGCTCATCCGCGATAAGCAGCTGCGGATCGCAGGACATTGCCATCGCGATCATCACACGCTGGCGCATCCCGCCGGAGAGCTGATGGGGGAATTCGCCGTAAATTTCTTCCGCACGCGGCATCCCAACCGCTTTCAACATGGCAATCGCCCGCTCTTTTGCTTCCGCCTTGCTGACTTTCCGATGAAGCAAGACTGCTTCTTCAATCTGTCTGCCTACCGTATGCAGCGGATTGAGGGAGGTCATCGGCTCCTGAAAAATCATGGCAATTTCGTTGCCGCGCAAGCGCTGCATTTCACTTTCCGACAGCCCCAGCACGTCTTTGCCATGAAACCGGATCGATCCTTCCGATGCTCCGTTTGGCGGCAGCAGCCGCATAATCGACAAGCTGGTCACGCTTTTTCCGCAGCCTGATTCACCTACGACGCCGAGCGTCTCGCCGGTACGGATGGAGAAGTCGACGCCGTCAACGACACTGACGACACCGCTGTCTGTGCGAAACCGGGTTCTCAGCTGTTCCACTTCCAAGATGGTCGTCATCTGCTCCACTCCTTCTTTTATTATCGTGCAGGGAAGTTTATTCGCCTTTTGCCTGCGCTATTTTCGTGACCGTGGATCGAGCACTTGCTGCAATCCATCCCCCAGCAGGTTGAACCCGAGCACGACCAAAAAGATGGCAACACCTGGATAAAACGTTGCGTATGGCGCCACAGACATGAGCGTCTGGGCCTGGTTCAGCATGCTTCCCCACGATGGGGTAGGAGGCTGGACACCCAGTCCGAGATAGGAGAGCGACGCCTCTGCGATAATCCCGGAGGCCATCGCCAGTGTGGCCTGAATCATGATCGGATTGAGCGCATTCGGCAGGATGTGCCGGAAAATGATACGCGTGTCCTTGACACCGACCGAGCGTGCTGCATGAATGTATTCCATATTGCGAAGAGTCAGGACCTGACCGCGCGTAATGCGGACAAAAGCCGGGGCAAACCCGATCCCGATCGCCAGCATGGCGTTGCCAAAGCCCGAACCGAGTACGGCGGAAATCGCCAGAGCCAGAATCAAAAACGGAACTGCCTGCATCGCATCCACGCTGCGCATGACGATCCACTCGTCCCAGAAGCCGCGGTAGTAACCGGACAACAGTCCGATCGGAACGCCGATCAGCATCGCGATCCCGACGGAAATCAATGCCGCTTCCATGGAGATGCGCGCCCCGTAAACAACGCGTGAGAAAATATCGCGGCCGAGGTCATCGGTTCCAAACAGGTGATCGTCGCCTGGAGGCAGCAGAACATTGCTGTAATCTTGTGCGTTCGGGTCGAACGGAGCGATCTGGGGAGCAAAGATTGCCATCACGATCAGCCCGAGGATAATCACCGCTCCGATGATGCCGAGTCCATTCCGGAGAAATTTGCCCATGGTTTTCATCACTCATCCGCTCCTTTCCCGCTCTTGATGCGTGGATCAATGACTGCGTACAAAATATCGACAACCAGGTTTACGATGACAACCAGTATGGCGGATACGAGGATCGCGCCTTGTACCGTGACATAATCCCGCTTGAATACCGACTCGACAATCAGACGGCCGAAGCCCGGGATCGAAAAGATCGATTCCGTAATGACCAGACCACCCAAAAGACCTGCGATCATCAGGCCGGAGGTTGTCACGACGGGAACCATCGCATTGCGCAGGGCATGTCCCAGAATCGTCCGCGCTTCGTTCAAGCCTTTGGCTTTCGCGGTGCGGATAAAGTCCATATTGACCACATCCAGCAAGGAAGACCGCAGCATGCGCATGAGGACGGCCGATTCCCGCAGTCCTGTGGCCACACAGGGCAGGACCATGGCCAACAGGTTTTGCGCAGGATTTTCAAAAAAGGAGACGTATCCCGAAGAAGGCAGCCACTGGTTCTCAACGGCAAAGTAGATAATCATCATCATCGCCAGCCAGAAGCTCGGGATGCTCATCCCGCCCAGCGCGACGAAGGTACTTGTATAATCAATCCAGGTCCCGCGCCGCGTCGCCGCCAGGATCCCCGCAGGAAATGCAATGAGGATCGCAACGAGGAACGTCCCGATGGTCAATTCCACCGTCGCAGGCAGCCTTTGCTTGATCAATTCGGAGACCGGAATCCGGTCCGTAATGGACATCCCCAGATCACCTGTTACCACTTTTCCCAGCCAGGAAAAATATTGCACCACGATCGGTTTGTCTAACCCAAGTTCCGCTCGCAGTGCCTGGTAAGCTTCCGGTGTCGCCTCTTGTCCTAAAATGACCCGGGCTGGATCGCCCGGGATCAAGTGGATCAAAGAAAAGGTTAGAATCGACACCAGCAGGAGAATCGGGATTGTCAGCAGTAGGCGTCTGACCACAAACATCATGACAATTCCTCCTCGCTCTTGCTGTTATAAGGGTAAATGACTCTGTTATTGCTTGTCCAGGGTAGCCGTACGAATCAGGCCGTCCGGAATATACGTGAAGCCCGTTACTTTTTTGCTCATCCCGATCAATACGTATTGATGGTACAGGTAGGAATAGCCGGCTTCTTCCTGCAGCAGCTTGGTCGCTTCCTCGTACAGCGCTTTGCGTTTGTTCTCGTCGACTTCGCTGCGCGCTTTCAGTACCAGATCGTCCAGTGCTGGCAATGCGATGCGGCCGTCGTTGTTCGACATGCCTGTTACGACAAAGTCATGGAAGTTTTGGTCAGGGTCCTGACGTCCGGACCAGCCCAGCTGCAATGCGTCGAATTCGCCCTTCTCGCCTGTTTCCAGCAATTGGCCGTACTCGATTTTTTCCAGGGACGCGTTGATGCCGAATTGCTTCCACATGTTTTGCAGAACGGCGCCCAGTTGCTCGTTTTCAGGGGAGGACGTGATGTACAGCTTGAAGCTGAATCCATTCGGCTGTCCGCCTTTTGTCAGCAAGTCTTTGATTTTCGCAGCATCTGGAGCGATTGGAGCGTTCAGCGCCTCGTTGTAAGCCAGGCTGCCTTTTGCAAACGCCGTGCGAGCCGGTGCTGCATAGCCGTTAAACAGAACTTTTACCAATGCTTCGCGGTCGACCGCGGCATCTACTGCTTGACGCAAGTATTTGTTGTCAAATGGCGGGCGAGAGTTGTTCAGGTAGAGACCTTGATAGCCCCAGCCGGACTCTGCAGTCAATTGCAGGTTGGAATCGCCTTTTACAGCCGGAATTTCTTTGGCAGGCGTCTCATCGATGATATCCAGCATGCCGGAACGCAGGTTTTGCACCTTCGCCGTACCGTTCGTGAATACTTTATAGGTGACTTCATCTACTTTCGGAGCGCCGCCCCAGTAGCTTTCATTCTTTTTCAGGGTTACATGGTCGCCCTTGACTTGTTCAACGAATGCGAACGGCCCTGTACCCGATGGATGGTTGAGATATTGATCGCCATACTGTTTCGCCGCTGCTGGGGATACGATCATACCGGCACGGTCAGCCAGGATGGACAGGAATGGGGCAAACGGCTGCTTCATTTGAACTTTTACCGTGTTTTTGTCGACGACGGCAACGGAATCAACGAATTTCATGTCGCCTTTGCGCTTCGATTTCTCGGCGGTCATGTTGCGATCGAAGTTGAATTTCACGGCTTCGGCATCAAAGTCTGTGCCGTCGTGGAACTTGATGCCCTGCTTCAGCTTGAATGTATATGTTTTGCCATCTGGTGTAATCTCGTAGGAATCAACCAGCATCGGCACGACTTTTCCGCTCGGATCGATTTCAAACAGCTTGTCATACAAGCTGGCGTACACTTGGCGGTCATACAGCGAAGTCGAAATGTTCGGGTCCATGGATGGCGGATCTGCCTTCAGACCGATGTTGATGACTTTCTTCCCGGTGGATGGCGCAGGAGCTGCGGCATTGCCGCCATCGGTGCTCGGGCTCGCGCTTCCTCCTCCGCCGCAGCCTGTTACCAGCAACATGGTTCCCAGTACGGCACTCATCAATGCTTTGCTCGTTTTTTTCGAAAACATAGGTTGACCCCTTCTCTCTTTTTTTAAATGCCTCGGCGTAACATGTATGCTTTCTCTTCGATGCCACTGCTGTGGAATGATCTTCTCCAACGGCGTTTGCTCCGCCGGCATTCCCCCTTCCTTTGTCGCGTTGCTTCATCGGACGAATTTGTACTTGGATTTCAAAATCTTCAATTCATTAATCACATTCACCCTGATGATTCCCGGAATCTTGTTGAGCTTGTTCATCAAAAATTGTGATAATTCTTCGTAGTTCCGAACCAGTATCTGCGTGATTAACTGGTAATCTCCTGATGTCAGAACAACCAAGCGCACTTCCACGATTCCGTTCAGCACCGCGACTACATCGTCCAGCTTGTCCGCTTCGACAGCAATTTGCACAAAGGATTGAACGTTCAGCCCTGCCTTGACTGGATTGACAATGCCTACCAGACTCAAGACGCCCTCGTCCTGCATTTGCTGAACCCGCATCCGGATTGTCTTTTCCGTGACGCCCAATTCCTTGGCGATTTGCGTAAAGGGGATACGTGCATTCTCTTGCAGCGCACGGACAATACCGTAGTCGATGTCATCTAATTCAGGATAAAGAGATCGCCGGAATTTCTCTTCCATATCATCCCTACCTTATTCGTCCTATTCCCTAATAATTCGGCCCTTAAACAGTCGAATGATTTTGCGTTTCGGACGAATTACGTTATTAATGTTGTTACTATAATACGAATTTCGACAGTTTGCAACCTTTTCTCTGAAAATTTGATTTTGAAAGCATTTTCAATTTTTATTTTTATTTATTATATTCTGAAGCGACATAAAAAGGCAGCCGCCCTTGGACGACTGCCTTCTGCCTTTGCTGCCTGTTAATATTCGACTTTGTTCTGCGACAGTGCCCAGGTCTCGAACGGACTCTGGTCGCTTGCCGTCCGGATTTGGATAAAAGGAATCGTCCTGTCCGGAAGGGGGAATCCGATCTGCTCGTAGATGAACTGGTCGTCAAAGCCGATTTTCGCCGCGTCCTGCTTCGTGGAAGCGAAGTAAACGGCCTTGGGCCTCGCCCAGTAGATCGCTCCCAGACACATCGGGCAAGGCTCGCAGCTCGTGTACAGCTCGCAATCCGTCAACTGGAACGTATTCAGGTTGCGGCACGCATCCCGGATCGCCTGGACTTCGGCGTGCGCGGTCGGATCATTCGTCGCCGTCACCTCGTTCCTGCCTGTCCCCACGATCTGCCCATTCCTGACGACGATCGCACCGAATGGCCCTCCATGACGGCGGAGCACATTCTCCAAGGCGATCTGGACGGCCTTTGTCATCCATGACTGTTGTTCCATCCGCATCTTCCTCCTCTCTTCTATTTTATGTAAGTTCGACCCCATCCATGAAAAGACCTCGTCAGCACGGCTGAAGAGGCCATTCTCACGAGGTCTTGCCGCATCACTCCGACAAGGATCGCTTGAGGTGGAACAGATAGCGATTGCGGATAATCCAGAAATAGATGGCCTGGACCAGCACGAAGCTGAGCAGGACGATCGCCGTCGGCTTGAATACGGAGGCGATCAGCATGATCTTCAGCAGGCTCTGCAGGGAGACGAACGCCACCATGCTGTGGATGATCGCCACGGAAATCGGCACGAAGAACAGCAGAGCGATCTGGATGGTCACGATTCGGGACAATTCCCCGTCGGTAAGTCCGATTTTCGCGATCGCCCCGTATTGCCTCCTGTCATTTTCCAGATCGGTGTACAGCCGGAAGTACAGAAAGCTGGCTGCCGCCACAAAGAACAGGACCCCGACAAACAAGCCGATGAACAGCGCTGTATTCGCCGCCTGCTTCATGGAGTGGTAGACGGGAGCGCGCGCTGAGAAATAGTAGTGGTCGCCGTAGTGCTCGATCTGCTGCAGATTCAGGCTGATCTCCTGCGTGTCCTTCCACTTCGGCACGACGTAGCCGTAGCGGACCTCTTCATCGAGGCCCAGCAGCCGGTCGTAGACCCGATCCGGGATGACGGCCAGACGCTCGAAATCGAGGCCGCTCAGCAGCGGATTGATTTTGGTATCCGTTTTGACAGTCAGCTCGGCCTGGCCCACGTTCAGCGATTGGCTCGCCACGGAATCCCCGAACCAGCGGACGACGAGGAACGCCTCATTGTCCCCCAGCTCCAGCTGCCGCGTATTCGCCGCGATGGCAAATTGGTTGTAGTCCGTCAGCTTGACCACCCCGACCTTTTCGCCGCTGACCTCCTGGGGCAGGATCCGCATCGTGGCCTGGTGCTTTTCAAAGGAAAAGCCTCCTTGCAGCAAGCTGTTTTCGATCAGGGCAAGATGTTTTTGCTCGTCCGGGTTGGCCTCGTTCGTCTGGTACTCAAAGGCAAACGGATTCGTCTTCATCACCGTCTCCTGGATGGAGCCGGCCAGCGCCGCCAACGTCCCGATGGCACAAAAGGCGACCGTGGAGACGATGCAGACGAGAAAAAACATCCGCGCGTTGTCCTTCATCCGGTAGTCCAAATCGGACAACGTAATCAGATTCGTCCGCCTCCAGTAGATGGAGCGCTTCGCTTTCAGAAATCCGATGAGCAACACGCTCAGCTGCGTAAACAGCAAATACGTGCCGGCGATGGTCAGAACCGTGACCGGCAGGAGCAGGACGACGACAGAGAGCCCTTCCGCCGTCAGCGCGAGGACGTAGGCAATGCCTAGCAGTCCCGCAGCCAGTATCGAGAGGGAGAGCGACGCCTTGGGCTCGCGCCTGGGCCGCTGGCTGCCCTGGAGCAGATCCAGCAGGCTTCGGCTGCGCAGCAGCAGCACCGCAAAGAACGAAATCGCTGCGAAGAGAATCAGGAAGGCGACGACCGTCAGTCCCATCGCCTGCAAAGGAAAGTAAAACGCCAGCGCCTGCACGTCCAGCAAAAAGCCGGCGAACTGGAAGAACAGCTTGCCCAGGACGAGCCCCAGCCCGATGCCGCACAGGATCGCGACCACGCCGATCAGCATCGTCTCCATAAAGATCAGCTGGTTGCGCTGCTTCGCGGTCATGCCGTGCATGAACAGAATGCCGAATTCTTTTTCCCGCTTTTTCAGAACGGCTCCGACACAATAGAACAGAAAGAAAAACGCGAACAGAAAAATGACGTACTCCGCCACCATCATCCCTGTGGCGACCGAGCCGTGAATCTCCTCGTCGTCGATGCCCGGATGGTAGATGAACATGGCGTACACGAAGAAGATCATGACGGAAAAGACGCTGCTTAGAAAGAAAGCGGCGTACGTCCGCTTGTTGCGCAAGACGTTGTTACACGCGAATTGTCGAAAGGTCATAGTTGTTTCCCCCCAAAAACGACAGGGCGTCAATGATCTTCTGGAAGAACACCTGGCGACTTTCTCCCCGGTACATTTCGTTGTGCAGCTGGCCGTCCTTGATAAACATGACGCGGTGGCAGTAGCTCGCTGCCAAAGCGTCGTGCGTGACCATCAGCATGGTCGTATTTTCCGATTTATTGATGGCCTCGAGCGTCTCCATCACACTGCGGGACGACCTCGAATCGAGATTGCCGGTCGGCTCGTCAGCGAGGAGAAGCGACGGTGTATGGATGACGGCCCGGGCGACGGCCGTCCGCTGCCGCTGTCCGCCCGACACCTCGAATGTGCGCTTGTCCAAGATGTCCTGGATGCCCAGCTTGGCGGTGATCGCCTGCAGCTTTTCCTCCATGACCTCCACGCTCTCTCCTTCCAGCGTGAGCGGCAGCACGATATTTTCCCCGATCGTCAGCGTATCGAGCAGGTTGAAATCTTGAAAGACGAATCCCAGCTCCCTGCGCCGGAACAGGGCGAGCTTCTCTTTTTTCAACAGATGCGGATTGGTTCCGTTCAGCAGAACCGCTCCGGAGGTCGGGGCGTCAATCGTGGAAATCATGTTCAGCAGCGTCGTTTTCCCGCTTCCCGAAGGACCCATGATCCCCACAAACTCCCCTTTGCATACTGTGAAGTCTATATCCGTCAATGCGCGGTACGTCACCTTGCCTCCGTAAATTTTGCTCAGGCTATTTACTCGCAACATGTCCATCGGCCTTATCCTCCTCCAGCGCTTCCTCCCTACTATACGGAAGCTCGCGCCATACCGCCATCGAATTAACTTTCAGCTTTCTTACGATCTTGTAAGGTTGGGAGCACGGCAGACATGACGATCCGCACCTTCGTCCCGGCCCCGACCGCGGATTCCAGTTCCACCCCGTGATGCAGCCGTCCGCAAATCTCCTTGACCAGGTACAGTCCCATCCCCGTCGATTCCGGGTATTTGCGGCCGTTCTCGCCGGTAAAATACGGTTGAAACACGCGCCGGACGTCCTCAGGCGGGATGCCGATCCCGTAGTCCTGCACCTCCAGCGCGACATTCGGGCCCAGCTCATAGGCGCGAATCGTCACCTTGTTGCTTTTCCCGGCCGAATACCGCACCGCATTGGTGAGCAGCTGGTTCAGTACGAACGACAGCCATTTTTCGTCCGATTCCACTCGCCACTTCTCGTCCACCGTCAGCTCCGGGTACACCTGGTTGCGGATAAACAGCCGCTTGTTTTCCGCCAGCACATTTTGCGCCAGGCCATGCAGCGTCACCGGCTCCACGAGAAAGTCCTGCTCGAACCGGTCCAGGCGCGCGATGTACAGGACCGTCTCCAGCCCACGCTTGATCCGGTCGACCTCCTCCCGCAAGCTCTCTGTTTTCGGGTCGTCCTCATCCTGCAGGAGCAGATGGATCACGGAGATCGGGGTCTTCATCTGGTGCACCCATTGCTGGATGAACGTCGTGTAATCCCGCTGCTTGTTTTCATACGCATGCAGCTGTTCCTTGTACAGCCGGTACTGCTCGAGAAAGGTCTCGTCCAGCGCGCGGCACAGGGCCGCATTGCCGTGCGTCTGCGTCAGCTCCTCCAGCGACTGCACCGGATTGCTCAGGCGCTGGTAGATCCCCCGGTGGGTCAGGTAGCGCACCACCAGAAAAGCTCCCGCAAAAAAAAGCGACAGAAACACGGCGTAGATCATCAGCGACTCGTTCCAATACCCGTCCAGCGCGAAGATGAGCAACAGCAGGACCAGCTGGACGAGGAAAAAGACGGCGAAGGCCCATTGATCCCGGAGGAACAGCTTCATTGTCCCTCCTCCCAAACCGCTTTCAGGCGGTACCCAAAGCCCCGCACCGTCTCTACCGCTCCTTCCAGTCCCATATCCTTCAGCTTTCCGCGCACGCGGGTAATGTAGACATTCAAGGTGTTCTCGTCGACAAACTGCTCATCCCAGAGCTTTTCCAGCAGGCGCTCCCGGCTGACGACACGCGGATACTGGTTCATCAGCGCTTCCAGCAGCAGCGCTTCCTTTTTGCTCAGCTCGACCTTGCTCTCGTGCATGGACAGCTCCATCCGTTCCAGGAACAGCTTGAGACCTGCCACCTCCACCGTCCGCTCGCCTTCCTGCGGGGCGTACATGCCGTAGGCGCGCCGCAGCTGGCTGCGGATTTTCGCCATGACGACATCGTAGTCAAACGGCTTCGTGATGTAGTCGTCTGCCCCGTTCTCCAGGGCCATGACCTGGTCCATTTTGCTGTCCCGAGCCGAGATGAACAGGATCGGGCAATTCGATTCCTGGCGCATCTGGCGGCACCAGTAAAAGCCGTCGAACTTGGGCAAATTCACGTCGAGCAGGACCAGATTCGGCCGGGACTGCGCGAACACGTCCATGACGCGGTCAAAGTGCTCGACATTGACTGTGTGGTACCCGTATTTTTCCAACTGACTCTGCAGCAGCTGATTGATTTTGGGATCGTCCTCTACGATCATAATGGTCGACATCGGCTTGTACTCCCCTCGTTCTCAGACTGGCGTCGCTCCACCCCTACTATACCAAAAAAGGATGGACCTGTTGTCCACCCTACGCCTGTGCCGGCATCATCTGCTGCAGCTTCTTGATCCCGCGGAAGTGCAGGATTTTGACCGATGCTTCCGTTTTCCCCAAGATCTCCGCAATCTCGTTCATTTTCAGATCAGCCAGGTAACGCAGCTGAATCACGTTGCGCTGATCGACAGTCAAGGTATGTACCTTCTCCCACAATACTTCCGCAGACTCCCTCGTCAGGAGGCACTCCTCCGGAAGTTCATCCTCTGCCGTCAGCGAGGAAAAGATGTCCTGATCGACCGGGCATTCCCGTTTTTTGCGCATATAGTCGATCAGGGCGTTGTGGGCGATGCGGAAAATCCACGCGCCGAACGGATGGCGGCCGTCGTACTGCTCCAGCTTGGAGTATACCTTGATAAAAACGGTCGTGGTCAGATCTTCGACATCCCAGACGTTTTTGACGCGATAGCGAAAGTAGCGATATATTTTGGCGGAGTATTCTTCGTAAATTTGCTGATGATTCAATTTTGGATAGATGAGTGCGGTATTCATTATCGATCTCCCATTTCATGATCCGTATGAGTTGCTTTCATTGTATAGGGGATCTGAAGCGGGAACTATCGAGTTAACTTTCAGGAACCTTACACTTTTGTAAGTTTTTCTTGCTGCTGGCGTAATCCTTTTCGCTGCCCCCACTCCGGACAAGTATACAGTAGCAGGCCGTTGTGGCAGGAAGGCGTGAGGGATGTGGAAAGTTGGTGAAATGGGTTGACTTCTGATTTTTGCCCACTCTTGCGATCTATCCTTCTCTCGATTCTTCGATTCCCATTTGATACTGGTTTGATCAACCATTTATCGAGACAAGCAAACAATTTAGTAATACATAATTCGACAAAAGTATATTTGAAAAATTATTCTTGTGTATTGCTAAATACCATTTCTATCAAAGCTATTATATGACAAGTTATGTCGAAAATTAATTATTGAATATAGGAGCCGATATTGAGAAGGCATCACCAGACTATGCCTCTTTTAATTATTAAATTAAAAAAGACCGCGCGCATTTTCTATTCCCCTTGATGTGTCCCTATTCCTTTCATAATTCAAAGCAAATAACCCTACAACAAATCTCACTGTTGGAGGGCACTTGTCTGAATAATGAACGCGCCTACAGCAGCCCCAAACGTTGAAAAATCGTATCCACATGCTTGAGATGATACCGATAGTCAAAGCATTCATCCAGCTCTTCCTTGGTCAGCGCGGAGCTGATGGTCGGGTCTTCGTCCACGATGGCGCGGAAGGAGCGCTGTTCTTCCCAGGCCTGCATCGCACGCGGCTGCACGGTGTCGTACGCCTGCTCGCGGCTCATGCCTTTTTCGATCAGGCTGAGCATGACGTGCTGCGAATAGATCAGGCCGAAGGTGCGGTCCATGTTGCGCTTCATGTTTTCCGGGAAGACGGTCAGGTTTTTCACGATGTTCATGAAGCGGCGCAGCATGTAGTTCAGGGCTTGCGTCGCATCCGGCAGAATGACGCGCTCTGCCGAAGAGTGGGAAATGTCGCGTTCATGCCACAGCGACACGTTTTCATAGGAGGTCAGCATGTAGCCGCGGATGACGCGGGCCATGCCGACGATGTTCTCGCTGCCGATCGGGTTGCGCTTGTGCGGCATGGCGGAAGAGCCTTTTTGTCCTTTGGCAAACGCCTCTTCCACTTCGCGCATCTCGCTCTTTTGCAGGCCGCGGATTTCGGTCGCGAATTTTTCCAGCGAGGTGGCGATCAGCGCCAGCGTCCCCATGTACTGCGCGTGGCGGTCGCGCTGCAGCGTCTGGGTGGAAATCGGCGCCGGGGACAGGCCCAGTTTTTCGCACACGTACGCTTCCACGAACGGATCGATGTTCGCATAGGTACCTACGGCGCCGGAGATTTTCCCGTACGCCACTTCTTTTTTCGCGATGCGGAAACGCTCGAGGTTGCGCTTCATTTCTTCATGCCACAGCGCCAGCTTCAGGCCAAAGGTAGTCGGCTCCGCGTGCACGCCGTGGGTGCGGCCCATGCAGACGGTGTCCTTGTGCTCACGGGCTTTGTCCGCCAGGATCGCGATGAAGTCTTCGATGTCTTTTTCCAAAATTTCATTGGCTTGCCGCAGCAGGTAGGAGAGCGCCGTATCGACGACGTCTGTGGAAGTCAGTCCGTAGTGAACCCATTTTTTCTCCTCGCCCAGCGTTTCCGATACCGCACGGGTAAAGGCAACGACGTCGTGGCGAGTCTCTTCCTCGATTTCATAAATCCGCTGGATGTCGAAAGTGGCCTTGTCCCACAGCTTGTTGACGTCTTCCTCGGGAATGACGCCCAGCTTGGACCACGCCTCGCAGGCGAGAATCTCCACTTCCAGCCACGCCTGAAATTTGTTCTGCTCTGTCCAGATGGCGCGCATCTCCGGGCGGGAATAACGTTCGATCATGATTGTACCTCCGTTTTCTTCGTCCATATTTGCAGCTGTTCTATGGCAGCCAGCGCTTCTTCCACAGTCGGGGCCAGCACGTTGATGTGGCCCATTTTCCGCTTCACTTTGCTTTCCGCTTTGCCGTACAAGTGCAGCTTGGCAGAGCCGGGCAGGCGGTCGATCACGTCGAGAACCGGCTGCAGATGCTCTCCCAAAATATTAACCATGACGACCGGCGAGAGCAACTGTGTCGATCCTAATGGCAGGTTGCACACCGCCCGCACCTGCTGCTCGAACTGCGAGGTGACGCAGGCATCCATCGTGTAATGGCCCGAATTGTGCGGGCGCGGAGCCAGCTCGTTCACGTACAGCTGTCCGTCAGCGGTCAAAAACAGCTCGACGGCGATCAGGCCGATCACATCGAGCTTTTCCACGATCGTCCGGGCGATTTCTTCCGCCCGCGCCCGGACGTCGTCACTCACGCGGGCCGGCACGATGCTCAGGTGCAGAATGTTGTCCTGATGCACGTTTTCCGCCGCCGGAAAAACAGCCAGCTCGCCAGCCGGATTGCGGGCGGCGATAACCGACAGCTCCAGCGAAAACGGCACGAATTGCTCCACGATCAGCTCTGTGCCTGCCTTGGCGAGCGTCTCGTACGCTTCCGCCAGCTCCGACTCGCTGCGCAGCACCCATTGCCCTTTGCCATCGTAGCCGCCGGTCGCCGTCTTCATGACCGCCGGCAACCCCAGCTCGCGCACGGCTGCCTGCAAGTCTTTCAGGCTCGCCACGACGTGAAAGGGAGCGACCGGAATCCCGATCTCGCGGATGGCGGTCTTTTCCTGGATACGGTTTTGCGTGATGCGCAGCAGACGGCTTCCCTGCGGCACGTACGCCTGGCTTTCCAGCACTTCCGCCACCTTCGCGTCCACATTTTCAAATTCATAGGAAATGACGTCGCTCAGGGCTGCCAGCTGCATCGCCGCTTCCACATCGTCGTAATGGGCGACGATTTGCCGGTCCGCCGTCTGTCCGCAAGGCGCGTCCTCCGTCGGGTCCATAGTGACGAAACGATAGCCCATGGCTCGTCCAGCGAGGGCGATCATCCGTCCCAGCTGACCGCCGCCCAGGATGCCGATTGTCGCTCCCGGTTTGATCTGCTTGTTCTCTGTGGTAGTCATTCCCGTTCACTAGCCTCCAGCACTTTCTTCCGAACCGCATCCCGCCTGGCGACGAAGCGCTCCTGAATGTCCGGATATTTGATCCCCAAAATCTGCGCCGCCAAGAGCCCGGCGTTGATCGCGCCCGCCTTGCCGATCGCGACCGTCGCCACCGGCACGCCGCCCGGCATCTGCACGATGGACAGCAAGGAATCCAGGCCGTTCAGGTTCGATGACTTCACCGGCACGCCAATGACAGGCAGCTCGGTTTTGGCGGCTACCATTCCCGGCAGGTGAGCAGCCCCCCCCGCTCCTGCGATGATGACTTCCAGACCGCGGCTCTTCGCGCTTTCTGCGTACTCGAACATCAAATCGGGTGTGCGGTGCGCAGACACCACTTTCTTTTCATATGGCACTTGCAGCTCGTCTAAGATCGCGCACGCTTCCTTCATCGTTTCCCAGTCGGATGTGCTGCCCATTATGACACCTGCCAACGGTTTGGACATGGCTCCTTCGCCCCCTACGTCAGTATCATCAGAAGAAAGCCCAACCGACTAACGGCATGCGCGGCCGTACTCATCGCCTGGGCTATTCGCACTCATTTCTTTCAACTTCCTCAGTGTAGCAGGGAGAAAGTTTGCCTGTCAACCTTGTATCCGAACATTACAAAAAGAGATTAATGGCATTATTCGTGTTTACCTTTTTGCACCCATGCTTCAGCCGCCTCCGCCTGTTCCAGCTTGAGCTTCAGCCAAAAGTCGATAAAAGGAGTGGCATCCGCCCCCGCTGCCTGGGAGAGTAGCTCGATGACATCCTGTCCGCTCGCCTGGGCGTACTGGTTTTCCTGCACGTATTTCCGCAGCAGGTGATGCAGCCGCTCGGCTCCCCACGCCTCCCGGAGCGTCCACCACATGGCGGCCCCCCGTCCGTAGACAAGCTCGGTATAGCTTTTCCAGTTCGGAAACCGGGCCAGAGACTGCCAGACAGCCAATCCGCGTCCTGCGTACTCCTTCGCGGCCTCTGCCTGCCCGAGACGCAGGCGGATATACCCTCTGGCGCGATTCGGATCGACACTTTGCAAATAGGCCATGGTCGCATAGTCGGTCAGGCTCTCGTCCAGCCACGCCTCGCGCACCTCGTCATTGCCCACCAGCCCGTAAAACCATTGATGGGCCGTCTCGTGGGCGACGATCGCCTCTGCCACCGCATCACTCCTGCCGAAGAACTCGTCCTGGATAAAGACGATGCTCGGGTACTCCATTCCGCCGAAAAAGCCGCCGGTCTTGACCACGTCGTACTCCTGATACGGATACCGCCCAAATTGCTCCCCATAGTAGGAGAGCGACTGCATCGCCGCCTGGTGCAAACGATTGGCGGCCGCCGGGTCGTCGCCCTCCTGCGACCATGTGCGGACGACGGCATCCCCGACCGTACCCGATTGCTGGCGATACGAATCATCCATGACGACGAGGGCAAAATCACGAACGTTCCATGCGTCTACCTCGTAGATAGTCTGGCGCTTGGGCCGGGTCTGGGTCACGACGGCGACGCTCTCGATTCCGCTCGAAGCCAGCTGGTAGCTGTCTTCCAGCCGGACGCGCAGATGGTAATTTGCCATCTCGCTGTAAAAAGGATCGCCGATTGCGCTGTACGGGTCCAGTCTCCAGCCATCCGCGTCTTTGACCGCCAGGATCGGGAGCCAATTGCCCAGCCACATGGCATGGTCGTTGTAGGACAGCCTGCCGTTGTTAAAAGGGACCTGCAAGGCAAAGCGCATCTCCACTTCCGTCAGCTGCGCCGCCGTTTTCCCGGCCAGCGGCACCGCCAGCAGCGTATCCAGACTCCCCATCAGCCGGACCGGCACGCTCTGGCCATCGACGCGCACCTCCGAGATCTGGAGGCTCCCCGGCTCCCGCTGCTTTCCGAGGACTTGCTCCCAGTTCTCCCCGCTCAGGTCCGCTTTTTCCTGAAATACATTCGGGTATAAATGAAAGTAGGCCCTGTCATCCTGTGGAACAAAGCGAACGGCCAATGTTCCCGTGACGATATGATCCTTCATGTCCACCCGCACGTCCGCATGGTACGAAGCGGCAGCGGGAATTTGCACCGGAGGCAGCGTCTCTGCCTCATCTACCCCGGCCTGTCCAGTCCATGCTTTTGCCCACAGAACACCGACCAGCGCAACCCCAAACAACAGGCTGCCAATCCACCCTTTTCGCCGCATTGGCGATCCCCTGCCTTCAGGTTACTTCTCTGCCGTGCCATCTATTTTCTGTCCTTTGCCGCCCTGCTTTTGGCGCTGTCTCTCCAGCCAGCTTGCCGCGTCTGCCTGCTTCGCCATATCGAGATTGATCCAGTAGTCGAGGAACGCTCCCGCATCCTCTCCAGCCGCTTCGGACAGACGTGCCCTCCAGGCCGCGCCGCTGGCAATGCCAAAGCGATGGGCGCTCACATGCTCCCGCAGTACCTCGTGCAGCTGCTCCTCTCCCCACGCTTGCCGGAGCATCCACAGCATGGTAGCGGTTCGCGAGTAGACGAGATCGCTGTAGCTGCGATTGTCCGGAAACGCGTGCAGCGTCTGCCACGGCCGCAAATGCTCCCGTGTGTATTCCGGCGTATGGTTGCCGTTTTTCAGCCTGACCCGCACACGGTCCGCACCCAGAAGCGGATAGTGGTCCGACAAAAATGCGAGCGCGGCGTATTCCGCAAAGCCTTCATCCAGCCATGCTTCGTCGATCTGATTGTTGCCGACCAAAGCGTAAAACCACTGATGCGCCGTTTCGTGCACGGCCGTGACGATACCGCTGTTTCCCCCCGGCATGAAGTACCGGCCGTCCAGAAACACGATGGACGGGTATTCCATGCCGTTGATGCTCCCGCCAATCCGGACGACATCGTACTCCGTGTACGGATACGTCCCAAACTGGCTGCTGAAATAGCCGAGCGATTCGACAGCGGCGAGGTGATTGCGCTGCGCCTGCTCCAGGGAATCCGTCTCCCGATGCCACGTCCTGACCTCGGTATTGCCTGTCTTTGTCGTCTGCAAACGATAGGTGGAATCCATCACGACCAGCGCAAAGTCACGGACACCTGCCGCCTGCAGGCGATACGTCCTCTGTCCATGCACCGTACTGTCGAGGATGGCTGCATGATCCGTCGCCGTACTGGTCAGCTGATACGTCTCAGGGAGCGTGACGTTCACCTCATAGTTTGCGGTTTCACTGAAAAAGGGATCCCCGATCGGCTCATACGGATCGAGATGCCAGCCCTGCTGGTCCCATACCGCGAGAATCGGCAGCCAGTTGCCCAGCCAGAGGGCATGCTCATCATAGGACATCCTGCCTTCGTTGCGGGGGAGGACCATCGAAAAATCCAGCTTCAGGCTTACGGGCTCCGCCTTTCCGGCCAGCTGCCCTGCCGCCTGGGCGAGCGGCACTTCCATCGCGTCGCCGATCCGTTTGGCTGCCACCAGCTTCCCTTGGACTTCGATTCTATTATTATCATACGTTCCAAGTTCCACTTCCTTGCCTAAAAGTTCGTCCCACAGAACGCCTTTGTGCTCCTCCGTGAACGCGAGCGGATACACGTGCAAATACGCTTTCTCGGCATTCATCGGCCAGAAGCGGATCTCCACGCTGCCCGCGACCCGATGCTTCCACGGATCGATGCGCACGTCAGCCCTGTACAGCGTTTGCCGGGACGATGGCGCTTCCTGCCCGTCCGCAGCCGCAGGGACCGGGACCGCCAATGACAAGGACAAAACGGTACTGCCCAGCACAGCCAGCCATTTTCTCATGCGGACTCCCCCTTTCCCCTATCGTACCGGAACGGAAAATAAATGACTACCTGTTCGTGATGGCCTCCCGAATGTGCGGCTCAAGCGATCCGAGAGGCACTGCCTGCTCGGCGCCTGCCCGCATGTCGCGCAAAACGGCGGCCCCGCTCTCCACTTCGTTCTCTCCGTAGATCAGCACGAGTGGAATCTGCTCTTTGTTCGCGTAATCGAGCGCCTTTTTCGATACTCTCTCCCGTCCCCGAGGAACCGCCCGATAATCTGATCGTAGCGCCCGCCGCTGCCGATGCTTGCGGCAAGGCGCCCCTCCTGCAAAAAGGCGGCGATGGCCTGGATCTGCGACTCCTCCACCTCTCGCTTCCGCAGATCCTCCTGCACGCCGGCCACCCCGATCTTCTCCAGCTTGTCGAGCGAGAGCATGACGTCGCCTGCCCGCTCCTCGGGAATTCCCAGCTCCTGCAAAATGCCGGACAACAGCTTACGGTTGTTTACTTCGATGTAGACGTCCAGCCCCAGCCTTTCGAAGGCGAGCCGACGATGTCGGCGTCACATTGGACGAACTCGCGAAATCTCCCCGGCTTGACAGGTCCATCCCGAAAAACCTTGCCAATCTCGTAGCGCTTGAAGGGCAGCCGCATCTCCGGATTCATCCCGACGACCTTGGCCAGCGGGACCGTCAGATCGTAGCGCAGCGCCAGCTCCCTATCTCCCTGGTCGCTCAGCCTTGCCTGCTACGCCCTCTCACGCACCCTTTTCCCAACGCAAAAAAGCCATGCGCGGCTGCAAAGTGCCCGCATGGCTTTCATTCACCACCGCAGGCACGAAGCACAAAAAGCGCTTGCACCTGCGGAAAAAATTTCCGAAGATACAAACGCTACCTGTGATGATGCTGTTGAAGGAATTCGGATAGGCCCAGACCGTTCATCGGTCCATCCCTCCAAGAAAAGATTTTTCTTATCATACCGCAGAAAGCACCTGCCGTGCAAGCAGGAGAAATGCCTCAAGCAGCATGAAAAACGGCTTCCCCCAATCAGGAAGGAAGCCGTCCTTTCATTCGCTTCTATTCGCGCAGCCAGATGAAGTAAGCCAGGAAGACGAAGAACAGCACGTACATGGCCGGATGCACCTCGCGCGCTTTCCCGTTCATCACCTTCATGATCGGGTACACGATAAAGCCGGAAGCAAGACCCGTTGCGATGCTGTAAGTCAGAGGCATCATCAGGATCGTCAGGAACGCCGGGAATGCTTCTTCCATTTCATCCCAGGAGATTTTCGCGATGTGCGAAGCCATCAAGACACCTACCAGAATCAGGGCAGGAGCCGTGACCGCAGGCGTCACGACCGCCAGAATCGGCGAGAAGAACAGAGACAGGATGAACAGGACGCCGGTAACTACGGCCGTAAATCCGGAACGTCCGCCTGCCGCTACCCCGGCAGCCGACTCAATATACGATGTCGTGGTAGAAGTACCCAGTACCGCACCTGCCATCCCTGCGATGGCGTCGGACGAGAACGCACTGCCCGGACGCGGAAGCTTGCCGTCTTTCAGCAGACCCGCCTGGCTGGCGACACCCAGCAGCGTACCTGTCGCATCGAAAAAGTCCACGAACAGAAAGGTCAGCACTACGATCAGCATTTTCACGCTGAACAAGGCAGAGAAATCGCCGAGGTACTGGAAGGCAGCGCCAAACGTCGGCGCCAGGCTCGGCGGAGCAGAAACGATTTGCTGCGGGAGACTGACCAGTCCGAAAATCATCCCGGCAACTGCCGTCACGACCATCCCGATGAAGATCGCCGCTTTCACTTTGCGGGCCATCAAAACAGCGGTCACAATCAGACCAAAAACAGCGAGCAGGGCATTTTTCGCAGCGAGAATTTCCTCCGGCTTCATGCCTTCTTGGTAAAACGTAAAGTGGCCCAACGCCACAAACGTCGCTTCATTTGCTACAACGAGACCTGCATTTTTCAAACCGATGAACGCAATAAAAAGTCCGATACCTGCTGATACTGCATATTTCAAGCCCTGTGGAATCGCATTGATGATCGCCTCGCGAATGCCTGTCAGCGACAAGATGAGAAAAATCGTACACGAGAGGAAAACGCCAGCCAGTGCCTGCTGCCAAGGAATTTGCATGGTGAGCACGACCGTGTAGGTGAAAAACGCATTCAATCCCATACCCGGCGCCTGCGCGATGGGCAAACGACCGATGAAGGCCATCAGCAAGGTACCGATGGCTGCTGCCAGAGCGGTTGCTGTAAAGACGGCCCCGAACTCGGGATAGTTCGCTTTCAGGTCGGCCGGCAAGTCAGCCCCGCTGAGCATGAACGGATTCACCGCCAAAATGTATGCCATAGCCAAGAACGTGGTGATCCCCGCGATGATCTCGCGACGGTAGTTGGTGCCTAGTTTGTCAAACTCAAAATACTTTCGCACCGTTAGTTCCCCCCAAATTTTCGTTGTGGCAATAAAAAAGGCCGAAGCGCACAATACGCCTGGCCTCGACAAAACATTCCGGGAACAATTTCGAAAATAATAACAATTAACGTATCCCGTTGACATTTTGTTCGTAGCCAGGTCGTTCATGGCGACCTCGTAGAAACTCTCGAGCCATATTCTCAAGAATATACGAACCTTCTCCTATCACCTGTTCACATTCAGAAGTGTAGCAGGTGACATATAGAATGTCAACGAAAATACGAACATTAATTTTTTGCTACTGTATAACATCCGGAATTTAACATATCCCGAAAGAAGTCTCCCACCTCAAGGAACGTGAAGGTGCGATAGCACCAGTGAGTAGGTGGGAGATGAGTTTCGGTAGGCGAAGCCTAAAATCTTTCTGTTTCTATAAGGGTATGAT
>Ga0255334_1000294_pt1 | contig 46024 bp, 75 predicted proteins | sample EtOH5_35cm_T3_12_FD_202080 | JGI IMG/M metagenome (GOLD analysis project Ga0255334, IMG submission 202080) | Sandy soil microbial communities from University of British Columbia, Vancouver, Canada - EtOH5_35cm_T3_129 | ecosystem: Engineered > Artificial ecosystem > Sand microcosm > Unclassified ...
GCCAAGGCATGCCTCGATGACAATCCAGCGCATGCCTTTTGCCCGCATTGATTCAGCTTGATCGATAACCTCATCAGTAAACTTGCGCGGCATCATTGGTTAATCCCCGCCAAGATAACGATTACGATGATTGCGGCCAGGCTGATGATCAGATCCCATTTGTTGGCGCGCATGGAAATGTCCTTCCCGCTTCGGCAGGCGTGTAGGTCACATTGAAGGATAGATAGCTGCCGTCTTCGAAATGGAACACTTTGATCATTGGCGACGGCATGCCTTTGTAGGCTGCGTACATAACTGAGAATTCGTAGGCGTCACGGGATTCAAGGGCTTGCTGGGCTATGGTGGTCGGCTGACTGGTGCTTGGCTGAACCATCAATCGTCTGCCGTCGCTGAATTTGTCGTTGTTCATTTTCTTGGCTCCTGTCATGGATTTGTTTCTACGGTTGAACTGTAGCCCTGCATAATAACTATGTCAACAACCTTCAGCCCAATGTAACCGAACGGTAGCGGAAATCTCATCCTTGTCGCCGACGACCTCGCCGCCTGGCCAGGAGCATTGGAATTCGTCACCACCAAGGCGCTTCAGGATGAACAGGCCGAGAGTCCATAGCCCTTTGCGCTGCTGCTCCCATGGCAGCTTCTCAGGCGGCGGTGCGATGATCCGCACCATCGGATTCAAGGCGACCGCAGAAGATCGCCTCCAGGGCCGCACGCTCGGTCTGCTCGGTAGCTTCAGGGTCTGGGCATAGGTAGCGGCAGGCTTTGCCGTCGGTGAATTTTAGGTCGAAGATGAGCATGAATTTCTCCGCGCAGCATCAGCGACAGCGCCGCGATAGCTAGCCCATTTATCCCAGTGGATGCAAGAATCATCATCGCTTTCAGGGTGATGCCACATGAAGTGCCCAGAGTCTAATTGAAGCAAGACATAACCGGCTGGCATCTTGGCGAAACCTAGGCGGTTAGTATGATCAATCGCATTTGTTCCGGGGTAGTAGTAGCTCATGGCTTCACCTTCAGGCCGAGGGATTCGATGGCTTGCCGACAGTCAGCCAATAATGCATTGCACTCAGCCGCGCAATGCTGCTCGAAACTCGGCAGGCCACCTTCGCAATCTCCTGGGCCTTTGCCCAGCGGATCTTCGGCGGGCAACTCCACCTCGATAGCTGCGCGGGAGGCGATCCAGGCTGCCTGCCATCCGGCCCAATGTATCGATCCAAGTTCGCGGAAAGCTTTTGCTGCATCCGGGTAGCCCATTCGAATAAGCGATGAGATTTGTTCATTGCGCCATTCATCAAACTTCTGGTTTTCGATATTCATTATTTGGTGCTCCTGTCTTTGCGAACCATAAGCGCTGCGATGTATAAAAATAGTGTAGGGCCGTGCTGGCAATCTCTAGCTACTTCGAGTTTTCCGCCCAGCGCCTCAACCAATGGTACGGCATCCTCCCAGCACAGGAACTGCCCAGGGTCACGATCAATAAGATTGATCAACAATTTCGCTTCGTGTACTGCATTTTCAATATCCATTATTTTCTCCTGTCACAACCACGCCTCAAGCCTCTGCACGGCAAGCGCCAATCGCTCGCTATCTACACGGTTGAGTCTTTCGCCACGCTCCAGCATTGACCTGGCGGCTTCCCAGATCAGCCATTCGTGATTGATCTTCGAGCTTTCCTTCTGCGACAGCGGATTCCGAAACAGCCCGGATTCATTCAGAACGAAGAATTCACCTTCGATATGCGAGCCGAAGCAGGCATTCTTACCGATGACAAACAGAAAACCATTATGCAGCTCGTTGATCTTGAATACCCTGCGGAGGCACTGGCTCTGCGTGACGCTCAGCTTGATGCCGTAGACGTTGTAGATGGCCTCCTGAATATTCATACGACGCTCACATTTCCATCTGTGCCGATGACCAGTGATCCGGCCTCGATCATCCTGGCGACGCGACGCTCTGCTGCCTTATAGCCGGATTTGCCCATGGAGCTGAACGGCTTCTTGTTGCGTAGTCGCTGGACGATGGTTCGAACCGACAACTTGCGCCCGTCTATAGTCAGGATAACCGACTCTTCCTCGGCTTCATTGCCTGACTCGCCAGCATCTCGCAGCAACTGCTCCATGTGATCACTGATGATCTCGACGAACTCCATGGCCGCATCCAGTGTCTTATCAGGGATCACGTTTGGAACTGAGGCTCCGTTACCCAGGCATTCGAAGACGTGAAGAACTGAAGCCACCTTGAGCGCATGCGTTTCGAACTTGCCAAGCCAGGACAGTAGAACCATGTCACCGCTATCCTTAAGCTCACCCAAGCGCGGCTCCATATCCTTCCTGGCTTGCTTGATCATCTGGTAGCCGTGCGCACTGGCCCGCAACTGCTCAAGATTCTCAGGGTCCATCACCACGCCATCACCAGCCAGGACACGCTTCGAATACTCGCCGACGCAAGCGCGAACCGCAGACTCAAAAGGACGACGCTCTTCCGTTGTCGGAAATCCGCCTTCGAAATTTCTGGAGCCCAGGTTGCTTGGCTCTGCCATAAAGATGAATCGTTCGGCCATCCCTGAGCCGTTTGATGCCTTCAGGACGCGACGACTGGTGTTGCTCTGAGCGATCAGCACAACGCTCCCATTAGCCATGCCAGAGAACGCCGAGCGGCCACCACGCATGCCGGCTACATACTCGCCAGCGTACCCCTTCAGAATCAGCTCGTTTGTACTAGCAAAGCTGTTGCTCTCAGGGAACAGCGAGATCAAAGCCGACTGCTCAGCTGATGCGATGACGAACCGACCCTCTGAGCATTCAGCCAGGTGCTTGTCCATCGCCGCCGACGTCGCATCGGTAGCAACCACAAACCCGTACTTCGGCGCATTGACTTCGTCATCCTTTCCAGCGCGCTCAATAGCCTCGCGGATCTTCGACTTGACGCGCTTGTTGTGCTCACCCATGGCCATTGAATACGGATTCATACCCATGCCCAGGATGTAACTTTTCTGCGTCGCTGGTGGCTGCTCAACGATCACATAGAGGCCGGTCGTGATAGGCGAGCCAGTCCGATACTGGACCGCATAGTTCGCCGCGACCGCAGCACTTGCAGAGCCCAGCAGAGAAAGGAAAGTACTCGCCTCGGGGAACTCAACGCAGTCGGCGATAACCTTGGCAAGTCTGCCGATCACGGTATTCATGAGCGAATCAGGAAGCTGAATAAATGCCTCAAGCGATTCATCGTCCGGCAACTTTGCTTCAACTTTCTTGCGCTTATAAGGCGTCACCGCTTTCGGCTTTATATCCGGCGCTGCAACTTCCTTGTGATGCGGAATCGGCTGAGCAGGAACTACTCCGATATCGAACGCCGTGAATTCGAAGTCCTCTTCGTCGGGCATTACTGCATCAAGATATTTGTCGATTGGCGGCAACTCAAGCTGCGGGGCTGAGCTGATATCAATGCCGCCGACATCTAATAGCACTGCGATTCTTTCTTCTGGAGAATTCATCTATTCGATCCTCCAAAGGCGGATGCCGTCCTCTACTGTTCGGCGCGTGAATTTTGCGCCGTTACCCCTGCGGTCAGCCCAGGATTTCGCTGAAGTTTGAGCGCTGTCTGCAGCCTCAAGGGTTTGGAGCAGGATGCTATCGCCCACCTTCCAGCTGTCAAAATTGTATTTGCTTTGCTTCGATGGAGGCACCGGGATGCCCTGCTGAATATCCATTATTTTGCGTTCCAATGTTGAGTTGACGTTGAGATCATATTTGAGCAGAGCTTGAGCGTCAAGCGTGTTGATTTTACGCTTGAGCGATATTTGAGTACGCTTGAGATAGGATCATCTGAGTCTAATTGAGTCTGGTCTGAGTCTAATCATTAGACTCAACTCCAGGCCACGAAATACGTGGCTTACAGGTGGTTTGAGTCTAATGAGTCTACTTTTTTTAAAAATCACTTTTTCTGATCATTTTTTAACCAGATGTCAACCTGGGCCGATTTTCCAAAAATGCGCGCATCGGGAAAATTAGACTCATTAGACTCAAATGGCCTCCAGCCCTTTAAAGCCGTGGCCTAGACCTGAGTCTAATGACCAGACTCACAGCAGACTCAAATAGACTCACCTCATTTCCTTACCCAAAAGTCAGGATTTGCAAAACGGCATAGATCCGGCCCTGGTTATGCAAAATCATTTTTGACAGAGTGTTGACATAGTTTGCTTGGTGCGAGATGATTCTTGCGCGGATAGGAGGCATCCGAACGTCAGCTAGTCACTGGCTTCCGCAAACCCACGACTTCCTCTGGACTGGAGCGAATAATGAATACTCGTAAACTTATCTACGGCATTGGCATAAAAGATGTCGAGTACAAAACGATTGCCACTAGAGTTTTAGACGACGGAAAGCAGATTAATGTTTGGATCTGCCCATTCTATAGAGCATGGAGAGATATGCTCTCCAGGTGCTACTCGGCATCCTATCAATCAAGATACCCTGCATATGTTGGCTGCTCCGTTTCCGAGAAATGGCTGAAGCTTTCAGCGTTTACCGAATGGATGATCAATCAAGACTGGGAGGGAAAGTGTCTTGATAAGGATATTCTCTTTCCTGGAAACAAAGTCTATAGCGATGAAACCTGTGTATTCGTCGAGTCAAGGCTGAATTTATTCTTGGTTGATCGCCGCGCCGACAGAGGCGCTTATCCTTTGGGTGTTAGTCGCATCAATGGGAATGGAAATTTCAGAGCTTCATGCAGCAACCCGTGGTCGAGAAGGAATGAAAGCCTTGGAGTGTTCACGACTCCAGAAGCGGCTCATGAAGCATGGAGAGCATGCAAGCATCGGCACGCACTCGTTTTCGCCGATATGCAAGATGATCCAAGAATCGCTTGCGCATTGAGAAGTAGATTCGCTATGATATAGTTATCAACCAGCGCCGCCGCAATAGCCGTCAGACACATCGGTAAACTTCGCATCTGTTTGCAATGACTCAGGCCGTTCTCTCCTGATAGCGCAATGCGATGAATGTGTTTAGCCAAGGGTCCGCTTACCTGTATGCCAGTTGTCTCGCTGGTGGCGAAGAGAGGCTTAAGACGCGGATGTAGTCGCCAGCCCGCAGATGCGGAAATCGTCTTTATCGGGAAGTGGCTTCGTCCAGTGGCAAAAGGTTTGGAGCTGATCAGCCAAGCCTAGGGCAGCCGACAAGGTTAACAGGGTGTTCGATTCCCCTAGCCATTTCCCGATGCAGATGAGTGCGCCAACGAGCACGCAGCAACTGCATCACCCACCAGCGACAATGCCAGCGCAGGACCTGAAATCCTGTTAGCTTCTGGTGGAGCAAAAAGCCGATAAGCCTCTGCGTTGACGCTAGTCTGTAAGCTCAAATCTTCGGCGCAACACAAAGCCCCGCACCTAAACCACGCGGGGCTTTTTCATTTCCGGATGCGTGATATAGTTTTGGCATACGGACAGGATGGGAAGACCATGAACGCTGAGCAGCAAGCTTTATTCGATAACCTGACGCAGCTACAGCAGCGGGTAGCCACGAACGTGCTTGCGGGCATGAGTCAGCGTGCGGCCTACATCCAGGCGGGAGGCAAAGCCAATACGACCGAGAACAACACGGACGTTTGCGCATCAGAGATCCTCAGGAATCCTAACGTGAAAGCCTTCATGGATTCCATGAAAGTGCAAGCTGTTTCTGATGCAATCATGACCCGCGAAGAAGCCATGAAAATCCTCACAACCCTAGGTCGAGGCAACCTCACGGACATCGTCAAGTTCAAAACCTCGCATGTCGGCCAAAACGCCGAGACAGGCGACGACATCCATCAGACGACCTGGCTGATCGACGAAGACCTACAAGCGAATGATCCAGAGAAATTAATGATTATCTCTGAGCTTGAAGTCGGCAAGAATGGCCCGAAGATCAAGCAGCATTCGAAGGTCGCGGCTATTGCCCAGCTCGCCAAGATGGGAGGATGGGAGGCGGCACAGAAATTCGAACATGCAGGACCTGGCGGCGGACCAATCCTGACCAAGGATGTCAGCGAGCTTTCTGATGAGGCTCTGATGGCGCTGATTGCAGGCTCTTCGGCGAAAGACGAATGACACCAGTGCAACTGGCGGCCCAAGAGCTGCTTAGGCGCAGGAAGGCTCGCAGGGGCCTTCTAGACTTCATCCTGTATATCAACCCTGAATACATCGTCAGCGAGTTTGCGCAGGAGTTGTGCGCGGCGCTGGATCAGTTCTTCGTTGATCAGCAGGCTGGATTGCGTCCGGTGCTGGTTGTCCAGGCGCCGCCGCAACACGGCAAGTCGGATATCGTCAGCCGGTACGCCCCTGCATTCCTGTTCGGCCAATCGCCTGATCTATCCATTGGCGGCCTGTCCTACTCGAAAGACCTGGCTACCGACATGAACCGCGATGTTCAGCGGATCATGCTCAGCCCTGAATATCACCGGCTGTTTCCTGGCGCCTCGCTGAGTGCCAAGCGCGCCGTTACTGTGGACGTGGAAGCCAAGCGTAACAGCGACGTGTTTGAGATCGTTGGGCGCAAAGGTCGATATGTTGGCCAAGGTGTCGGCGGCCCGCTAACTGGTAAGCGCCTGGACATCGGCTTGATCGATGACCCGATCAAGAACGCCCAAGAGGCGCTTAGCGAGACGATCAAGGACGGCATCTGGAACTGGTATATCACCACCTTCCTGACGCGCCTCAGCAAGAACAGCGGCCAGATCATCATGGCCACCAGCTGGGCGACTGACGACTTGTCAGGCCGCATCCTGAACATCAACGCGAAAGCCAAACACCTGAAGTTTGTCGCGGTCAACCTGCCAGGCGAGAAGGGATACGATCCGAGCCGCCGTGAAGGCGCGCTGGTCCCTGATCTGCACCCGCTCGACAAACTGCTCGAAACGAAAGCGATCATGTCCGATTACTTCTGGTCGGCGATGTATCAGCAGTCTCCCGTCGCGCTCGGCGGCAACATGTTCAAGACGGATGAATTCCGATTCTATGACGTGCTGCCAAAACTGAAATGGCGGGCGATATTCGGCGACACCGCGCTCAAGACCAAAGAGCAAAACGATTATTCCGTGTTCCAATGCTGGGGCGAATCCTTTGAAGGACAGGCCGTCATGGTCGATCAGATCCGTGGTAAGTGGGAGGCTCCGGAGTTGCTGACCCAGGCGCGGGCATTCTGGACCAAGCACAAGGGCGAAGCGACTGGAACGCTTAGGTCATTCAACGTCGAAGACAAGGCAAGCGGAACCGGCCTGATCCAGACGCTGAAGAAGGAGGGAATCCCCATTCTTGGCATCCAGCGATCTGTTGACAAAATCACCCGAGCCATGGACGCCATCCCCCTGATACAATCAGGGAACGTACTGCTGCCACGCAACGCGCCATGGCTCTCTGACTACCTGTCCGAGTTCGCGGCCTTCCCCAAAGGCAGCAATGATGACCAGATCGACCCAACGATGGACGCCATCGATAACGTCCTGAACCAGGGCAAGCGAGATTGGAGAAGCATGCTATGAGCAACAAGAAGCGCGGCGGTAATGGCAAGCCAAAGTTCCGGGACGGCATGACGAACATCGTCAACGGCCTGGCCAATCGCCGGTCTGCTGTTGCGACCAACGTAATTACCTCGACTCGCCTGGATGACACCCAGCTTCGCGCCATCTTCAAGACAGGCCTAGGCGCCAAGATAATCAGTATCAAAACTGGTTACGCGCTCAATGACACGCTCCAGTTCGAGAACGACAAGGACGAAGAGCTTTACAAGCGCCGATTGCAGCGAGCCGTGAAGAAGGCGTCAAAGTTCATGCTTGGCTTCGGTCGCGGGATCATCCTGTTGAATGAGCGCGGCGCAGATTTGTCGAAGCCGCTCACTGGCACGCTGGACATCGCCAAGGTAAAGCTCGACGTATTCAGCGGCGACATGGTCACGCCGATGAATGTCAGCATTGACCTGAACGATATCCGTTACCAGAAGCCGAAGACCTACAGCGTGCGCGGCAAGTCCTTCCACTGGTCGAGGGTCATAGACTTCACCTATTACGCACCCCCAGAGCTTGACCTGCCGACCTATCGTTACGGCGGCATCAGCGAATTCGAAATGATCCACACGCAACTCATCAACGACGGCATCGTTGAACGGGCAAGCGGTGCGATCCTCGAAAAGAACTCGACGCTGTTCCACAAGATCAAGGGCTTCGCTGATGCCGTGCGCTGCGGCGATGATGACTACCTGATCAGCTATTACGCCAAGCTTGCCGAGGTTCGCGGCATCTACGGTGACGGCCTGATCGATGGCGAAGACGATGTGGTCAGCATCGCGCAGACGTTGACCAACCTGGACGCAGTCGACAACATCACCATTCGACGCCTGGCCCTTGTGACATCCATCCCGGTTCCTCTGCTGGTCGGCGAGTCCGTCCAAGGTCTGAACAGTACGGGCAACCAAGAGCGCCAGTCTTTCCAAGACATGGTAGAGGGGTTGCAGTTCGATTATCTGGAAGACCCGATTCGCGATCTGTGCCGTCATTACGGCATCGACGAAGTCTGCTTCAAGGAGAACCAGGGCGGCACCGCGACCGAGCGCATGGACTTCGAAACCAAGGTGATCGACAACGCCGTCAAGCTGGAGGCGCTGGGCGAGGACTACCGCGAATACCTGATCACTCACGACATCATCAAGGATGACCCGTGGGAGAAATTGTTTGCGCCGCCAACTGAAACCAATGATCCGGCTGATGATCTGACCACTGGATTGCAACCATGAAGCGCCAGATAACAGCTGCCAAGCCTACGCCGATCAAGGCGCCGAAGTCACCACGAGGCATCGAGAACGAACTCGCGGACATGCTTGAATTCATGATCGCGCAGATGGCGCAGCGATTTCAGAATCAGGTGCTTGGCCAGCTTCAGGCGAGGACGGTTGAGAAGTTTGCCGACGCCCAAACCGGCAACTTCGCATCAATCCTGCTTAAGCTGTCGAATGCAGCCGCGAAAAAGCTGCTTCAGCAGTTCAGCAATGAGCGCATCGACACCATCAGTCAGAAGGCGCTCGGCAAGCTGGACAAGAAGTCCAAGGAGGAATTCTATAAGCGAGTCGCCGCAAAAACCGGAATCAACGTTACCGACCTGATCGCAAAGGAGGGCATGAAGTCGACCACCAATGCGCTGGTCGCCGAGACATCGCAGTGGATCAAGACCCTGCGTGATGACACCTTCCAGAAGTTCACGAACAACACGCTGTTCGCCATGAGTCAGGGTGAATCGCTCGATACCATCGTCAGCCAGTTTGATGACGTCGTCAGCGAGCGCAAGAACAATGCCAAGTTCCTGGCTCGCAATCAGGTTCAGAACTACAACTCGATCACGACCAAGATCCGGGCGCAGAACCTGGGGATCACCAAGGCCATCTGGGAGACTGCTGGTGATGAGCGGGTTCGGCCATCACATGAGGATAGGGAGGGAAAGGAGTTCGATCTTGCTGAAGGGCTCTATTCCTCGGTTGATGGCCTATACCTGTTGCCAGGCACCGACTACAATTGCCGCTGCACGTACACGATGATCATTCCAGAGGAAGGTGAAGAATGACAACCAGCCATAAGCTTCAGGCCGCAAATGGCCCTCAGATAATTCCCGTGATAGACGGATCGATCAGAAGCTATGCCGTTGCTCTGTCGTTCAATGTCGCGCCATCCGCTGGAACTGTCACGGTTGAGGTCCAGGCAATAGGCTCATCCACCTGGGATGCGGTGAATCTTGGGCAGAACGTTGACGTAACCACCGGCAATGCATTCTTTTCATTTGATGGCGCCATCAGATTTATTCGGGTTACATTTGCAGGTCTTGTCGGCGGCCAGATCCCGATCTTGTGGGTATCAAGCCAGGCCGTACTTATTCCGATTTTCGACCTGCTCACTGATAAGGGCAACGGGCCTGTTCGTAGACTTCGCGTCGACCAAGGCCAGACTGGTTTTTTTGGTCGTCGCATGTGGGCGCTGAGTTACGAATTCGCTACGGCCAACCCGATTGCCGCCACTCCGCTTGTGTTTAAGCTGGTCATTCCAGTGAATTTCATTATTCATGCCCACTTTCTTAGCGTGGATCAGGGCGGCCTGACGCTAAGAACTTACCAAGCCAGCCAGGGTGTCGAGGGCGGGGTGTTCGGTGATACCTATGCCCCGGTTACTGAAAACGGCATGACCGAAGAGCCAGCCTATGTATTTCAATCTCTTATCTCTTCTGGCGGAACATTCACTCCTAACGTTGGCCAGCGCCCACTCACCCCGTTGAGGGTCAGGACATCTGGAGCGACAGCTCAGCAGTCTAGTGTTGGACTTGGCGCAGTGTCTGAGAAGGGGCGGCCGCCTGGAACGTACTATGCGGTTCTGGCGCGAATGACGGGTGTGAGCGGTGATTGCACGGGGGTTTACAATCTGGTGATTGAAGAGAGGCCGTAAATAACCATTATGCTGTTGACATAGTTATTATCTCGGGATAGTCTTGCTCCATCGAAACGAACAACGGAGCAAGACGATCATGAAAATTTTCAGCACGAAACAAGAAGCTACTCAGTACATGATTGAAAAATACAGCGCTGACTTTGTGTCGATGAACTTGGTCAACGTTGTGTATGCAGGCCCAGTAATGGCAAAAATCATGAACGTGTCGGCCGGTTGGTTCGTAGACATCGAAGAGGGGAAATAAGATGGGGAGGCCTGAGTTTAAAATAACCCTCAAGAGTACAGGAAGTGGCTCAGAGCGCCTCGGAGTTTGCGAGGCCTGCGGAGGAAAATGCGTAGAGGTTTTCTCGCTGAGAATTCAGAAAGCGTACTATTCACCGTTACTCGGCAGGGACAGTTTTACCTTCGAGGGAGGCCTATCCATGTTCGGGCACGAGCAGTGCTTAAGAGACCAAAGAATGCATTTCACTCGAGGATCGCACTGATTGAAGGGTGCGAAAGAGTAAACTCTACGCCACCAAAAGCCCCTTAACCTGGGCTTTTCTTTGCCCGAAATTTCACCTCGGCACAATATTTGCTTTGCCATCAATCAGGGTTTACAATTCGGCAAGATTCGTGCCAAGGCAAGATAATGACTACGTTCAAGTTCAGCGACGCGGCGACATATGATGGCAGTCTGAAGACGGCTATCTCTGTGCGCGATGGCGTCTTGGAATACTTGGGCAGTGAGTTGGGCATGGAGCCAGCCGACAGGATTTTCTACGTCTACCGGTCGCCAGCCACCATCGCCAGCCTGGCCGCGCAGATGCCTGGTATCCCGGTGATCAGCGACCATATCGAGCCAGGCACCGAACCTGACAACATTCCGAGTCGCGTTGAATCGGCGTCCCTGATCGATGCATTCGATGACGCCACCAGTTCAACCCTGGCCATCCAGAACAAGCTCTCCCTTGATCCTGCGATGCTCGCTGAGATCGAAAGCGGTAAGGATGAGCTATCCCTTGGCTATGAGGGTCGTTTGATTCCTCACGCCAAGTGGGATTTCGAACAGCGTGATCTGGTGCCAACGCACCTGGCCACTGTGACAGATGGACGTTGTGGCACTGGTTGCCGCTTCATCGACCGCAAACCAACCCCGGAGGCTAACAGGCCTATGAAAAAGCTGCATAAGGCGTTCTTGGACGCCGAAGGTTCTTTGAGCCTTTCGCAGATCGTTGAGCTGGCCGCTGGCCTGCCGGAAGCGATCAAAAACGTACCTGCCGACAAGCTCGCCGAGCTGTTGCCAGCCCTGCAAGAAGTCATGGCTGCCGCAACAGCTGCCGGCGTCGAAGCTCCAGGCGCAGAACCTGTTGTCGAAGAGCTGCCGGTTATGACCGACGAAGACGCTGACAAGCTGATGGACGAAAGTGCCGACGCTGCTGGCGGTGATCCGGTCAAGGTGACTGACTCCGCTCGCAAGGTTCTGCGCAAGAAGTTCGCCGACAAAATGGCTGTTGCGATTGGCGAGGCCGTCAAGGTCCACGCCTCTGTCATCGACAAGGCTCGCACCATTCTGCCAGAAACTTACAGCTTTGCTGACAAGTCGACCGCGCAACTGATGCGTGACGCCCTGGCTGTCGAGCATGGCTCGCAGAAGTTCGCGGACGCCGAGTTGTCCGTTGCCTTCAAGCTGCTGAAGAAATCCGGTGGCGAATACAAAACGTTCGGCGATCACAAGGCAGATGAAACCAGTCTGACTGCGCGCCTGAAAAAATCCATCGGCGCCGAGGAATAAATCATGGCCTTTAATGAAGCTGTTGTAACCACTCCACCAGACCTGATGCCTGGCGAGTTCATCGCCGCGTCGCCTTATAACTGCTCTGCGTTCGACGTCTGGGAAGAAGGCTTGGTGCCTGGCCGCTTCGTCAAGTACGACGCAGGATCCATTGACCTGCTCGACACCTCGGCGACCCCGGTGATCGCTGGCGTTGTTCGCCGCAAGATCTCCAGCGCCTTGGAAAACCTGACCTACACCAAGCTGGGCATCGCGCCTGACCAAGTGGCCGAGATCGTGAACTTCGGTTTCGTCAGCGTGGAAGTCCTGGCGGGCGATACTCCGGCTCGATTCCAGCAGGTCTATGCGGTGAATACCGCTGGCGCCAACCTGGGCAAGGCGACCGAAACCGCAACCAACAATGCCATCGTCCCTGGCTGCGTGTTCTGGGAAGCGAAACGTCCCGGCACTTGGCTTGTGCTGATTCCAAAATACCTGACCGGGGTTTAAGTCATGAGCAAAATCATCAAGCCTGATCCGTTCAAGCTGTACAACATCAAGTCCTTCGAGGACAAGGCTGCGCACGCCAAGAAGTTCACCGACGCCGGTGGCATCATCCTGGCGCGCAACCTGGAACACCTCAGCACCGAGATTTTCACTCAGGAATACCCTGAGCTGACCTTCTTGATGCAAGGCATCGTTGTCAACAATGAAGGCGGTTATGCCGACACGATCAAGAAGATCAAGCTGGCCATCGCTGGCGACTTCCGTGAAGCCGGCACCAACACCAACACCACCGGAAAGATCACACTGGAAGGTGAAGACGACAGCATCCCGGTTTTCACTATGGATGCCGAGTCCGACTGGTTGGAAATCGAGCTGAAGAAGGCCGAGCTGCAAAACGTGAACCTGCCAAGCCGGTTCATGGAAGCGCACAACGAGCTGTACAACCGCAAGATCGACGCCATCGGCTATGTCGGCCAGGTTCGCTCCGACGGCTCGTTCAAAACTCGCGGCCTGTTGAACTACGCCGGCTGGGATACCGACACCTCGGCAGTAACCGCCGCGGCCGCAACTGGTGCCGAGCTGTATCAGGAGATCGCCGACCTGATCAACCGTCAGTGGGCGAACGTGTTCAACGTGCCAGCTTACAAGGCTGATCATGTGACCATGCCATGGTCCGTGTACAACATCGCCACGACCAAGATCCTGAACACCGCTGCTGGCAGCTCCAGCGTGCTGCGCGCATTGCAGGATAACTTCCCTGGCGTGACCTTCGGCATGACCAATCGGGCCGAAGCTGGTCAGGCTGCCGTGACATCGACCACTATCGCGTTCTCGCGAAACCGTCGTGCCATGCAGTTCCGTCTGCCGGTGCCGCTTGAGATCTCCAGCATCGACCAGCGTGGCTTCAAGTACTACATGGAGTCGTACTTCTCCATCGCTGGCCTGGACGTGATCGAAGACGGCGCCGCCGCTACTTTGACCGGTCTCTGATTCCCTAGGCGCAAGGATGCGCCGCCTATTTTGGAGGGTTTGCTCGTGAGCAAGTCTGATAAGCAAGCGAAAGCTCAGCCAGTCGCTGAAGAAGTTGTCGATGCAGCCACCGCCGAAGCAATGGCCAGGGGCAACGAAGAGATTCAGGCCGCAATCGAGGCTCGCGCCCCAGCTGATGGTCGCGCATCCGATGATGTCGAGCCAGTCGAGTCATCGGTCACTGTTATCAATCTGCAAGCCAACCCGATGAAAGTTCTGGGTCTGGGAAGCTACGGTTTGGCGGTGTTTACCGAGCGTCAGCTGGATGCTGATCCGCGTCTGTACGCGAAGATCAAGCGCGGTGTTGACCTGGGCATTCTCAAGGTTGAAGGTTAAATAATGACTATCCAGACCGACTTCGAGGCCCGCTTTCCATCGATCCCATGGGTTGAAGAAGTCGCGTCGACTTGGATTTATTACACCTGCCTGCAATACAGCGATTCAACCAAGGAGGCGATCCTTAATCTGATCGCCCACCTTCTGACCTTGGCGTCACTACCTGGGTCTGGCTCATCTCGAAACGTTGCCAGCAAGTCTGTCGGCAGCGTCTCAGTTTCCTATGAGGCATCGGCTACCCAGTCGAGCAACCTGGCCTCTTGGTACAACACCACTCGTTACGGCCAGGTTTACTGGCTGCTCACCGGTCGCCGTGTCGGGGCTCGCTTTGTATGACGCCCAAGGACGTTCTGGCGCTGGCTCAAAAGCAGCTAGCCGCCATGGAGCGCGCCAAGAATGCGGTCGTGAAGGTCGGCTTGCCTGAGGGCGAGTCTGCCACCAGCAAGGCTTATAAATCCGATGGCGACAAATCAGCGCCGACAGTCCTTGAGGTCGGCATATGGCATGAGTACGGAACTCAGTTCACGCCGATGCGCTCATTCCTGCGGGCTCCATTCATCGAGAAACAAGCGGACATCAAGAAGCTGATCGACGGCCAATTCAAATTGGTGCTAGAGAAAGGCCTTGATGTTGAAGTCGCACTTGGCCGCGTTGGCGTAGGAGCCGTGAACATCAGCAAAGGCGCATTCAAAACGCAGGGTTACGGCGAGTGGCCGGACATTACGCAATCAACCAAGGATGCCAAGGGTTCTTCTGGTATTCTGATCGACACCGGATTGCTCCGGAACTCCATTACCTGGGTGGTTGAATAATGAATAGTGCAAACTCCACAACCGGCGTCGGCGAGGGCTAATCAATGCTCCCCGACATGTCCGACGTCCTGACCGAATGGTCGCAGCCGATCAAGCTGAAGACGGTCACCGAAACGACTGTTGACTTCGTGCCGACCACGACAATTGTTGTCGAGAACATCGTTGCAGTCGTCCAGCCAGCCGACCCGGAAAAGCTCAAGGTCGAGCAGATTGATTTCTCCCTTGAGTACATCCAGATCCATAGCGTCTCGGCCATGGCTATCGGTCAATACGTTGAATGGGATGGCCGCGATTTCAAGCTGGTGCCATTCCGTAAGGGCTATGGCCAGTACGGATATACCGAGGCTGTAGGCGAAGAAACGAAACTCCAGCCGCTGGTGGCTACGCCATGACAGAGCCAATCCTGATTCAGCTCCAGCGCTACGTGCGTGACCTGCTTGTCCATCCAGAGCAATTCATCAAGGCTGGCCGCGTCAACTTCAATCGCCAGGAGTTCGAACAGCCCTACATCGTGGTTGATTCTCTGTCGCCTGACGTGCCGCTGGCCAGCTCAACCAAGTACGATGAAGTCAACGAGCAAATGCAGTATTCAGAGCTAGTATCCAGAGCTTTTACGTTTGATTTTTACGGCCCGACTGCCGCCATCCTTTGCCGTGACTTTCGGATCATGGCTCGCACTGAAAAATCTCTTGATATACAGCGCGACCTGAACATAACTGTTTTCCATCCGGGCGCAGCGACCAACGTCAAGCAGTTGACCGGCCAGCAGTACGGCGAACGCATGCAACTAGAATGCCAAGTCCACTACAGCCCGTCCTTGATTGTTGATATACTGCGTATCGACACTGCACAACTTCGCATAATCGGCGAACGAGGTTTGATCTATGAGCAATAACGCAAGCATCACGAACGTGATCAACGTCGCGCTGATTCCCGAGGGGCAGCTTGCTCAGCGCGACAACATGAACACCGTCGCGGTACTGACCAGCGAAACCGGCGTGATCACCAGTGCGGAGCGATTCCGTAGCTATCGTGATGCTGCTGCCGTAGAGGCTGATTTCGGCACAGCTTCGATCACCACCCAGTATGCGCAGACGGTCTTCGGTACGCGGCCAAACCCGATCAACTTCGGTGGCTCGCTGATCATCGGCCTGCATCGCGCCGTCGCTGAGACCGTTCCGGCAACCGCAGCGACTCTGCGCAGCACGCAACTGGTCGAAGCCACAATCATTTCTCAGCTCCAGACCATCACCGATGGCAGCTTCAACATCACCGTTGACGCGACCCCGGTTGTGGCTGCATCTCTGGACTTCAGCGCGGTAACCACCCTGGATGGCGTTGCTGCTGTTCTCGATACCGCTATCACTGGCGCGGTCGTGTCGCACAATAACGGTTATCTGACCGTGACCAGCTCGACAACTGGCGCAACCAGCTTGCTGACCTACATGTCGCCTGGCCCATCCGGCACCTTCATCGGCGCACTGCTGACCATGTCCAGCGGCACCGGTGGCACCCTGACCCAGGGCGCCGCATCGGTTGTGCTGCCAATCGAAACCAAGGTCGAATCGATTAGCGCACTGAAGGCTCTGGTCAACATCAAGGGCGCGGTCTTCACCGACATAGTTCTGGATGCCGAGGTTCCTACCCTAGCCGCATGGGCTGGCGCAAACCAGACCATCATCTACAACGTCTTCACCGGCTCCAGCTACTTCGCGGTATCGGCATCCAACCCGGTTTGGGCGGTCAAGCTGGCCAGCCAAACAAGTTTCCGCTGCCTGTACAGCAAGGCAGGCAACCGGCTGATGGCGGCGACCTACATGGCGCGCACGCACACCGTGAACTTCAACGCCGAGAACTCAGCGATCACCATGAACCTCAAGGAATTGAGCGTTCCTGCCGAGTCCTACAGCCAGACCGAGATCGACTCGGCGAAGCGTGTCGGCCTGGACATCTACACGACCATCAAAGATACCCCAGTCGTGCTGACCAGTGGCGCGAATGATTTCGTTGACAACGTGTACAACATCATCGCGTTCATCGACGCTATCCAGACGGACAACTTCAATGTTCTGAAGCAGACCGGAACAAAAATTGCGCAGATTACTCGCGATGTGAACACAATGGTTGCCGCCAATGAAAAAACATGCCGGGGATTCGTGCGCGCCAACGTGTTCTCTCCGGGCAGCTGGTCCAGCTCGGACACCTTCGGCAACATCAATACGTTCAACCGCAATATTGAACAATTCGGTTTCTATGTGCTTGCCGGCCTACTGAGAGATCAGCCGCAATCTGATCGCCAGGCGCGCAAATCTCCGCCTATTCAAATTGCCGTAAAGAACTCCGGTGCGATTCACTCGGCTGACATCATCATCAATTTCAACCTGTGAGGGGCTGACCAATGAGTGTTATTACCATCGCGGTAGGCAGCGGAACGCTGATCCTCAATGACTACACCTTCAAGAGCTTTGCCGAGGGTGATTACCTGACGCTGACCCCGGTTAATGCACATACGTCGCGGGTAAACTCGGCGGACGGTGGCGTAACCATCGGCGATCGCATGGATAAGGATGTTCATGACTGCGTATTCTCTGTGCAAAAATACAGCCCAGATGACGTATTCATGCTGAGCCAGATCAATGCCGAGGGTCCGACAGTATTCGAGGGTTCGGCAAAAGAAGCCTACACCATCGACGGCGGCGCGGGAATTGAGAGCTGGAACCTTGACGCAGGAAGTATCACCACGCTGCCGACGCAAACCAAGAACAACCAAGACGGTAATGCGATGATGCAGTACACCGTCCAATTCCGATCCGCGAAACGGAGCTTGTAATTTATGGGTATGCAGGAGCAACGGGAAAAAGCAATGGCCATGGTCCGCGCCGTCTATGAAGACGGCGAGGCCGAAGTCAATGGTCGCAAGTACAAGTTTCACAAAATGACGCATGTCGAGCGGCGGAAGGTGTTCGCGTTCTACACGTCTGTTCAGCGGCAGATCAATGGTCAGGATTTCAGTTTTCTTGATACGCCACAATACGCAATCGTGGAAGAAGTAATGTGGTCCAACATCTCTTTCGAGGGCGTCACAATCAACAAGGCTCGCGATCATTGGGAGGAATACCCTGAGGACTATGTAAGCTTGCTCAGCGTTGCCATGGGGGTAATGTCCTATCCTTTTATTCGCGCCGCAGGTATCGCCTCAGCTTCCACAGCAAGCGAAACCGAGAAGACTTCATCGTCGAAACCAATGTAAGCGGCGAACGCATGGCAATGTTTGCTCTCGCAAAGGCCGGGTATGGCAGCCTGGCCGAAATCGAGGCGATGGACACGACCGAGTTTCTTGACGCGATTGAATTTGAGCAGATCACCGCCGACATTCAGGCGCACAGAATGGAGAATCCCTAATGGCTGTAGTCAGCGAGCTGGTCAGCAAGTTCAGCTTTGTCGGGGATCTGGCTCCGCAGCGTGAGTTCAATGAGAACCTGAAGCTTTCGTTGGCGCTATTGGCTGGCGTAGGTGCGGCAATCATCGGCGCTGCTGGCGGTGTATTTGCGTTTGTCGCCTCGACCACTGAGGCGGCAGATGCATTGACCGACATGAATGCCGAAACCGGCATCTCTGTTGAGGCCATTCAAGAGCTTGGCTTTGCAGCCATGATGTCGGGCTCTAGCGCCGAGGCCATGACAGCAAGCCTGTCCGGCCTATCCAAAGTAGCGGGTGACGCTGCTCGTGGGCTTGGACGCGGGCGCAAGGCTTTTGATGACCTCGGTATCAGCGTCAAGGACGCCAGCGGCAATGTGAAGACTGCTGACGTTCTGTTCAATGATCTGCGTGAATCGTTCGCAAGGCTGGGCACTGACAAGGCCACTCAGAAATCTATTATCGCATCGCTCGGCCTGGATCCTTCCACGCTTCAGCTTCTCAATGCGACGAGCGAAGAGATCGGAACGCTGGTCGAGAAGTCTCGAGCACTTGGCATCGTGACGACGGAGCAGGCCGAAAAAGCCGCCGCATTCCAAGACTCACTGGATACCGCCAAGTTCGCAGTCAGCGCACTCAGCCAGCAGATCGCAATCAACCTGGCGCCATCCATGCAGGGGATCACCGATGGCTTCGTTGAATTCCTGATTGCCAACAAAGACTTGATCAAGAACGGACTCCAATATCTCGGCGAGGTGATCACCGCGACCGCCGGTTTCATCGTTCGCATGACTCCGCTTGTGCTTGGCCTGGGATCGGCATTCATCGTTGCCAAGCTGGCCACCGGTGGATTCGCTGCGATCCTAGGCTTCGTCACGTCGCCTGTCGTGCTGATCACTGCCGCCATCGTTGCGCTACTACTGATCGTCGATGATCTGATCGCCGCCTTCCAGGGCGGACAATCTGTGATCGCCGATTTCTTCATGGAGTTCTTCGGCATCGATATCGTGCCGATCATGCATGGAATCGTTGATGCATTCATGGATATGGTCGACGCAGTATTGGCCGTATTGCAGCCACTGTTTGATTCTTGGTCCGCCATGTTCGATGCCGTGATAAAGCTTTTCAAGGGCGACTTCGACGGTGCGCTTGACTCTCTATCGCAATCGTTCTCATCGTGGATTGATTTTGTGAAGGGAGTATTCGGCCTGCTGTTCGATTACCTGGCATGGGGATGGGGGAACATTCTCAATGGCATCAAGCAGGGGGCGATGTCGATCCTGCCTGATTGGGCGGTCGATCTGATTGGCTCCGGTGACGCGCCTTCGCCTGAAGATATGGCCAGCCTGAGCCCGAATGAAGCCGTGGCAATTGGTGGCGCCAGTAGCAGCAGCGTGAGCAACAGCAGCATCGAGCAGCAAAACCAGATCAACGTGTATAGCAGCGATCCGAAAGCCGCTGGTGCTGCCGTGGATAACGCGCTGCAAGATCAACTGAAGACCGCGAAGACCCAGGTTAACCGAGGTGGCCGATGACCATTCAGGAATTCAAGGCGGGCCAGGACCAGGCGCTTGACTCGGCATCGACTCAGCAGGTCGGCATCGGTGGTTTCACCATGTTCGCCCGCGTCAGCGATCAGGCGCAGTACAGCACGGCATCACCGACATCAGTCGTCGAGGACGGAAGCTATATCGGCGACCACCTCATCAATGCGCCGATCAAGCTGACGATCTCCGGAGACGTGGCGGATCTGTTCGTTCAGCCGCCACCACAGAGCGCATCCGAAAGCCGGATTCCAACCGTCGCACAGATGAATTCGTTCCTGCCGAAGCGCACGGTGTCGCAGATCCAGCGCGTCAACAAGGTGATCGACTCGGCGGCGGATCGGTATCGGTCGATCAACAACAGCATCAATGACGGCATCAAGATCGGCATGAACGCGGGCGACTTCTCGGGCAACAAGACCGGGACGAAAAGCCTGCGCGAACAGTTCATTGACTACATCGAGTCGGTCCACTACGGCAAACAACTGGTTTCGATCAGCATGCCGTTTCGCCTGCACGACAGCATGGCGATCAATGACGTAACGATTACGCGGGACAACCAGCGCAATGCACTGACGTTCTCGCTGACCGCGCAAAAGTTCAGGATCGCCAAGACAGTGTTTTCCGACGTGTCGAAGTTCTACAAGAAGCCAGCGCCAGCCGTGAAAAGCCAGGTTGGCAAGACGGTAGACAAGGGTGTGCAGTCGCCGAAATCTGGCGATGGCGCTGGCGCCAAGAAAGAGAAGTCGCTTTTATCTGCAATTATCGGGCGCTCATAAAATGGCATTTCAGATAACCGATATCACCGATGAGCCGAGCCAGCGTCACGTGCTGCTGGTCGATGACGAAGAGATCATCATCATCCTGAATTTTTATCAGGTGTCGGAGTTCTGGTCGTTTGATGTGAGCTGGCGTAATGAGCGGTTCAACGGCTTCATGCTGAGCCTGGGTTGCCTACACATCCAGTCGCTGAACTGGCCGTTTGACTTCTTTGTGTCGACCACGGATTCAAGTGGGTTGGCGCCGTTCAGGCTGGGCGATTTCAGTGAAGGTCGATGCGAGCTGTATTTCGTGACTGCCGAAGAGATGCAGGAACGCAGAGGATTGGAAGTTCCGACTTGACATAATGATTATCCTGTACGATTATTCGTTTGCGCAATGACGCGCTTATAGGGATACGAATTATGAGTACCAAGAATAATGGTGGGTCTGCATTCCCTCGCGAAATTGAATATGAGATTTCTATTCAGCCTCTCGACTTCAGCAATGTAGGCTCGATGGATGATGTAGCAAAGGCCACAGAGGACGCTATTAAAAACGCTGATCGTGGTCACGGCATGTCCCTGCGAGATTACTTCGCCGGACATGCGCTCGCTGGCATGTTCGCGAATGACGCGATGATTACCCGTTACGGCGCGCACGCCAAAGACAATCTCATTGATCCTGACGTGCTGACAGCTACTGCCGCTTACTCCATCGCTGACGCCATGATTTCGGAGCGCTCGAAATGAAAAATTCCTACATCCAACAAACCCTCGCCGCCGAAGAAACCCTGCTGGCCGAGGGCAAGATCTCCAAGTGGTCGCTGTTCCACATCTACTGCGCCGCAGTCATCTTCGGGCTGTCGATCATCTGCTTGCCGATCAGCGCGATGCTGCTGCTGTATGCATACCTGAAGATCCGTTCAACCGAGATGGGCATTACCAGCAAGCGCGTCATCCGCAAGTCGGGCGTTATCATGCGCGATACGGCAGAGATCCGGCTGGCAAAGGTCGAATCGGTATCGGTCAAGCAGGGGTTTCTCGGGCGCATCTTTGGCTATGGCGACGTGATCATCTCGGGTAGCGGCGGGAATGATGCGGTGATGAAGGGGGTTAAGGATCCGTTGGTTTTTCGCAATGCGGTTGATGACGCTTGCGAACAAAAAAATAACCCGGTTATCTTCCCGGTATTTTCCGCACAAGGCGAAGGCCTTGATGCTCTGGCGCTGCATCGTGGGCTATGGCAGCGAGACGATGAAACAAAGGATGAGTTCGTTGCTCGACTGAAGTCGCAAGGCGGTGCAGCATGAGCCAGATCGATTGGAGAAAGGCGCCGGAAGGGGCGGAATTTTGGAATCCTAACAGCGAGCTTTTTTACCGATCGGCTGATGGGGGGTTTCAGAAGTTCTCTGAAACTCGGGGACGCTGGACATTAGCAGCCGGCGAAAGGTATGAATATCAAACCCTGATTGCAAAGCCAACCGAATGGAGTGGCGAAGGCCTGCCGCCTGTTGGGATTTGCGAGCTGCGTCTAGTCAGCGCTGGCGGAGACTGGCATAAGGCGGATATTAAATTCGCTTCGCGCAACGTGGTTGTGTGGGACTGGGTTGGCGAGCCATCCATAAATGGTCTTTGCACTGCGTACGCGCATGCAGTTCAGTGCCGCCCAATCCGCACGCCCGAGCAGATCGCGGCGGAAGATCTGCGCGAGATTATCGAAAGTGGGTTGAATGGCAAGAAAACGTTAGACGAGGTCGTTGATGAGATCATCGCCAATGGCTACCGCAAATTCGAAATCGTGGAGAACTGATATGATCGCCCTCGCATTCATGCTCATCCACATCCGCAACCTCGGGAAACGATAAAAATGACCGACAGATTCCTGCGCGACTACCGGCTGACCATTGGGATAGGCGCGCAGGCTGTCACCATTCTGCCGCCATTCCGAATTCGCTTCAGCGTCGACAAGTCAGACAAGGCCGACCTGAACAAAGCGACAATCAAGATCGACGGGCTCAATCCTGACAAGCGCCGTCGACTTGTTCGCGATGCCGACGAAAAGCCGAAGACGGAGAAAAAGAAGAATGGCGAGACGGTTGCAGCTCCAGCCCCAACTTCGAATTCAAATAGTGGTTATTTCCCGGTGCTGCTGGAGATCGGCTATCAGGGCAAGCTAGAAACAATCTTTCGCGGCTCCATTGATGAGGCTGGCAGCACTCGCGAGAATGACGGCCAGTTCATCACCACGCTGTCAGCAATGGATGGCGGTGAAGACTTCCTGCGCGGATTCGTCGCCACTACGGTGACCAGCAAGGCCGCCGCAGTCGATGCGGCGCTCGGCACTATGCCCAACACCAAGAAGGGTAAGATCGGCGCCATGGGCGACATCACGCGACCCAAGGTTCTGGTCGGCAACTCCATGGCCGTCGTGTCGGAGATGCTTGACCCTGACCAGCGCTGGTTCATTGACGACGAGCGCCTAAACATCTTGGGTGGCGATGAGGTCGTATCTTCATTCATCCCCGTTGTCAGCGCCGAGACTGGCCTTCAGAACACGCCTGAGGCCGACAAGAAAGAAGTAACCATCACAACCTGGCTGAACCCATCGCTTAAAGTTGGCGGACTTTATCAGCTAATCTCCGTTACAGCCCCTCACCGAAATGGGATTTACAAGATCAAGCTGATTACCTACAGCGGAGACACGGATGGCAGTGATAACTTCCAACGCGTTACCGGGGAAATCGCCGAAAACTATGTGGTGCCGAGATGACCGACAAGAAAGAAGAACTGACGGATGTAATGAATGACGCCATGATCACGGCGTTGGCGAATACGCATACCATCGTCATCGCCAAGATTACTTCGGTTGGCGCGACAACAATTGATGCGCAGCCCGTCATACAGCGCGTTGTTGATGGCCAGGCCGTAACGCTCCCCGTGTTTCCTTCTATCCCTCCAGTCTTCCTCAGCGGCGGCACCAGCTATGACGCCCATCCGATAGCTGTTGGCGACTACTGCCTTCTGCTGGTAAGTGAGCGGTGCTTCGACCGCTGGTATGGTGGCGCCGATAACGTGCCTCCAATCGAGCAGCGCATGCATGACTACAGCGACTGCTTCGCGCTGGTCGGCGTATCCCCCGCATCCATGGCAAAGACCATTCCGAATACCATAGAACGCTTCGGCGACTCAACGGTAACTGGCGAGTGGATTCATACTGGCAGCTATGATCTGACCGGCCCGCTAACGGTCACTGGCAGCACTGACACGACCGGCAACACAGATTCAACAACCTATTCCGTAAACGGCACACCTGGCTGGACAGGAACTTTCGCTACAGGCGACAGCCGAACGGTGACGGTTGTCTCAGGACTCATCACAAACGTCGCATGATGATGTAAGATGCTGGCATAGCTCTTGCAGGTGACATCATGCGCGTATCAGGCCTAGACAAAGACGGAGATTGGCGATTTGGCCGAGGGCTGGCATCGTACATCTCTCGCGGAGACGCCGTCCGGCAAAATGTCGTCACGCGCATCAAGTCATTCCGCTCGGACTTCTTCCTAGATATCGACGCCAACATCGATTGGATAGATCTGCTCGGTCGCCGCGACACCAAAGATGAAATCCTTCGCGCTATCGAACGTGTCACCCTGGCAACAGAGGGCGTGACCACGATCACCAAGCTCGAAATCGAGACAAAGACAAGCACTCGTAAAGCCACTATAATGCTCTCGTTTGGCACGATTTTTGACGACAGCATTACTGAAGAGATAACCATCTGATGGCAGGCCCAACGATTGATGCTAGCGGCATTACGATCCAGAGCTTCGACGAGATCCTTGCCGAGCTTGTTGCGGGCTATCAGGGTATCTACGGCGTTGACATCAATCTTAGCCAAGAGAGTCCGGATGGCCAGCGCGTAGCCATTGAGGCGAAGTCCAGGGCTGACATGCAGGCTTTCGGCCTGTGGATCGCCAACAACTTCGACCCTGACTTTGCTCGCGGGATCTTCCAGGCAAAAATCGCCAAGCTTTCGGGCGTATTTCCACGACCGGCAACGCGGTCATTCTGGGATCTCTCCGTTGTGACCACCCGCGTGGTCACGCTGCCGACCGGATATCAAATATCTGACGATCTTGGCCAGCTCTGGGAGCTTCCGGCGCCAGTAATTCTGCCAGTTGGCACATCTCCGATCACGTTCCAGGCTACCGACTTCGGATCGGTAACCGGACTCGCTGGCGCCGTGTTCACGCCGGTCACCGTGGTGCTGGGCGTCACTGGATTTACCGCTGCCGTCGATGCAGAGCCAGGCAAGGATGAAGAGACTGACGAAGAGTTTGTTCAGAAGCGCAATCTGAGCTTGGAAAATCCGGCTTTCTCGACGACCAATTCCCTTACTGCTCGCCTACTGAACACTGCCGGTGTGACGGATGCCTTTGTTTACGATAACGATACGGATGATTTCGGGCCGCCACTGCATCCAGATTGGATGCTGAATGCTCATAGTATCTGGGCTGTCGTTGAAGGCGGGACAATCGACGATATCGGTCAGGCGCTGCTGTTCCAGAAGACTGGCGGAACAGGCATCAAGGGGGCAATCGTTCTGAACATCCCTGAGACTCTGACCCGGCCAGACGGCAGCACTTTTGTAGTTATCCAGATTCGTCACTTCGACCGCCCTGTCATGGTTCCGATTTATGTCCATGTAACAGCAACCAGGAAAGATCCGCTGGTCCCAGTTGACGTGCCACTTCTCAAGCAGAAGATCGCCGCGCATAAATTCTATATCGGCACTCCGCTTCAGGCCGCAGAGCTGTACTGCCCAGCCTATACCGCTGGCAATGACTTCATCCTGACCGACATGGAAATCAGCGATGACAACCTAGCATTCACCGATGGAAGCCTGACGCCGGATGCTGGTTCTAAATTCGAAATAGTGGTCACCAACATCACCGTCACCGAGGTGATCTGATGGCGATGGTCGACGAGACGGTCAACCTCCTGATCAAACAGTATTGGGAGAAGCCAAAGGCGAAGGCTGAAATTGAACTTCAGGCATCGACCTGGGAGACGACTCGCGCCTTTCTTGGTGCGCTAGATCCGGCTTTCGATCTGGATAACGCTATTGGTGCCCAGCTCGATGTGCTTGGCCGCATTGTCGGCATCAGTCGATCAGTTCCAGGCGTGATCCCGAAAATCTACTTCGGCTTCAGCATCAATCCAAACAACGAGGGGTTCGCCAGCAAATTCAATCCGATGCGAATCGGCGGCCCATTCTTCAGCAAATTCTCGTCGGCGTTCACCGATCTTCAGCTTGGCGATAACGATTATCGATTTTTCATCAGGGTAAAAGCATCGCTGAACAGGGCCGCTGGCTATCTGTCGAGTGACAAATACATCGGCATCCAAGACGTTGTTCTTGCCGCATTTGATGGCAGAGCCTATGTAGTCGATAACCTCGACATGACGCTGACCCTCTATGTTTCACCAGTTGTCAGCCTCGACAGACTCACGCTCATCAGGGCTCTAAATTTGCTGCCTAAGCCCCAAGGTGTTCGCTACAAGGTGATCATCCAGGCAGAGCCAGGCGTGACATTTGGCTTTTCAAACAACCCTATTTCGCGTGGTTTCGCGAGTAAATTTGATCCGCTGCGTGAGGGCGGCTTCTTCGCAAGAAAGGTGATCTAACATGGCAAAAATTGTCCGGTATAACGGCAACCTTGAAGCCTTTGCGTCTGCCGCGCCAGGGACTGAGCGCACCATTTTTGGTGACATTACCCAGGCTAACGACCTGACGAGCCAGATCAACGCTGACTTCCTGCGCGGATGGGGCATTGTGGGGCCGTCTGATCAGCCTGCGCTTGAAGACTTCAACGCGGTAGGCTACACGCTAGGCCAGCTCATTGCGTACCTGCATCAGGTGGGCGTGCCCGAATACAATGCGACGCAGGAATACCACATCAATAGCGTCTGCAACTCGGCAGGGATCCTCTATGTGTCCTTGATCAACACCAACGTCGGGAACACTCCAGCATCGTCTCCGTCTCAATGGGCTGAGCTTTACGCGCAGGCAACAGAAACGGTTCGCGGGACGGCGGAAGTTGCCACAGAGGCGGAAGTGACCGCAGGCACGGACGACGCCAGGATTGTTACCCCGCTAAAACTTCTGCAAAGGCTGACAACTTATATCGTTCAGGCAACAGAAACAGTTTTCGGCTGGGCCAAGATAGCCACACAGGCGCAGACGAATACCGGCACCGATGACAACACCATCGTAACGCCAAAGAAACTGCGGTTCGGCGTTACGATGAATATCGCGGCGACGGGATACCTCGCCTTCCCTTCATGGCTGGGCGGCTTCATTATTGAATGGGGCTCCACGTCCGTGACTGCCGGGATCGTGGCGGGTGTCACTTTCCCCTTGCAGTTCCCAACTGAGTTTCTGAGTGGCGCCCTGTTGACTGGACAGCCGAACGGAAACAACACCGCAACCCTTACTCAGGGCATCCAATCTGTTCCAACTTCTACCGGCATGAACCTAATCAACAGCAGCGGCACCGTCATTGTTCGATGGATCGTGATCGGCCACTAGAGGATTCAACATGTACGCAAAATGGATTCAAGACGAAGGGCGTTTCGGATTTTCCAATACGGATAATGGCGGCGTCGAAATCACAAAAGAAGAATACGACTCTCTTCTTGCGGGCAACTCGGCAGGCAAACTGATCTCGAAAGGCTCTGATGGGCGCCCAGCGCTTACTGATCCAGTGATGCTGCCAATGACCCTGGAACAAATCCTTGATGCCAGGCAGCGCGCCTATGTGGCAGAGTCAGACCCACTCAAAAATGAAGCAGAGTATGACGCTATGGTGGCGGGAGTTGAGCCGGATTATGCAGCATGGATGGCGAAAGTCCTGGAAATAAAAACCCGTTATCCGCTTCCGGAGTGAAAAGCCGAATGAATAAATTTATCTTCCTGGCTTCTCTGCTGCTGGCGTCTTTCGGCGCAAACGCGGAAATCATTCTCGACAAGAAAATGAATACTGAGCTTATGGCCAGCTCAAACATTCCATACCATGAGGTATTCATGGAGAGGGTCGACTTCCAAACCACACAGGAGAATGAAGAAGTCACGATAAACATCTCCATTCCCTTCTCTGGGCATATCGTGGGGGGCGATGCCGCAAGTAATGCGATCCGCGTCTATCTCGATGGCAACAGCTATTACAACTACTCATATGCCTCCTACTGGAATGGCGAGATGCTTCTGAACTCCGGGACCTTTCCGCATATTGCCAATCTGCCGCAGATAGGCCATCTCAGTGGTTCGATCAGAAAAATAATCGCTATGCCTGGAACGCATTCGATATACGTTCAAAGTTCTGGTGGCAGTCTCGGCACTGCGTCGACGATAAAGTCTGAGCGCCGATATCAGGTTTGGAAGTGATGACGCGCGCAACCTGCTTCAGCATGCTCGCCCTATCCGTCGCGATCTGGAATTTTGTCCAGCATCGCGACATAAGCGCCAACATGTACATCGCGGCCTTCATGGTGATCCAGGGTGCAAGATATGTTCCCGACGAAACCCCATCCAAACATTGGGATCGCGTGGCTTTGCTCTGTACAATACTGAGTGTGGCCATATGCCTGTTTTCGGCGTATGGATTATCTGAAGGCTTCCAATGGGGAAGGCCGAAATCATGGTAGGAGAGAATATGGCCGATGGACTGACTAGCGCGGGGGCTTCGCTGGCTGTCGGCGGGGCTGGTATAACGCTCGCAAGCTTGCTGCCAGGGGTTGATCTCCAGGCGGTGATAGGATCGTTTGGCGGGGCGTTCTTCTTCATCCTGTTCGCCAAGGATATCAGCGCCTGGCAACGCGCAGGCTATCTCCTTGTTGGCTGGATTGGTGGCTACTTCGGTGCAGCCGAGCTGTTATCTCTGGCCTGGACAAAGACTTCGGGATTTTCTTCGTTCGTTGCGGGTCTATTCTGTGTCGCCATCGGTATTAGTTTGATCGAGGCATTCCAGACAGGTAAGCCGCCGAGATGGTTGCAGTGGGTCATTAACCGCTTTCTCGGAAAAAGGGAGACGGATAATGGTTGATTCAATTGACTGGGCTATTGCCCATTGGATACAGATCAAGGCGCTATTGCAGGCGTTCTTCTGCGGCGGAATCGCATTCGTGATCGCCTTCAAGTATCAGCGCGGCGATTCCAGCTACCACTTTCTGCCCAGCCTATGCGCGTTCGGCCTTGCCTCGTTGCTGGCTCAGCAATGGCTGTCAGTCATGGGCGAGATCCTTGTCCGTGGCGTCTGGCCTGATGTATCCATCTACAACACTCTGACATTTGCGTTCCTGTTCGTTCTGATTGTCCGGGCGAAGGGTAATGTCGCCCGGATGTTCCACCGTGACGGAAGCAAGGGAGAGGCCAGATGACCTATCCAAAAGCGGCGGTAGACGCGGCATTCCTGCTGCTTCCAGCCAAGATGGATACACGTCAGGCACGGGTCATCCATGCGGCAATCGGCTATCAGGAATCAAAATACAAGGTCCGCATTCAGTACGGCAATGGCCCAGCTAGATCCTACTGGCAATTTGAGAATGGTCGACTGGCTGGCATCAATGGCGTGCTGAATCATCGGGCAAGCGCCGAACTGGCAAAGACCGTGTGCAAGGCTCGCGGTGTCGCTCCGGAACGCATGGCTGTATGGAAGGCCATGGAGACGGATGACGTATTGGGCGCCGCCTTTGCTCGCCTACTTATGTACACCGATCCGCTCCAACTGCCGGACAATGCCGCCGACGCCTGGGAGATGTATGCCAAGCGTCTCTGGCGTCCAGGCAAACCCCATCCAGATGAGTGGCCAGCCTCTTGGGCGTTTGGCCTGGAGTGCGTGTGAACATAACCGCTATCTTGGCTGGCGTGGCATTCGTGGTCGGATCTGGGCTGGCCTGGAACGTACAGGCCTTGCGATGGGATGCCGATGTCGCCGAGCTTCGTCAGGAGCAGGCCAGCAAGCTGCTGGAGTCGTGGGCTGATGGCGAGCGCAAGGCATTGGCCGCAGAGGATCAGAAAGAGGCTATTCAAAATGAGTTCAATGAGTTCAAGCAGATCGAAGCTCTGCGCAATGCTTCTATCAATAGCGGCGCTACACGGGTGCGCGTCCGCGCAACTTGCCCCGCAGTGTCCGGCGCCGAAGCAAATGCCAGCGGAACTTCGGGCGGAACCGTCGAGCTTGATCCAGCTTATCGACAAGCTCTTTCCGACCTCAGAAGCGGGGCAGCCGAGCAGCTAAGGTTGCTGAATGTTTGTCGAACTGAGTTGAAAAGTAGAAGCGCCCCGTAGGGCGCTTTTTACTGATCGATAATTTTCCAGCTTTTTGGCTCAATACCCGGCCCGCCTGTGTAGTCTGACCAGTGCCAGCGCTCGTCTTCAAAATCGTAATAGGCGTCAGCTTCGCCGTCAGGATAGAGGCGCCGACCGAACCTATCATCATCTGCCAGCGTAATTTTTGCGGTCACTGTCCACGGATATTCTGCGCCTGGATTCTCCGAGCCTTCAGGCATTGTCTCTTTTGGCGGATAAGTGATCATTTCCGCATCGCCCTCAAAATTGCCGCAGTCGCTTTGACTCCGGCATATTTAGCTCGGCTGTCATCTTCAAGATCGCAAAGTTGCTGCGCGCTGCAATTTAGCCAGTTATCACCGATTAGATTACTGGTGACGAGGATTCCGCCAACCCAGCAAGTCGGCCTCCATGGGAGATCTTGGTGGAGATTGTTTTTCATGGAAGATCCCCTGTATCTGAAAAATGTTGGAGGATTGGAAGCAGCTCGGCCACTAGTTCGCGGGTTAGATGCATGCGCGTCGTGAGCAGCACGTTCTTTGGGATTGGATACGGAACCCATCCGGTCGTTTCTTCTGTATCCACGCCAGCCGCCAGGGCATCGCTGGCCATGATCAGCGGGGTCGCATCCTGAATCCCGAACCATATGGCATCCTCGGTGGCTAGGCTGCTTTTCTGGATGATGCAGGCATCGCCGTAGCGATCTTCGAATTCGATTGTGGCGAAGCCGCGATTGGTTTTTGACTGGATCATTTCGTGACCTCATCCACAACAACAACCCATTCCTTCCCAGGCTCCTTGCCGAGCTTGATCGAATAACGATTACCGCTGAACACCATCTTCTCGGCCATGGCGAAAGCTGATGCGGCATCCTGAGTGGTCAGCGTGAAGCCGGTGCCGTCTTCGTGTTCACGGAGGACCTCGGTGAATCCAGGCTTGCTGATAACGCCACGATCATCAATTTCATGCCAGTCAATCGTGTATTTAATTTCTTCAGGCTTCATAACGCCACCCCCTTAATCTTAGCCGAACTCTTCCGCTCAACAGCGCGACCATTAACCAGATCATAATGAAACACCGATGTCGATTTGGCGCCCATCTGAACCCGCATGAATTCTGGCAGATAGAAGACAATCGAACCTTCATCGGCAGCATAAAAGCATTCGCCGTGCGAGCTTGTGCGTGTCAATTCTCCGCGCTTAACGACCGCCGATTCCATGCGAATTGCTTCCTTGGTTGCGAGTTTTGCGCATTCAGGCTGTTCAGCGTAGATGCCGTGGTAGACCTGGGCGCGGCAGGCTAACGGCGCGCCTGGTTCTCGCAGTGCTCCGCAGACGATTACTGCGGCGGTTAGTAGGGCTGGCATGGTGGTTGCTCCTGTCAAGGTGTTGGTACTGGCAAAGCCCCAGTGAATGGGCTTGAGTTGTTATGACGGCTAGGCGTGCCACTTATCAATCTTTTGGTATTCAGCCACTACATCTTCATAGCCAAGTGATTCGAGCAAATCACAAAGCACTTCATCTGCATTGATATGAGCTACTTCGGTATCACGACTTACCTGCTCGACCTTTAAACACTGAATTGCTTCTTCTCTGGTCATCTCATCTTGCTCCGTTGTTCGCTTCTGTTGAGCTGACTATAGATCCGCATAATAACTATGTCAACACCAGATAACAAAAAGCCCGCACGAATGCAGGCTTATGTTTTCACTCTGGCATGTCGTCGCCGAATGCATCGCCGTCGTATTGAGGTGGTTCATCGTCCTCAATAACCGGCGCAGGAGTCTTCTTGACCCGCGCCTTCTGACCGGCAGTCATCGGCGCCTTCTTCTCCAGCTTGGCGATGAACTGATCGGCAGTGATTTCGCCAGAATCGATCTTCGCCTGGGCGCCGGTCAGTTGCTTGGCGAATGCTTCGTCGGGCCAGAAGATTGGCTCGGCATTGGCTGTCGACGCATCTTCCTGCGGATAGTACGGCTCGATGGTCTGGGTACCCTTCTTGCCTCGCGCCGTATTGACCGCGACCTTTTTGGTTCCAGTGATGTGGCTCAGATGACTGGTTCGAATCCCTCCGATTGCTTCGCCGCCGAACTTCACGGTTTCGTCACAGAACAGCACGGCATAACGACCGATCCAGTGCTGAGGCTCATTCCCCCAGCACGCGCACAGGACGCGCAGGGATGTCTTTGATGGCTTCCACGGCTGAGGCCAGGAGTCAATAATGATGATCACAGGCTGCTCGCTACTGCCCGACCTCACATCAACGATCTTGGCTACCAGTGATCCACCCAAGATGTCGCAGCTGTTGAGCTGGTCTGATTTTGCCTGTGTTGCGCGTTGCAGGTCTTCGGCTGTAAGGGTCATTCTGGGATCTCCGGTAATTCGATATCATTGTCGATCAGCTCTTGCTGATACACCTCGGCTTCTGACATTGAATCGCCCCATCCACAACCAGTTACCGATGCGCCAGGGAAAATGCCGTCATGCATCATTGCCTCAGTGAAACTGCTGAGATGATCTTGAAAGGCATCCTTGTCGCGGATCTGGAAAACCACTGTGAAATATTTTACATCCATCAAGCACCCCCAAAATCAACATCGCCAAGCAGCTCGTTAGCCGCCCAGATCGTCACGCTAGTGACTTCCGATTCATCTTCATACGCAGGCCAGATCCCACAGTCCAGGCAGCGCGCATAAGTATTGAGCGCTTCACGATAATGAATACGCCCAAGCTCAAGAGCGATCTCGTCGAGGTCGTGAAACATTGTGCCGTGCGGTGATTCTTCTTCGATGGCGAACAATGGGAATTCCTTCAGTCGCTCGCCAGTTTCCCAGAACCACACGTCGCTGTAGAAGGCGACCTGCATGTAATAGCCGTAGTTGGTGATCGGCTTGGTGAACTCAACTCCACGTGCATCCTGGCATTTCTTAACGTCCAGAGCGAAGAACGAGTCGCCCATACGGTCGAAGCGGCATTTCACCTGCACGCCTGTTTCTGGATCGGTAGCGGTTACTGACAGCTCATTGCGTCCAGGTGCTTTCATGTAGGCGGCGAAGCGCTTGTTGCGATACGCGGCGTCCTGCATGCCGATCAGCTTGCGATGATCCGTCATGGTCAACACGCGGTCGGCACCGACGTCTTTAACAAGCCCCTTGTAGTAAGCGCTGCGCTTGTCCAGGGCTTCGGTAGCGACGACGTAATGCTTGGCGAATCGCTCAGGCTCAAGGAGCGCCATATGCAGGTGCGTACCCATTGCCATTGCTGGCGTTGGTTCTTTCTCTTCCTTATACTTGAAGTGTGCAGGGCTGCGGCGGATCAGCTTGAGGCCTGAGTTACTGGCGGCTTCGATGGCGAAGTATTCTTCGGCTGGCAGGTTTTCGTAGATCATTGTGTTGCTCCTGTCATGGGATAATAACTATATCAGAAATTACAGCGGCTCACCTGCCAATTGCTCGCCAAGCGAAACCAGCGAGTCAAACAAAAAGTTCTGCATGCTGCGTGTCTCGTCGGCCAGTTTATGGCGCAGATGGATGAATTCCTCGATCAGCGTTCCGGCGACCATTTTAGTACCCTGCATGAAGACGATCTTCGACAGGTAAATCTTGTCGTTGGCGGCACGGCCTAACACGCCCTCGCCAAGATGCTCAATGACAACGATTTCATATTCGTCGACAGCGAACCCGATGGAATTGGCAAAGTTGATCGCCTTCTTGAGTCGCAGATTGTCGACTTGGCTGATAGCCATGCGTGGCAGGTCGTCGAGCAATTCGTTACTGTCGAACCGGGCGCAGTTGGTGGCTGATTGGTTTAGGCCCGGAGTTTGCAAACGCGCCATCTGCTTGACGATGCCGGTGAAGTCATCCGAGGCGGTAACGCTTCCGAAGTCCAGACGATGCTCGAACCATTCTTTGCTAGCGGTAAGCGTGCGTTCAAGAAAACCGCGATCAGAAAGCGTGGCGATGCCCTTGGCCGCATACCAGCCAGCCAGAACGACATGTTTCATGGTGCGATCTTCAGTCAGCTCGACATGGCTTTTCAGGTTGTAGGTGTACATCGACGGATTAGGCAAATCGTAAACGCGCACGCCTTTGTAGTAGACGTGATTCGAGCGGCCTTGATAGATGTCGACATGTTCGGTTTGATAGATCGGCGTTCCGCTGATCATGATCGTGTCGCGCATTGACCATGCTTCGGCAGCAGCCCGACCAGAAACCAAAATCACGGTTTCATCTTCGCTCGGCGCATCGTCGAAATATTCGGATGAAAACGCCTCACCTTGCTCGTCCAGGCAGTTGCACCACAGTTCACGGATTGCCTGCCAGGTTTCCCAGTTCTTGCCCAGCTCAGTGGTGAACGACAGCGGATCACCGTTCATGGTCACGAACGTGAAGTCATCGACGCGCACACGCTGCTCAGAAGTGCCGAACGACAGATGTTGACCGCCAGTGTAGATATCGACAGTGCAGCCTTCGCGCAACAGGATAGCGATTGCGTACTTGAGGCCGGTGCCGAAGTAGCCAATGGCGGTGTCCGATCCCTTGGAGCTGACGCCAAAAGTGGTGATGCTGCGCGGGTCGATGCTGCCTTTGTTGCGGAATACGATTTGCATGTGATGCTCCTGTCAGGGAATGTCTGTTTCGGTAGCGAGAGATTAGGCTCGCATAATAACTATGTCAACTCTTCTCTGCGATAAATTCCAGGTAATCGGCGTAGGCCAGCTTGAATTGTTCGAATCCATAGACGATGGCGGCGAATCCACCTGAGTCAGCGACAGCCTGGAGAAATGCTCGCTGCTCCTTGCTGACCGAACACTTTGACTTGTCCAGCCGCTTCAGCTCAAATGCGCCGCGAACCAGGCCGAAGTCGATGATGTCCGACACTCCTGACTTGACCCCCATCTTCTGGCGCTTCTGCATGTAGCTGGCAGTAGCTCTAGCCTCGTTCGGCGTGTGCCAAATCAGAGGCCAGCGATCAGGGTGATTGAACTCCAGCCACCCCGCGCAGTCGATCTGCTCGATGGTTTCCACGCGGCAATCACCTCGATAGCCGCTGTCGTAGATGCGGATCATCAGTAGAGATCCTCGCTGAATAGCGTGTCGGCAGGAGAGGATTTCTCGCGCCTGACATTTATCTGTCCCGCTGCCCGAGCGACCAAAAAAGCCTCCTTGCGATCCATGAATACGCCGCGCTGATCAATGAATCCCTGTTCGCACTGGCCGTATGGCTGATCGCCGAACACCTTCTGGCAAACAGAGTGCATGGCAAGATCGAAATGTCTTGCGCTCATTATCACAAGTCCGCACGGCCATCGGCTGGCAGCGCATACAACGAAACGATCACTCACAATGCCACCTCCATTTCAGCGTACCGCCGCCGCCCAATCGTCCAGCGACTCCCCTTCTTCCGCGCCGACAACTCAGCCGGAACCGGAATCAAATCAATATTCTCCATCACGGTTTCCGCCTTCATTGCCCGCAACCGTAACCGAGACCGCTGATCAATCGGCAGCGCATCAACGAACTTGCCCCATATGATGTTGTTGACCTTCTTGTTCTCGCCAGCATGCGGATAGAAGATCTCCATCGGCGTGTCACCGGTTGACAGTTCATAGCGGAACCAGAGCTTGCCGCCTGATCCGTGGCCAGCCTTCATGGAGCGAACTGGGATCGATTCCGCATCCGAGTAGCTCTTATTGTTCAGCGGCTTGTTCGGATCGATCAGGGTTGTTTTGCATCCCCTGCATTCCCTTGCAACCTGATCATTTTGGACGTTGCACCGAGGACACAGCCTGAAGTGCCAGAAATGGTCACACCTCTGCGCAGCTCCAGTTAAAGGATCCTTCGCTGTCATGCCGATACAACGCCTTGCGTTTGGACTGTTCATAGTGCTAATGCCGTGTTCTTTCATGCACTTAGGGCATTCAATGAGATCTTTCTTCTCCTTTTTCGCCTTATCCAATTCAGCCTGGTCGAGGATTTGACTCTCGTACAAGTGCCCCAGTGCATCCATTACGCCGCCGTAATCGAGAACAAGTGCATCAGGCTTGCCGCTGGAAGCTATGAGAGCCTTTCGCTGATCAGCAGACAGTGCGTCACGGTCAAGCATTGGCACATCGCCAGGCGCAATCAGCAGCCGTAGAACACGGCCAATGGCTTGTATCAGGAGAACGATTGAGGCTATTGGGCGCATGAAAACCACGACATCCCATTCGGCGCAGTTGATTCCCGTTGTCAGCACAGATACGTTTATGACGTACTTCAGCTTGCCCGCCTTAGCAGCGTTCAAAATTCTGGTTTGATCTTTCTGCGGCGTGCTTTCAGTGATGATGCCTATTTGCTCCTGGTCAACTCCGAGCAATTTCAGCGCGGCTGCAATCTGCCTGGTGTGCCGCTTGGTTGCCGCAAAAACCAAAACACCCCTGCGATTCTCAGACTTACGCACAAAGTCGGCGCATATCGCAAGGCACAGCTCTTTGTCGCTGACAGCAGCATCAAGCTCATGCTCGGGGTAAGACCACTCTTCTGCGGCCAGTTCCGAAAAATCATAGTGGACGCTTTCATCGTCTGGATAGCCAAAGACCGGGCCGACAATCCACCCCTGCTCGATGCTGAAGTCTGTAGAAATTATGCCGTCACCTACGCCGCCTTCTGGATAATCACTATCTTGCGGCGAAATGCTAGCCACCGATTTCCAGAGGTGATCGGGCGTATTACCCACAATGGAGTTTGTTCCTCGAAACGGAGAGCCAGTCATGCCGGCCAATCTCATATGGGGCTTCTGGTCGTAAAAATGAGACAGCACTTTCATATACTGAGACTCAGGATTCTCGAAAGGAACCTGATGGACTTCATCAATAAGAATCAGATCTGGATGCCACTTCCCGAGCCTTGAGCGTTTTTCGGGATCAAGCGCCAGCTCTTCGGGGGTAAATCCCGAGAACCGGTATTGATCTAGTGCTCTTGCGATGGTTCCAATGGTGCCGTAAACGACGGAGTAGTGAGTGGACTTTCTGCCGCCGCAAGAGGCGGAAAACACGGAATTCTTCATTCCGATGTCCCATGCAGCCGCCGCGTTCTGTTCGCAGAGCAAACCCTGGTTTTGAACTACCAGCACGAATACCGTGGATGGTTTTTCTCGGTTCGCTGCAGCATCACGAACGGCTTTAGCGCACTCGGCGATCATCACGCTTTTCCCGGAAGACACCGAGGCGGAAACTATCGCAGGCGGGTGAATGTCACGCTCGCCAAACTTGGCTGTTTGGCGAGTCCTGAAGTGCTTTGTTAGCGCGGCTACTACTGGCTTTTGGTGAGAAAGAAGACCCATCAATATTTCTCCTTTATTTCGGAATATCTGGCACGCAAAGATTCTGCAATTCTTTGATCGATCTGCATATCTGCGTATCGCAGTGCATGCTGGTGCTTGCGCGATCTCCAGGCATCATGCGCAGCATGTGGACAAGAAAACCCACCAAGACGCTCTCTTTTGCCAGTGAATGGATTGCTGCACTCGGATCTAAATCTTCCTGACTCTGCATGTAGGTGTACGCCTATCGGCCATTCGCCTTGAGATGCTCCATGATCATTCAGGAAGCTATTTAGGCTCTGACTTATGAACACGCATCTGTCGGACGCATAAACTTTATTTCCTGGAATTATTATGTCTTTATCTAGGGCTAGACCCTCCCAGTTCTGGCTAAGCATCCATTTCGAGAAGTTAGAAAATCTCAGCCATTCAGGATCTACCGAACATCCTATGTAGGTAGGCTTGCCGGCTTGATATGACAATGAATAGCAGCGAGATAGCATACTGCGCCATACCTGATATATAGGGCACGTAGACCACCGACGAGATCCATCTGCTAAAATTGCTTGAGTTCTTATTTGATAATCTGAGTCACTTATACCGACCCCGCAAACTAAGCGATTTCTCTTGCGCATAAATCCAACCCACAAAAAAGCCCTTTGACTGTTCGCTGGTGAGACTCCTGGCAGGACTTGGATCGACGGCGGTCAATCCTGCAAGGAACAGCGAACATCAAAAGGCTCTGGTTAGCCGTCGATCCTGTTTTGCTTCGGCGTCTCACGGCCTGCGCAAAACAATTATGCCCTCACTCAATCGGCAATTCAACCTATCCCCACTGATCAGCCATGGCGCGCGCAATAGCAAGATAGGTCCTGCTGCGCTCCTTCTCTCGCTCTTCGCCAGGGGAGGCCTTGTGGCATGCGTCCTCAATCTTTTCGTAGTCTGTCTTCTTGTGGGTAGACACCAGCTTTGGGAGGCCTTTGAGCCATAGGCATGCGCCCTTAGTGAAGGCGTCGCCAAACATCCATGGCTGAACCTTCTGGGTGTATTTACCAATAACCGACATGGCCAACCCGTGCGGCTGGGAATTCTCCAGGCAGATCAGGGGGATATTGGCGGCTGCCAACTTCTTGAAGAATGCAGCGCCTTCAAGGAAATTATCCATGCGATCAGGATATTGCGGATGGCGGCGGCGCTCAGCGCTCGGCAAGTCAGTATCAGCGGGGTGATACATCCACCGGATGCCAGCCAACGTGTTGAAGGTGCACGGCGGATGACCGATAAGCATATCCCAGCCCTGATCGAGTACCGCCAGAACATCACCCTTGATATGCCATTGCGGATCACCCTCGCACTCGCGAACATCGCAAGACCAGGCGTCATGACCTTTGGCGCGGAAAGCATCGCGGACGCGAGCCGAATATTCACAAGCCACGAGAATACGCATTATTCCTCGCCTCCGATCAAATCCATCTGCTTATCAGCATCCAATGCCTTGCCAGATTCGCGCATATCGTTGACGGCCATGATCAAATCCGCGAGAGCGTAGGAACTGACCATCACGTATTCGACATCAGGGTTTTCGAACGACTCAAGCGTTTTTGCATCGAGCCCATTGACCAGCACAACCGCATTCGAAACAACCATATCCACCTTAGGCCGACTCGGAGCGGCAGCCTTCTTCGGCGCAGAAACCTTGGCCGTTACCTTGTTCTTTCCGAGATCTTTGGCTGCTTCTTTGCGGCGCTCCAGCTCGGCTGGCGCATCAACACCATGATCGCGGATCAACTTGGTGGCTTCGGTTGCGCTGATCTCTTTGCGCTCGACAGCTTCATGAATCTCTGGCGATCCACCGGAAGCAAACAGGATCATCTGATCAACATGCGCAAGCGACATGCCCGCCTCGGCGGCGATCTCTTGGCGGCTCAGGCCGTCGATATCGCGGGCATCAATGTACAGACGCCCAAGCTCGACAGGCTTCAACTTGAGCTGCTTATTACTGGATGCGATGCGCATACGGCGCTGACCAGGCGTGCCATCGAACTTCACGGCTGAGATGTAGCCGTCAAAGTCGTCAGTCATCTCGGCGTATTGCTGATAGGCATGAAAGCGGCAGTGGCCATCAACCAGCTCAATATCACCGGTTTCTGGATTTACCCATACTTCAATCGGTGGAATCGGCAGATTGGCGGTCAGTGCGCCAGCGATGCTCGCAACGTGTTCGCGCAACTCATCATCGTCGATGCGGACATTGAAGCCGTCGATCACCTTGATGGCTTGTATGTTTACGCGAATTGCGTCGCCACGGCGGGCGTCGAGGTTGTTCTTGTCGGATGCGATGTTGTTCAAGGTATACGCCATGCTTTAGTGCTCCTGTCGTGATTTTGATTATTCGGCGGAAGGAAGGCCAACAAGGGCGTTTAGGTCGGCAACTTGGATTGCGGGAAGCTGCGGCTTTGACTCTTCCACGTATGCTGGCAGCAACTCTTTAGCTTCTGGCCAAGCCTTAAGCAGAGCCTTCACAGTGCTGACAGCATGGGTGGCCGCATTGACGCTAGCCTTCACCTTTTCCCACTGATCGGTATTCGCTTTTTCTTCAGCGCAGATGTCGTGGAATTGCTGAGCGAGAGGATTGTTGGCAGTGATAGTGAAGCGGCTTGGAGCGACCTTGTAGCCTTCCCATCCGCACACATGTAGAGACAGCCCTGCGCAGTTTACCGAGATAGATCCGCGACGCTGAATTGGACTGTCATCCCCACGAAAATCGATAGGAACCAACTGGCGAATCGCCTCTACCTCCTTGTCGAGAGATTCAAGCAATTCAGCATGCACGCCAAGCGATTCGATGCGAACAGCTTCATCCCAGGCTTTGCGCTTATTTTGAGTGTCTTCGCGGCGCTTACGGTTGCCGGATTTGGTCTGAGCATTTGCAAGGATCTGTTCGCGGATGCTTTTGGTTAGTCGAGTCATTTTGTTGCTCCTGTCATTTGAAGTCGGATAATAACTATATCAACAAACTATGGCAATCATTGATCGCCAAAATCACGCCAGCTACCATCAGGTTCGAACATGCAGCTACTCGACCCCCTGCGGTGCGGATAGTGGAAGCATTGTCCGCAGACTGCATAGCGGCCTTCTTTGGCGCGCATCTGCGGAACCTCGACGCGATGGCGATAGTTATCCTTTTGCCAGTCTCGGGCGCCGCATATGCATTTGGGTTGCGTTCGGTAGGCGTCCGGGTGCTTGTTGAGCTTGCGCCTGGCTTTGCAGTGGCGGCAGCGGGAGTGGGTTTTCATGCCGACTGCTCGTCGCAGAAATCTTCCTTTGCTCCGCCAGCATCAAGATGAGCGAACATTGCGTCGCACTTTGGTTTGCCGTGCTCACCGATAAAATCGCGCTGCTTGAGCCTAGCCTCAATTCTCACCAGCTGATCAGGACTGCCCACGCCATCAATAAGCCGGTCAAATTCTGTTATTTCCTCTTTAGTCCAGCGCATTGCCGCCTCCTAATTAATTGCCATAATTGTCTCTCCGGTGGTACTATCCGCGAAACATAATCACTATGTCAACACGGAATTTTAAATATGCCACCAATCGACCTGCAACAAGACGACCGAGGCCGCGCACTGGCTAGCGTCATCGCTGAGTACGGCGGCAATGCTGCCCTGGCTCGCGCTACAGGCTTTCGACGCGACGCCGTGGGTATGTGGGTTCAGCGTGGCTATATGTCTCGTCGTGCCGCTTATACGCTGGCAGAGGTCACTGGTCGCGAGAAAGAAGAATTCAGGCCGGATCTGACCGCCGAAGAGTGGGCGAAGGATTTCGCGGGACCGGTTCCTGGAGAGAAGCCGGAGCCAATCACTCAAGACGCCAAACTGCTGGTTCAACTCGCCAAGCAATACGGCAGCGTCAAGGCTCTTTGCGCAGCAGCATTCATCACTGTCGGCGACTATCACACGTACAAGACTCGTGGTCGCATTCCGGCGATCAAGCTGCCGACCTTTTTGAGTCTGCAGAAGTGAGCGGCGAACTAGTTCCACAACACATTGTCGACCGCGCCAACGAGGATATCGTCGGCGTGATTCGCGGGTATCTGCCAGACCTGAAGAAGGCCGGGAAGAACTGGTCGGCGCGCTGCCCATTTCATCAGGAGAGATCGGCCAGCTTTACCGTCAGCGAAGGCAAGGAGATGTATTATTGTTTCGGTTGCGGCGCTGGTGGCGATGCCGTCGGGTTCGTTCGCGAGATGAATCCAGGCATGAGCTTTCGCGATGCCGTCCAGTCCATCCTTGGCGAGTTGACGCTTGAATCGTCAGCAGTCCGCAGGGTTCCAGTAGTTCGCGCCACACGCTGCGACTTGCCAGGTCACGCTGAAGACCGAGAAAAATCAGCAAGAGTTCTTTCCATTTGCCATCCAGTAGAACAGCACAAATATTTCATGCAGAATAATACCGCCCCAAACGACACATGCCTTGTAAACGCCAGGGGAATCCTGATGGTTCCGCTGATCAACAACATCGGCGAGACAACCAACACCGCCGCGATTCTTTCCACTGGTGCAATCAATTACGCAGCCGGTAACCCATCGTTCGGCTCGACTGCCATCCTGGAGCCACAAGGCGAGCACGACGGCAAAACAATTATCTGCATCGACTACGCCCACGCCTGGCGGCTGTGGTGGTCGCAATCAGGCCGTAGTCGCGTCCTGTGCGCTATGGAGTTCGACAACTTCAACTGGATGCTGGCGAACTGCAAAGACCGGTTCACGCATATTGGTTGCGATCCATCAGAAGCCGATCAGTTCGCTGATGACGGTTACGCAATCGTCGCGCTGCCACTAGACCCGTACGCAAAAGTTGACAGGCGCAAGTGCTGCGCATAGTCTGGAGTTCCTAGGCAAGCTCCTGTCAAGTGCCGCGCCAGGCTAGCCACTCTTCGGAGTGGCTTTTTTGTGGGCGAAGAAAATGCAGGCGTAAAAAAGCCCGCGTTATGCGGGCTGCTGTGTTGCCTCAATAAAGTATCGCCTCAATGTCCTTTCTGAGAATCCAATCTTATCGCTGATAGATCTCCAGGGGATTCCGTCTGCGCGCAAGGAGTGGATCATGGTTGAATATTTCCTGGCTTCTGCCACCTTGCGATTATGCAGGTTGGTATCGATACCGAGAGACAGCATGCAGCGCCGAACTGTCTCGCGATGAATGCCTAGTTGTTCTGCTATGGCGCCGAGTGAATACCCGCGCCCATACATCCAGACCATTCGCTCAGTCTGCGAACTGAAATTCATGCGCCAGCCCTCTTGAGGGATTTGATGATGGTAGAGCGCTTATAGCTCGTATGGCGCTCGATCTGTTTCCATGACAGGCCTTCTTGTCTCAGCTCATAAGCAAAGGCCAGGTCTGGCATATTTATTATTGCGTGGCGGCTCATTGATTCAGCTCCTTGACCTTGTCGATGCAGGCGTCTGCGATTTCGTACAGACGTTCTTCGTCGAGAGTGATCGGAACAAAGTCGTCTTCGGACATGGTCCCTATTCCCCAAGCGCTCCAGACTCTGGTGCAGTCGTAGGTGTCACCGCCGATGGCCTCAGCGATTATGTCTCGCATGGCTTCGCGGGACGGAAGCACAACCGCTACCGGCGCGGGCGGCGAGGTATAGAGCTTCGTTCCAGGCAGAAGGTATGGCTTCGAGGTGTCGCCTGTCGCCCGGTAAAACTTCACGCAGTTGTATTTCATGTCCAGAACTTCGCCGACCGGCTCTTGGCGCTCGACGACTGGCGCGGCAAGCAGGGCGCGGATATCGGCCACAGCTTTTCTGTATGAAGCGTAGACAGCAGGATCAGAACTTCCGTCCTTAAGACTGTTTTCCAGTGTCTCCCGAGAAATCTCAATTTTCCCGCTCATTCGCTTGCTCCCGATTCGGTGGGTTTGATCAATCCAATACTGTCAGGCTGTATTACGGCCAGTATTCTTTGGCAAAGTTGTCTCCAACCGTCGTTTTCGTCGATTGCGCCATACGCATGCTCAAGCAACTCGACGAGCTCCGCATTCCGCTGCTCGGCGGCTGTCAACTCGTCCATGCGCTTGCAGTAGTCGTCACCGAGCTTGGCCAGCTCTTCCCGCAGCGCAGCCAGCTCTTGCGCCCTATCTACACAAATTGCGTAGTAGTTATCGCTGATTTTCTGGACGCGCTCTAACTCAGAAAGCAGAACAACCTCAGCCCCGATTTCATAATTAAAGGCAGGCTTGTCTGGATGCCAGCACAAATAACGCTGGACATCATCAACCTGAACGGTTGCCACCACTAAATCAGTCTTCACATCACTCATAATTCCTCCGATATTCCGTTATGAAACAGGCAGTTACTTATGCGATAAAAATTCCATCGCCGCGCTTGGATTTATGAATAGCCCTGCACAGAGCGAATACAGTGATGATGCCGATCAGCGGCCAGAAGGCGATTAGGTAGTATGGCCAGGTCATCCGGAAGAACCCATCATGTCGTCTCCGGACCAAGGATCATCCTTGTCCTGCATATCGACATCATCCCCTTCAAGGCGAAGTGCCTTCTGACAGCGATAGGTGTGAACATCCAAGGACCATGGACCGCCGAACTGCTGGCCACATCCATGGCATTCGTAGTCTGATTCAGATATTTCATCTGGCTCACTCATTTTGTGCTACCCCTTCGTTAGATTGCGATCAGGCGCCGGATTGGGGCGATGCAATTTCGAATTTCCTAAAATCTGTCTCGCCGCTTTCCGTATGCTCAAGATTGCCTTGTTGATTGGTATGGAACTGTCCTTTTGGCAATAGGCGGCGCGGGAAAACGTTGTGCCATTTTCCAATGCTCGGATCGCAGACCGCGCATAGCTTTCGGCCATTGCATGGATTACCTTTGTCGTTGCGGAACCAGTAGCCACTTGTAGCCGTGTTGTCGCATGCGCCACACTCTTCACACTGAAACAAACTCATAACTCAATCCTCCTCAACATATAGGGCGCCACACTTAGGGCACTTCCCTCGGTTATCGCGATAGTCCTTCAGCGTGTTCAGGCGCTGGCAGACGCATTTGTGTAGCGGTGACCGGTCGCCAGGATCTGGTGGCGAGCTACCGAAGAATCGATTTGCTGGCTTCATGAGAAAGACCGCTCACGCTTGGCGCGCAACTTCCAGCCATCGACAAAGCTCTGCTTATCGCCTTCACCATTCCAGGCCATGACCGCATTCAGGCTTTCGAGATCTTCGTTGTAGCTGCCGACATAGCCCTTGGTCTTGCGGTAATAACAGGCTTGCTTGATGCCTTCGCCAAGGCATGCCTCGATGACAATCCAGCGCATGCCTTTTGCCCGCATTGATTCAGCTTGATCGATAACCTCATCAGTAAACTTGCGCGGCATCATTGGTTAATCCCCGCCAAGATAACGATTACGACGATTGCGACCAGGCTGATGATCAGATCCCATTTGTTGGCGCGCATGGAAATGTCCTTCCCGCTTCGGCAGGCGTGTAGGTCACATTGAAGGATAGATAGCTGCCGTCTTCGAAATGGAACACCTTTATCATCGGCGACGGCATGCCTTTGTAGGCCGCATACATAACTGAGAATTCATAGGCGTCACGGGATTCAAGGGCTTGCTGGGCTATGGTGGTCGGCTGACTGGTGGTCGGCTGAACCATCAATCGTCTGCCGTCGCTGAATTTGTCGTTGTTCATTTTTATTGCTCCTGTCGGTGGTACTGGCAAAGCCCCAGTTAAGGGGCTTGAGGTGGGCGGGGTTGGTTAGGCGTATATGCCGCCGAAGACGTGGATAACCAAAGCTCCATCATCCATTTGGAAAGTTCCGAGAAATGGCGCAGCTGAAACCTGCGGCGGGATTTCGTTACCTGTTCCGCATATCCCGAAAACCTGCCGACGCATCGGGCGAGAGTCGTCAACCTTGAACCACATCTGCGGTTTACCGTGCTGCATTTGCAGGGACAAGAAGGTAGCGCCTTCCGGCAAGCTGATGGTGAAAGTGTCGCCAAGGAATACCGCGTGTTTGTGAATGGTGATCATCTCGTCCTGCTCCGTTGTTCGTTTCTGTTGTGCTGACTATAGAACCGCATAATAACTATGTCAACAACCTTCAGCCCAATGTAGCCGAACGGTAGCGGAAATTTCATCCTTGTCGCCGACGACCTCGCCGCCTGGCCAGGAGCATTGGAATTCATCGGCGTTAAGGCGTTTCAGGATGAATAGGCCGAGAGTCCATAGTCCTTTGCGCTGCTGCTCCCATGGCAGTCTATCCGGAGGCGGCGCGATGATCCGCACCATCGACTCAAGGCGACCACAGAAGATCGCCTGAGTGATGCGCAGCTCTTCCTCTTCGGTGTCTTGGGGTTGCGGGACGATGTGGCGGCATTGTTTGCCGTCGGTGAAGAAGAGGTCGTAGATTTTCATGACCGCAACGACTCATCAGGATCAAAACCGAATTCTCGACACAGACCGCGAGCCACGGTACTACCAACGCCGAACAGGTCTTTCACCAGAATCCAGCGCTCGATGCCGTACTTGCTGCGATACTTGCTCGGTCCTCTCAGGCTTCGAATTGCGCTACGGATCAGATCACGCTCTTTCAGCTCGTTGCCGTCTATTGTGATCATGACTTCACCTTCAGGCCGAGGGATTCGATGGCTTGCCGACAGTCAGCCAATAATGCATTGCACTCAGCCGCGCAATGCTGCTCGAAACTCGGCAGGCCACCTTCGCAATCTCCTGGG
>Ga0255334_1000295_pt1 | contig 45990 bp, 41 predicted proteins | sample EtOH5_35cm_T3_12_FD_202080 | JGI IMG/M metagenome (GOLD analysis project Ga0255334, IMG submission 202080) | Sandy soil microbial communities from University of British Columbia, Vancouver, Canada - EtOH5_35cm_T3_129 | ecosystem: Engineered > Artificial ecosystem > Sand microcosm > Unclassified ...
CGATCGCGGCCCTGCGCGCCGCCGAGCCTCTGACCGATGTCGCCATCGAGACGGAACGGCAGGCGGTCTCGATCAATGAGATGATCCGCTCGGACAATGTCCTGCGCAACGGCCTGTCGGTGGTCGATCCGGCGCGGCTGGGGCGGGGGCTTGCGGCGGTGGCCCAGGCCTATGGCCTGGCCAATACGGTCAAGCCCGAGGACATGTACACCGATGCCTATCTTCCCCCGATTTCCGAACGCATGCTGGGTGGAGGCGTCTGAATGCCGAATGTCCCATCGGTCGATTTTTCGGCCGGCGCCGCCGATCCGGCGACGATCGCCGCCCTGGGCGCCACCTTCGAGAGCTGCGGCTTCGTCTCCCTGCGCGGGCATGGCGTGCCGCCGGCGGTGATCGCCGACGCCTTCGCCGCCGCGGAGGAATTCTTCGCGGCCCCCGAGGCGGTGAAGCGCGCGGTGCAGAACCGCGCCAACAACCGCGGCTATGTGCCGATGTTCGACAGCGCCCGGCCGGGCGAAAAACCCTCCGGCCAGGAGGCCTTCTCGATGGGCCATCCGGACCGGCCGGAGGAGCCCGAGCTGCGCGCGCTGCCCTTTCATGCCGAAACGCCGTTTCCGGCGGTGCCGGGGTTCGAGGCGCGGCTGACCACCTGCTACCGCGCGATGTTCGCGGTCGGGCAGGCGGTGCTGCAGGCGGTGGCGCGGCATCTGGAGGTCGATCCGGGATTCTTCGACGAAGCCGCGGCCAAGACCTATTCCAACATGCGCGTGGTGCATTACCCGCCGGCCGAGGCGGTGGTCGAAACCTCCGACTACGGGGTGGTGCCGCATGTGGATGAGGGCCTCATCACCTTGCTGGTCCAGGACATGAACGGCGGGCTGTCGGTGCTCGGCCCCGATGGCGCCTGGTGGCCGGTGGTGCCGGACCCGGAGGCCATTGTCATCAATGTCGGCAAGCTGCTGCATCGCTGGACCGGCGGGCGCTATGCCGCGGCGCTGCATCAGGTGGTGAACCGGTCGGGGCGGGAGCGGTATTCGATGCCGCTGTTTGTCCACCCCTCCTACCACACCGTGGTCGATCCCATGACCCTGGTCGGCCACCGGCCGGCGGGCGAGGGTTTCGCGCCGATCGTGGCAGGCGAACGGGTGCTGGCCAATTTCAAGGCCCGCAGCAAGTCCTGGGCGGAGCCGCAGCCGGCCTGACCGGCTTGCGGCGTGGGCGCGAGGGTCTTAGATCGCGGCAACACCGCAAGAAGGCCGCACCGTGCCCGACGACGCCGCCCATATCCGTTTCGTCGCCAAGAACATGCGGCTGGACCTGCGGCTGATCGCCGAGATGATCCCGCATGGCGCCCGCGTGCTGGACATCGGCTGCGGCGATGGCGCGCTGATCGGCCATCTGCAGCGCGAAAAGGGCGCGGATGCGCGGGGCATGGAGATCGACATGGCCGAGGCGACCCGCGCGGTCGCCGCCGGGCTTGCGGTGATCCAGGGCGATGCGGACCAGGATCTGGCCTTCTACCCCGACCAGGCTTTTGACTACGTCGTGCTGTCGCGCACCTTGCAGGCGGTGGAGCGGCCGCGGGAGGTGCTGCGGCAGATGCTGCGCATCGGCAAGCACGCCATCGTCTCCTTCCCCAACTTCGGCCATTGGGCGCTGCGCTGCCAGCTTTTCAGCAGCGGGCGGATGCCGATGACCGAAACCTGGCACCGCGCCTGGTATGAGACGCCGAACATCCACCCCTGCACGATCCGGGATTTCTTCGATCTCTGCGCGCTGGAGCACTACCGCGTGGAGCATTGGCTGGCGGTGGATGATCGCGGCTTGAAGGCGCCATGGCGGCGCAGCGCCTGGCTTGCGAATTTGTTCGGGGAACAGGCGCTGTTCCTGCTGACGCGGGGCTAGCCGCAGGCTCTTCCCCCCGAGGAAGGTCCAGGAAACTCAGTTTCCTGGTGGGAGGGTGTGGGAGGGCAAAGCCCTCCCACCTTCGGCGCTGTGCGCAATCCCGCCCTGGGCCAGGACAAAATCGGCAATCTCCGCGACGCCCTGGTTGATCTTCAGATTGGTGAAGATGAAGGGCCGGCTGCCCCGCATTTTTCGTGCATCGCGGTCCATCACGCCGAGGTCCGCGCCGACCAGCGGCGCCAGATCGATCTTGTTGATGACCAGCAGATCCGACCGGGTGATCCCCGGTCCGCCCTTGCGCGGGATCTTGTCGCCGGCCGAGACGTCGATGACGTAGATCGTCAGATCCGCAAGCTCCGGGCTGAAGGTCGCGGCCAGGTTGTCGCCGCCGCTTTCGATGAACAGCACTTCAAGCTTGGGGAACCGCCCCGACATCTCGGCGACGGCGGCAAGGTTGATGGAGGCATCCTCGCGGATCGCGGTATGCGGGCAGCCGCCGGTTTCCACCCCCATGATGCGGTCGGGCGCGAGCGCGCCGGAACGGGTCAGGAATTCCGCATCCTCCCGCGTGTAGATGTCGTTGGTGATGGCGGCGATGTCGTGGTCGTCGCGCAGATGCTTGCACAGCCGGTCCAGCAGCGCGGTCTTGCCGGAGCCGACGGGGCCGCCGACGCCGACGCGGAAGGGTCCATTGCTCATGATCGGAACAGCCTCGTGTACTGGGTTTCGTGGGCCATCGAAAACAGGTCGAGCATCGGCGCGGCGCTGCCCATGGCATCGAGCGATGTTGCCAGCGCCACATCGGTCGCGCGGGTCACATCGGCCACCAGCGCCGCGGTCGCGATCTGGCCGTCGGTCTGGCCGAGCGGTACCAGCCGCACCCCGGCCGAGACCAGATTGGCGACGAAGCCCGACAGATAGGCGTAGCAGGCCGCACGCAGCGGCAGCGTGCAGAATCCCGCCGCCGCGCCGAAGGTGACCGCATGCGCCAGCCGGCCGGGATGCCGCGCGGCGAAGGCGGCGAAGCGCGCATCCGGCCAGGCGCTTTGCGTGATGCGGGCGAAGGAATCGCCCTGTTGCAGGCTTTCCAGCGCCGTCTCCGCGGTGCCGCGAAAGGCGGCGCCGAGGATCGCCACGGCATCCAGCGCAGCCTCATCCCGCGCATGTGCGGCGCGCCAGGCGGCGGCGAGCAGCGGCCCATCGACCGCGGCCGCACCATCCGCCAGCACCGCGCCGATATAGCCGGCCAGATCGGCGCGGTTGCGCAAAAGGCCTTGCTCCACCGCCATCTCGATGCCGTGGCTGTAGGAAAAGCCGCCGATCGGATAGGCCGGCGAGGTCCAGGCCAGCAGACGCCCCAGGTCGGCCTCAGTGGTGGTGGGGATGGCCATCGCCATGGTCATGCGGATGGTCGTGGTCGTCGTGGTGATGCGCATGCGGATGGGCGGCGGCGCGGTTGTGTTCGCCATAGGCGCCGCCTTCGGGGTTGAAGGGGGCCAGCACCTCCCGCACCCCGGCGCCGAGGCCGCGCAGCATGGTCTCGATGACATGGTCGTGGCGGATCAGGATGCGGGCATCGTCGATCTCGGCGGGCAGGTGCCGGTTGCCGAGATGCCAGGCAAGGCGGGCAAGGCCGATGGTCTCGCCGGCGGTCACCTCGATCAGCGGTTCGGGCGCGGCGCGGACGGCGATCAGCCGACCATCCTCGAGCCGCAGCGCATCGCCGTCGCGGAGTACGGTCGCCTCCGCCAGGTCGAGCAGGAAGGCGAGGCCGGCCTCGGCGGTATAGGCGCGGCGGCGGCGGAAGCGGTCGTCGAAATCCAGCGTGACGATGTCGCAGGCGGCTTCGGCGGTCCAGGACCCGGCCGGGACGATGGCGGTGGCGCGCAGCATCAGAACAGGAAGTACCGCTGCGCCATCGGCAGGATTTTTGCCGGTTCACAGATCAGCAACTCGCCATCGGCGCGGACCTCATAGGTTTCGGGATCGACCTCGACCTTCGGGGTCGCGCTGTTCAGCACCATGTCCTTCTTGCCGATGCCGCCGCGGGTGTTCTGCACCGCGAGCAAGGGGCGCGACAGGCCGATCCTGCCGCCGATGCCGGCGGCCAGCGAGGCGGCCGAGACGAAGGTCACCGCCGAAGCCACCATGGATTTGCCATAGGCGCCGAACATCGGCCGGTAATGCACCGGCTGCGGCGTCGGGATCGAGGCATTGGGATCGCCCATCGGCGCCATGGCGATGGTGCCGCATTTCAGGATCATCTCCGGCTTCACGCCGAAGAAGGCCGGCGCCCAGAGCACGAGGTCGGCGAGTTTTCCGGGCGCGATGCTGCCGACATGCGTGGCGATGCCCTGCGCGATCGCCGGGTTGATGGTGTATTTGGCGATGTAGCGGCGAACGCGGAGATTGTCGTTGTCGCCGGTCTCCTCGGCCAGGCGCCCGCGCTGCTGCTTCATCTTGTGCGCGGTCTGCCAGGTGCGGAGGATGACCTCCCCGACCCGGCCCATGGCCTGGCTGTCCGAGGACATCATGCTGATGGCGCCCAGGTCGTGCAGGATGTCCTCGGCGGCGATGGTCTCGCGCCGGATACGGGATTCGGCGAAGGCGACATCCTCGGGGATGCGCGGGTCGAGGTGATGGCAGACCATGAGCATGTCCAGATGCTCGTCGGCGGTGTTCACGGTATAGGGCATGGTCGGGTTGGTGCTGCTGGGCAGCACATTGGGATGGCCGACGATGCGCAGGATGTCCGGCGCATGGCCGCCGCCCGCGCCCTCGGTGTGGAAGGCCTGGATGGTGCGGCCGGCGATGGCCGCGAGGGTGTCCTCGACGAAGCCCGATTCATTCAGCGTGTCGCTGTGGATCGCGACCTGCACATCGAAGGCATCGGCGACCGAGAGGCAGGTGTCGATGGCCTTGGGCGTGGTGCCCCAGTCCTCGTGCAGCTTCAGCCCGCAGGCGCCGCCGAGGATCTGTTCCTCAAGCGCTGCCGGCAGCGCCGCATTGCCCTTGCCCAGGAAGCCGAGGTTCATGGGGAAGGATTCCGCGGCCTGCAGCATCCGCGCCATGTGCCAGGGGCCGGGCGTCGCGGTGGTGGCCAGCGTGCCATGCGCGGGGCCGGTGCCGCCGCCGAACATGGTGGTGATGCCGGAGGCGAGGGCTTCCTCGATCTGCTGCGGGCAGATGAAATGGATATGCGGGTCGATGCCGCCGGCGGTGAGGATCTTGCCCTCGCCGGCGATGATCTCGGTGCCGGGGCCGATGATGATGGTGACGCCGGGCTGGGTGTCGGGGTTGCCGGCCTTGCCGATCAGCGCGATGCGGCCGTCCTTCAGCCCGACATCGGCCTTGATGATGCCTTCCGCATCCAGGATCAGCGCATTGGTGATGACGGTGTCCATGGCGCCCTGGTCGCGTGAGCGCTGGGACTGGCCCATGCCGTCGCGGATCACCTTGCCGCCGCCGAACTTCACTTCCTCGCCGTAGATCGTCAGGTCGCGCTCGACCTCGATGATCAAATCGGTATCGGCGAGGCGGACACGGTCGCCCGTGGTCGGGCCATACATGCCGGCATAGGCGTGGCGGGAAATGCGCATCAGAGCCGCCCCTCCGTCTCGCCGCGGAAGCCATGGATGATGCGGTCGCCGACGAAGGGCACCAGCTTCACCATCCGCGTCTGCCCCGGCTCGAAGCGCACGGCGGTGCCGGCGGCGATGTCCAGCCGCTTGCCGCGGGCGGCGGCGCGGTCGAAGGCCAGCGCCGGATTGGTCTCGAAGAAGTGGTAGTGGCTGCCGACCTGGATCGGGCGGTCGCCGGTATTGGCGACGGTCAGCTCCGTGACCGGGCTGCCGGCATTCAGCTCGATGTCGCCGGGGCCAGGGAAGATCTCGCCCGGGATCATCGGATCGGCCGGTGCACGGTGACGAGCTTGGTGCCGTCGGGGAAGGTCGCCTCGACCTGGATTTCCGGGATCATCTCGGGGATGCCCTCCATCACCTGGTCGGCGGTCAGCACCGTGCCGCCGTCGCGCATCAGCTCGGCGACGCTGCGACCGTCGCGCGCGCCCTCGACCACGAAATCGCTGATCAAGGCCACGGCCTCGGGGTGGTTCAGGCGCAGGCCGCGATCGAGCCGGCGGCGCGCGACCTGCGCGGCCATGGCGATCAGCAGCTTGTCCTTTTCGCGGGGGGTGAGATGCATGGCGGTATCATGGCCTCATGCGCGTCAGCACGTCCACAGCCGCGGCAGCCGCGCGGGCAACCCCAACAGCGGCGGGCGCAGGGCGCGGATGGCGGCCGAAAGCGTGGCGCGCACGGCGGTCGCCTCGCCCAGGATGCGGGCCAGGATCACCCCGGGTGCGGGCTGGGTTGCCGCCGCTCGGGCGGGGCCTTCCAGGGCTTCGCGCAGAATCGCCAGCAGGGCCGCCGGGTCCGGCCCGACGCAGAGCAGCGTCGCCAGCGCGCCGGCGCCGCCGAAACGAAAGCGGTCGGCCAGCGCCGAGCCGTTCGACAGCCGCAGCGCATCGGCCCAGACCAGCCGGTCGCCGACATGCAGCCGCCAGGCATCGTGCAGGGCAAGGGTGGCGAGGATTTCCTTGTGCGCGGCGCGGCCGAACACCAGGGTTTCCGCCGCCAGCAGCCGGGCGCCGGGGGCGAGGCGCAGGATCGTGGTGCGGGCGAGGGAGGCGGCCTCGAACAGGATCGTCTCCTGCGGGATCCATTCCAGCGCCGCCTCCGGCCCGGCGGCGAGGTCCACGGCGATGCGGGTAGCCGGGCCCAGGCTGCGGTAGATCTTTTCCGCCGCGGCGGTGGCGATGGTCAGCCGCGCGGCCGCCTCCAGCGTGATCCCGATCCGCAGCGCATCCCCGCCGGCGAGACCGCCGCCGATGTTCAGCAAGGCGGCGGTGGTCACCTCATCGGGTTCGGGGTCGGGCAGCAGCAGCCGCAAGGGCGCGGTCTGGTGCAGGCTCGCCGGGGCGGCACCGCGCGGGACAGCCGTGAAACGGGCAAGGACGCCGCCATCGGCGCGCTGGTGTCGGGCGGATGGGGAAGGCACGGCGGCAGGATGCCACGATTCGCGCGCGTGGAAAATCCGCGGGCGGCAGGTCATTTCTTGTGCGACGCCAATCGTTTCTGCTTAGAAGTTGGGCTGTCATGACTGAAATTTATCGAAACGGGGCAATCCGTCGCTTGGCATCCGCGTCGCAAAGCCGTGAGCATGAGGTCCAGGAACGCCTTGCCACGTCAATCGAAAAGGGCCCAAGAATGTCCATCAAGCTTCCCTTCTTCACCCGCCGTACGGCGATAGCGGGTCTCGGCGCGTCCTTGGCCATGCCGGCGATCCGCCCGGCCTTTGCGCAGACCACCCCGATCAAGGTCGGCGTGCTGCATTCGCTGTCGGGCACCATGGCGATCAGCGAGACGGCCCTGCGCGACACCGTGCTGATGATGATCGAGTGGCAGAACAGCAAGGGCGGCATTCTCGGCCGCCGGCTTGAGGCGGTGGTGGTCGACCCAGCCTCCAACTGGCCGCTTTTCGCCGAAAAGGCGCGTGAGCTCCTGGCCGTGTCCAAGGTCGATGTGACCTTCGGCTGCTGGACCAGCGTGTCGCGCAAGTCCGTGCTGCCGGTGTTCGAGGAGCTGAACGGGCTGCTGTTCTACCCGGTGCAGTATGAAGGCGAGGAAGAGAGCAAGAACATCTTCTACACTGGTGCGGCGCCGAACCAGCAGGCGATCCCGGCGGTGGAGTATCTGATGTCGGCGGATGGCGGCGGCGCCAAGCGCATCGCGCTGCTCGGCACCGACTACGTCTATCCGCGCACCACCAACCGCATCCTGCGCGGCTTCCTGAACAGCAAGGGCATCACCGATGCCGACATCATCGAGGAATACACCCCCTTCGGCCACAGCGACTGGCAGGGCATCGTCGCCCGGGTGAAGACCTTCGCGAGCCAGGGCAAGAAGACCGCCATCGTCTCCACCATCAATGGCGATGCCAACGTGCCGTTCTACCGCGAGCTGGGCAACCAGGGCATCAAGGCCGAGGACATCCCCTGCGTCGCCTTCTCGGTCGGCGAGGAGGAGCTGGCCGGCATCGACGCCCGCCCGCTGGTCGGCCATCTCGCCGCCTGGAACTACTTCATGTCGGTGCAGTCGCCCGCCAATACCGAGTTCCTGGCGATGTGGCGCGCCTATATCAAGAACCCGCGCCGCGTGACCAATGACCCGATGGAAGCGACGTTGACCGGCTTCAAGATGTGGGCCCAGGCGGTCGCCAAGGCCGGCACCACGGCGGTCGATCCGGTGCGCGATGCGATGATCGGCCAGAAGGTGGATTCGCCCTGCGGCTATACCGAGGAGATGCACGCCAACCATCACCTGTCCAAGCCGGTGATGATCGGCGAGATCCAGGCCGATGGGCAGTTCAACATCATCAGCAAGACCCCGACCGCGATCCCGGCGGAGAACTGGTCGCCGTTCATCCCCGAGAACGCCAACCGGCGTCGTCCCTGATCGAGGCGGTCCTGGTCGACATGCAACGAGCGGGGGCGAAAGCCCCCGTGGCCCGGATCATGCTGCGTTTCCTTGTGGTCCTCTTCCTGTTCGCCGCACCTTCGGCCCGTGCGCAGGATGCCTTCACGGAACTGCTTTCGGGACTCGCCGGGGGCTTTGCGCAACAGGCGGAGACCGTGCAGCGGCTTGGTCTGCTCGGGGATCAGCGTGCGCTGCCGTATCTTCGCGCGCTGGGCGACACCAGGCTGCTGCGCGGGCCGGACAATACCCTGGTGGTCAGCCCGGACCAGCCGCCGCCCGGTTCGGATGTGATCCGCATCAACAACCGCGTGCGCGGGGCGCTGCGGGGCGCGCTGGGGCGGCTGCAGCTGAGCTCCACCGACCCGAACGAACGCCTGGTCGCGGCCGAGGCGATGCTGCGCAACCGCAGCGCCGAGGATATTCCGCTGCTGGAAGCGGCTCTCGGGCGGGAGACGGAGGCCCGCATCCGCGACCGGCTGGCGCTGGCGCTGGGCGGTGCCCGGCTGGCGGCGGATGATCCGGCGACCAAGCGCATCGGCATCCTGGCTTTGGGCAAATCCACCTCGCCGGAGGCGCGCGCGCTGCTGCTGCAGGCCCGCGCCGCCAGCCCTGAGCTTGAGACGGAATTCGCTGCGGCCATCGCCAGCATCGACCAGCGCCTCGCCCTGCGCCGCGCCGCGGAGCTGGCCTTCCAGGGGCTCTCGCTCGGCTCGGTGCTGATGCTGGCGGCGCTGGGGCTGGCGGTGACCTTCGGCGTCATGGGCATCATCAACATGGCGCATGGCGAGTTCGTGATGCTCGGCGCCTATGCCACCTTTGTCGTGCAGGAGCTTTGCCGCGGCATCCCCTGGCTGGCGCCCTGGTCGCTGCCGCTTTCGGTCCCCGTGGCCTTCCTGGTCACCGCGCTGATCGGGGCGGCGATGGAGCGCGGGCTGATCCGCTTCCTCTATGGGCGGCCGCTGGAGACCCTGCTGCTGACCTTCGGCTTCGGCATGGTGCTGCAGCAGGTGGTGCGCCTGATTTTCGGCGCGCAGAACCGCGAGGTCATTAGCCCGCCCTGGATGCAGGGCACGCTGGTGCTGCCGGGTGAGATCACCATCACCCAGAACCGTGCGTGGATCATCCTCTTCGCGCTGTTCGTGCTGCTGGCGACCCTGGCCGCGATCCGGCTGACCCGCTTCGGGCTGGAGATGCGGGCGGTGGTGCAGAACCGCCGCATCGCCGCGACCATGGGCATCCGCACCGGGCGCGTCGATGCCATGACCTTTGCCTTCGGTTCCGGCATCGCGGGGCTGGCGGGGGTGGCGCTGTCGCAGATCGACAATGTCTCGCCCAACCTCGGCACCGGCTACATCATCGACAGCTTCATGGTCGTGGTCTTCGGCGGGGTCGGCAGCCTGATGGGCACGCTGGTGGGCGCCTTCACCCTTGGCCTCTTCAACAAGCTGCTGGAACCCTATGCGGGGGTGGTGCTGGCCAAGGTCGCGGTGCTGGTCGCGATCATGATCTTCATCCAGCGCCGACCCAAGGGCCTCTTCGCCCTCAAGGGCCGGGCGGCCGACCAATGACGCGTCGTCTCGTTCTGTTGGCCTGCGTTGTCCTGCTGGCGCTGATCCCGATCCTGAACCTGCTGCCCGAGACGAATGTATTCCACGTCTCGGACTTCATCGTCAGCATCTGCGGCAAATGGATCTGCTACGCCATCCTGGCCTTGGCGCTGGATCTGGCCTGGGGCTATGCGGGGATTCTCTCGCTGGGCCATGGCGCTTTCTTCGCATTGGGCGGCTATGCGATCGGGATGCATCTGATGCGGCTGATCGGGCCGCGGGGGGTCTATGGCCATCCGATCCTGCCGGATTTCATGGTCTTTCTCGGTTATCAGGAATTGCCCTGGTACTGGCTGGGCTTCGACTGGTTCCTCTTCGCCTTCGCCATGGCGCTGGTCGTGCCGGGGCTGCTGGCGCTGGTGGTCGGCTACCTCGCCTTCCGCAGCCGGATCACCGGCGTCTATCTGTCGATCATGACGCAGGCGCTGACCTATGCGCTGATGCTCGCCTTCTTCCGCAACGACATGGGGTTCGGCGGCAACAACGGTTTCACGGATTTCAAGGAGCTGCTGGGCATGCCGCTGAACACGTCGGGGACGCGTTCGGTGCTGTTCTATGCCTCGCTGGCGGCGCTGGTGCTGTCCTATCTGATGTGCTCGGCGCTGACCCGCACCAAGTTCGGCCGGGTGCTGACCGCGATCCGCGATGCCGAAAGCCGGGTGCGCTTCCTCGGCTATGACGTGACGCAGCACAAGCTGTTCGTCTTCGTGCTCTCGGCGATGCTGGCGGGGCTGGCCGGCGCGCTCTATGTGCCGCAGGTCGGCATCATCAACCCCGGCGAATTCAGCCCCGGCAATTCCATCGAGGCGGTGGTCTGGGTCGCCTTCGGCGGCCGCGGCACGCTGGTCGGCGCGGTGCTCGGCGCCTTCTCGGTCAATGCCATCAAGACCTGGCTGACCTCCTTCGCGCCGGATCTCTGGCTGATCGTGCTGGGCTGCCTGTTCATCGCGGTGCCGCTGGTGCTGCCGCGCGGCTTGGTCGGGCTGCTGCGCCGGGGGGGCGGCAAATGAGCGGAAATTCGCTCTATCTCGACGGCGTCTCGGTCGTCTTCGACGGCTTCCGCGCGCTGAACAACCTGTCGCTTGTGGTCGAGCCCGGCGAACTCCGCGCCATCATCGGCCCCAATGGCGCGGGCAAGACCACCATGATGGATGTCATCACCGGCAAGACCCGGCCGACCCAGGGCACCGTCCGCTTCGGCGAGGTCGATCTGACCCGGATGGACGAGGCCTCGATCGCCATGCTCGGCATCGGCCGCAAGTTCCAGAAGCCCACGGTCTTCGACGCGCTGACGGTCTTCGAGAACCTGGAGCTGGCGCTGAAGGCCCCGCGCGGCCCCATCGCCTGTCTGCGCTGGCGCCTGAACGGCGAGGCGCGCAGCGCCATCGAACGCACCTTGGCCGAGATCGGCCTGACCGAACGCGCGATGGATCGCGCCGGCCTGCTTTCCCACGGCCAGCGGCAATGGCTGGAGATCGGCATGCTGCTGATGCAGGACCCGCAGCTGCTGCTGGTGGACGAACCCGTCGCCGGAATGACCGACCACGAGACCGAGCTGACCGCCGCTTTGCTGCGTGGCATCGCCGGCGCGCGCAGCGTGGTGGTGGTCGAACATGACCTGGAATTCGTCCGCGCCCTCGGCCATCGGGTGACCGTGCTGCATGAAGGCTCGGTCCTGTCCGAAGGCTCCATCGACCACGTGCAGAATGACCAGCGCGTGATCGAAGTCTACCTGGGGCGCTGAACCATGCTGGATGTCCGCGCCATCGACCTCTCCTACGGCGCCAGCCGGTGCCTGCGCGGGGTCTCGCTCAGTGTCGAATCCGGCAAGGTTGCCGCGGTGCTGGGGCGCAACGGGGTCGGCAAATCCTCGCTGCTGCGCTCGATCATGGGGCTGGAGCGGATCGGCGGCGGCAGCATCTTTTGGGAAGGGGCGGATATCAGCACCCTGGCGCCGTCCGAACGCGCACGGCGCGGCATCGGCTATGTGCCGCAGGGGCGGGAGATCTTCCCCTTCCTGACCGTGCAGGAAAACCTGGAGACGGCGCTGGCCGCCGCCCCGCGCGGCAGCAAGGTGCCAAGCGAGGTCTTCGACCTGTTCCCGATCCTGCGCGATTTCCTGCGGCGTCGCGGCGGTGATCTGTCGGGCGGGCAGCAGCAGCAGCTGGCGATCGCGCGGGCGCTGACGGCGCGGCCGCGGCTGCTGATCCTGGACGAGCCGACCGAAGGCATCCAGCCGAATGTCATCAAGGACATCGGCAAGGTCATCCAATACCTGTCCCGTGACCGCGGTTTTGCCGTGGTGCTGGTGGAACAGTATTTTGAGTTCGCCCGGGACTTGGCCGATACCATCACCGTGATGGTTCGCGGCGAGGTCGCCCTGGCCGGCACCACCGCCGAACTGGACGAAGCGGCGGTGCGCAAGCTGCTGACGGTCTAGGGACTCGATCCCGCAGCTTGATGCGGCTGCTTTTTCGCGGGACACGGCGGTCGCCTCGCCCGGCGGTGGCTTGACGGGCCGGGAAAAATGAGAAGTATACGTATCATTATTCCGCCTGACCTGCCGGAGGCGCCCCGCGCGATGCCTGAACTGCCCCTCGTCGACCGTGACCGCGTGATCGTGGTCGGCGCCGGTCCTGTCGGCGCCGTCCTCAGCCTGGCGCTGTGCCTGCGCGGTTTCCCGGTCACGCTGATCGAGGCGGAGCCGGGCCCGGTCGAGGACCAGCGGGCCGCCACCGTGCATCCCCCGACCGTGGAGATGCTGGTCGGCCTCGGCCTCAAGGACGCGGCCTGGGCGACCGGGCTGCTTTCGCCGATCTTCCATTACCGCGACCGGGTCACCGATGAGCTGGTTGCGATCTTCGACGTCGGCGTGCTGGAAGGCGAGGTCGAATACCCCTTCGTGCTGCAATGGGAACAGTACAAGCTGGTGCTTGCCGCACTGGAAAAGGCGGCGGCGACCGGCCTGCTCGAAACCCGCTTCGGCACCAGGCTGACCGGCTTCACCCAGGATGCCGATCGGGTGACCGCGCAGGTCGAGGTCGGCGGCGAGGCCGCGGCGATCGAGGCCGCCTGGCTGGTCGGCACCGATGGCGGCCGCAGCGCGGTGCGCAAGCTCGCCGGCATCGATTTCGAAGGCTTCACCTGGCCCGAGCGCTTCATCAAGATCGGCACCACCTACAACTTCCTCGATGCCGGCAAGGGGTATTGCACCCGCAACTACTTCTCCGACCCCGACGAATGGCTGAACCTGTTCAAGGTCAAGGGGCCGGGTGAACCCGGCATCTGGCGCGGCATCTTCCCGGTGCCGCCCGAGGAATCCGACGAGTTGGCGCTGAGCCCCGAGGGTATCCAGCAGCGGCTGCAGAAATTCCTGCCGAAGCCCGGGGAATACCCGATCGCCTATCACGCGCTCTACAAGGTGCATCAGCGCGTCGCCGCGAGCTTCAACCGGGGCCGGGTGCTGCTCGCGGGGGATTCGGCGCATGTCAACAATCCGATCGGCGGGATGGGCATGAATGGCGGCATCCACGACGTCATCAACCTCGCGGAGAAGCTGACCGCGATCCGCGACGGCGCGGCCGAGATGGCGGTGCTCGATCGCTACAGCCGCCAGCGGCGGACGGCGCAGATTGATTTCGTGCAGGCACAGTCGGTCGCGAACAAGAAATCGCTAAGCGAGCGCGATCCGGTCAAGCGGCGCGAACACCTGGACGGGCTGCGGCGGATTTCCGAAGATCGTTCGCTGCACAAGGAATTCCTGCTCCGCAGCTCCCTGATCGACAGCCTCGCCACCGCCAACGCGGTGCCCTGATGGCCGAGGCGGCGGCGGAACACTCCTGGATCGGCGCGCGGCTGCCGCGACGCGAGGACGCCCGCTTTCTGCTGGGCAAGGGCCAGTATGTCAGCGACATCCGCATGCCCGGGATCGAGGATGTCTGCTTCCTGCGCAGCCCGCTGGCCCATGCGGTGCTGCGCGGCATCGGCAAGCCCGCGGGCTTCGAGGGCGATGTCTATGGCTGCGGCGACCTCGGACCCTTCGGCGAGATGCCGGCTGGGCCGGACATCCCGAGCTTTCGCAACATCCCCTACCCGCCATTGGCCGAGGGGCGCGTCCGCTTCGTCGGCCAGCCCGTCGCCGCCTGCGTCGCGCCGAGCCGCGGCGAGGCCGAGGATATCGCCGAGCAGGTGAGCCTCGACCTCGAGGAACTGCCGGCCATCGTCGACACGATGGCGGCGATGGCCGCGGATTCGCCGAAGCTCTACGATCATTGGCCCGACAATGCCTTCATCACCAGCGGCGCCAATGGCGGCGACATGGCGGCGGGGCTGGCGCAGGCCACACATCGCATCACCCGCCGCCTGCGCATGAACCGCCAGGCCACGGTGCCGCTGGAAGGGCGCGCGGTGCTGGCCTATTGGGACCATCGGCTGGATGAGCTGGTGGTCTGGCTCTCCACCCAGGGCGCGCATGTCATGCGGCTCGGCCTGGCTCAGGCGCTGGGCCTGCCGGAGAACAAGGTCCATGTCATCGCCCCCGATGTCGGCGGCGGCTTCGGCGGCAAGAACCGGCTGACGCCTGAGGAGATCGTGGTCTGCGCGATCGCGCTGAAGCGCGGCACCCCGATCCGCTGGGTCGAGGACCGGCGCGAACACCTCATCGCCTCGCCGCATGCGCGCGAGCATGTCTACGATCTGACCCTGCATGCCGATGACGCGGGGCGGCTGCTGGCGCTGGAAGGCGATGTCTATATCGACGCCGGGGCCTATTCGCTCTGGCCCACCGGGGCCTTTGCCGAGGCGAGCATGGCGGTGCGCAACCTCACCGGCCCCTATCGCATCCCGAATATCCGTTTCCGCAACTTCACCGTCGCCACCAACAAATCCCCGATGGGCCCCTATCGCGGGGTGGCGCGCCCCGGCGCCTGCTTCGCCATGGAGCGCATGCTGGACGAGATGGCGCACGAGCTTGGGCTGGAGCCGGTGGAACTGCGCCGGCGCAACCTCGTGACCGCCGAGGAGATGCCCTTCATGACCGCGGGCGGCATGAAGCTCGACAATGGCGATTATCCGAAGGCGCTGGCGACGGTGGAGGCGATGATCGACCTTCCCGGCCTGCGGGCGCGCCAGGCGCGGCCGGAGGCCGATGGCCGCCGCATCGGCCTCGGCTTCGCGATCTTCACCGAACAGAGCGGCCATGGGCTGAAGGAATGGGCCCGCCGCGGCGCCCGCGTGATGCCGAGCTACGAAAGCTGCACCGTGCGCATGCTGCCCGATGGTTCGGTGCAGCTGCTGGTCGGCATCCAGAGCCATGGCCAGGGGCTGGAGACGACGCTGGCGCAGATCGCCGCGCATGAGCTGCGCATGGACCCGTCGGACATCGTGGTGCGGCATGGCGACACCAATGTCAGCCCTTTCGGCTTCGGCACCTTCGCCTCCCGCAGCACCGTCTTCGCCGGTGGCGCGGTCGCGCGCAGCTGTCGCATCCTGGCCGAGAAGCTGAAGCGCATCGGCGGCCATCTGCTGCAGGTGGAGCCCGGTGCGACACGGCTGCAGGACGGCCAGGTCCATGGCCCCGCCGGCGCCGTGCCCTATGCCGAGATCGGCCGCGCCGCGCATGTCCGCCAGGAGATGATGCCGATCGGCGTCGATCCCGTGCTGGAGGCGACCGCGACCTACGAGCCCGAGGATTCGGCAGGCACCTTCTCCTATTCCGCGCATGCCGCCGTGGTGGCGGTCGATCCGGCGACCGGGGCGGTGGAGCTGCTCGACTACGGGGTCGCCGAGGATTGCGGCACGATGATCAACCCGATGATCGTGGATGGCCAGGTGCTGGGCGGGGTCGTGCAGGGCATCGGCACCGCGCTGCTGGAGGAGATCCCCTTCGATGCCGCAGGGCAGCCGCTGGCCACGACCTTCGCCGATTACCACATGCCCTGCGCCTCCGAGATGCCGAAGATCCGCATCGCGCATATGGTCACGCCTTCGGAGATCACCGAATTCGGCGTGAAGGGCATGGGCGAGGGCGGCGCGATCGCCCCCCCGGCCGCCATCGCGAATGCGATCGCCGATGCCTTCCGGGCCGAAGGCGCCTTCATCGACCAGACCCCGGTGACCCCGCGCCGCATCATCGCCGCCTTGGACGCTGCGAGCGCGAGGCCCGTCGCATGAGGCCGCCGCCGCTGGCCTATCGGCGCCCGGCCACGCTCGACGCGGCGCTGCAGGCCCTGCGCGAGGACGAGGCCGCGACGCCGATCGCCGGCGGGCAGTCGCTGGTCGTGATGCTCAGCCTGCGCGTCGCCGCCACGCAGAGCCTGGTCGATATTGCCCGCCTGCCGGAACTCGCGCAGGTCGAATGGCGTGGCGAGGTGCTGCGCATCGGCGCCGCCACCCGGCATGCGATGATCGAGGATGGGCTGGTGCCGGATCCGGCGCAGGGGCTGCTGGCGCGGGTGGCCGGCGGCATCGCCTATCGCGCCGTGCGCAACATGGGCACGATCGGCGGCTCGCTGGCCCTGGCCGATCCCGCCGCGGATTGGCCGGTCTGCCTGATGGCGCTGGATGCGACGGCGGTCATCGCCGGGGAACGCAGGGTGGCGATGGGGGATTTCATCCAGGGCGCCTATGCGACCGCGCTGGCGCCGGGCGAGATTCTGGAGGCGATCGAGATCCCGCTGCTGCCCGCCGAGGGGCGCTGGGGCTTCGCCAAGCTGGCACGCAAGCAGGGCGCGTTTTCGGATTCGCTCTGCGTCGCGGTGTCCCGCCCCGGCCGACCGCCGCGCGTGGTTCTGGGCGCAACCGGGAGCGGCGCCCGGCTGCTGCCGGAGGTTGCCGCGGCGCTGAGCGACGCGGCGGATGCCGCCAGCCTGACGGCGGCCATCGCCCAGGCGGTGGCGGCCGCCGATCCCGGGGCCGATTCGTATCGGCTGCGCTGCCACGCCGCCATCGTCGCCCGCGCCGTCGCGCAAATGAGGCAGCCGTGACCACCATCGCCGTGACCCTCAACGGGCGCAGCCGCAGCCATGCCGTCGAGCCGCGCGAAACCCTGGCCGGCTTCCTCCGCGATGGCTGCAACCTGACCGGCACGCATCTCGGCTGCGAGCATGGCGCCTGCGGGGCCTGCACCGTGCTGCTGGACGGCGCGCCGGTGCGGTCCTGCATCGTGCTCGCGGTCGCCGCCGACGGCCGCAGCGTCGAGAGCATCGAGGGCCTGCGCGACGATCCGATCATGGTGCTGCTGCGCACGGCCTTCCATGAGGCGCATGCGCTGCAATGCGGATTCTGCACGCCGGGCATGCTGATCACCGCGCGCGACATCCTGCGCCGCCACAGGCTGCCGGACGAGGCGCTGATCCGCCGCGAACTCGCCGGGCAGATCTGCCGCTGTACCGGCTATGTCGGCATCGTCGAGGCGATCCGTCGGGCCGGTGCCGAACTTGCCGCCGCACAACCTGCCTGACCCAGCAACAAGGATCCGACTGCATGCGCCTCGACGTCTATACGCATCTGTTTCCGCCGGGCGGCTACATGGATCGTGTCATGGATCTGGTGCCCGACAAGGGGACGGTGAAGCGCTGGCTGACGCTGCCGACGCTCTGGGATGTCGAGGCGCGGCTGCGCATGGTCGACAGCTTCGGCGACTACCAGCAGGTGCTGGCCAATACCATGCCGCCGCTGGAGCTGGTGGCGACGCCCGACCAGGCGGTCGAGCTTGCGCGCATGGCCAATGACGGCTTCGCCGATCTCTGCGCGAAGCGGCCCGATCATTTTCCGGCCTTCATCGCCACCCTGCCGATGAACCACCCCGAGGAAGCGGTGAAGGAGATCGACCGCGCGGTAGGCCTCGGTGCGCGCGGGGTGCAGATCTTCAGCAACATCGCGGGCAAGCCGCTCGACCTGCCGGAGTTCCTGCCGGTCTTCGACCGCATGGCGCATCACGATCTGCCGATCTGGCTGCACCCGGCCCGCGGCCAGAATTTCGCCGACTACAAGACCGAAACGAAGTCCAAGTTCGAGATCTGGTGGACCTTCGGCTGGCCCTACGAGACCAGCGCCGCCATGGCGCGCATCGTCTTCTCCGGCCTGTTCGACCGCCTGCCGGAGCTCAAGATCATCACGCATCACATGGGCGCCATGACGCCCTTCTTCGAAGGCCGGGTCGGCGCCGGCCAGGACCAGATCGGGACGCGCACCTCGGATGAGGATTATTTCGCGCTGCTGGCCTCGCTGAAAAAGCGGCCGCTCGATTACTTCAAGATGTTCTATGCGGACACGGCGCTGTTCGGCTCGGCCTCCGGCACCCGCTGCGGCCTGGATTTCTTCGGGCCGGACCGCTCGCTCTTCGCCTCCGACTGCCCCTTCGATCCGGAAGGCGGCTACATGTTCATCCGCGAGACGATCAAGGTTCTGGACGAGTTGCAGATCGCCGACAGCGACCGCGCGAACATGTTCGAAAACAACGCGCGCCGCCTGCTGCGGCTCTGAGAGGATTGCGGCCCGGGAGGCCACGCCCGTCATTCACCCGAGTGAGATGGAGATGACCATGACGACGCCCTTCACCACCACCCGCCGCACCCTTCTGGGCGGTGCGGCCGCCGCCGGCGCCCTTCTGGCCCGTCCCGCCTTGGCGCAACGCAAGGATGCGGTGCGGTTTTCCTGCGACTTCCGCATCTATGGCGGCACCGCGCCGTTCTTCTACGGCGCGTCCAAGGGCATCTTCCGCGAATACGGCATCGATGCGCAGGTCGATGGTTCAGGCGGGTCGGGCGATTCCGTCACCCGCGTCGCCAGCGGCGCCTATGAATTCGGCTGCGCCGATACCTCGACGCTGGTCGAATTCACCTACCGCAACCCGGTCGCCGCGCCGAAGAGCATCCTGCCGATCTACGACCGCTTCGCCGCGGCGATCATGAGCATCGAGCCCAATGCCATCACCAGCCTCGCCGGGCTCAGCGGGCGCACCTTGGGCACCGGTGCCTCGGACGCGCCTTCGCGCATCCTGCCGGCGCTGCTTCGCCTGAACCACATCGATCCGGCCACGATCAACATCCAGACCGTCGATGTGAAGCTGCGCGACAGCCTGCTGCTGCAGCGCCGGGTCGACGCGGTGGTCGGCTTCGACTACACGACGCTGTTCAACCTGGTCGGCAGCGGGGTGAAGATGGAAGACACCCGGCAGATCTATTTCACCGAGAGCGGCTTCGACTTCATCGGCCAGGGGCTGATCGTCAATCCGGCGGTGCTGCAGGCCAGTCCGGATCTCGCCAAGCGGATGGCCCAGGCGGTCACGCGCAGCTGGATCGAATCCTACAAGGACCCGGAGGCCGCCATCGCCGCCGTCGCCGAACGCGAACCGCTGACCGACCGCGCGGTGGAACTGGCGCGGCTGCGCTGGGTGCTCGACCGCCTGGTGATGACGCCGAATGCCAAGGCGAACGGCTTCGGCACCATGAACATGGACCGTCTGCGCCATGGCGTCGCGATCATCGCCGATGGCTTCCAGATGACCAGCCCGCCGACCGCCGAACAGGTCTTCGACGGCCGCTTCATCCCCGACGCGTCGATGCGCCACATCGGCTGAACCAATGGCGGCCGGCGCCGTCAAGACAGGAGCTCTCATGCGGACCACCGTTCTCGGCGGCGCCATGCTGCCGCATGCACCACAGTTCTTCACCCAGCCCGATACCGAGGACAAGGCCGTCATCGCCAGCGTCCAGAAGGTCGGCGCCGAGATCGGCGAAGGGCTGCGCGCGCTCGAGCCCGATCTCTGGATCATCTTTTCCAACGATCACGCCGAGCAGTTCTTCCATCAGGCTGCGCCACCCTTCACCATCCATGTCGGCGGCGAGGCGACGGGCCGTTTCGCCGGCCGCGATTTCCGCTGGCAGGTTCCCGGCGAGATCGGGCTGGAGCTGGTGCGCAACCTCTACAGCCAGGGCTTCGATCCGGCCTTCAGCAGCACTGCCAAGATCGACTATGCCATCGGCATTCCGCTGACGCATCTCGGCCATACCGCGCCGGTGCTGCCGATCTACGTCAATGCCTATCTGCCACCGCAGCCGCCGATGGAACGCTGTTATGCCTTCGGCCAGGCGATCGCGCGCGCGGTCACCAGCCTCGGGCTGCGCGCCGTCGTGCTGGCCAGCGGCGGCATGTCGCATTTCCCCGGCACCGACCGCTATTCCAACCCGGAACTCGCATGGGACATGCGGGTGATGGAGAAGCTGCGCGAGGGCAAGCTCAAGAGCCTGATCGGCTTCGACGAGGCCGAGCTCGACGACACCGGCAACATCGAGCTGCGCTGCTGGGCCTGCGCCGCCGGCGCGCTCGGCGAACGCGTGCCCGACATCGCGCAGATGGACCCGAGTTGGCACCACAACTACGCCTCCCTCGGCTGGTTCGGGGGCGCGCGCGATGCGGCGACGCCGCACTACCCCTCGACCAAGCCGGAACTGGTGGCCCTGGTCAGCGCGCTGCACAGCCTTGCGCATGAGGCGGCGGCGCGCGAGGGCTATGTCGCCGATCCCGCCGGCTATGCCGCGCGCTACAAGCTGACCGGGGAGCAGGCCCGGGCGCTGACCGCGATGGATGTGCCGGCGATGGTCGCCATGGGCACGCATCCGCTGGTGCCCTTCCTTGCGAACATGCAGCTGCAGCAGCTGCGCCGAAAGGGTTGAGGCCTTGCGCATCGCTTCCTTCATCGCCGGGCGACCCGCCGTCTTTGGTGAGCCCGGACCGACTTTGTTCCGCCCCGAGGATGGGGGCACCACCGGCGTGCTGCTCGAGGCCGGGGAGGCCGGTGTCGCGGCCGCTGTCGATGCCGCCGCCGCGGCCTTCCAGGCGCTGCGCGCGACCCCGCTGCACCAGCGCATCGCCTGGCTGAAGGCAGCGGCGCAGGCGCTTTCGGCGGCGGCCGAGGAGGTCGCGCAGATCATCGCCGAGGATGTCGGCAAGCCGATCCGCCTTGCCCGTTTCGAGGTCCGGCGCGGCGCCGAATTCATCGAAAACTGTGCCGCCGCGATGCCCAGCCTGAACGGCGAGGTGCTGCCGCTCGACAGCGCCGCCAATGGCGCCGGCACCATCGGCATGGTGCGGCATGTGCCCTATGGCGTCGTCGCCGCCATCGCGCCCTTCAACGCACCGGTGAACCTGCTGGTGCAGAAGCTGGCGCCGGCGGTGGCGGCCGGCAATACCATCGTCGCCAAGCCCGCGCCGGCCGGGCTGCGCACGGCGCTGAAGCTCGCCGAGCTGTTCACCGCCGCGGGCTGGCCGGACGGGTTGTTCAACGTGCTGTCCGGCGATCGCGCGACCGCGCTGGCGCTGGCGGCGCATCCGATGGTGCGCGCGGTCAGCGTCACCGGCGGCACCGCGGCGGGCGAGGCGCTGGCGCGTGCCGCGGGGGCGAAGAAGTTCATGGCCGAGCTCGGCTCCAACGCCGCCAACCTGGTCTTCGCCGATGCGGATCTGCAGGCGGCGGCGACAAGGATCGCCGGCGCGGGCTTCGAGGCCAGCGGCCAGCAATGCATCTCCGCCCAGCGCATCCTGGTGCAGCGCGAGGCGATGGCGCGGTTCCTGCCGTTGCTGGTCGCGGCCGCGAAGGCGCTGGCGGTCGGCGCCGTCGCCGATCCCAGCACCGATGTCGGCCCCATGGTCACCCTGGCCGCGGCCGAACGCGTGATGGCGATGGTCGCCGATGCCGAGGCCAAGGGCGCGCAGGTGCTGCTGGCGCCGAGCCGCAACGCTGCGCTCGTCTCGCCCGGCATCCTGGTCGAGGTGACGCCGCAGATGCGGCTGTGGCAGGAGGAGGTGTTCGGCCCCATCGTCGTCGTGCTGCCCTTCGACACGATCGAGGAGGCCGTCGCAATGGCCAATGATTCGCCCTTCGGCCTGCAGGCCGCCGCCTTCACCGGCAGCCTGAAGACCGCGATGCGGCTGGCCGACGAGATCGATGCGGGTTCGCTCTGGATCAATGAGGCGAGCCGCTTCCGGCTGGACCTCTATCCTTTCGGCGGCGTCAAGACTTCGGGCGTCGGCCGCGAGGGGATCCGCTATGCGATCCAGGAGCTGTCGCAGCTCAAGTTCATCGGCATCCGCCCGTGACTCCGGCGGCGGCGTGCCTGCCTTTGGTTTGCCTGTGGACGCGGCGGGCGTGGGAAGGGCAGTAGGGCGGACATGACCAAGCTCTCACGCAGCCGCGCGGCCGATACCAGCCTGTCGTTCCAGGGACAGACGATGGATCTCTGGAGCCGCCCGGGGTATCTCGTCCGCCGACTGCATCAGATCTCGGTCGCGATCTTCCTCGATGATATGAGCGATCTCAACCTGACGCCGGTGCAGTTCGGCGCCCTGTCGGTGATCGCCAATCGCCCCGGGATCGAGCAGTCGCTGATCGGTGAGGAACTTGGGCTCGACCGCGTCAATGTCGGCGACGTCATCGCGCGGCTGATCAAGAACGGGCTGGCGCAGCGCGAGGTGTCGCAGCGCGACCGCCGCGTCAAGGAAGTCCATCTGACCGAGGCAGGGCTGCGGCTGGCCGCCGAGGGGGCGAAGCGGCTGATGCGCATCCAGGACCGCTTCCTGGCGCCGCTGAACGAGGCGCAGCGGGCGACCTTTCTCGAACTGACGATGCTGATGATCACCGCGAACAACAGCCTCGGCCGGGCGCCGATGCGGCTGCCGGAGGGCTGAGGCGGGCCTGCGTGGCGGCAAGGTGCCATGCTGCACCTTGCCGCCCTGCGGGATCAGGCGTCGACCCGCTCCGGCACCTCGAGGCCGAGCCATTCCTTGTAGAAGGTGTCGATGTCCGGCTCGAAGTCGCGGATGACCGGGTACCAGGGCGTCGGCGCCTCGACGTCGTGCAGGCTCGCGCATTCCGGGCAGAAATATTCCCGGATCGTCTGCCAGGTCGCGGTCGGCGCCATCAGGCGCGGGTAGATCTCCTCCATCTTCTGCTGCGAATCCCGCACATGGATATGCGCATGCAGCTTCCAGTTCTCGCGCCAGTCGCAGAAGTCATGCCCGCATTCGCAGCGGATCTTCCACTGCTTGGAGACCTTGAGCTGCACGATGTAGAGCTTCGGCGCCAGCGGCAGGACGATCCGGTCGTCCCACTTCATCCGTTCCTGCAGAATCTCGAGGTACAGGCCGAAGCGCTCGGGATCCTTGGGGGTGGAAAGCATCTGGTGATGCGTCTCGGCGTCGATGTTGCCGTCGATGAGGTCGACGATCTTGCTGCGTGTGTAGGTCATGGGGTTCCTCCGTATCGTTGACAGCAAAGGGCGGGGCGGCGGCGTGCGGCCGCCACCCCCGATGACGCCTATTCCTCGACGAACTGGACCAGCTTCACATCCGGAAGTTCCGACAGGTCCATGTGGTATTTGGAGCCATAGGTGGGCACGCCGATCTCATCTTCCGGCAGGGTCCAGCTTTCCGGCAGCGTCCAGAACGCCCGGAACTCGGCGTGGAAGCGCGGGCCGAGCGCGAAGGAGGACGCATACATCTGGCGCACCTGCGAGCCGGCGTCCTTGGCGAGAATCCTTTCGCGCTCGCCCTTCATCCATTCCTTGGTCGGCACGGATTTGGCCAGGCGCTCCTTGCGGATCGCAAGCCGCCGCGCCACCGTCGCCGCCTCGTCCACGCCATGGGTGCCGTCGGCCCGCTTCACCAGGACGACGCCATAGACCGGCTCGGCGAAGCGTTCGATCAGGTAGCCGCCGTCCAGATCCTCCGCCACGCGCGCCGGGTCGCGGTCCAGCGGATCGCCGAAGCCGGGACCGCCGCGCATGTAGTTGAGGTAGAGGTCGTAGTCGGAGAACATCTCCTCGGTGGTGATCGCCTGCTTGTCGCGCTTGATCGTGGCCCCGGGCAGCATCGCGTCCCAGGTCGGGTTTTCCGGATCGGTGTCGCCGCCGAGCGGGATCGGCTTGCCTTCCGCGATCAGCGCCTTGAGGTTGGTCTGGTGCGCGGCGAAGCGATAGCCGGAAGCCGCCGGATAGCCGCCCATCAGCCCCCAATCGGAGGAGATATGGCCATTGCCCATGAAGAACATCGTCCAGTCCTTGGCGTTCCAGACCATGCGCAGGCTTTCGAAGCCGCAGCCGCCGCGGTACTTGCCCGAACCGCCGGAGCTCGCCTTGATCTGGCGGCCGAGGTAGAGCAGCGGCTCGGCCAGTTCCCAGATCTCCATGTCGCCCATGTCGCCTTCGGGGTTCCAGATCGCGGCGGCATGCGACAGCCCGTCGTTCACCGCAGTGGCGCCGACGCCATTGGCCGCGCATTCGAACGAGTTCACGGCATGGATCTCGTCGTACTGGTTGAAGCCGCCGCCCTGCAGCCAGTTGCTGGTATTGGCGTTGCCGGCATTCACCTCCTCCAGGTAGCCACGGCCGAAATAGGACCGCGACAGCCCCCGCCATAGCGGCGTCCAGGCCGAGACCAGGAAGTGCCAGGAATAGGCGAAGGCGACCCGGCGATCATCCGGGTTCATCCAGGTGCCCTTGGGCAGGCGGAATTCGGTGCCATAGGCAGCACCGTCGTTGATCATCTCGCTCGGGATCAGCGTCTGGGTCATCATCACCCAGATCCCGGAGGTGAAGCTGACCTGATGGGCGTTGTAGGTGTGCCAGCCCCAGCGGCTCGATCCCTCGAAGTCCAGCCGCCAGGTGGCGTCGCTGCGGATGGTGATCTCCGACGGCGCATGCATGATGGTGTCGAGCTTGGCGAAGTCCGACGGCACGCGAACATCCTCATGGGCGTAAGGAACGTCCACGAAACCGACCTGGCGGTACTTGCCGGGGATGGTCATCGCCCGGATGCGCGCCTGCAGGCCGATGCGGCCATGCTCGACCGCCTCATAGGCGAATTTCCAATAGGCCTCGATGCCTTCCTCGGCCACCACCTCCTCGACCAGCTTGCGGATCATGTGGCAGCCGGCGATGCGGGTGCGTTCGTCGAGGATCCAATAGCGCGTGGTCCGAACCATGCGCTGGCTTTCGTGCAGCCAGTCGCGGAACAGGGTGTCGTTGGCACCCACCTTGCGGCAGGTGATCTGGTAGCCGTCGCCGAAGCGCTGCACCTGGCCCGTGCACATCGAACCCGGGCCGACCGCGCCGGTGTCGATCACATGGGTCACGCCGCCCACCCAGCCGATCAGCTCGCCATGCACGAAGATCGGCACGATCGTGTGGATGTCGCAGGGATGCACATTGCCGATGAGACAGTCGTTGTTGCAGAAGATGTCGCCCTCGGCGACGCCGGGGTTGGTCTCCCACTCGTTCTCGATCATGTATTTGATTGCGGCACCCATGGTGCCGACATGGATGATGATGCCGGTCGAGGTCAGGATGCTGTCACCGGCGGCGTTGTAGAGGGTGAAGCACAGCTCGCCCTCCTGCTCGACGATCGGCGAGGCGGCGATCTTCTTGGCGGTCTCGCGGGCATCGACGACGCCTGCGCGCAGGCGGGAGAAGAGCTTGTTGTAGAGGATGGGCTCGCTTTCGCGCAGCTCCAACGTCTTCAGCCCGGCGTAGTGCCCGGTCTTCTTGGTGGCGGCCATGAGGCGGTCGCGGTGTTCCTTCAGCCGCTCGCCGCCGCGCACGATGCCGGGGCGCATCGCGGCGCTGAAGGTGCTTTGCGTATTCGTGTCCATGGTACGTTCCTTTGGTTGTCGTTGCGGTCGTGCGGTCAGACTTCGCTGAGATGGAACAGGCGATGGCCGTCGATGTAGGTCTCGAAGCCATCGGGCACGACGAAGGTGGTGGCATCGGATTCGATGATGGCGGGGCCGCGCACGCGGTTGCCGGGACGGAGCGCCTCCATGCGATAGAGTTTCGCATCCACCCAGCGCTTCTTGCGGTAGAACTGCCGCGTGCCGAGGAAGGCTTCCTCGGCCGGGGTGGGGCTGACTTCGGCTTCCTTGGGGATCTTCGGCTTGGGGATCGGCACCGAGCCCCGCATGATCGCGCCGGTGACGGAGAAGCCGAGTTCGGGCGAACGCGCCGCCGCGGCATAGACACGGCCATAGGTGTCGTTGAAGGCGTCGGCGAGCTGGGCCCAGTCGGCCGCCGTCGCCACCGCCTTCAGCGGCGAGTCGATCTCAAGATCGTTGAGCTGGCCGCGGTACTGCATGCGGAAGCCGGGCTGCAGCGTCACCTTGTCGGCGCTGTAGCCGTTGAGCTCGAATTCCGCGAGCACGTTCAGGGTCAGCTCCTCCCATGCCGCCTGCAGCACCACGGCGGCCTGGGCCTTGTCCGCATCCGGCGCGTCGTTCGGCAGGTTGATGTCGAGCGACTTGTCGTAGCGGTACTCGAACTCCGCCGCGGCGCAGCCGAAGGCGGAAAAGCCCGCGGCCCAGGCCGGGACGATCACATCCTCGAAGCCCAGCCCCTCGGTATAGCCATAGGCATGCACCGGCCCCGCGCCGCCATAGGAGAAGCAGACGAAGCTGGAGGGGCTGTAGCCCTTGCCCGAGATCATCGCGCGCAGGTAGTCGCGCAGGCTGCTGTCCAGCAACTCGATCACCCCGGCGGCGGCATCCTCCACCGACAGGCCGAGCGGATCGGCGATCTGCGCCTTGATCGCATCCACCGACCGCTGACGATCGAGCTTGATGGCGCCGCCGAGGAAGTTGTCCGGGTTCAGATAGCCGAGCACCATGTGGCAATCCGACACCGAGACCGTCTCGATCCCGCTTTCCTTCCAGCAGACGCCGACGCGGTAGCCGGCCGAATCCGGGCCGAGCTTGATCGATTTGGTATAGGGGTCGAGGCGCACGAAGCTGCCGGCCCCGGCCCCGACCGAATCCATCGCGACCAGCGGCAGCGACAGCACCAGCCGGGCCATGTCCGGGTCGTTGCGGATGGTCAGCTCGCCCTGGGTGATCAGCGCGACATCGAAGGAGGTGCCGCCGATGTCCGAACAGGCGATGTTCTTGTAGCCGAGCTCGGCCCCCAGGTAGCGCGCGCCGATCACGCCGCCGATCGGGCCGGAGACGATGGTGCGCGCCAGCTCCTTGGCCTTCCAGGAGATGGTGCCGCCATGCGTCGCCATCACGCGGAAATCGAATTTGGTGCCGCGTTCCTTGAAGGCGTCGGAGATCTTGCGCAGCGTCTGGCGCGAGGGTTCGGCGGCATAGCCTTCGAGGATGGTGGTGTTGGTGCGATGCGTCTCCTTGCGCAGCGGGTAGTAGTCGGCCGAGGCGAAGACCGGGATGGCCTTGCCGCTCTTCTGCACCTCGTCGAGCACGATGTCGCGGACGCGGCGCTCATGGTCGGGGTTCTTGTAGGAATGCAGCAGGCTGATGACGATGCCCTCGACATCGGCCGCGATCAGATCGCGCGCCGCCTCCCGCGCGGAGTCCTCGCGCAGCGGGATGACGATCTTGCCCATCATGTCGATGCGTTCGATCACGCCGCGGGTCAGGCTGCGCGGCACCAGCGGCGGATCGTATTTGTGGGTGTTGAGGTGGATCTTGTCCTCATAGGCATGGCCGAGATGCGATTGCACCGCTCGGCCCATGCGATGGTTGTCCTCCATCCCGCGGTTGAGGATCAGGCCGCATTTCAATCCCTTGCGCTGCACCACGCGGTTCAGCATGGCGGTGCCGGAATAGACGCCGGTCTGGAGCTGGGAGAGCGTGTCGCGCATCGACACGCCCCAATTGGCCAGCCCGTCCTCACTGGAGGCGATCAGGCCGAGGGATTCGTCGTGCGGCGTGGATTGGGCCTTGCCGACGACGAAATCGCCGTTCACGTCGACAAAGAACGTATCCGTCATGGTGCCGCCGGCATCGATGCCGAGCACCTGGACGTTGCGCATGTTTCCGAGGGGTTGGTCCACTCTGAGATCCTCCGTGTTCGACCGGTCTTGGTTGGAATGCCGGGTAGGGAGGCAGAGGCATGGCGTGTGCCGATCCGGGCCATGGGCGGAATTGCCGCGGGAATCAGGGGGTTGACGATATCGGCCGGCAGGCGGGGCCGGGCCGATCGTCCTGATTTCAGACAGTCGGCGTCCTGGGGCCGGACAGTGTCCGAAGCGTCGGCGGCGGCGGGCACGGCGCTTGCGGCCGGGTGTGCCTCTCTCTAGACTGCTTCTTCAAACTAGGCGCCTGACGTGCGGTCAATTGCGCGCTCGGAGGAACGCCGGTCTTTTCCCGCATGGCCCGCCGGGCGCTGCGGGCCCGCCGGTTCATCGGCTTGACGCAAGATCTTGTACGCAAGGTTCGGCCAAGCCACCCGGAAAGATCGGTCCCTCCCGCGCGCAGCCTGGCGACGTGCTGAGCAGCCTGGAACGGAGGGCTGATGCAATGGGCCACTACGACGTTCGGCGCGCCTGGGAGGCATTCCAGGACGGTGGGACGGCCTCGACGCATGTGCGCCCTGCCGTTCTGGCCTCCTGGCACCGATCCCGCCAGCACAGCATCCCCTTCACCCGCCCAGCGGCGAGCCTCGTCACCGGGGCGGAGTTCTATCTGCGCCGGCAGCAGAACGCGGCCTTCCTGCATGCGACGCGCCCGGCCATGGCCAATGCGCGCGAATTCCTGGTCGGCACCCATTCCATGGCCATCGTCACCGATGCCGCGGGGCTGATCCTGGACAGCGAGGGCGATGCCCGCGCCATGGACCTGGGCAGCGGGGTCAAGCTGCAGCGCGGCGCGGGATGGAGCGAGGCGGAGATCGGCACCAATGCCATCGGCACCGCGATCGCCGGCAAGGCGCCGGTGCAGATCCATGCCGCGGAACATTTCTGCCAGGAGGTGCAGAGCTGGACCTGCGCCGCCGCCCCGGTGCGCGACCCCTTCGGCGAGGAGATCCTCGGCGTCGTCGACATCTCCGGCCCGGCCGCCTCCTTCAGCCCGCAGAGCCTGGCCTATGCGGTGGCCATGGCGCGGCAGATCGAGGCGCTGGTGGCGCGCGGGATCGAGGCCGATCGCGACCGCGTGCTGCGGCACTGCCTCGACAAGAAATCGCTCTGGGTCGGCGGCGAGGTGCTGGCGCTCGGCAGCGACGGCGCCGTCATCTATTCCTCCGAGAAGGCGCTGCGCGAGATCGCGCGCAGCAGCCAGGACCTGCTGGTCGGCGGTCGGCTGGCCCTGCTCAGGCGGCTCGATCCCGCGCTCTGGTCGGCGCGGCTCGCGACGCTGCTGCCGGGATCGACGCTGGAGATCGTCTCCGAGGGCGGGCGCGACCTCGGCTGCGTGCTGGTGCTGCCCGGCGCGCGGCGCCCGCGTCCGCCCAAGGCCCGCAGCGCCGAGGAGGAGGCGCCATTCGCCGCCATCCTCGGCGAGAGCGAGGTGATGCGCGAGACCCGCGAGAAGGCCCAGCGCATGGCCGAGAGCGGCGCGCCGATCCTGCTGGAGGGCGAGACCGGCGTCGGCAAGGAGCTTTTCGCCCGGGCCATCCACCAGGCCCGCACCCCCGCCGGCCCGTTCATCCCGGTCAATTGCGGTGGGCTGCCGCGCGACCTCGTGGCCAGCGAGTTGTTCGGCTACGAGAAGGGCGCCTTCACCGGCGCGAGCCCGGCCGGCCGCGCCGGCAAGGTCGAGGCGGCGAGCGGCGGGGTGCTCTGCCTCGACGAGATCGGCGAGATGCCGCTCGAACTGCAATCCTATCTGCTGCGCGTGCTGGAGGATGGCGTGGTCTATCGCGTCGGCAGCCATGAGGGGCGGCGCGTGGATTTCCGCCTGGTGTCGATGACCAATCGCAACCTGGCCATGGATGTCGCGGCGGGGCAGTTCCGCAAGGACCTGTACTACCGGATCGCGATGCTGCGCCTGCGCGTGCCGCCGCTGCGCGAACGCCGGGAGGATATCCCGCGGCTGCTGGAGCATTTCGCCGCCGCTGCGGCGCAGCGCGCCCAGCACGAGGTTCCGCGCTTTGCCGCCGCCGCCCTGGATGCGCTGCAGGCCCATGACTGGCCGGGCAATATCCGAGAGCTGCGCAATCTGGTGGAGACGCTGGTGGTGATGTCGCCCGGCGCCTCGATCGGGCTGGACGAATTGCCGGGCGAATTCCGACAGGCGGGCAGGGTGCCGCCGGCCGCAGGCGCCGGGCTGACCGATCTGCGATCCATCGAACAGACCGCCATCGCCGAGGCCGTGCAGCTCTGCGGCGGCAACCGCACCAAGGCGGCGCGGCGGCTCGGGATCGCGCGCTCCACCCTTTATGCGCGGGCGGCGGCCTTCGGCCTGCTCGGACGCGCGACGGCCGCAGCCTCCCTGCCGGGGCCGGCGGGCGACGGGCCAGGCCAGGGCACTGCGCGATGAGGCCGCCGCGCCAGGCCGGCGAAGATGCAAGCCGCTATGACGGATCGGCGCCGGCGACATGCACGCCCGGCCGCCGCCCGCCGTTCCATTGGCCGTCGATCGCGCGCTCGATCTGGGCGGCGAGTTGCAGCAGCAGCCCGTCATTGGCCTGCCGCGCCTGGGCCTGGATGCCGAGCGGCAGCCCGCTCTCCTGCATGCCCAGCGGCAGCGAAAGGCCGGGAATGCCGCAGAGGTTGGCGAGCGGCGTATAGGCGAAATTGCGCCACAGATTGGCGAACCAGTCCTGTACCGAGGGGTTGTCGCTGATCGTGAGATATTCGGTGGTGCCGATCACCGGCGTCGGCAGGGCGGTGATGGGGGTCAGGATGATGTCCCAATCCTCGAAGAAGGCGCCGAAGGCGCGGGAGGTGGTGTTGAACACCGCCTGCATCCGCGCCCGCTCGGTATAAGTGGTGTTCACCCCGGCTTCCCAAATCCGGATGTTGATCGGCTCGACCCGGTCGGGCGGCGGCCGGTCGAACCCGAGCGGGCCGATCAGATTGGCCACGGTCTGCGCGAAATTGCTGATGTAGCAGGTGGTTTGGGCCGCGAAGGCGGCACGGAAATCCACCGCCGGCAGCGCCCATTCGACGTGATGGCCGAGCCCTTCCAGCAGGCGGCCGACCCGCTCCAGCTCCCGCACGAAATGCGGCGTGGCGCGGTAGTCGCCCCATTCATGCGACAGCGCGATGCGCAGCCGGCAGGGGTCGCGCCGGACCAGCTCGGCATAGGGCTCCTCGGGCGACCAATAGGGCATGAATTCGCCCGGCGCGCCGCCGCGGCAGGCATCCACGAAGGCGGCGGTGTCGCGCACGCTGCGGCTGTGGCAGCCCTGGATCGAGACCAGCCCGGTCAGGTCCGAGGCATGGGGCGCGATCGAGAACACCCCGCGCGAGACCTTCAGCCCGATGTTGCCGCAGGCCCCGGCGGGGATGCGGATGGAGCCGCCGCCATCGGTGGCATGCGAGATCGGCAGCACCCCCGCGGCCACCATCGCCCCGGTCCCGGCCGAGGAGCCGTTGGTGGTATAGCCGGTGTCCCAGGGGTTGCGGGTGACATAGACCGCCGGATTTTCGGCCGAGCTGCAGCAGCCGAATTCCGGCGTGGTGCTGCGGCCGATGATGTTCAGCCCGGCGCCGCGGATGCGCCCGGCGAGGTAACTGTCGGCCGTGGCGCGATGGCCGCGCATCAGCAGCGAACCCATCTCCTGCAACCGCCCCTTCAGCGTGGGGCCGAGGTCCTTCATCAGATAGGGCACGCCGGCGAAGACGCCGGCGGGGTCCATGCCGTCCCGCAGCGGGTCGTCCACCACATCCTGGAACACCTCGACGACGCCGCTCAGGATGGGGTTGGTCCTGGCGATGCCGGCGGCCGCCTGGGCCGCCAGCTCGGCCCGGGTCACCTCGCCCGCGCGTACGCGGGCGGCCAGCGCCACGGCGTCATGCCTGGCCCATTCGTCCCAGCTCATCGCCAGTGTCATGTCGCGCCGCTTCCAAGATGCGGGACGAGCCTAGAAGCGCGTCCCGGCCGGTCAAGATCAGGACCGCCGGCTTCCGGCGCCTCACGGCTGCAGCAGCGACACCGCGACGCCGATATCCGCGAGCGGCGCGGCATAGGGGGCGGAGGTCACCAGCAGGTCGGCGCCCGCCGCGGCATAGGCGGCCGCATTGGCTTCCGTCACGCCGCCGGCGACGGCGACCAGCGGCCGGTGCGGCATGTCGGCGATGGCGCGTACCGCCTCGGCCACCTGCTCCGGTGTCAGCTTGTCGAGCTGGAGCGAATCGACGCCGGCGCCGGCGAACCACACCGCCTCGTCCACGCTTTCGGCTTCGACCGCGATCCTGCGCTCGGGCTGGGCGGCGCGCAGGGCGGCGACCCAGAGGTGCGGCGGCATGCGCCCCAGGAACACGCGGTGCTGCGGGAAGACCACCACGCTGTCGGACAGGCCGAGCCGGTGCGGGATGCAGCCGCCGGCCGTGATCGCCTTCAGCATCACATCCTTCGCGCCCGGTACGTGCTTGCGTGTGCAGGCGACCGCGATGCCGGGCCGGCCCTCCCGCGCCGCGCAGAGGATGCGGCGCGCCCTTGTGGCGACGCCGGAGGCGATCTCCATCAGGATCTGCGCCACCTTCATCCCGCGATGCAGCGCCTGCGCCTCGCCCTCCGCCACCAGCAGATCGGCGCCGGCCTCGGTCTGGGCGCCCGAGGCCGCCAGACGGTGGGTGGCGCTGCAGCCGGCCAGCAGCATCAGCCGTTCCGCCTCCTCCACGCAGCAGGCGGTGATGGTGCCGCGGGTGCGGAACACCGCCTGGCCCCGCCGGTCGGCAATGCCGAGGCCGAGCGTCGTGACATCGCCATAAGGCACGTCCTCGCGCAGCATGGCGAGCAGCCGGTCGTCGGGAAGGATCGGCCACATCTCAGCCGGCCGCTTCGCCTGGCGGGCCGGTGTCATGAAGCTGCATCCCGTTCTCTGCCATTCGCTGCATATGGTCGAGCACAACATGTGGCCTGCGCAAGGGGCGCGCCGTGGGAGGGCTTTACCCTCCCACATCCACCCACCAGGAAACTGAGAGTTTCCTGGACCTTCCTTTCAGGCGGAAAGTGCAGAAACACCATGTTTCTGCCGGGGTGCTCGAAGAGCGACGCCCCCGATCCTTTTCAGCCGGCAGGGTTTTTCCGCATCTCTGGCATCTCCTCTGGTATCGCGCAGAGTTCCTGGACACGCATCCAGCGGCCCAGCCGGGGCGAGGCGGTCGCCACGCACAACGGCACCGCCAGCCACAGCCCGGCCAGGACGGGCACCGCCCAGGCCAGCGCCGTCCAGGACACGCTGGCCAGCGCCGCACCGACCGCCAGGCCCAGCGCCGTATGCGGCCACAGCAGCCGCAGCGCATCGCCCCAGCCGATGCCGCGATCGGCGCGTTTTTGGGCCGCCCAGCCGGTGCGAGGCCCGAACGGCAGCAGCAGCAGGAAGAAGGCCTTGTTCAGCACCGAGGCCGGCTCGAACAGCGTGGTGAAGGCAATCTCGGCCAGCGCCCCCAGCACGAAGCGGGCGCGGCCGCCATAGCGGCGGGCCTCGGCCGGCTGCAGCAGCACCTGGAGATAACCCAGGAGCTTGGGCGCGAAATAACAGAACCAGCTGGCCGCCATCACCGCGGCCAGGGCGCCGGGGGGCGTCACGGCGCCGCCGCCGGACAGGACATTGCCGGTCGCGGCCAGCAGCAGCAGCAGCCAGAGCGGCGCCCCGACAAACAGCAGCACCGCCTGCCACAGCTGCCAGCGCCCCATGGGGGTCAGGCCCGGCAGACGCAGCAAGGTGAAATACTGCATGTTGCCCGCCGCCCAGCGCTCGTCCCGCCGCAGATAATCCGGCATGGCGGGGGGGTTGCCTTCCTGGCTGCCGTCTTCCTCGGGCAGGCAGCGGATCTTCCAGCCGGCGGCATGCAGGCGGACGGCCTCGACCTGGTCATGGCTGAGGATATGGCTGCCATCGGGCAGCGGCTCCAGCCGGGCATGGGCGCGGAAAGGGGCGATGCGGATCAGCGCGTTGTGGCCCCAGTACGGGCCTTCGTCGCCCTGCCACCAGCCCTGCCCGGTCGCCCAGGCCCGCATGCCGGCGCGCATCCCGAACTGGAACAGCCGCGGGAAGGGCGCCTGCGCCGGGCGGCCCACGATCAGCTGCTGGATGATGGCCAAACGCGGATCGGCCTCCAGGCAGGACACCAGGCGCAGCACCGCGCGGGCCGACATCGCGCTGTCGGCGTCAAGGCAGAGGAAGGCCTCCATCCCCGCCGCATGCCGGTCGCACCAGTCCATCACATTGCCGGCCTTGAAGCCGGTGTTTTGCGAGCGGCGGCGATAATGCACGGGAATGGCGCGGCCCGCGGCCAAAGCGGCGACGGCGGCTTCTTCCTCCGGCGCGGCCTCCGGCGTGTCGGACAGGACCCAGAGCGCAAAACGATCCGCCGCCCCCGCCGCCGCCAACCCATCGAGCAGCCGCGCCAGCGGCGGGGTGACGGCGGCCATGTCCTCGTGCCGGATGCAGACCAGCAGGGCGGCGGCGATGCCGGGCAGCGCGCCCTCTCGCGCCCGGTCCAGCTGCGGCACCACCGCCGCGACCGGGTCGCGCGCGCCCATCAGCAAGCCAAAACCCAGCAGCGCATTGGCGGCCGAGATCGCCGACCAGGGCAGCGTGCCGAGATAGGCCGCCAGGATCAGCCATTCCCAGACCGTCATCCCGCCCGGCGCCAGCGCGCGCCAGAGCAGCCCCAGCAGCGCCAGGGCGACAGCAAGGCAAAGCCCTACGAAACCGGCGCGCCGAAGACCGATATGTTCCATCACGGCCGCCATGGCAGCAGCCGATCGCGGCGGCAACATGACGCGGCCTGGTGCCCATGCCAGTCTGCCGCCATGGATGCAGACATGATCGTGGTGGGCGCCGGGATTCTGGGCCTGGCGCATGCCCTGGCCGCCCGCCGCGCCGGGCTCTCGGTGCTGGTGATCGAGCGCGATGCCCAGGCCAATGGCGCCAGCATCCGCAATTTCGGCTTCGTCACCGTCACCGGCCAAGGCTTTCCCGACACCTGGCGCCGCGCGGCGCGGTCCCGCGATGTCTGGGCGGAGGTCGCACCCGCCGCCGGCATTTCGCTGCACCACGAGGGCCTGCTGATGGCCTGCCGCCGCCCCGAGGCCGTGGCAGTGGCCGCGGCCTTCTGCGCTGGCCCCATGGGCGCTGGCTGCAGCATGTTGCCCCAGTCCCGCCTGCCGCCGATTTTTGGGCCAGGCGTGCTGGCCGCGCTGCATTCCCCGCATGAGCTGCGCGTCGAAAGCCGCGAGGCCATCGCCCAGCTCGCCGCCTGGCTGGAGGCCGCCCATGGCGTGCGGTTTCAGCGCCGCACGGCCGTGCGCTGCGTCGCCGAGGGCATCGTGGAAACCACCGCCGGCAGCTTCCGCGCGCCGCGCATCGTGGTCTGCCCCGGCCCCGACCTGACCACCCTCTTCCCCGAGGTTTTCGCCGCCCGACGGACCACCTTGTGCAAGCTGCACATGCTGCGGCTGGCCGATCCCGGCTGGCAGCTGCCGGCGGCGGTGATGAGCGACCTCGGCATGGTCCGCTACCTCGGCTACCGCCACCAGACGCCGCTGGCCCCGCTGCGCGCGCGGCTGGAGGCGGAGCAGGCCGAGGCGCTGGACCATGGCGTGCATCTGATCGTGGTGCAGGGCCTGGACGGGTCGCTGGTGGTGGGCGACAGCCACCATTACGCGGCCACCCCCGATCCGTTCCAGCCGGGCTTTGTCGACGACATCATCCTGGCCGAATTCGCCGCGGTCTTCGGCCACGTGCCGCCCGTCATCGAACGTTGGGTTGGTGTCTATCCCTCCGGTCCGCAGGATACCTTCACGGAGCATCTCGGCCCCGGGCTGCGGCTGGTCAGTGTCACCAGCGGCACCGGCGCCAGCACCGGCTTTGCCATCGCCGAGGAAACCATGGAGAGTTTTCGATGATCCGCGCCGTGGTGTTCGACTGGGCCGGCACGGTGGTGGACCACGGCAGCCTGGCGCCGATGGGGGCCTTCGTGCGCGCCTTTGCCGAATTCGGCGTCGCCATCTCGATCGCCGATGCGCGCGGCCCCATGGGCAGCGCCAAGCGCGATCATATCGCCGCGGTCGGCCGGCTGCCGCATGTCGCGGCGGGATGGCGGGCGGCGCAGGGCTCGGATTTCGACGATGCCGCCATCGACCGGATCTTTGCGGTGTTCGAGCCGATGAATGTCGCCTCGGTGGCCGATCACGCCGCGCTGATCCCCGGTGCGGCGGCAACCCTGGCCTGGTGCGCGGACCGCGGCATCCGCATCGGCGCGACCACCGGCTATACAAGGCCGATCATGGCGGTGCTGGCGCCGCTCGCCGCCGCCCAGGGGTTCGTGCCGGAAGTGACCATCTGCGCCGGCGACACGGCGGCGGGCCGCCCGGCGCCGCTGCAGATGTGGCAGGTCATGGCGACCCTGGGCGTGCATCCCGCCCATGTGGTGGTGAAGGTGGACGACACCCCGGTCGGCATCGGCGAAGGCCGCGCCGCCGGCACCTGGGCGATCGGCCTCTCGCTGAGCGGCAATATGGCCGGGCTGACCCTTGCGGAACTCGCCGCCCTCGGCCCGGCCGAGACCGCCGCTTTGCGCGCCACCGCCTCGGCGCCGCTGTTTGCGGCCGGGGCGCATCTGGTGATCGATGGCATCGCCGAGCTGCCGGCCGCGATCGCGATGCTGGAGGCCCGGGTCGCCGCCGGGGAACGTCCCGGCGTCTTCGGGTGATGGACGGCTGCGGCGCGCCGGCGCTTTCTGCGCGGCCATGACCTTCTCCCTGATCGCGCGCTGCGCCGCGACCGGCGCCTTCGGCTATGCCGCGGCCACCAGCAATATCGGCGTCGGCGCGCGGCTTTGCGCGATGGCCGCGGGGGTCGGCGGGGTGCTGACGCAGCATCGCACCGATCCGCGGCTGGCGCCGCGCGGCCTCGGGCTGCTGCAATCGGGCTGCGATGCGGCGCATGCCATCGCGGCCCTGGTCGCCAGCACGCCCGATCACGGCTGGCGGCAGTTGGCGGTGGTGGATGCCGCCGGGCGGACCGCGCATTTCCATGGTGCGCGCGTGAAGCCCGCGCATGGCGCGGCGCATGGCCCGGGCGTCGTCGCCATCGGCAACATCCTGGCCAATGACGGCGTGCCGGCGGCGATGGTCGCGGCCTTCGAAAGCGCCGGCGGGGTCCTGGCCGAGCGGCTGCTGGCGGCGCTGGCGGCGGGCGAGACCGCCGGCGGCGAACATGGCCCGGTCATTTCCGCGGCGCTGCGGATCGTCACCGACCAGGAGTTTCCCTATGCCGATCTGCGCGTCGATCGGGCGGCGGATCCCATCGCGACCTTGGCCGGCCTTTGGACGGATTACGCGCCCTGGGCCGATGAATTCGTGCTGCGCGCCCTGACCCCCGACGCCGCTCGCGGCGGCTGAGGCAGGATCGCCGGCGGCGGGGGGCCGAAGACCCTCGCGCTACGCCGCCAGCCGCCGCTGCTCCAGCGTGTCGGCCAGGGTCAGCGCCGCCTCGGCGATGAGGCCGGCGGCTTCGTCGGCGCCGATCTCCATGCAGGACAGCTCCAGATGCGCGAGCAGCCGCAGCAGGCTGCCGACATCGCGGCGCGCCTCATCGGCCCAGAGAACGGCGGCGATCGGGGTGTTCATGGCGAAGGGATCCAGCAGGTCGCGGGGCGTGTAGCACCTGAAGGGGAGGCGGCGCTACCAGCGCCGTACCGGGCCGCAATCCAGATGGATGAAGCCGTCGCGGCGATAGAGTCCGACGCCGCCCAGCTGCAGTTCGGCCGCCAGCCGCGCCATGCCGAGCGGGCTGTGCCCCGGCAGCCGGCAATCGGCCGCCATCCCCGACATGTGCAGCGAGACGCGCGACACTGCGCGGGACTGGCGGGCGCGGGCGGCATTGTGCTCGGGCGCGCGATAGGCGCTGATCACGTCGAAGGGCTCGGTCGCCTGCATGCGGCTGGCGACGGTGAAGAGCACATCGAACAGGCGCGGGTCCATCACCTCGACCTCGTCGGTGGTGACGTCGCGCATGATCCAGTTCAGCCGCGCCAGCTCCTGGGAGAGGTAGCGGCCGTCACGGAAATAGGTGATCTCCATGCGCTCCTCGCTCTGCACCCGGTGGATGCGGACCAGGCGGGGGCCGGGCGGGATGAGATCGGCGAGCGAGGCCTCGGCCGGGCCGGGCCATGCGGCGCAGGCCAGCGCCCCGCCGGCCCCGAGCATCGCGGCACGGCGCGACAGGATGGTTTCGCCATCCGTGGCGGTGCAGCAGGGGCAGGGGATGTGCGGACGGCCGGGACGGCGGCGGAACCACAAGGCGGTCAGCCCCGCGACGCCAGCCGCGGCGGCGCCGCTGCCAGCAGCGCCGCATAGGCCTGGTCCAGCCCGTAGATGTCCGGGCGCATCCGGACCCGGCCATGTTCGACCACCACCGTGTTGTAGTGCAGCCGTACCGGGATCGGCCGGTGCAGCGAGGTGACGCTGGTGGCGCGGCTGTCTATGGCGCGGATCGCGCGGTCGCGGTCCCAGCCGGGCGTGCCTTCCAGGGCGATCGCCAAAAGGTCGAGCGGCCGTGCCAGCCGGATGCAGCCGGAGGAGAAGGCGCGGTCCGGGCGGTTGAAGTAATGCCGGTCGGGGGTGTCGTGCAGATAGATGTCGTCGCGGTTCGGCATGATGAACTTGATCCGGCCGAGCGCGCTGCTGTCGCCGGCCTCCTGGCGGATGATATAGGGGAAGTGTTGCGGATCGACCGCGGACCAGGCGACCGTGGTGGGGTCGATCTCGACCATTTCCCCCGCGACCGACCGGAAGAAATGGAAGCCCTGGGCCGCGACGGCCGCCGGGTTGCGGCGCAGCCGCGGCAGCAGATCCTCCCGCGCATTGCGCATCGGCACGCCCCAGGGCGGGTTGAACTGCACCGCGGTCATGGTGGCATTGAGCATTGGCGTGGGGCGGCCGGGGCGGCCCACGATCACCGCCATCTCCAGCGCCACCTGCCCGCCCTCGAACAGCTTGAAGTGGAAATCGGGGATGTTCACCGCGATGTGCCGCCCCGAGGGGCGCGCGGCGGCGGCGCGGCGCATGTCCATCGCGGCCAGGAGCTGGTTCATCCGCCATTCGGCCGGGCGGTTCAGGGCGGTGAGGCTGATGCGCCCGACGCGGCCATCGACCTCGAACCCCCGGGCCGCCTGCCAGCGACGCACGGCGGCGAGCAGATTGGGGCCATAGCTCGCGCCTTCATCCGGGGTGGCGGCGAGGATGGGGTCCTCCGCCTGCAGGCGGGCGCGCAGCGCGGGGATGCGGACGGGGTCGAAGCTGCCGGGTTCGATGGTGGCGGTGCCGGGAATGCTGGCCCAGCCGCCGCGATCGACCACCGCCCGCGCCTCGGCCAGCGCGGCGCGCAAGGGCAGGGTGTCCGGGCTCGCCAGCGCCGCGCGTTCCATGACCTCGGCCGGTTCGGCAGCCTGCGCGAGTTGGTCGATCCAGGGCGCGAGCGGGACGGCGGCGGTGTCGCGCGCGATATCCACGCGGCCGGCCGGCGGCACCCGGACCCGGCCGTGCAGCAGGTCGCTCATGCCGGCCGCGGCGGCGCGAAAGATGGCGGAATAGGCGGCCTGCGGATCGGTTGCGATCGCGGCCTCGGTGGGCAGGCCATAGGCGGCCGGGTCCAGCCCATCCGCATCCAGCGCGCGGACCCGTTCGGCCAGGCGCAAGGCAGCCGGCCAGGAGGCCGCGGCCTGTCGCGGCAGACTTTCCGCCCGTGCGGCGAGGGGGGCGACGAGGAAGGGGGGCAGGGCAGGGGCGGCTGCCAGCAGCAGCAGGGCATCGCGGCGTCGCATGGCCACGGTCTAGACCGGTCGGGCGGGCGTTGCCAGCGCTTGTGCGTTGCGGGAGCGGCTTGACCGCGCCCGGGTCAGGCGCGGAGCATTGCGGAATTGCCGTCAGGACCTGCCGATGCTCGACCAGCCACACGCCCGCAACAGCGACCTCGCCGCCGTGCTGGAGGAGGCGCGCGAGGTTTACGCTGCCGCCCGCCCGGCCTCGGCCGCGCTGCATGCCCGGGCGCGCGAGGTGATGCCGGGCGGCAATACCCGGAGCGTACTGTTCTGGACGCCCTTCCCGACCGCGATGGCGCGGGGGGAGGGGTGCCGGCTCTGGGATGTCGATGGCCATGCCTATCTGGACCTCTGCGGCGAATATTCCGCCGGGCTGTTCGGCCATTCCGACCCGCGCATCCTGGCCGCGCTGCGCGGCGCGCTGGACGGCGGGCTGAACCTTGCCGGGGTCGGCGCGAACGAGGCGGCGCTCGCCGCCCTGCTCTGCGCGCGTTTCCCGGCGATGGCCCAGGTCCGTTTCACCAACAGCGGCACCGAGGCCAATCTGATGGCGTTGACCGCGGCGCGGGCGGCGACCGGCCGGACCGGGGTACTGGCCTTTCGCGGCGGCTATCACGGCGGCGTGCTGACCTTTCCGGCCGGGCAGCCGCTACAGGCGGTGAACCTGCCGATCCCGGTGCAGATCGCCGATTACAATGACGCGGCGGGGGCCGCGGCGCTGCTGGAAGCCCGCACCATCGGGGCGGTGATCGTGGAGCCGATGCTGGGCTCCGGCGGCTGCATCCCGGCCGAGCCCGCTTTCCTGGCGGGGCTGCGCGAGGCCTGCGACCGCACCGGCACGATGCTCATTTTCGATGAGGTCATGACCAGCCGCCACCATGCCGGCGGGTTGCAGGCGCGGCTGGGCGGGGTGCGGCCGGATCTGATGACGCTCGGCAAATACGTCGCCGGGGGGATGTCCTTCGGCGCCTTCGGCGGCAGTGCCGCGCTGATGGCGCAGTTCGACGGGCACCGGCCCGGCACGCTGCCGCATGCCGGCACCTTCAACAACAATGTGCTGAGCATGGCCGCAGGGCTGGTCGCCATGGGTGAGATTTTTACGTCGGAGGCGGCCGAGGCGCTTTGGGCGCGGGGCGAGGCGCTGCGCGCGCGGCTGAACGCCGTGGCGGCGGCGCAGCGGGTCGGGCTGGTCTTCACCGGCGCCGGCAGCATGCTGACGCCGCATTTTCGCGGCGGCCCGCTCGACCGGCCGGCCGCGACCGTCCCCCCCGAAGAGGAACAGCGGCGGGAGCTGTTCTTCCTGGATATGCTCGGCGCCGGCCTCTACCTGGCGCGGCGCGGGATGGTGGCGCTGTCGCTGCCGGTGACCGCGGCGGACACCGATCGCTTCATCGCCGCGGTCGCCGATTTCTGCGAGGCGCGACGCCCGCTGCTGGCGGCGGCGTGACCGCAGCCGCCCGACGTCAGCCCCGCCCCGTCAGCGAACGAACAGCAGCGCCAGCAGCGTGACGATCAGCGTCGTGACAATGACCGCCTTGATCAGCGTGAACCATTCCGAACGGGCGTCTGACGCCTCTTCGGGCGCGAAGCTGGGGCGAGGGGGCATCCCCGACGGTGTCGTCTCGATATCCGAGACGGTCTTCCGCCGCGCGACAGTCTTGTGCGGGGCGTTTCTGGGGGCGAGGTGGGTCGGCATGGCGGTCAACTTCTGTGGCGGCTGGTCATTATACCGGCCTCGCTTGGCACTTTACAAAGTTTAGCTGGCCGAATCGCTAAAATTCGGGAATTTTCCTGTGGCGGTAGAGGCGGCGGGGGGTGGCTTCGTGAAACGACAGAAACCTTCTCACCGCATCTCGGATCAGCTGTGTTGTTCTGGAACGAAGCACGTGTCGGTTGAAGTCCTGGTGATCCTCACCCTCCAACAGGACCGCCGCCGCGACGGCAGGCGCGGCATCTCGGATGCCTGACAGCTGGGATCGCCTGGGGCGCGGCCGCCGCAAGGCGGGGGCGCCTGGTGCCTGGGCCCTGCTCGCCGCCCTGGACCAGCCCGCCGCCGTACTGGAGGGCGGCGGGCGGCTGCTGCGGGCGAATCCGGCGCTGCGCGCAATCCTCGGCCCGGCGCGGCCGCTGGCCGAGGGCGCGGCCTTCGCCAGCCTGCTCGACCGGGAGCATCACGCGGCCCTGCACCGCCTGCTGGAGGCGGCCGCGGCGGGATCGCGCGGCGCCATCGAGGTGCCGCTACCCGCGCTGGATCTGGCGGCCCCGGTGCTGCGGCTGCATGCGCTGCCGCTTCCACCGGGGCTGGTGCTGCTGCGCGCCGAAAACCTGACCGAGGTGCGGCAGGCCGCGGCGGCGGACGAAGCGGCCGGGCACTTCGCGGTGATCGGCCGCATTGCCGGCGGCATCGCCCATGATTTCAACAATCTGCTGGGGGTGATCCGGGGGGGGGCGGAGGAGGCCCTGGCCTTGGGCGTATCGGCCGAGGTCGCGGCCGATCTGCGCGCCATCACCGGCGCCGCCGAACGTGGGGCGGGGCTGGTCCGGGCGCTGCTGGCGGCGGCGCGGCAGCAGGTGCTGCTGCCGCGCCCGGTTGCCCTGGCCGAGGCCCTGACCGAGGCGGCGCCTCTGCTGCGGCGCCTGCTGGGCGCGCGAATCGCGCTGGTCCTGGCGCTGGAGCCGGGGGTGCGGCCGGTGCAGATGGACCCGTCGCAGCTGGACCAAATCCTGCTGAACTTGGCAGCCAATGCCCGCGACGCGATGCCGGAGGGTGGCCGCCTCTACCTCGCCCTGGCCGAGGCGCTGGTATTGCGGCCGGAGATCATCTGCCAGGCGCGAATCCCGCCGGGGCGCTGGGTGACCCTGACGGTGCAGGACACCGGCCCGGGCATCCCGCCGGCGCTGCTGCCGCATGTCCTGGAGCCTTTCGTCACCTCTCGCCGCGGCGGGGGCGGCACCGGGCTGGGGCTCGCGACCGTCGATGGCATCCTGCGGCAGTCGGGGGGGCATCTGGCGGTCGAATCGCCGCCGGGCGAGGGCGCGCGCTTCACCCTGTTCCTGCCGCGCGCCGAAACGGCACCGGCCTTGCCCGCCGGCCCCGCCGCGCCGCCCCCCGCCGCCCCCGCCCCCGCTGGCGCGCGAAAGCTGCTGCTGGTCGAGGATGAGGCGCCGCTCCGCCGCCTCTCGGCCCGCGCGCTGCGACGGGCGGGGCATGCGGTGACCGAGGCTGAGGATGCCGAGGACGCCCTGGCCCAGGTCGCGGCAGGGCTGGTTCCCGATCTGCTGGTCAGCGACGTCAGCCTGCCGGGGATGGATGGGCTGGCACTGGTCCGCGCGCTGCGGGCGCGTCTGCCGGGCCTGCCGGCGGTGCTGGTTTCGGGCTATGCTCAGGCGGCGCTGGAGGCGGATCTGGGAGCCGAGTCGATCGGCTTCCTGGCCAAGCCTTTTTCGCCGGCGGATCTGGTGGCCTCTTGCCAAACCCCCGAATCTGGAACAATTTGAGAACATACGGTTAATCGCGGGTGTTGGTTGCGCGTCCTTCTATTTCGGGGCGCGATCGGGTTAACTCACGAATTGGTGATCGCAACGCGACGTCGGCGCCGCCGGCTGCGCCCATAGGTTGAGGGATTTCGATGGCTGCGCCGGGAATGGAGAAGACCAAGGCACTTGACGCGGCCCTCAGCCAGATCGAGCGCGCCTTCGGCAAGGGCTCGATCATGCGCATGGGCGCCAAGCGCGCGGATGCGGAGGTGGAGGTGATCTCCTCCGGCTCGCTGGGGCTGGATATCGCGCTCGGCATCGGCGGCTACCCGAAGGGGCGGGTGATCGAGATCTACGGGCCGGAATCCTCGGGCAAGACCACCTTGGCGCTGCATGCGATCGCCGAAGCCCAGAAGAAGGGCGGCACCTGCGCCTTCATCGATGCCGAACACGCGCTGGACCCGGGCTATGCCCGCAAGCTGGGCGTGAACATCGACGACCTGCTGATCAGCCAGCCGGATGCGGGCGAACAGGCGCTGGAGATCTGCGACACGCTGGTCCGCTCCGGCGCCATCGACGTCGTGGTGATCGACAGCGTCGCCGCCCTGGTCCCCCGCGCGGAGTTGGAGGGCGAGATGGGCGACACCCATGTCGGCCTGCATGCCCGGCTGATGTCCCAGGCGCTGCGCAAGCTCGCCGGCACGGTGTCGCGCTCCAACACGCTGCTGATCTTCCTCAATCAGATCCGGCTGAAGATCGGCGTGATGTTCGGCAATCCGGAGACCACCACCGGCGGCAATGCGCTGAAGTTCTATGCCTCGATCCGGCTGGAGATCCGCCGCATCGGCGCAATCAAGGACCGCGAGACCGTCACCGGCAACCAGACCCGGGTGAAGGTGGTCAAGAACAAGATGGCGCCGCCGTTCCGTCAGGTCGAATTCGACATCATGTATGGCGAAGGCGTTTCCAAGGTCGGCGAACTTTTGGACCTCGGCGTGAAGGCCGGCGTGATCGAGAAATCCGGCGCCTGGTTCAGCTGCGACAGCCAGCGCATCGGCCAGGGGCGCGAGAATGCCAAGCAGTTCCTGCGCGAAAACCTCGCCATGGCCGAAAGCGTCGAGAAGCGCATCCGCGACCAGTCCGGCACCGTCGCCAGCGGCATGATGACCGGCGAGACGGTGAGCGACCCGGCTGAGGAAACCCCGCCGCTCGAGTAAACCTCGGCACGGGCATCGGCGTTCCTTCATCCAGGAGGATCGCCGATGCCCAAGCCCGCCAAGCCGCTGCCTGCGTCCAAGGAAGAGGCGCCTTTGCCGCCGCCCGCCGAAGGCCTGGACCGGCCGGATGAGCGCAAGGAAGGCGGCCCCGACACAGGCCGCGCCCCCGGCAAGGAGGAGCGCAAGAAGATCGACCGGGGTGAGACGCCGCCCACGCCCTGAGGCATCCGCCCTTCACGCTAGCCCTGCGGCGCGCTACCTGACCCCCAACGCTATGATGTGAATGGGGCCAAGGCAGCGCATGACCAGCAGCAATGATATCCGCGCGACCTTCCTCGGGTATTTCGCGCGCCATGGGCACCAAGTGGTCGAAAGCTCGCCCCTGGTCCCGCGCAACGACCCGACCCTGATGTTCGCCAATTCCGGGATGGTGCAGTTCAAGAATGTTTTTACCGGGCAGGAGCGGCGTCCCTATTCCACCGCCACCAGCGCCCAGAAATGCGTGCGCGCCGGCGGCAAGCATAATGACCTGGACAACGTCGGCTATACCGCGCGGCACCACACCTTCTTCGAGATGCTGGGGAATTTCTCCTTCGGCGACTACTTCAAGCCCGCCGCGATCGAACACGCCTGGACCCTGCTGACGCGGGATTTCTCGCTGCCCAGGGACAAGCTGCTGGTCACCGTCTATTCCGAGGACGAGGACGCCGCCGCCCTCTGGCGCAAGATCGCGGGGCTGCCGGACGACCGCATCATCCGCATCCCGACCAGCGACAATTTCTGGCGCATGGGCGACACCGGCCCCTGCGGTCCCTGTTCGGAAATCTTCTACGACCATGGCGAGGCCATCCCCGGCGGCCCCCCGGGCAGCCCGGATGAGAACGGCGACCGCTTCATCGAGATCTGGAATCTCGTCTTCATGCAGTATCTGGAGGAGCCGGCCGGCACGCGAAACCCGCTGCCCCGCCCCTCGATCGACACCGGCATGGGGCTGGAACGGTTTGCCGCGATCCTGCAGGGCAAGCACGACAACTACGACACCGACACACTCAGGGCGATCATCCTCGCCTCGGCCGAGGCGACCGGGCAGGACCCGGACGGCCCCTTCCGCATCAGCCACCGCGTCGTCGCCGACCATCTGCGCGCCGGCGCCTTTCTGATTGCCGATGGCGTCATGCCCTCCAACGAGGGGCGCGGCTATGTGCTGCGCCGCATCCTGCGCCGGGCGATGCGGCATGCGCATATGATGGGCGCGGCCGAACCCCTGCTGTACCGGATCTACCCGGCGCTGGAACGCCAGATGGGCGCCGCCTATGGCGAGTTGATCCGCGCCAATGCCCTGATCACCGAGACGCTGATGCTGGAGGAGACCCGCTTCCGCACCCTGCTCGACCGCGGCCTCGGGCTGCTGGCCGAGGAGACGGCCAAGTTGGGCGAGAAGGAGACGCTGCCGGGCGATGTCGCCTTCCGCCTCTACGACACCTTCGGCTTCCCGCTGGACCTGACCCAGGATGCGCTGCGCTCCGA
>Ga0255334_1000296_pt1 | contig 45862 bp, 73 predicted proteins | sample EtOH5_35cm_T3_12_FD_202080 | JGI IMG/M metagenome (GOLD analysis project Ga0255334, IMG submission 202080) | Sandy soil microbial communities from University of British Columbia, Vancouver, Canada - EtOH5_35cm_T3_129 | ecosystem: Engineered > Artificial ecosystem > Sand microcosm > Unclassified ...
TTCCGCACCTTCGGAGGGCGCGGGGCCTTCTCCCTCTTGGCGGGCTTCGGCACAGGGCGGAAGGTCGTCACAGTGGGTTCTCCGATAGACGAAGCTCGTGCTCCCATGACTCTAGCGGGCGGACGTAGTAGGGTCGCCCGTAAGTGATTTCCTCGGAGGCGTCGAGCGGCAGGATGGCCCCGCACCGCTTACAGGAGTTGTCATAGTGCTCAACGAGGGTATGGTCGCATGCGTTCTCCCAGACGTATTCCTTGCGCCACTGGTGGAACTCGCGGATCTCGCTCACGGCTTCGCGGAAAAGCTTTCGGTAGTCTGGCCCCGGCTGGAGGAGGTGGGCGACCGAGCGCAGCGCCTCGATCACCACGGCGTCGTCGGCCTCCGTCTTTCCGTCGCGCTCCATCGCCGTGCTGACGGTGAGGGCAAAGCCTCGCGCCGCCGCAGCCAACTTCACGCCGTCATCGTGGACTACCTGTTCCCGGGTCACGGTGTTTCTTCCTTTCGTGGGGCGATCACGCCCATTTGTTCCAACCCCAGCTCCGCTGTGCTCACCGGGCCGCCATCTTCCGCCGGCGGGCCACCACCGCACTCGCCGGGATGCTCCAGCTCCACCGCCGATACGTCTTCCGCTTCCGCTTCCACTCCATCAGGATCAGCTTCGACCCAGGCAAGGCCCCGTCCCGGCACAACTGGCTGACGCTGTCCTCGGTGATCTTCAGGCTGTTCGCGGCGTCTGCGGTGGTCATCGGGTCTCCTGTGTTGGGATAGCGCGGGTGAAGCCCCGCTCTACATGCGCGGTTGTCTGCCGCTCCCGATACCGGGAGCTCGGGTAATCCCGAGGCTTGATCCGGCCCTGGTGTTTGTCCGGCTCATCTTCCGTCCAGGCCAGAGCGGCGTCGGTGTACCACATCGGATCCGGCAAGGGACAGGCGCAGCGAAGCCGGGGGGTAATGACCCCCGACGGGGTGGAGCAGCCAGCATAGAAACTCCGCATCCCGCAGAAGACGCATACCTCCGGGTCACCGTTCGTCTGCCGTTCTCCGTCGGTCTTGGGCAGGTGGCAGCGGGCTCGCTCCAGCAGGTCGGAGGCCGAGGGGAAGCGTTTGCTATTGCCGATCGCCTCGTCCGTCGCCCGCTCCAGGGCTTGTCCCGGGATGCCGGCGCGACGGAAGGCGTTGGCGTATTCCTCGCCCATCTTCTCGGTCTGAAGGCCGAAGGGTTTCCCGAAGGCATGGGCCAGCCGCTTGAGCTGCACCAGCATCACCGCGGTAGTCACATCATCGCGCACGGCCGGCCTCTTTCGCCTGGGCGGAACGGATCGCAGTATCGAAATCATCCTCGACCGGAACTCGAGACGGGCGGGGTTCGCTCTCCTGCATCGCCTTCTGCACGAACGACCGAAGGGCCAGACCAGTGAGCCGCTGGGTGCCGTTCAATGCGTGATCCCGGAGTGCCGCGCCAACGTGCGCCCAGGTCGCTCCCGGGATACGGTGGCCCGTCCCGATCATCTGGATTTCCCCGACCAGGGCGAGGGGGTTTGCGGAAGATTTCAGCAGTCCATCGAAGGCCGCTCGGCAGTCCTCCGGTAGCTCGGCCCGCACCGTCGCCTCTGCGTGTGTGTGTTCTCTTTCAGGAGAAGGAGAAGGAGAAGGAGAAGGAGAAGCAAGCTTTACCGCCGCTTGAGCGGGGCTTGAAGGCTCGCTTGAGGCTTGCTTGAGCGCCGCTTGGGTTTTGATACCCCCCAGCCTTCCCGCTCGCTGCTGGTTCGCTCGGTACTCCGCTGCCTCCTGGCGGATGCGCTCGAGCTTCGGATTCACCAGCCGGCCCGGGTCGCTAACTAGCGGCACGAAACAGGGTTCGACACCCTCCCAGAGCTTCCGCATGGCGGGCACCGACTGACCCTTGCAGAGCTTGGCCAGGTCCGCCAGGGCGGCGGGGATGGAGCCGTGGAGCCACTGGTGATCCAGCAGGCGGCGATAGGCACCCTCCTGGGCCAGCGTCATCATGACCACATGCTCATCGGCGGCAAAATCCCGCGGATACCAGAGGTAGGCACCCACTTTGGCATGGCTCACGCCTGGGCCTTTCGCCTTACCCGGCGTTCGATGAGGGGCAGCAGCCGGGCGTCGGCCGCCACCAACTCATCGGCCAGGTACCCGGTCCAAGAATTATTGAGGTCGGCCGGTATCAGGTCCGACTCCTCGTCAGCGGCCAGCTCCCGGTATGCCTCAAAGAGCCCCTTCGTGGTCACCCGTTTCCGCCCAGCAGCAAGCGCACGACGGGACCGCTGCAGCATCCAGCCGAACACCCGACCACCCTCCTCGGAGCGGCGCCAGACGCGGTAGGCGGCGAGGGAATTCGCCCGGCGGGAGGGGACCGAGGTCTGGGGGCCGCTAGGCAACGCAAAGAGAGGCATGTCCGAGAAGTCGCCGGGGGTCACGCGGCCTCACTCTTTCGGGGCCAAGAGATGCCATGCGAGGCGCACCACTGCTGGAACCTGTCCGTTGCCAAGGGCCTTGAGTCGGTCCATCCGATCGGCCACCCCATCAGCCACTCGTACACCTCGGGGGTCAGCTTCCCAAACAGCTTTGTCAGCCGCCGGCACCCAGGATGCTTCTGCATGGAGGACGCCATCTGATTCGCCTTGGTCGTGGGCGTGGACAGCAGACCACAGTCGGCGCCTAAGGTGCGGTGCGCCCACGTCGGCAGCGGACACCGTGCGCCCCGGCAACCAGGAGTTGACGACGTTCTCTGCAAAGACGAAACTCGGCTGGACCTCGTTCGCGATGCGGACGACCTCGGGCCAGAGATTCGGCGCGACCAGTCGACCTCGGGCGGCAGAACTAAACGGTTGGCAGGGGAACCCGGCGCTGATGACATCAACGTGTCCCCGCCATGGTCGTCCGTCGAACGTCGTAACGTCATCCCAGATGGGGAACGGGTCGAGGAATCCGTCTCGCTGTCGGGCGAGGAGAATGGAACGGGCGTAGGGAGCAAGTTCAACAGCGCAGACGGTGCGCCATCCCAGGAGGAGCCCTCCCAGAATGCCTCCTCCCCCGCCTGCAAAAAGTGCCAGCTCACGCATTCATTCTCCGGACATTGGAGCGGGTCATCCGTCTACCAGGTGAGGCGTTGAATCGAAAACCAGCGCCGAGGACTTGAACCCCGGATCGTAGGGCAGCGCATTCCGCCACCCCTGTTCGTAGGGCAGCCACTTCGGCCACCCCCCGTCGAACTACGCTGGCCCTGCCTTCGCTCCCCCGGCCAGATTTGCGAGCCGACCGGGCCCTACGCCCGCGCCGCCTCCAGGCGTTGCGGGTCCTACCTCCGCTCCTACTTCACCCCTCGCTTCGCTCGATCCGCTTTCACCTCTGCAAACGTCCGACCACTCCGCACCAGCCGTATCCCGCACAACGCCGCATCCCGTTCAGTCAGTCTCAGGGCTTCGTCCACCGCGTGCTGCCGCTCATGGAATCGCGTCAGCATCGGCCGGCGCTTGTCTCCCGTCACCGCCACGACTCTCCAGCCGGATCCCTCAAACAGATCCTTGGGGCTGCGCGGCTGCCCAGGGGCTCGCTCGACTTCGTATCGGGTCACGCGGCGTCATCCTCGTTGTCGTTGTTTACTTCGGCTGCGGTGAAGAGCTTGTAGAGCCCCCGGTCCAGTATCTCCATCGCCACCGGCCCATCCCCTGGGGGCACCTTCTGCCGCGGGGGGCAGTGGGCCACATGCACCAACACCTCCATCAGCACCAGCCCCGCCGCCACACGGTTCCCCGGTTCCGCCATCCACTGCTCATGACACCCGTTGCAGCAGAGGATGGTCTTGGCGCCGGTGGCGAACCCGATGGAGATCCCGAACTGCTCCCAGGTGTCGAGGTTGCCGATGCCGTAGCGAATGCCGGTCACGCCCCAAATCCCTTTTTCTGGACTTCCCGTTCCCAAAGAGTGCGACCGTCGAGCCCGTCCGTCAGGAACTCCAGATAAGCGGGGTGGACATGAGCTAGGGTGTTCAGTCGCGCTTCAGTGACGGAGGTCTTGTCCAGCGCGAACTTGGCCCGCAGTACTTCGGTGCAGGAACTCAAAACCGCCTTGCGCCAATGGTCCCACATCCCATAGTTCCCGAACCAGCATGCGAGCTGCGCCGGATCATTCGCGTCCCACGTCGGGGCGCAGAGGACTTCCGGCACCTCCGGGGCGGGCGGTGGTTGCCAGGATACGGGCAACTCGGACGGATGGGTCACGCTACCGCAGCCGGCTCGTCCTGCTCTTGCCCTTCTTCGTGGCGTGCGATCACCGTCTCACAGGCGGCGATGAACGCCTTGAACCGTTCCGGATTGTTGGCCTCGGCCCACTCTTTCATCTTCACGACGTGCTCTGCCGAGCACTCGCTGAGCGGCTTACCCTTGTCCTTCCCGAAGGGAATGACCATGGCGTTCTCTTTCGCTGCCGGCGGGGATGCAGCGACCGGAGTCTCGGCATCGCGCGGCAGGTCCTCCACGTCCTGGGTAAAGCGATCCGAAAGCCCGAACGCGTTGAGGGTCGCAGCCACTAGCGCCCGCTTCTGCGCCATCTTGGCCACAGTGTTCTCACATTCCCGGGGCCGGTCAACGTACTTGGACTCCATCGTGGAGCAGGCGCCGATGCCGACACCGAGGATGGCCCCGTTCCCCCGGGACACGATCTGGCAGCGCACGACGTAGCGGTACAGGCCGGCAGACTCTCCGGTTTCCTGTTGCCAGGTGAACTCACGATCCCCGCGGTGCGCGTTGCGCCACACCTTCTTGCGCTTGGACCAGGTGACCGGCCGGTCGTGGTCGATCTCCTGGGAAATGACCTCGTAGTCCGGGTAGGACCCGAAGGCGATACACAGCCGCTCGGCACCGGGCTTCAGCAGAGTGGGCTTGTCGCCCGTTCCGGGGATCACCCCGAAGTCTTTCCCTTTTTCCAGCGCCTTCTCGATCAGCTCGGACACCGCTTTGTGCGCTTCGATCAGCGCGGCGGGGGTAGCCACCGGGCGGACGAGGGCCGTAACTCCGGGCCCGTCAACCGTCGACAACTCGGTACTCATTGTGTAGGCTCCTTTATCGGTAGAGCTTCTTCCAGCGGGTTTCCCGGAGGTCCCGGCTGATCTGACGCCACTTCTTCCCCAACCGCAGATCCAGGAACCCACCCACGAGGCCGACCACCGTCAGGAATCCGACGAGGTAGACCGCGACGTCGAAGGTGTCGAGCATCCCGCGGGCAACCTCGGCCGGCGTCACTTCAGTTGATCCTCGGCGTAGGACCGCCCGCACCCGTGGCAGAGCACCCGGTGGGAAGGCAGAGTGTACAGTGCCGTGCTGTGGCAATGCGGGCACTCGGGTTGAGGCTCCGAGGGTTGGGTCTCCAGCCCGTAGGTGTGGCGACTCGATGCCTCAGACTGAGCCTGGAGATCGGCATTCCGGAGCTCCCGCGCCCATTTCCTAATCATTGGTCGCCCCGTCTCATCGCGGGCCACGGTCATGATTGACGATCCGCCGCTCCCGGGCCATCTGGGTCACGCAATAGAGGCCGACGTAGAGCACCCCGACGTAGATCGCCGCCAGCAGCACCGCCCGGGTGGCGACGTTGAGCGCGAGGGTGATGGTCATCGGGTGATCCACCAGGTGAAGGCGCCCCACAGGAGGCCGGTCGCACCCACCACGAGCCCGAGCCGACGGGTTGACCAGCCCCGGTCCTCCAACACCACGAACAGGCCGGACAGCAGGAGCAGGCCCAGCAGCAGGAGCGCCCAAAAATTCCAGTTCATCGTCCGGCCTCAATTACGATCTTTCGACCAGTGAAGTACTCCCCGAGCTGGCGCATCGACATGCCCGATACGGTGAACGGGGTGAGGTCCCATTCGTCGGTGAAGCCGTTCCACCGCTCCCAGCCGAAGCGACCGAGCCGCAAGCGAACCGGGTTCACTTCTGGCCCTCCCGGTGGGCGTGGACGGCTGCGTTCATCGGTCGTCCCATGCCTGTGGGCCGCAGTCGAGATAGCGGCCATGCTGCTCTTCGCGGCTCGCGTGCTTCGCGTTGGCCTTCGAGACGTGGCGCCTGTTGGCCGCATTGAAGCGCGGCACATTGCCGATCATGCCACCGGGGAAGCCCTGTTGCCGCTGTTGCGCCTGACGGGCGAGGAACTTCTCGCGGCTGCGTTCTTTCTCGGTCATCGTGCTGTCTCCCGGTGGGCGTGGATGTCCCGCAACACCGCGAAGCCCTCGGCGATCTCCCGCCGCACCCGGGCCTCCAGCAAGTCGATCTCTTCCGGGGTCGCTGAGTCGATCAGGCAGAGCTCCCGCGCCTCGTCCTGGGCCCGGGACACCCGGCCGTCGTTGAGCAGGGCGTAGGTGAGCGGCCGCGCCGGCCCGGTCTCCAGCATGGCGGTCAGGTGGGCGACGTGGGCGACGACCGGCCCGGTGGCGCCGCGCTGCACCAGCACCTGGGCGACCCGGATGGTTTCGGTGAAGGAGCGGTCGATCTTCTTCTGGGCGGAATCGAGGGAACTGCAGCCGAAGGCGGCCTGCACGGCCTCCGGTCCCACCCCTCGACTCTGGGACTTGCCGTAGTTGGTGCCGCGCTGGAGGCTTGGCATTATGCGGCCACCTCCTCTTTCGCCTTCTCGTGGATTTCGACGCACTGGCTGATGGAGTAATCCCGGAGAACCGAGGAAACCCCCTCGTACTTCGTCCCGTGGATGTTCTTGACGAACTCCACAGCCCGCATCTCGCTCGGGGTGACCCTGAGGTTCAGCGGCTCGCTTTTGGTTTCGGTCGGCTCTGGCATGGCGCTCCTACGGTTCCGGGCTATGATTCCTTGTGAAATACCCTGCTACTAATCGGAAGGTACTGCTATTTGGCAGGACCGTCAAGGGGGCTGTTTGAGCACCCTCGCGGATCGGCTCTGGACGGCCTTAGAAGCCAAGACCTGGAGCCCGGCCGATCTCGACCGGGAGATCGGGGCAGGGTCAGGGCCTATATCGAAGTGGCTGAACGGAAAACAGGAGCCTGGGGCGGAATCGCTGGCGAAGCTATGTCACGCGCTGGAGATCTCCGGACACTGGCTGCTTCTGGATGAAGGGGGTATGGCTGCGCCTGGGGCCGCCCAGATAGGGCCAATCGAGCAGGCGCGGCTTGAGGTACGGGTAGAGTTCCGCCGACGCGTCCTAGAGGCGGTAGAAGCGGCGCTCCCTACCGAACCACCTGAAGCCGAGGACGGGTCTCTCCTATCTCACCGGGATCGGGAGACTGAGCGCCAGCAGAAAGCAGGGAAGTCACGAGCGAAGCGACCCCGGAAGGCGGGTTGACCCCCAGCTCCAGGTCTCCCTGCTCGAAAGCCAACAGGGCGGCGCCGATGTTCGGCACCGGGGCGGGTCGCCAGCGGGTCAGGAGTTCAGGGGCGGAGGGGTCGAGGATGACGCGATCGCCAATTCGGAGGTGGAGCCGGGGGACGGGCCTGACGGCCCGCAAGACAATCGCAGCCATAGAACCTCCTCTTACGGGAAACTATCGGGTCATTTCGGCTCACGCTAGGCGTTGGAGGGGCTACCACGAAGCATACTGCGCCGGTTTCAAAGGACCGTCAAATCATTCCGGGACGGGCCACTATGAGATGTTATAGGGCCTCTCGGTGAGGACTGAGCGCCCGCGCTGGCTGCTCCTGGTCGCGTTGCTGCTGCTGCTCGCCTACTTGATCTACATGACCGGTTTCCCGATCCCAAGACAGGAAACCGCAACCGAGCGATGCGAGCGGGTAAGCACGGAGCAGGTGGTGCACGACAACCTGGTATCCCGCGCCAACAGGACCGGGGATACTTCCGCTATATCTAAGCCACCGAGTCGCAAAGACCGAGAGTGGTATCGAGAGAACTGCTTCAACGGAAAGCCGATGCAATAACCCGTGATCTTCTACCAGCTCCGCCCCGATCGGGCCCAGCACCATCCCGGCTTCTTGGTCGGCCAGCGCTACCGCTTCCTCAAGCCCACCCACCCCACCGGCTACATCTTCCTAGAACTCGGTGGGAAACCTCGCTGCGTCTGGGCGGCTGACTTCTCCAAATGCAGAGGCGGGTCATGCGGTTTCCCAACCCGCGCCCTCGAGCACCCGGACCAGCCGATCCGCCGCTTGAAGTAAGGGACCCTCCCAGTCGTCGGCCCGGGTTTGCCGGATCATCCGGAGCCGGGTGTACCATGGGGTCCGCTCCCCACTCAATCCCCAGCGCCAGTCCGGTGCGGCCGGGGTCAGCATCCAGGTCCACGGCCCCTCGATCAGACTCGCACAGGCGTGGACCGTCGCCGTATCCACCGCGATCAGGCCGTCCATTTGCGACAACACCGAGGCGGTTTCCGCATACCCTGTAATCAGCGGGGTGGCGTCGAACACCCCAGGGTTCTCCTCGTCCAGGTCTCTGGCCCGGTCTCCGACCTGCACCGAGACCCAGTCCACCCGGTCCTTCAACCGCGGGTCCTTGAGCAGTACATCCCGCCACTGGGGCCAGAGGATCGACCGGTAGCGATCGTTTTTGTGGGCCTTCGACCCGGCCCAGGCTATGCCCACCCGGAGCCGTTTCTTCTCCGGGAGCTCGACATGGTGCCCCGCGATCGGCCGCAGCCACCCATCCGCATGGGTCACCTGGTGGAGCCCGAACATTCCCGCTTTCTGGGGAACGGTCATCATCGGGAGGTAGCGGTCGATGTGCTCCACCTCGTCCGGGATCGGGGAGTTGGACGCGATCACATAGTCCACCCCCTTGACCTGAGCGAGGTAGTCCACCAGCGACTCTCCGACTTCCAGGATGATGGCCTTCGCCTGACTCCGCTCGGCCACCTTCCCCAGAAACCGGGACACCATCAGCACGTCCCCGGCGCCCTGCTCGGTGTGCACATACAACACCTTCCCTGGAATCGCCCCGCCGTTCCAGTGCCGGGCTCCGCCGAAGTTCCGCCGGTTCTCGGTCAAAAAGGACGCGGTATTCCAGCGAGCCGTGTAGTCAGACCATCCGCCGGCATAGTCGCCCAGCGCCAGCCGCGCGAAGCTCCGGGCATAGATCGCATCCGGATTCTTGGACCTGGTGGCCGCCGCGGACTGCATCCACCGACGCCCTTCCTCCATGTTGCCCAGGTTCATGTAGCAGCCGGCCAGCGAGGTCTTGGCTTCCAGCATATCAGGACAACTCGTGAGCGACTTCACGAAAAACTCCCGGGCCCGCTCCACCTCCCCCATACGATGCAGCAGGATCCCCAGGTTGTAGTGCGCTTCCGGGATCTCCCCGAGCTGCTGGACGGCGTGCTCCATCAGGGCCAAGACTTTGCCTTCGGGATGGTTCTGTTGGGAGAGGGCGATGGCGGAGTAGTAGAGCGCCTTCTTATTCAGCCGATCGTACAGCAGGACTTCCCGATACCGCTGCATCGCCTCCTGGTTCTTCCCCCGGATATGGAGGGCGATCGCTTCCTCCAACATTGCGTTGATCTCGAGCGGGGTGTAACGGGACGGGGGAACCGGGATCTCCGGCACGTCATCCAGAGAAACAGGGCCGGCATCGTAGGCAAGGCGGGGATTCCGGGAGAGATCAGGCAGGGTCACGCCCGACAGCGTGCCTGATTGTACCCTGAGAGTCTACATCGCCTTATACACCGCCCGGAGTCGGGTCATCTCAGTGGCGATCTCGACTTGCGAGAGTTTGGTGGTCGAGTAATACGAAAAGAAACTCAAATACAGCTCCCCGAAGGAGACCGGAGCCCCGCCGCCGTTGCCGCTCGCCCCGAAGATCAGGGCGGTATAGGTGAAATCGGCTGGCGGCGCCGCTGTAAGAATGTGGGCGACCGCGGTATGGCCGACATATGCGATCAACACCCATTGCCCCGCTCGGGTGCACCACTGAAAGCAGTACACTCGGCGAACGTACTTGCCCGCCGTGCCGGTGTCGCCATCGTCGGTCGCCGCACAGCCGCCGGATCGGGCCGTCGCCCCGCCGACATTGTTGGCGCGGACCGCCATGTTATCGCCGTTGGTTGTCACGAGCCCGCCCGCGCTCCCACCCCCACCGAACGCCGAGGCTGACTGGAGTTCCCAGAGGACCCCGGCCGTTCCGGGATGCGAGGCGACCAGGAACACGATAAGGTCTGTATTGGCCGGCGAGGTCATCCCGGTGCGCCGCATGTACTCATCCACGCCATCGAAGTGCACCGCCGGGACGCCGTCCCCGTCATTCAACGGATCCAGGTGATATGAGGGACGCACGCCGGCACCGGGATCGGGCATGTTGCCGTTGCCGGTGTCGTCGGTCCACGCGGTAATGTCTGCGCCGTCGCTTGTGCCGACCAGGCTCTCCACCCGGAACATTCCCTTGGCGCCGGGCGGGGCCGCCGCGGCGGCTGCCGCGATCGCTTGTACGCTGGCGAAGTCCCGCCAGGTCACCTCATAGTCATTGTCCGTCGCCTTGACCGCGAGGTCCCCTTCGTTTCCCCCTGGAGGCAGCAGGCCCCGGCGATCGAATGCCGCGTCCCGGATGTCCTTGAAGTGCGTCATCACTCCGCCAGCGCAAATGACGATCGCCATGGGGAGGTTGAACGCGAGGAGCGTGGACGCGGTGCTCACGGTACCCGCATAGTCGTGCTGCACCACGACGGTGGAGTTGTCGGGGCAGACGATCGTCCCGTTGGCGACGAGCGACGTGACGCCGGTCACCCGGTTGAAGACCGGGCCGCCGAAGTAGGCAAAAGTGCGGGTCGCCACGACGACCGCCTTGAGGTTCGGCCCCCAGCCCCCGGTCAGGAGCGCGTCCAACTCCTGGAGCGCGTACTCAGGATTCCCCCAGTCGAGGCCGTACCGCTTGGTCGCCCCCATTACGGGATGCTCCAGTCGGGTTCCGGATATGCCGGGTCGGCGTCGGTGTCGTCATCTACATCGGCAGGTGGCTCCACCCAGCCCGATTCCGGCGGGGTCGCATAGATCGCGCTCGACACGTTGAACACGTCCTGCATCGCTTCCACTTCGATGGTCCCGTCATCCAGGGAGCCGTAGTTGATCCGGGTAATCCGGAGCACCAGGTCACTCACTCCGAAGGCCGTGGGGTCGGCGCTCACCACGTCCCCTTGCATCAGCGTGTAGCCTTCCCGATTCATCTTCCAGGAGCACCGGGCCAAGGGAACGCCTCGAGACCGCCGGAGCCGTTCCGCCTTGAGCGCCGCCACGTCCGGGTCGGTGATCAGCGGGGCATTGGCCGTGAGGGTCCGAATGCGGCCGGTGCCTTGCCAGTTGGCTCCGTCCTGGGCCGAGGCGATGTCCGGCACGAATCCCCGCCGCTCGAACGTGTCCACGAACCGGTTATAGGTGAGCCGGATTTCATTGTAGGTATCTGCCCAAGTCGAAGGGCGGTAGACGAAATCCCATGAGTTGCTGGGGTCAATCACTGGAAGATTCGCCACCACATAGTCATCCCGGATCAACTTGAGCCGGTAGAGTCCGGTCAGGGGATTGGTGGCGAGCGAAGCGTCGATGGTGTCCAGGATATCCGAGATCACCGACTTCGCCTCGATCGGGTTGTTGATGACCAGCGAAATGCCAAAGCCGGTCTTGAATCCGGCGACGATGGTTTCATTCTTGAGGGCGAGCGCCACGTCGATGAAGGATTGCAGGTCTATCCTTGCGGTAGACCGGCCCAGGCCATACACCGCGTTGGTTAGCAGGTCATAGAGCACTTCCGCCGGGTTCGCGTCATAACCTAGCGTGGCCTCGTTCTCCGTTTGCCCCAACGGAGACAGGGCGGTCTCCCACCAGGCAGTCCGGCGCAGCACGGCGCGAAGCGGATAGGGTTGCGCAGTATTGGCCCCGAGATAGAACGGCTCGGTCCCCCCGTCGCCACCTCCGGATGCGGCCCCACCTTGGCGGATGTAACAGATGCGGGGCCAGCGGGAGACGAAGGAGGACCCGTAAGCTTCCGAGAGTGAGAGGTAGGTATCAGCCGCCTGGGCGTCAGTGCCCCAGTAGATCTTGAGCCCTCCCGCGACCCCTCCCCCTTGCTGATTGCCGCCGAACATCGAGCCCGACTGGTCGATCTTGGGAAAGGAGTCCCCGTGGATGTCCACGAAGTACGGAGCGCCGTTGTTGAGGATGCGACCGGCCAGGACCGGCGGCAAGAGACCATAGACCGGATGCCCCGGCTGGAAGGTCAAGTGATGATTGCGCGCACTCTTTTCATCCCAATTGAGGTCGATCAGTTCATTGACCTTGCCGATGCAGAAGATGTGATGTGCGGCGCCGTAGAAGCGCCAGAACTGGTCTATCTTTCGCTTGAGGAAGTGGCCCGTCCATGCGGTGTTGGGCGCGAGTTCTGCCACCCCCCAGAACACCGGGATCACCCCGCCTGCCTCCGAGGTGGGTTGGGTATGATCAGGCGCGTCGCGCTTGGGCCTGGGGCGCAGCGCCGACGCCAGCAGGCTGGTCGCGATCGAGATAATGAGCCAGCCAAGCCATCCGATCTGTAGTGCCATTCAGGCGCCCCGTTTCCAGGTGTTGCGGAGCGGGATCTTGGCGTATCCCTGGAACCGCGGAAGGTTACTGAACAGGGAATTGCAGACCGACGCGGTCCGGTTACAGCCCCGGCGGAGGCTCACGGTCTGTCCGATGATGAGATCCGGCAACGGGGTTTGCAGGGTGAACACCCCCGCGGCTCCCTCGGAGATGATGAAGCTCACATAGAGTGAAGTGAACAGCACCCCGCTGGCATAGTGGGACGGGGAGCTGCCCAAGTCCGCGGGACCGGTCACAGTGATGGTCCGCCCGCTGTCTGCTTTTACGGTAACCGTCGCATTGAATGTGTGGCTCGCCGCGACCACACCACAAAGCGAGTCATAGAGCATGTTCGGGCAGGTGCGGCTGAAGGTGAGCCGGCCGACCTGTCCGCCTAGTGCCGTCTCCTCCGTGGTGCAGAGCAGGGTTAGGGTGCTGTCCCGGAACGTGACGCCCGCGACTTCGCCCAGCCAGATCACCTTCGCGTCCCCCGCCGCTTCGTTCCGGTGATTGCGCCACAGCGTGACGCTGACCGGGAACGGCGACAGGCTCCCGATGAACTGTGCGGCTAGGTCAATCGTGCGAGGCAGGGTGATACTCAACTGCATGGAGCTGTCTTCCTCCGTCTGCTCAATCGGTCCCCGCTCGATCCCCGCCAGGGCGGTGTATATGTTCCCGTTGAAGGTCTGGTCTGTTTCCGCCGACGTGTAGCGCCAATAGGTGCCATTCCGCTCGAATTGCAGGTATTCGATCGGGGCGCCGCTCGCCGCGCTGATTTCCCGGCTGTCGTAGCTCATGCGACCGTCATGGCAAGACCAGTGTCCGTTTCTGAGGGCAGGCCCAGGGTGACGCGTTTCTGTGCTGTGATCGAGAGGCCCGTGTCGGTTGCCGACGCCAACCCGATCGCCAGCGTCTTCCGGCCCGTGAGTGGCAAAGCGGTGTCGGTCTCAATGGCCGGCCCAATCACCAGCGGGTCGCCCGCAACCGCCGCATCCCACGGCACGTCGATCAGGGGGAGCTCGAGGATGGCGATATCCCAACTCTCCCGATGCAGCACCAGGTCGTCACTCTCCGCCCGGCAGAGCAGGAGGAAGCAGACGCGATCTCCCACCGCCAGCGTGACCCCGATGGCGCTATCGAGGGTAATTGTCTCGGCTGTTTCGCTCACGACCGCAGCCGCGGTCACTTCACGGTACACGACTGTCCCTGGGGATCCGGTGGGGAAGAGGGCCACATGCTGCCGTCCTTTGCCCGCCCCGAAGAACCACTTGGTGAATCCGATATTGGTAATGGACAGCGTGGTTGATCCAGAGGACGCACCCGCTGTCAGGAACACGTCGTCCACCCATTCCGGCACCCAGAAGGCGTTGAGGCGCCCCTGGGCTGTGTCCCTGATAAAGGCCAGCGCTTCCATGATCTCGGCCCGGGTGGTGAACACGTACCGCACCCGGCGGAGTGTGCGGGGGCTGATCTCATAGGGGGTATCGTCCCGCACCTTCCCCGCCTTGCCGTCCCAGCGGTTCTTCCGGCGGAACAGGGTCGTCACGGGCTCTTGCCAGTCCGGTTCCCAGGTGATGACGGGGTGGGCCAGGTAGGTCGGAAAAGTCATGCGTCCACCAGAAACTCGAGCTCCGTTTCCGCCATGTGCCGCGCGGGGCGCACGACATCCACGCTCTCCGGCAACCGCGCCGCGGCGAGCGGGAGGATGTAGGTGACGCCTTTGGTAAACGCGTGGATGGTGGCCCAGTAGAACTGGATGGAGGTGGCGGACACGATCTCCACTACATGTATCTCCCAGGTATCCGGCGCCGTCCAAAGCAGCACGTACTTCGGCGGGCCGGTCAGATCGTCAACCGCATTGTATTCCCGGTCCGCCGAGTCCAGCACGTTGACCACCGTGTCCCCGATCACCACGTTGACCGAGACCACCGCCGCGTTCCACCACTCCGGCACCCACACGGTCATAGGGTTGGAGCCGAACAGGAGGGCCATCAGGTGTTCGGTCTCGTCCCGGGTGAAGGTGGCGAGGGGCTTCCGGAACACCCGGCGCGGGAGAGCGGGATTCCGGACCGCGATGCGCTGCTCGCTCCCGTCATCCGCGGTCAGCACATCGGTCAGGTAGGCGTACTGCTCCTGCATCGGCCAGTTGAACCGGAAGGGGAAGGGAACCATGTCGGCCACCTGATCCCGGACGGTGAGGTCGATCAGGGCGGTGCCGGCGGCGTCGTTCCCGGACGTGAGGATGAGGCCGATATGGTCATTCCCCGCGACCATGAGCGCGGAGGGCACCCGGGCCCGGACCAGGAGGGTCGCATGCAGGGCCCCGTCCGATTCCGCCGCATAGAGGGAGACCACGTCTTCCACGACGGTAGCAAAGATCCTTCGGGGGCCGCTCTGGAGCGGGAAACTGAAGTCCCGGCCTGTGGCGAGGGTTGTCACGACGCCCGCTGCATCCACCCACTGGACGCCTCCCCGTACCCCGCCCGTGCCCGTGCGGGCCAGTCCGATCCGGAGATAGGAGATGTTGGTGTACGACCCGATGGCGGTGTTGGGAACGAAGAAACAGAAGTAGATCGTATCCGAGACGTTGTCCACGCCCAGCTTGAACAGGTTGGCCCAGATCTCGAGCCGGGTGTGATCGAAGGCTGCGTTGATCCGCGCCACCTGACCATCGAACGCGGAGGAACAGGTGAGCATGTGGTAGTCGCGGATGCGATAGTCGGCCGCGGCACCAGTGTACTCCCAGGCAGTGGCGCCGCTCGCCAGGGGTCGCGTGGGGACGTGACTCGACAGGGGCACATCAGTGACCCCGTCCCCGATGAACCGGTCATAGAACAGGTCGGCCATCAGAGCCCCAGCGCGAACTTGACCGCGCCTTTGTTGTTACCGAGCCCGCGAATGATGGCCCGAAGGCCAGGACCCCGCTCCACCTGCTTGACCACCAGGTCGGTGCTGGCCTCCACGGTGACCAGTGCGCCGGCGGGACCGCCGACCGCAGGTCCAGTCGCAGCAGCCACGACTCCACCATCCGCGAAGCGGGGAACCCGTCGGTGTCCCCGAAGGGCCCTCTGATTCAGGAACGCGATTCCCGCCGGCCCGCCCAGCATATCAACGCCCCGTGCGGTGATTACTCCCTCCCCATTAGACAGGAGGGCAGGGATGGAGTCGGACGTGGATGTACCCGGTCCCCGAACAACACCTCCACCGTCTAGGAGCACCGGGGCTCCGGCCTTCCGGGAGACGACACCACCCTCGGCCGCCCCCAAGAAGGTGAACAGTTTGTCGATCGTCTTCTCGGCGGCCTTCTGGGCCAGCACATCCGCAAGGGTTTGGGCCAGGGCCAGTCCAAACGCCTGCACCGCCTCGCCCAGCGATTCAAAGGTCGCAATCCCACGGGACAGGAAGTCTCCCAACGCCCCGATGAGCCCGCGCCGCATGTCCTCGATGAACAGCAGCGTTTCTTCGGAGCGTCCGATGTCGCCAGGGTCGGTGCCGACCGGCTTCCCTGCGGGAACCGAACCCGGACCCACGATGACTACCGGCAACGGTCGGGTAGGGAAGGGGAGTTTGCCGGTTTGCGCGACGTTCGGGATGCCAAGTTCCGCAACAGCCCGAAGTTGGGTAGATGCCCCAAGCGCTGCGCCCACCTGACTCAGTCGCTCCCGGAGCCGCAGTTCTTCCTGGAGAGAGGTGTTCTTCTTGTCGATCGCGGCAGTGAGCTGTGCTTCCAAACCCCGGAGTCGCGCCAGATCGCCGCCGGTGAGTTGCCCCGCCTCTGCCTTGGCCCGGAGCAGTGCCACCTCGTCGTCCTGGGCCTTGCGGAGCCGATCATTGGCCTCGACTCCGCGCTCGGTGATCGCGGTTTGCGCGTCGGTGATGGCGGCCAGACGCTCCCGGAGCTCGAGTTCTTCGGCCTGTTTGAGGTTCCCTTCGGCGATCTTGGCCGTCAGCTCGGCCCGTAACACGTTCAGCCGGGAGAGATCGGCCGCGCTTTCTTTGCCCGCATCGATTCGGGCCCGGATGAGGGCGATTTCCTCCTCTTGTGTTCCGGCCGCCGTCTCCCGTCCGACAGCCCGGTTCTCGGATAGCGCCTTCTTCGCCCGTGCCAGTTCCTTTTCGGCTGCGCGGATCTGGCTCCGGACGATGTCCAGTTCCAGCACTCCGACATTCGCGGCGCCGGGCGTGGTGGGGGCCGCCGAAATACGGAGCTCGGCTTCCCGCTCCCTCAGTTTCTCCAGTTTCAGTTGCGCGTCCGTGACGGCCATCAGGGTCTTGAGCCGGCGCTCGTTTGCCGCTACTCCGGTCCGCTCGTCGTTCGCCTTGACCTGGGCGTCGATCAGGTCCAGCGTGGCCTGTCGCGCCTCTCGCGCCCCGCGGGTATACCGGTCCCAGATCGCCACAATGGCGGTGATGCCCGCCACAACGCCGAGCGTCCACCCTCCGCCCAGGGTAAAGGTGGCGAGGGTGGAGATGACCCTTCCTGCGGCCCCGGGAATCCCCGAGAGCCCGAAGGCAAGCTGCTGGACGGCGTTCTGGAGTTTCCCGAATCCCGGTACCGCACCAGTTGCGGCACGGCCGAGGTTCTGGGTAACGATGACGGACTGTTGCTGGGCCCGGGCGCCCGCCGCGGCGCTTCCCGCCAGGCGACTGCGGAGCGCCACCAGCCGGGTTTCCTGTTCCGCGACCCGCTGGGCCTGAATCCCCAGCCCGCGGAGCTGGTTGACTTCGTTCTGAACGGCGCGGGAATGCTGGGCACTGGCCTGGGCGCTCTTGGTTGTTGCGACAGCGGTCGCCTGGGTCGCGACAGCACCGGCCCGCAGTTTCCCCGTCTTGGCATCCAGCGCGGCGAGGAGATCTTTGACGCTCTTGAACCCGAGCCGCTGGGCTTCGGCGAGGTTCTTTTCGGCTGCGGTGAGTTCGCGGGTGGTCGCGGCGGTCGCCTGCTCCGCTTTCTGGAGCTGGGCGTTCTTCTTGATGACGGCGTCGATCGCCTGGGAGGCGTCGTCTTTCGCCTGGATGAGGAGGGAGACTACGCCCTTGGTTGCCACTCAGCGCTCCCGGAGTATGCGCGGGATCTTCGGCGGCTTCGCCCCTTTCTTGAGATGGGGGGCCAACACCGCGAAGACCAGCACCGCGTCCTTGTAGTCCTCCCGGGCCCGCTCCTTCAGGTGCTCCTCATAGGCGAGGAGGGCATCCCGTAAGGGCCAGCCAAGGATCTCCGGGCATCGTAGGGGATTGTACGCGGCCAGGACCCGGACCAGGCGGTCCCACTGGCCATACTGCACCTCACCCCGCACGTCCGGGGTAGGGCTTTTCTCGAGCGCGGTTTTCGACTTCGGGCCAACGATTAGTGGGAAGTCACCAAGGATCGCGGCCCGCCGGGAAAAAAAAGGGCCAGCCCTTCCGTGAGGATCAGCCGGAGTTTGGCCCGATCAGTGGCAGGAAGCGGGCCATTCAGCCGCTCGGCCGCTCCCTTGGCCCATTCGGTCGTCCAGCGCTGGCCGACCGGCTTGACCATGCCGGCCGCCACCGCGCCCAGGTATCCCGAATCCGACAACGCGGAGAGCGCCTGGTCGGTGGAAACGGCCGCACCTCCGGCTTGCTGCTCCAGTAACGCGACAAGGCCGGAGGCTTGGAGCACTCCGGCCATGTAGACGTCATATCCCACGGAATGCGCCGAGCTGTCCAGGGGGGCGTACTCCACGCCCCCGATCTCAAGCGTCGTCATCAGGTGGTGCCCTGGTGAATCTTCCGGAAGTAGGGCGCCGTGGCCGAGCCCCCGTAGGTACCGGCCGCGTCGTTGAGCGCCGCCATGTTGAGGGTGTATTCGCCCCAGTCTTCGGAGATCAACCCGAACTCCCCGCCCGGGCTCACCGCGCAGCGCCACACCTCCACGCCGAACTGCGGGCCCGTGGTCGGGTCAGGCACGAACAGCAGCGACCCTTCCACCTTGGTCTTGGTCGCCCCCAGCACCATGTCGAGGGAGAGGGAGGCCCGGGTGTAGGCGATGGTCGCCGTGGTCCCCGTGGTCACCGCCGTCGAGGTGACTGCATTCACCTGGATCAAGGCCGCGGAAGCATCGGCGATGAGGTAGTCGGTGGTGAGCGCCCAGGTCACCGTCCCCTGGGTGATGACCACACCCGTCGCATTCCGATTCGCGGTCTTGTAGTACCGGCCCTTGACCACAGAGGTGGTAAGGATTTCTCCGGTGATGGCCGAGGACGCCTGGGTGAAGGTCGAGGCATCGCCCATCATCGCCAGCGCCATGTTGGCGATCGCCATCTCATTGGACACGATCTCGATGTTCACCTCCCGGCTCCGGGTGGCCTGCTTCAACAGACCCCGGGACGCATCCTGAGAGGTGTTCAGCTTGATGATGTCATCCACCAGGGAGATCGCGAACTTCGAGCAGTTCCCCATGTGGAAGTACCCGGTCCGGGCGTTGTTGGCGTCGAACCGGTCAAAGAACAGTTCGCCGGCGCCCAGGATGATGTTGTCGGCGGAGGGAGCAAGTGCCATCGGGATACCCTCGAAGTTAGGTCGTGCGTTGCGCTCGTTTGTCGAACGCTCTTACCGTGAACACCACCGCGCCCAAGGCGCCCATCCCGTCATCCGTCACCAGTCCGACTTGCAACTGGGCCGTGTCCAGTACGACGATCTGGTTCCGCGTCCGCGCGGCCTCCGCCTGCTCGAAGTACTTCTCCACCGACAGCGTGAGTGCCCGGAGCACATGGAGCGCGTCTTGCACCTTGTCGGCTGCTTCCCCACCTCCCCGGTGCGCCACTGTCATGCTGATGGGGATCCGCCCCACCGAAAACACGCTGCCCCGGAACTTCTCCCCCTGCAGGAGCGTCGGCCCGTCGGCCATCACCAGCACCAGCAGGTCCGTGCCGCGGGCGACCTGTTCGCCCTTGGCCAGCGCATGATCCTTTGTCCCATCCACCACTAGCACCTTCTGCGGTGCGGAGGTCCCGGTATCCACCGGCAACCCGGCGAGCTGTGCGGCCACCCCATAGGTGGTATTCAGTAGCCACTCGCTCAGTTCCCGGACCACCTCAAGCTGCACGCTGCCCGCCGATCAGCCAGTTGACCAGGATCTTCTCCCAGGTGCTCACCACTTCCGCCGGCATCGGGTCCGGCACCAGCGGCCGGGCCGGGATCGTCTTGGGTCGCGCCCGTTTGATCGGGACCGGCAACCCGTTCTTGTCCACCACCACGAAGTACTTGCTCTTGAACCCGGTATGGTGGTATCCCGCATGGGGGACCGTGGTCCCCCGCTCGAGACTGGTCGGCGTTACCACTTTGATCGCGTCCGGTCCCAGTCCCGATTTCGTGAGGCTGGCCCAGGTCCGGTTCGTGTCCCGCAAGATTCCGCCCCTCCCATGTCCCGGACGCTGGCGGAGCCTCAGTGTCACCGGGTGCAGCGGCCTCCACGGTGTCCCGCCAAAACCGCCCTGGCTGTCGAACTGCCGACGGAACACCGTGTCCACCGACTTGTTGATCGGCCCGGCAAACACCAGCGACAAGTCCTGCAATCCGCGTTGGACGTTCAGCAGCACTGACCGCGCGCCGGCAGTGTTGATCTGTACGCTCATGTCGCGTACACCGGCACCCGGATGTCCCAGTTACTCAGGCGCCGGGTCCAGGCCCCCGGGGGGAAGTCGTGGTGCACATCCCCCCGGAAGGACTTGGTTGCTCCGGGGTTCGCCCCCACCGAAGTGAGCAGGGGCGATTCCCCGGTCTTACTGAGCCGCCACTTGATCACGTCCGCCACTGTGTCCCGGAGTGCCAGCACCAGCCCCGCGTCGGTGCAGCTGGCGGAGTCGGGGTCGAAGTTCTGGAGACACACCGTGAGGCCGTTGGCCTGCAAATACCCGGGGCCCGTGGCGAACTGGCTGGACAACTCCTGGCTCGCCGGGTACCGGGTCGTGAAGTGCGCGATCACGTCACGCTCCGCCTGTTCTGAGACAGTGGGGAGGTCATCATGGTCCCGCAGTGCGGCCGGGATCATCGTGACGTGAATGTTCGGGTCGAAATAGCTCGCCATGGTCTCCCCAGGACGAAACCCCCGGAGGTTCCCGGGGGCTCGTCAGTTGGGTTACGAGATGTAGCGGACGGCCATGTCGGGGTTGAGCACCTTGACTCCCCAGAGGGCATCGACCCGCACCTGGACACTGGCGTCGTAGCCCTCGTACCACATGGTGATCCGGAGAGCCAGTCCGGTCTTCGGGTCGCTGATGCTCGCCATGGCGGCTCCCATGGCCTTGCCCGTCTGGGGCAGCGGCGCCATCGCCAGCGCGGCGAAGTTCCGGTGGAAGGCCAGATTGTCGAACTTGGTCGCGTCACCGACCTTGAAGCCCACCGTGGTGCCCGACGCGGCGGTGTGGCTGGCCGAGGGCGAGACCGCAGCCGTGATGGTGTTCGAGGTGGCGGTAGCCGCGGCGGTGACCACGAAGTTCCGGGCCCCGGACCGCGCGGCACCGGTGAGGCCGGTGGTAGCGGTCGAACCCACCTGCACGATGTCCCCGACCTTGAGCGCCCCGGTCATGGTGGAGGCAGCGATCACGATGGACGCCTGCCCGACAGTCACCGCGACATTCACGGTGGCGGGGCCATTGCCCACGGTCGGCGCGGTGCCGGCCTGCTGGGCCGCGACGTTCTGGTTGGCGAAGATCTCGAAGCCCAGCTTCTCGCCCAGCGTCCCCTTCTGCTGGGTCCCGGAGCTGCCAGCCTCGTTGGCGCGGAGGAAGATGTCCTGGCCCAGGAAGTACTGCTCCCGCTCCCCGTTGAGCTCGAGGTGGAGATCGGTGAGGGGCACCTGGTTGTCGAACAGCCGGCGCCGGAGCGCGGGCAGGTCCGCCACACCAGCGGTCGCCGTGACCGGGTAGTACCAGGGAATCGACTGCGCCAGCGCGTTGAGCGACTGGTCGATCTTGTCCGCCACAGCCACCGCGGCCGGCCGGATGTGCTCGTCGATGATCTGCTGCTGGGTGAAGGACAGTTCCTTGTCGGTCAGCCGGAACTGGACCCCGTGCCACTGGTCCAGCGTGATGGCCACCGAATCGGTGACGAGGTCCGAGGTGTTGGCCGAGGAAATCGGCATAGTCTGCGCCGTGAAGTACGACGGCCGGCGCAGGTTGATGACCTCGCCCCGTTCCTGGGGGTCCTTGTCGTAGCCGCGGAAGACCCGCCCGGCCAGGCCGAGCTCCTTCTCGAGCTGCTGAAGCGCGAGCGCCGCGAAGATGGTCGGGTTGTAGTTGCCGAGCGTGTTGGCCATTGGAAAATGCGTCTCCCCGCGACAGTTGAGAGATTCAGCGGTCGCGGGGAGCTGTCACGGTGGTGACTCCCTCAGACCTGGACGATCGTCAGCCCTTCTTTGTCCGCCCGCTCCTTCGCCTTCCGGAAGTACACGGGATCGAGGATCTGAGCCTCGGTCAGCCGCAGTTCCCGTCCCACCTGACCCGGGATACCTCCATCTGCCTGTGCTTCGGCGCCCTGTTGCCGCTGGCTGCGAAGGAAGTCCTTGCCTTCACCCGCGGCCCAGCCGCTCATGTGTTCCATGATCGGCATGTAGGGCGGCCCGCCCTCCTGCTGCGAATACGCGAACCCGGTGGGCCCTTTCGCGAACCACGCCCGGTGCTCCGGGTCGAAGTCGTACAGCGGGCGCAGCATCGCGACGATCAGGGGCTTGGCCCCCTTCGCTGCGGGCTTGGTGAACCGGTCGTCCACCTTGAGCGCCGCTGCCGCCTGAAGGATCTGGTTCTCCACCTCGCTCTCGCGAAGTAGAGCGATCTCCCGGTTGGCCGCTTCCAGCTTCTTCTCCCGCGGCTTCACTTCGCGCTCGAACAGGTCCGTCTTCGCTCGGTTGAGCTGTTCCTGGAACTGCTCCCCGCTTGCGGTGTTCAGGCCCCAGGTCTTGACCGCCCGGTCCTTGAACTCCGGGTCGTTGAGCAGGTCGTCCGCGGGACGAAGGCCCTTGAAGGCTTCCATCTCCTTGCGGTGCCGCGCTTCGCGATCGTTGAGCACGCCTTTCGGGACGTACTTCGCGTCCACGTCGGCCTTGGCCAGGTAGCCAGCCGGCAGCGGGACATCCACTGCCTTGCCATCCACCTCCACGCGAATCGTCGGCGGAGCGCCACCGCCAGCATCGTCCTCTGGCGAGAGGTCCAGCGTTCGGAACAGCATTCGAGCCTCCTGAATTACGGGTCAGGGCACCGGGCACCCCCGAAGGGGGAAACAGCGGTCAACTGTGACAGCCACCCGGCAAGCGGGGGAGTAACTGATTGGCATCGTAGGTGATTGTACGTCCGGGTTCTACTGGACCATTCCGGCTACCGCGGCTTGGTTGGCGAGCGCATCCAGCTTGAGCGGGGAACCCGATCCCGCGGTGGTGACGAACACGTTTCCCACTTGGCGGATGATGCGCTCCCGGTCCTGCGCAATCATCGTGTCGGAGCCCCGGACCTTGGCCTCTGCGAACGGGAGCACGCGGTCGGGGTCGGGCTTTGGCCGGTCCACTTCCGAGAGAGGTCGGGTCACCGGAACACGTTCGCACCGATCCCACGGGTGAGGGCTCACCGGGACCTTGGTGACGGGGTAGACCCCTTTCCCGAGTCCATAGAAGTCGGAGTCGGCCAGCGCATCGCATACATCCGGCTCGGTTTGCGTGCCCCGGTTCGGGGAGAGGGTCCAGCGTACCGCATTGACGAAGGGATCCGCGGCGAACGCCTGTACCTCCGCCTCCCCCCTGGCGTTGTGCACTTCCGAGAAGGCGATCCGGGCGGCGTTGTGCCGGAGCGTCTTGGCCGACTGCGCGGTGGCGGGGGTGTTCAGGAGTTGGGCCAGGTCCCGGTCCGAGAGACCTTCCGCTCCCTTCATCGCTTCCGGCAACGTCTCTGCCCCTCGTACATAGGGCCGGAGCCGCTTGGCCAGTTCATCCGGGGACACCCCAGCTGTCATTGCCACGGTGACGACCCGCTGCACGTCATCTACCGCGCCATCCGAGTACCGGGACAGCAGGGTCTTCCAAGTAGCGGATCCGGTGCCAAGAGATTCCCACGCGCCCGCCATCGTGACCTTGGGAACCCGGACCGCGCCCAGCAGGTTGTTCGGGATGTCCGTTGCTCTCGCGACAGCCAGGGTGGCATCGGTCTGGATACCCAGAATGGCATCGAAGGAGGTCTGCCGTCCGGTGGAGACGGCAACTTGCAGGAGCTCCCGGAGTCGGACCCGGACCCTGGTCTGAATGATCTGGAGGGCTCTGGCGAGGGCGGACTGGCGGGCCGATTCCCCTTCCGGAAGCGTCCCGAGCACCCGGGTCAGGTCATCCGCAAAGGTTTCGATGGAGCGGTCAACCCGCCGGAGGGATTCGATTGAGAGGGCATGCACCCGGCGCCGGGCGTTGATCTGCGCCTGACGGTAGGGGGAATAGACGGGGTTCCGCCGGGACACGGACCTATTCCACTAACTGCACAGGCGGCTTTCGTGGACCAGTGGGCGGGGGGTCATCGTTGTCGGCGGCCGGGTTGGGGTTCGGGGTTGTCGGTGTCTTGGTTCCCGCCGAACCCATGACCTGCTCGGCCTGTTCCGGTTTGATGTTGAAGAACGCTTGCAACATCTCGACGCCCGTGTCGCGGGGGAGGTCGCCTTTGGTAACCGACGTGACGATGGCAACCGCAGCCGTAATCTGAGCGCCATTGAGGACCAGATCGACTTCGGTCGCGATGCTGCCCGGTGCGTCGGCGTTCGGAACCTTGGGTGCCGTTGCGTCGGGCAAGGGTGCCCCCGGATCGAACGCCGGCAGCTCGGCCATCCGCCGGTCCGCTTCCTCTTTCATCTTCGCATTGCTCAACGTCTGCTCGATCAGAACGGCCAGGAGCTTCTTCTTCTCCCCGTCCGCCATCTGCACTTCTTCCTTCGGGTCAATCAGCCCCATGGCTGCGACCAGCCGCATGGCGATCCGCGCCTTAACCTCGGCCGGCGCCACGCCCAGCGACTCGAGGCTCTGCATCAGGTCGCCCATGCGCTTGGCGTCCACCGCGGCCTCGATCTCCCCGTCCACAACCGGGAGTCCGTCGTAGCGAGCCGAGTCCTTGGACAACTGGATCAGAGCCGACCGCCCTACGGGTACTGGGGTTCCGGTTCCCAGGTACCGGTTCCGCATGGTGTCGATGATGGCCGACAGGTCAATGGCGCTGAAGTCGTCCGACCGCTCCACCCGGGCAATACCCCAGGAGTCGGGCGATTCCGACCGCTCGGCCTGCTCCAGCCGCCAGAGCGCCCCGTTCTCGGCATCATCTACCGCGGCTTTCAGAAGTTGCAGGAAAGCCCCCACACCAGCGGCGACGTCCTGTTTGACCTCGGTGGCGGTCTTTTCCCGGGCCGAGTCGGCGTACATCTTAAATCCGGATTTCCAGAAGTCCTCGATCTTGGTCTTGAGGACTTCGGAGGCGTTGGCCAGGGCGTCGGTGACCGGCGAGATGAACCGATGGGCGCCGCCTACCTCCTTGCCTTCGGGCAGAATGTTCTCGCCTGCCTGGATTTTCTTGAGGAGGTTTCCGAATTGCTCCTCGCTCTCAGTCCCGATCACCAACTTGACGAAACTGGCCACCCGAATCGCGAAGTCCCGCACACTTTCCTGGTTGAAGATGACCGCGGCTTTCTTGGCCAAGAGCCACGCCACGTACCGCCGAATGGGGAGCTGCACCGGGAAGATCGGAAGCGTCGGATCCCCGTTCCGATCCACGTAGGCGTAGGAGCCCCGCGATCCCTCCCCGGTCAGTTGCCGCGGGGTGCCGTCGGCGTCCTTCACCCACCGCGTCCAGCCGTTGATCTGCCAGCGGATGAAGGTCTCCTGCTCCGCTATTCCCTCACCGTCCAGGCGAGTCCGGGAATCCCGGCGTTCCTTCATCAGCACATCGATCGGCCCGTTGTGCCCTTCCACCCAGTTCGGGACCGCGGTGGGAGGCACCAGCTTGACGACATGCCGGCCCTTCACGGTGTCTACCAGCACCCAGTGGAATTGCGTGTTGATGATATCCAGGGTGCAGCGCCGCCAGAGGGTCAGCCACCCGCACCCCTTCCCGTCCGCATCCATCATCAGGCGGTGGGCGGGGGTGCCTTTCTTGTTAGGGTCGCCGAGCCCGTCATTACCGGACTCTCCGGTCCATACCCGGGTGGCGCGGTCCTCAACCGCGAACAGCATCCCGGCCAGGGTGTCGATCAGGGTACCGAGATGCGGGGTGTAGTCCGCGACCTTCACCCGCTCGTTGAATGCCTTGAGCGGTTCCCCCTGGAAACGCTGCACCAGATAGGTGCGGGCGGTGTTCTCGTCCGCCACTTCCCCCAGGTAGAAGTCACTGACCATCTGCCATCGGGGGAGTAGTTTGTCGTACAGGGGATGGGTAACGTCCAGCCAGGAGTCGTTGGATCCAGAGACCGGGGTGAACGCCCCGGCCTGGACCTGTAGCGTGTCAGACTGACCCGCGAGCAACTGGGTCACGCGACCTCATGGGGGCTGGCCCACTGAGCCCGCAGTTTCACGAACCGCCTGGCCTGACGCCGCGCTGCACCCTCGCGCTGGGCGGGTGTCGCGTCGTGACCGTACAAGCCCTTCACTTCGGCGGGGCTCGTACTGAGGTAGCGGACCTCCGAGTCTGTGAGGATCGGCCGCCCATCCTCGGTAACGTGCACCATGGTACGCCACGGACCGAAGGGTCCCTGCCCGCTGAAGGGCTGGGTATACCAGCCCGTTGGCCCATACTTCGGCTGGTCGTTCATGCGGCCCGGAAGAAGCCGAGGGCATTGACCTGGGCCACGATGTCCGATCCGTCCGGGGTCACCGCGAAGTCATGCATGGTGAGCGGGATGATGTTGGCATCCGTCCCCGCGGTGGTGTCCGGGTCGTAGCAGATCAACAGCATCCCCCATGCCCCCCCGGTGGTCTGCACCGCCGTCCAGGTCTGGTCCGGGATGTCCACCTCATACCGATCGTTGGTGTCATCCGGCGCCGGCAGCGCGGCAAGCTCCGCCTGGGTGAGCACCTTCCGGGCGTACCCAGTGTTAGTGGCCTCGTCGTTGGTCGCGGCGAGAATCGCGGCCAGGTCGTCGTAGTCCTTGAGGGTGGCGTGCGACTCCAGTCCCGTCGCCTTCAGAGCCACCACGATCAGGGCGCTGTTGGCTGGGTCATCACCCTCAACCCGGTTGTAATACTCCACCACGCGACCTTTGGCAATATTGAACACCGAGTCGGCCACACTGATACCCTACTTTCGTGGTTAGGCGAGCTGCGCCTGGTTGACTACTCGATACGTGATCTCTTTCGCCCCCTGGCGGGTTCCGCTGGCCCAGGTCCACCGCACCAGCGCCACATGGAACTCCTGGGCCGCGCTCTGGCTGCTGAGCACGTTGTCCAGGTTCCCCAGCACCAGCGTCAGCGTCCCATCGGTTGCCACCGTGCCCCCGTTTGCGTCCAGTATTGTCTGGGCGTTTCGGCTGTTGATGTAGGTGCCGGGCACCCCCGCCTGGTATAGCGTTAGCGTCACCGTACTTAATTGCACCTTCGGAACCAAGACGTCGTCTTGGTCGGTCAGAGGCAGGGTCAGGGTGCAGGCCGTCTGTTCACAGACGGGATCGGTGATCCGTTGCCGGAAGTCGCTCATACGGCAGTAGTCTCCAGGGCGGCGGGCCGACGCCCCGCCACGGTAAGGGCTGCATCCCGATGGCCGGCGGCGGTGAGGACGACAGGCCGGGCCCCGGAAATGGTCAGGACGGCGATCCCACCCCGCACCAAGACCACGGCCGATGCGCCACCAGATGCCGTCATGGCGAGGGCTGAGTCGGTTTCCTCCGCGATCCCGATGACCAGTCGCTTGGCTGGGGTGAACGCTAGGCCCGTGTCGGTCTCGACCGCTTGCCCTACCGCGCCCGCCTTCTGCGCCGTGACCGAGAACCCGGTGTCCGCCTCGACGGCGACCCCAATGGCCAGCACCTTGGAACTGGTGAACGCAAGCGCGGCATCGGTTTCGCTGGCCTGCCCGACCGCGAACATCTCCTGGGGTGAGATCGAGAGCCCGGTGTCGGTCTCCGATGCCTGACCAATCGCGGTGATCTTGGTGGAGGTGAAGGCCAGCCCGCTGTCGGCCTCACTCGCCTGACCGATGGCGACCTGTTTCTGGGCGGTGATCGACAGACCGTCGTCGGTCTCACTCGCTATCCCGATCGCCAGCAACTTTTGGGACGTGTGCGCCGCCTCGAGGAGTGGCCCGAACCAGCTCATCTAGGCGACCTTCCGGATCGACCAGAGCACGGTGATGGTGCCGGCCAGAGCGTCGAGCGTGAAGTCCCAGCCGTGCAGCAAGATGTAAGAGTCTGATACCCACCCGGGCGTGGACTGCACCCCAGCGAGAACCCATTCCTCCACGAGCCGCTGGGTATCCGCAGAGCGCGTCTTCTCGTACAACCGGATCTGCAAAATGTCCCCCGCCACCATGTCGCTCAGGTCAAGGAACAGCTGAAAGATGCCGTCCGTCGTGTCAGCGGCCGGACCAGCAGCGCCAGTCGTGAGTGACCACTCGGTCGTATCGACCGCCTTGGTCCCGGTAACGGCTTCAGAGATCGCCACGGGTCACCTCAATAGAAGCAGTAGAATGCCACGTCTTGCGCCTCGGCCGTGCCCTCGGCCTCGGCCTTGATCTGCAACTGCTCCCCGGCGGCGAGGCTCATAGGGAACGGCGTCGGCGGGAAGGGCCCAGTCACTCGCTCTCCGACCTCAGAGTTTGTGTACCAGATGGTGCGCTCAGATCCGCCCACGACGAGTTTCCAGTGATAGCCGTTGTTGGTCATGACCGTATCGGCCAAAGTGCCCTGGACCTGGAGCATCACCGCCCCATAGTTCTTCGCCAGCGTGCTTCCGATGTTGGCGGCGGTGGAATCCGCTCCGGAGTTCCCCGGCGTATGGCTTGTCCCGGTTGAGGATGCCGCGGCCGTGCCATAGGCATCACAGCCCACGAACATGCGGCCCGGCAGTGCGCTGGTGTTGTAATGGCCGAAGAACAGTAGTACCGCCGTGTCGCTGGCGATGAGGGCTTGGATCCGCGCAGAGATCTGCGTTCCGCGTGGGATAAAAATGGGGAAAAAGATCGGTGACGGACCTACCAGCACCGAGGTCCGCCAGCCGCAAAGCCACTCCGGGACGATGATGTTCTCCTGGTTCGGCCCGGTAGCGATGTCCAGCATCATATCCGTTCTGGTGTTCGCTCCCCTCGTCTCCGCGATACTGATCCAGAACCCGTACATATCGGAGCCGGTGGAGGCGACGACCGTTGACCACGCACCCTTTGAGTGCGGAGTCGCGTGGGCAGTCAGCTGCTGGCCCCAATTGGATGAGGATGGCGTGGCCGGCAGGTTGTGCTCCCACTGCGTCTGGTAGTTCTTCCTGGTGCCGCGCATTATGGTGCCACCCCAGCGATCTTCTGCATCAGCGTGGCGAAGTCCACGCCCGGATCCTTCCCATCGGTCCCGGTGCCCCGGAACGGGCTCGAGGCCGAGAGCCGGACGTCCCCCGGGAAGCTCACGAACCCCACCCCGCCCAGGGACGGCGCGAACCGGTTGCCCGGTGGGTGCAGGGCGATCACGTTGTCATAGGCAATCACGAACAGGTTGCCGCTGACGGCCCACGCGGCGAGGTGCCCGTTCAATCCCTGCACACCGTAGTCGAACCCGTCCGCGCTCTTGATCCAGGTCTCCACCAGGTTGTTTTCCATGGTGAGCGTCCCGGTCTGCTTGGGCCCGTGGAGCAAGAGTCCGTGCCCGGTCGAGCCCAGGACGGTGTTGTTCCGGATCGTGGTGCCGGCCGTGGCGCCGTCCAGCATGAAGCCCCGCGCCCCGCCGGGACCGTTCAGCCCGATCAGGAGGTTCTGCACCGCGGCGATGTTGTTGCCCCAGATCACCGGGTAAGGCTCCGGGTGGCCGGAGATGTCGATCCCGTGCGCGGTGTTCTTGATCAGGTTCCATTGCATCGTGACGTGCGCGGTTTCCGACCAGGGTGCGGAGTTGGCCTGGTTCACGCTCTTGATGACCACCGCGAATCCCACCTGGCCATCGGGCCAGGCGTTCTCGAGCACGTTCCCTTCGATCAGAATCCGCTTCCCGATCTTGAGCTCGAGCGAGTTCTTCACCGTCCAGGCATTACTCGCCTTCCAGGCCAGCGGCTTGTAGATGTGGTTGCGCCGGATCTCGATATCGGAGGGCACGACGCCGGAGAGCTGGGGGTCGGACCCGCCGATCATCAGGTTTTCCCCGGCGCCTTCCAGCATGTTGTTCACGATCTTGACCGGCCCCGGCGTGTCCCAGAAGAGGATGGCCTGGGAGTCGGAGCCCTTGGCGTGGCAGCCGGCGAGCCAGGAGTCCACCACGGCGACCCGCACCGCGTTAAGCAGGGCGCAGCGCCGGAGCTGAAGCTGGTCATGGCCCTGGATCACCACCCGGTCGAGGATGATGTCATGGGCCAGTTGGGAGACGGCGGTCAGCGGGGCGGTGTGGAACTCCACTAGGGCGCCGAGTGCCGTCACGCTTGTCGGCGCCTCGATGATCACCCCCATGATCCGGTAGCCACCCGCTCCGACGTTGGCCATCAGGACCGGTTGATTGCCGCCGGGAGTCCGGAGCCGGGCGAAACTGGCTCCCGTGGTCGGGGTGACCCGCGTCCCTTCCGGTGGGAGCGTGGTTTCGGTGCTCACCTCCGTCACCGCGGTGCAGTTCTTGGGGAGCTTGAAGGCCGCGGTATAGACGGCACCCGGGGCCAGCAGGATCCGCTCACCGCACGCGGCGGCGTTGAGCGCGGCCTGGAGGTCACCGCCAGCCGGCACCCGGCGGATCGGCCCGGTGGGCGCGACGTAGGCGGTATTCAGGTAGACCCGGGGAAGCTCCGGCATCCCCGCAACGGGCGGAGGGGTGCCTGGAGGGGGCGGGGGTGGAGGAACCGGGGTCGTGGTGTCCACCGGCGCGCTACTTGCGAAGAAGACCGAATCCAGGGAGACCGCCCCGTTCGCATCGAAGATCCGGAGGCCACGCCACCGGTTGTTGGTCGAGGGCGTCAGGTACGTCCAGATCGGGTTCGTGTCCTGCACCGCGGCCCGATTGCAGAGCGGGCAGATCTCGAACCACTCCCGGCGGACGATCGCCCCGGTTGATTTTGTGCCATCGAGCCAGCAGGTGAGCCCGACGCAGACCGGCGGCTTCGGGTCGATGACCGCCTTCAGCGGCGCCGGCGGAGGAGGTGGTGGCGGCGGCGGGGGAGCAGGGGGCGGGGGTGGCACAGGGGCCGGCGCCGTCCCGTTGCTGTAGATGTAGCTGCTGCTCACCTCACCATAAACCGTTCCCTGATAGAGCGCGCCGACCCGCACCGAGATGCTGTCGGGGATGCCCTGGCCCGCCCGTGCGAAGGCCACCGTATCGGCCAGCCGTGCCGTCGTATCCCTGGCCATGACCTGGTTGTTCCGAGTCCAGGTCACCACGTAGGCGATCGGGACCTGGTAGGTGATGGCCGTCCACCGCACCCGCATCCTGATCTGCGTGGTGGTCGAGCTGATCCGGGCCATACCGGGCTTCGACTGGGCCTGGGCGGCGAGGACCATGCCGAGCGTGAGCCCGATGATGGCCCAGATGGTGTTCCGCGCGAATCGAGGAATCATGGCTTTCCCTTCCGATAGATCGGGGTCGTCACCGACAAATTGATCCGGGGTAGGGCATCCCAGAGCTTTAGCGGCATACCAGCACCGATCGAGAGGGTTCTGTTGGTCCCGTCGAAGTCGAGGTTGACTGTCCCCATTGGACAGGGTATGCCGACCAGCGGCACCCGGCACCCGCGGGCCGCCTTCTGGAGTTGGACAATCAGACCGTCCGCCTCGTCGAGCCGGCTGCTATCCCGGGCGACACGGTTGGTCAGCGTGACCGAGTCGCGCCGGAAGCTGGCGATCGTCTGCTGCGAGGAACTGTCAGCTTTCTTGAGGTCGGCGGTCGCCCTGAACAGCGAATCATTAGCCCGCCGCACTAGCGCGCATTCGTTGCCGCGTTCGGTGCAGGCCGCCACCAGTACGTCGTTCGTGTCTTTCAGAGTCCGGGCGTTCCGGAGGCTTGCAAACATCGAGTCCGCCCGGCGCTTAGTCTCGTTCGCAGTTACCATCGTCCGCGATGCCCCTGAGACTAGCCGTGCCGCGCTCTCGGTCAGACTGAGGGTGACCGCTTCTGACCGCACCCGCCTCTCATGTTCGTCCTTCAGGTCGTTGCGCATCCGGGCATTCTCAGCCTTGTCGGTTGTCCGGTGCTCGCGATAAACCGCCAGGCTGTCGCGCAAGTCCTGGTCGTCCACGCCGCCGCTCATCCGGCCCAGCACGAAGCCCAGGCCCAGCACGCCGGCGATCGCGGCGAGCCTCCAGACCAGGTCGAGGGGGGATTTCATCAGCACTCCCTCCACACACCGCGTTCGAGGTAGCCGTGCCAGCTGCCCGTGTGGTTGGAGATCAGAATCGACGGCGCGACCGTGATCGTGCTGTCCTCGTGTTCTGTGACCGTGTGATTCGACAGACAGCCAGGGCCGGGTCCCGAAGGTGGCCAGCAGTGCCAGCAACCATCACGGTCCTTGCCGTAGTCGCCCGGCCGTAATCGAGGGAAGGGGTACTGATCAGCGTCCTGCGCCGGGTCGTGATCGATGCGCCTCCCCTGGACGCTGGTGCTCATCCCTGAGCCCCTGGCAGCCCACCCAGCGGCATCGGCACGTCCGTGTCCTGCAGCGCCTCCCACTCCGCGAACGCGTCCGGATCGAACGTCGGCCAGGCGGCCGGGATCGGCGTGTCACCCGGCAGCGCCAGCACCCGGAGCAACCACTTCCGGGCCTGCCCCCAGGTGGGCTGCGCCGGATCGATCACCACGTCGCCCCGCACCGCCCAGAAGGTGTAGTAGCCCTCGAGACTCCAGCCCTCGATGAAGCCGAGCCGGATCGCTTCCCGAAACGCGGCGTCCTCCCGCCAGTCGTAGGGCTGCACTCCGTCCACGTCGTCGGGGTGCGGGACCAGCTTCTCATCGAAGTCCTTCTCGAATCGGGCACGATCGCGCTCGGGAATCGTCAGGGTCGCGAACATGGATTCAGGCTCCGATCTCTGGGGGCTTGGGTTCGGGCGGTGGATCCTTCGGGGGCTCGCCCGTCTGCTTGGCCGCGACATAAGCCGCGTCGGTTGTCCGCTTGCCCATGAACTGACCCAGGTCCAGCCCGGCCCAGAGCACCAGGAAGCCGAGCCAGATTTCCGACGGCTCCCAGCCTTGACCTGTGCCGCGCAGTACCACGATGAGCGCCGTCACCGCCATGAGCAGAAACGTCCCCATCGCCATCAGGATCGAGTTGGCGATCCGGACGTTGGTGCTCGGCATCTCAGCCAGCCATTTCCAGCTCATAGGCACCCCACCGCGACCCGCACCGCTGCGACACTCAGCACCGGGTGCGCCGGGTCGGGCCCTTCGGGATCAGCTTTCCGGCCTCGAGGCCATGCCTCGGTGTTGTGGCCCACGATCCGCCAGTCATCGGTCACCGGCCAGTCGTGCGCGAGGAACCGACCTTTGCAGAGTCCGACGATCGCCGCGAACGCTTCCGGCGTCACGATGTCCCCGGCGCCGAGACTCGCCAGCGCGATGCCTTCAAAGGCTGAGTTGCCGTCCTTGTAGGGGAGGCGTGGGTCGCTCGACTTGCAGTGCCCCGCGTGCCAGGCCCGTTTGTCCCACGGCGCGATCAGCGCAACCTCCCCCTTCTGGGAAACGATGGCCTGATAGCTCACCTTGCTGGCCGGGTCCTTACACCACGCGACGGAGCCCGCGAAGTTGCCCGCGGTGTAGTGGATCATCAATCCCAGGCGCGGCCCGGTCGGGCTATTCCAGTTACCCACCGACGTTCACCGTGACCACGTCCAGCAGGGTGAGCAGCCAGAGCCGAATGATCCCGATCAGGTAGACCAGCGCGGCGCACGTCACAAGAATGGTCATCGGTCACCCGTCCTGTTGAAGTAGGGTCGTTCCAGCCGTTCCAATCGGTCGCCGTGCCCTTCGGTGATGTGGTCGATCCGCTGGATGTCCTTCCGCAGTTCGGCCACGGCGATCTTCACGCCCAGATAGGACGAGAGGCCCGCCCCAAGGATCCCCGCCAGGGAGATCAGGAGGTTGAGTTCCATAGCCTGTCACTCAGGGCCACCATGATCCAGCAAATCCCGGACAACAGAAAGCCGAGCAGGAACGCGAACGACAGCACCGTGCCCACCACACGCGGCACTGGCAAAGCCGCCGGGGCTGGATGACTTAACCGCCACACCGCGAGCGCTACCAAGACACTGCCACTCACGACGGTGACCACACCCACCGTCGCCATAAAGAGCCGAATGAAGACCACCGGCTCCCGGGGTTTCCGGAACTTCGGCAAGTCCATCATGCGGCCGGCAATCGGCGCTCGACCGCCTGCTGGTGGTCTGCAATCGCATCTCGCATCACCTCGAGTCCCTGCATCAGCCGCTCGTGCCGGTCCCGGGCCGAGAGTTCCGCCGCGCTCTGATAGCGGCTCAAGTCCTGGGACAGGTCCCGGATGTCCCGGGACAGGGCCTCGAGCTGGAAGTAGAGCGTGCCGCCCTCGGCCGGCTTCGCTTGCCCGTTACCGTTGCCGCGTCGCAAGACCATGACCACCACCACCGCCAGCACGGCGAACCCGAGTCCGGCGTTCACCAAATACTTGATGCTGTCCGGATCCATGCTGTACCTCCACCGTAAGAACCGGGCGTGTCAGGGCGCGCACCATCCAGCCGAGCGCGAGGATTCGGGTCACCAGATAGGCGGCCCAGAGCCAGAACCAGGCCGGCTGCTCGCGGGGCACCGCGCCCATGGCCAGGAGCCAGGGAATCGCGCCCATGCAGTAGAGGAGCACCGGTCCCCGGTAGCGGCGGATCGGCCCCTCCAGGATCAGGAGCCCGACGACCGCCCCGCCGACTACCTTGACGAAGGTTTCCGGGGCGTTCAGTGTGCCGCGGGTCGCCGACGCGATGGCCAGCAGGAACAGCCCGATCAACGCGACATTGCGCACATCGTTCCGGATGCTCACGACATAGAGCAGGAGCCCGAACTGGAGCGGCGCGAAGGCGTAGGACAGCCACCAGTTGTTGAGATGCTGAACGGCCAGCGCCGCCGCCAGTGAGTCGGCGATGAAACTGACGAAGAACGCCGCCGACAGGAGCCAGGCATCGGTCGAGGGATGGCGGTGCAGGAGGTAGAGCACCGCGCACGCCAGCAGGGGGAGCGTGGAGCTCCAGTAGGACAGGTAGGACAGGATGTCCCAGCCCATCAGCCGCACCGCGGCGGGCAGGGGAAGCTCTCGTTGAACCAGCCCACGATGGTGCCTTCCTTGTCGGCAACGGCGTGGATCAGCATGGCCAGCCCATCCTCCGTCATCCCCACATAGGCCCGCACGGTCGAACCCGGGTATTTCTTGAGGGATGCCGTCAGGTACTTGTTCAGCAGCCGTGATGCCTTGGCGTCCCACCAGTGGTATGCCGGCGTCGGCCGCTGGTCGGGCTGGGTGTTATTCCACCGATCCACGGCGGCATGGAAATCCGTCAGGTCGTAGCTCATGGTGTCTTCTCAGGTGGAAGGAGGCGGGTCACCTTGGTGTCGAGGTCCTGGTGCAGCAGGGTCAGATCGGACAGGGCCTTGAGGATGTCCCGGGTCCACTGGCCGTGCGCCACGGTGTGCAGGACGAGCCCGGCCGTGAGGCCCAGCAAAAAGGCGAGGACGCCGACGACCAAAGCCAGCATGGAAGACCCCGTATGGTTCAGTTCACCCAGGGGTCTAGCTATCGGATTGGACGCTAGAAAGCGACGGGAGCGGAGGGGGTGGAGAAGGTGGGAGCCTGCTTGATCATCGGACCCAGCCCATACCGAATGGCATCCCAGGTGTGGTTGTGGGCATCGATCAGCTTGGGCAGTACGTCGCCGGTTCTCGGATCCGTCTTGTAGCGGTAGTGCCTCGACTCCTGGATGGTCAGCTTACACCGGCTGTGAATGACGATCCGGTCATAACTTCGCAAGTGCTCGATGCCATCCTTGACTGACCCATCCCACTTCGGGGCGCCTTCGATCCGGAACCCTCTGCGGGTCATTTCGTTGATTGTTTCCGGCCGCGCGGAGTCGGCGCGGATGACGTGCTCTCGGGCGCCAGGCACGCGGTCAAACCGCCGGGCCAGCTCATCCATATCGAGCTGCACACCGGATTCCTCGTACTCGATGTAGAGCCGGCGATCGGCCAACCACATCCGGATCAGGACCGAGGGATCCTTCGCAAATCCCCAGTCCGCGCCGTAATAGGGCCCATTCCAGTGGGACTGTGGGGCGAAGTCATCGACCGTGCACCGGTCCGCCAGGACCGCCTCATTAGAGCGGGTCCATGGCTCCCCCTCCCACACGTTCGCATAGGCTTCGGGGTCCTTGGTCAGGAGGTCCGCGGCCTCCTCCACCAGTTCCTTGGGCACCCAGGGATTGTCCCGGAAGGTCACCAGCTTGACGATAGATCGACCCGGGGGCTTCTCGATGAACTCCCGATAGGTGGGATCTGAGGCAAGTGCGGGGTTGAAGCTGACCCAGATTTCGGACTTCGGTTTCCGGATCGTGGGTTTGAGCACCCGCCAGCTTGTCTCACTGACGGCCTCCGCCTCCTCCACCCAGCAGATATCAATGCCTTCGGTGGATTTGATTTCAGCCACGTCGCGGCGCATCCCCTTGAACAGAAACTCGGTGCCGTTCTTGCCGAAGATCCCGGTCTGCTGGACTGAGTAGAACCCAGCGAGCCCCAAGGTGGTGATCTGGTCTGTCAGGAGGCGGTGCACCGAGTCTTTGATGGAGGACTGGTATTCGCGGGCACAGAGGATACGGAGTTTGGCTTGAACCCCGTGGAGGAGCAATGCGCGAGCGAACTGCCAGGACTTCGCGGAACCACGACCGCCGTAGGCGACGCGGTATCGAAGGTCACCGAGCGGGGGGTCGAGCAGAAACCCGAAGGCTTCCGGGATCTGGACTTCGGGTTCAGCTACCTCCGGCATCCGGCGTAACCAGCCGGACCGTGATGTTGGCCGGCGTGAGGTTCGATCCGTCAGCGTTGCTCATCGGCTGCACCGCCTTGCCATAGCCCCGCTCTGATACCGCTCGCCACATCGCCGCAAAGGCCGGGTGCTTCGGGTCGGCCAGCACGGCCTTCACCGCCTTCTCACAGGAGGGTTTAGAGATCATCGCCTGGCACCACTCCCGGTGCTTGTCAGGCGGGCGGCCGGCGTTCGGGGCGCCCTTCTTCGGCCCCCTCCCGCGGCGAGGGTCATCAGCGCCGGTGAAACCACCAGGCTGACGTGACTTTTGGCCTGACATTTTCTCAGACATCCGTAATCATAACTCCAAGACGGGTGGGAAGTTGAGCGCCTTGATCCCCCGCTCATTGGGCAGGGCCAGCACGTTCTCAGCGATCACCAGCGTTTCCTTGTTGCCCCAGAGGTCTTCAGGTTTCCCCTTGAAGTTCTTGGGGTTGAACAACGGGGTCCGGTGCCAGTGGAGCGAGTAGTTCCGGGCCCGGAACCAGTCGAAGACGGCGCCCCGCTTGAGGGCGCGGTCTGCCTCGAAGTACACGATTGGACGGCACTTGGCTATGGTCTGCTCCGCCCCCTGCAAGACGTCGAGCTCCATCCCTTCGACATCGATCGTCAGCAGGCCCATGGCGATGTCCGGGACGTTGTCCAGCTTGTAGACCGGGACCAGGTCTCCGGGCACATCCTGCACCGCCTCGATCTCGAAGGCGCCGAAGTTGTTGGGCATGTCCGGCCGGAGCATGGGGATGGTGACCAGCCCCGGCTTGTTGCCCAAAGCCGCCCAGTAGGTCCGGACGTTGAGCAGGCCGTTCAGGACGACGTTGGCGGCGAGGAGCTGGGACATCCAGCGCTGGGGCTCGAAGGCCACCACCTCCCAGGCATGGCGGGCGAGCGGGACGACCAAGCTTCCCATGTTGGCGCCGGCCACCACGACCCGGGTCTCGTTGGTGATCATAGAAAGCAGCACGTCGAGCTCGGCTTCCGAGTATTCCCCGTACTCCTGCAGGGCCCGGCCGACATAGGCATCGGTGGGCGGGACCAGGAAGCGGCCGTAGCGGCACCCTTCAACGAGGGTGAAGGGATTGGGGTCGGTGCCGTTAGCGGTCATATAGACCCGCCCTGCCACGGCTCCAGCGGGTCCGGATCGTCCTTCTCACCGATGACATCCCGGATCGCAGCGTCCTCCCCGATTAGTCGGTCTGCGATCCGCTCTGCGACATCTCCCCACCTTTCGGTCAGGCCCGGCCTCTCTTTGGCACAGTTCAAGGCGGCGCGGATAGCGTTGATGTGAACGAGTCGCGGCTTTACGTCCCGCTCAATCTCCGCAAGTCGTTCCTCTGCCCGCTCATACAACTCCGCCACGGTGAGTTCGCGGGTGGGCTTCGTCATGGTAGCCCCTCCACGGTGGAGCCCGGGGCCGCGTGGAGATAGAACCTCCGGGTTCCAGGTTCACCGTTGCTTTCCGTAGCAATGCAACGCACCTCACGCCTCCCTTCGTCGTCCACCGCGAAGGTCTCCCAGAACGCGGGGTAGTCTGGCTCACCAGCAACCTGAACCGCGTAGGTTCCGGAACCTGTGACTATCGCATCGAAGGATTCCGGGCTGATGTGGATGCCAGACGGAAGGATGGGGTGGCTCTTGTTAGACGGTAGGGCGTTCATGCGGTCCTCGCCGGGAGTGGGTGTCTGCGGTCAATGTCAGGCTGGTGCCGTTCCTGTCTCCGATCGGGTGGGTCGAATACCTCCCCACACCGGGGGCAGGAAATCGCGTAAGTCGTTAAGTGTTCACACCGTGGGCACCTTCTCCGCCGGAACAGGATGAACGTCACCCCGCCCACTTCAGTGCTCTGTTCCGGAGGCAACGGGTCGATGAACTCCCGGGCTGCGGCAAACCAGTGAGCCACGGCAAGCGGGGTGATGTGCGGCCCGTCCGGCCTCCGGAGCCGGGTGTGCCAGCCCCCGCGGTAGATCCGGACCCCCTGATTGCGGATCGCATTCTCGACCGCTCGCCTCCCGTAACCGGAGGCGAAGGCGATTTGCAGAGCGGACCAGCCGTACTCAGCGTACAGGGTCGCGGCGATGAAGGCTTGCCGGGGGGTGAGGACGGTGCGGCCGATCATCGGGTGGCTTGGAGCCGGTCGGTCAGGTCCGGATCGGTGAACAGCGCGTCCTCTTTGGCGAGACAGAGCGTTTCCTGCTGGCCCGATGCTGTCAGCGTCGTAGCGTGGTTGACCGCCGTCTGCACCGCCTGGAACTCAGTCGCACAGGAGAGCAGGGAGTGAGTCAGGCCGGCCGTGAACACGTCCCCGGCCCCGCAGACCGTGGGGTGCGCGGAGAGGAGGACGGTGGGGTAGGCGGCGCCGGCGTTGCCCCGGTGATCGCAGTACTGGGCCCCTTCCGCGCCGTTGGTGACCACCACCATGTGGACCTTGTACTCGAGCCGGTCCATCCAGGCCCGGGGGTCGGGGGAGATGACCGAGCGGGCTTCCCCGTAGTTGGCCTTGAGGACCACGTTCTTGCGCCAGCAGTCCCGCCAGCCGAGGAAGGCGCGGTGCAGGTCCGGCTTCACATCGAGGATCACCAGCACATCGTCCGGCATGGTGGTCAGGAGGGCCGGGACGATTTCGCCGGGATGCAGGGAGCCCTTGCCGTAGTCCACGAACACGAAGGCATCGAAGACCGAGGGGAGTCCGTCCAGCAGCTTCAGGGGTGGAATCACCCGGGGCTGGCAGTCATCGTCTTTTCGGTAGAGCAGGCTGCCGTCGAGCCGAACCCGCTCTTTACGGGTGATTGGGGTGCCAAGGGTGAAGTCCCGGAACCCGCGATAGTCCACCCCGACCCCAGCGAGCATTTCCGCTAACCGCTGGTTGTCTGTAGGGCCCCTGGTGGTGACATCGAAGAACGTCACCTCGTTCCCCAGGGCGGCGAGGTTCGCCGCGACATTGAGCGCCCCACCCGGCTGCACCTTCGACCCCTCGTACTGCACCACCAGGGTGTCCGGGTCCTCCGGGTTCGGCCGCACGCTCCGGAGGTCGGTCCACACATCCAACATCGGGTCACCCAGTACCGCGATGCGCTTCATCGTCCCTCCCTGAAAGTGAAAACGGCCCCACTATCCCTTTCGGGACAGCTCGGGACCGTCAGAGGGTCGCGGTGAGCGGTACGAACGTGGAGACTACACGGCGCTAGTCGTCTGAGATGACGCAGTTCTCCCAGTCAAGGTCCGCAACGTGGTCAGCCCCAAATGTCTCCGTCACCATGCGCTTGGCAAATTCCAGAGGGGTCTCGTTGTACGGGTGGTCAAACTGAAAGTCCGAGCGGACTTCCCCGATCTGCACCACATGACCGCAGCACCCGGTGTCGCAGCCGTAGCTAGCGTGATAGACGATCACCTTTTGGCCCATGGGACACCCCCGACCGCAGCAAGGGAGAAGCCGAGAAAGCCACGACGGTTCATCGTGGCCTCTGTCGCATCGGCTTGGCCAACCTGTTCTCCATTACGAACCCCTTAGGACCGCGAGTCTCAAAGTCCAGAATCAGGTTGTCGCCGCTCATACTGATTCCCGCCTTGGTCAGCTTCGCCTTCTGGGGTAGCCCAGCGACGCCAACGCTGCGAAGCCACTCAGCAACGATCTTGGCGTCCGCAACAACATGGTATGTCATGTTCCCCTCACCACCGGGAAAACGGGGGGCGGATCAGGCTGGTTACGCCACAGGTATTCGCCCGGGTCGCGTCCTGCTATTTCCACCAGGGTATCGTGGAGTTTCGCAAGCTCAACGTGGTCGTCTGCCACTTCCGCGTCCATGATTAGGCCGAAGCGTCTCGAAGAACTCGTCCGTCAACCTCGGCCGCAGCGCCGCCTCGCGTTCCCTGTGGGCCTCGTCCCCTGCGATTTCCTCTGGCGTCTTCATGGTGCCCTCGCTATCGGAAGGTCACTCATGGCCGACACCTCCCTGTAGGTCAGCGGATTCGGAAGCGGCAAAGCGGTGCAGCGGTTGTGAAAGACCCGCTGCGGCTCGGCGATCATGTCCGCAGAGTTGAGCCAGTATCGCTCTCCGAGATTCATCATCTCACCGCACACCATGCAGCGCCCGAACCCTTTGAACCATTCCGCCGTTTCCTTATCCCACACCGGAGCGATCCGGTTAGCCGGTAGCTGTCCGCTGCTCAGTTCATCCATCATCCCCTCGCTACCGGAAGGTCCCTCTTATCCAAATGCGTCCCGCATTTACAGGTGAAGCTCTCACCGTGGACCGATGTGGGCGGTGCGGGTTTGCCTTCTGGGTGAATCCGCACCGCCACCCCTCGCCCCGATCCGGAGGCCCCCCGTACATGCCCGCACAGGGGGCACCGCCACGGCTCGTTCGCCATGAAAACATACCAAACAGTTGAGCCGGCCGCCTCCCTGGCCTCTCGGTCTGAGGTCCAGGGACGGGCTCCCGGGGGAACGGAGTCAAGGCGAAAGGACGGACCGGAGGCGGTCACCGGGGCCTCAGTGGGCCGTTTCGCCTGCACCAGCCCAATACGGCGTTCATCTTGGCAATGGACCCAGGTGGTCCGTATTCCCTACCGCCCCTTCGCAACATTTCCTCAATTACCGCCTGCGTTATCACCGTACAAAGCCCTAAACCGGGTTTGGGAATCGTCGGTACTTTGTGCGCCCACATAGATGCCCAACGGTAGATCTCCCGCGTTGGCACCTTGCGCCCGAGCAGGGGTGGAACGCAGTACCCCAGATCGCGCAGTTGCATTCTTTCTTGGGAGGACTGCGCTTCAAAGAAGTTCGCCGTCGCCATGGCTAAAAAGCACTCAACCGCCGTCGGCTGAATGAGGCGCTGTAGCGTCCATAGCATGGATACGCGATCACTCTTATAAATCCCCGACGCCAAGTGATCACAGAAAGCCGCACACCTATCTATGCACTCGCCAATCCTATGGCCATCTTTTCTCGTCAGCGCCTCTCGCCCGAAAGACGGACAGCCGGGAATGGGTGGGAGTCCATCGGGTATCTCTATCGGCAGCGGGTCGGTCTCGTATGATGCAGGATCGGCTATTGCTTTTGGGTCGCGTCCGCGCTGCATGTTCAAACCCACCATTACCTGCCAGCGGGACTTCGGCCAATTTCCCGGGCCGAACAATGCCCCAATCTCCGACTGAATAGATGTAGCGATGCCGCAGAAATCCAGATTAAGAAAGCACTGTTTCGCGCCCCAGAAGCCATCGGCCTCTAGCCGTTTGGCTGACTCCGATACGAGCAACCCGATGGCGTTTATTTTCTTGTAAGATCGTTTGTGAACCGCGACCACGGCGGGCGACTTGTCTAGTATCCACAACCGTTCAGGCGTTACCCCATTGTCGAGGGCAAGCCGAATCTCCTGATCGGTAGGACCCGGCAAGATCAGCACGTTGGCGCAGCCAACGTCACCTATGATGTTGCGGTGGAAGGCCGACCAAATGAGTTCCCGATACGTTGCCTTCGCCGCAGCCTTGTAGCCAGAACGGGGTTGAATCGAGGACTTCATTCGATGGCCGCCAGTCGGGCCAACACTTCATGAATGGCCTTGCACCGGGAGCAAACCTTTTCGTGGTCAACCCACCACTGATCTACCTCGTTCACTCGTTCAAGCCTGGTCCCCCTACATCCACACTTCGGCAGCAGGAAAGGCGCGACTAGTTTCAGCACATCGGCCGCAGTCAGACACCGGTGTCCGTGCCCGAAGGGAAAAGTGGTCCCGCACGTGCTGCAAATAATCTCCGTCGCCCCCATATCCACCCTCACTATCACAGGTTCGTTCATTTTCCCCCCTTGACGATCAGCCGCTTCCCGTTCGGCAATACCGGTCCCTCCCCGAACGCTTCCACCACCGCTTGTCTCACCCCCGGGCAGCCTTCCCAGGGGTAGTCATCGAACAGGATCATCCCCCCAGCCACCATCAGCGGCGGCATCAGATCGCAGATCGCCTTCGTCGGTGGGTAGACATCCACGTCGGCATGCACGAACGCCACCGGTCCCATCTCCACCAGCGTCTCCGGGAAGGTGCCGACGCAGATCACCGCGTTCGGCATCAGCCCCCGAATCCGATCGAGCTCCCCCGCGTTCTCCGCATACCGACCCTGGGGATGGACGGTCAGGTCGTCCCTTTCCGGGTCCACCGCGGTATGTCCCGCGAAGGTGTCATAGAGGTACAGTTTCCGGCCCTGTTTCTCCGCCATCTGGTAGAGCCAGTAGGCGGAACCCCCTTTGTAGACCCCGAGTTCCACGAAGTTCCCCGGAGGGGTAGCGCCGGCCAGCGCCACCAGCCAGGCAAGATCCGCCCCGTCGATCAGGGACTCCGGGGCCTGTGGATCGCTCACCCTTTCACCTCTTCCCCCTGGACGTAGACCGTCGGCCAGCAGCGGCACTCCAGGTTCCGGGCGCTGATCCACTTCGGGCACCCGGGCTGGTGCCGTAACTCCAGGTGGTGCAGGTCCGTCACCGGGAGCACTCCCGAGAGCAGCAGCGCCTGGATCCGGGCGATGTCGTTCCGCTGGCACAGGGGGGTCACCCGGGACCTTGTGTGCAAGCGCAGCCATGCCGCTGTGGTCGGGCTCAACGATCACCATCCCCTGCGTCCGCTGCGGTCGCACTGGGTTCGCGTCGAATCCCAGTTCCCGCCAGTAGCCGAAACAGTTTGTGACCACCGCTGGTAGACGGGACGTGCTCACCGCACTGGGAACAGCGGCCGAATAGGTCGATCCAGGGCGCCGTCATGAGTACCACCACCGGAGCAGCCAGGACGGCGCCCAGCGGTGCGCCCAGGTCGGCAAGGTGGACGTCATGGGATCGCGAATCCCCTGGGGGTCCACCTGGGTGCCGCGGTGTTGAATCGGGCGTATCTTGCGGAGTTCGGGCGTATTTCGACGTGGTTGGGACGGGGTGCCGCGCTATGGGCGTTGCCCAAAGTCGTTACCCCCAGCCAACTTAAAATCCCTTGGGCCTCGGCCCTTGCGGGTTCGATCCCCGCCCCCAGCATGCCACGTTTCACGTGAAACGACAACAGGTTAGGCACGTCGCCATCCCCTCGCCCCGCTCACTTGCCGCTTTCCTGAACGACCTACCTGGGGGTGTACCTGGGGGATGGCGAGCAGCTTGGCCATCGCTGCGGCGTCATCCTGGCGCAACCGCCGGCGGGCATACTTCTCGGTCTGAGCGATCGAAGAATGCCCCAGCGTGTGCATGATGCTCACCAAGGGCCGACCGGCGTCGGTCAGCCACTGGGCGGCGCAGTGCCGGAGGTCGTGCAGGCGGATCTGGGGGATGCGGGCCCGCCCCAGGGCCTCGTACCACCGGACCCGGAGCGACCAGGTGGAGATGGGGCAGGGCACCGCCGCGGTGACCCACCCCCAGAGCTCCGGCGCGACAGGCAGGGTTCGCGGGGCGGCGTCGGACTTGGTGCCCGGCACCCGGATCGTATGGTTGCCCAGGTGCGCCGGCGTCAGCCGCTCGTACTCGCCGAGGCGGATCCCGGTCATGGCCAGGAGGAGGATCGGCCCTTGCAGCGGGCGCTCCAGCGCCTTTAGGGCCTTCCGGAACTCGGCCGGCGAGAGCTCGGGGACCCGCTCGACTTCTTTCCTGGCGGGGAAGCCTGCCATCACCTGCACCCGCAGCGGGTGACTCTCGTGGCCGAGGATCAGGGTCAGCACCCGGGAGACGGCGCGGCGCATCTGGTTCCAGGAGGCGGGGGAGCGGCCCCAGGCCGCCTCGAGCGCGACCCAGTCCACCCGGGTCAGGTCCGCCACGCTGGCGCCGGAGGAGAGCGCCCCAGAGGCTTGCAGGGCCCGCCAGCTCTTCCGGTAGGTCTCCACGGTGGCCGGGCTCCGGGTGATGGCGTCAAGGATGCCATCCACCGTCTTCCAGAGCGGCCGCGCGCCATAGACATCCGCCACCAGCCGCGGCAGGTCGTTCCGCCGGTCGCTGTCGAGCAGCTCCAGGATGGTGATCTTCCGGTCCTTCAACGCCCGGAGCAGGTCGAGCCGGGCCTGGTCCCGCAGCTTCCGGATCAGAGCGACCCGCTGCCAGTGTGCCCGGAGGGTGCGGGCACCGGACTTCATCCGGAGCCGGCCCACGCCAGCTATGGTTTCGTCGAACCGGTAGGAGCCGCGGTCCCCGAAGGTGCGGTCCGGGGTCACGACGCGCGTTCCTTGCGCTGTTGGTTGATCCAGTCTTTCACGTCGGCCTCATAGAAGAACACCCGGCGGGCGATGACAACCCGCGGGTAAACATGCTCCAGGACGTAGCGTTCGGAAATCCCCTGGGGCATCAGCTCGGCCACGACCGCCTTGGCCGTGAGCAGCCGGCCCCGGTCAGGGGGCGGGTTCAGCGCGTCGGCGTGGAGTTCGAGCCGTCGCGCCTTCATGACACCATGGCCTCGACCACGATGCTCGCGCCTTCTTTGCCCGGATCGGCCCAGCGCTTCCGGGAGATCGAGTCCACGATCCGGCTGTCGTCGTCGAAGATGATCCCCTTCATCGAGTCTTCGGTGCTCCGGGCCAGCTTGCCGGCGTCCGGTTTGGTGAACGGATAGGGCGGCGCGCTCGGCTTGAGGCCCTTTTTGCCCCAGTGGCCCGCCGGCCGGATCAAGTAGAAGGTGATCTCGCATCGCAGCGGGAGGCCGACGAAAGGCGGCTCGATCCGCTCCCCGATCGCCTCGGCCGCGGCATCCCGCACGTTGGCATCCCAGGAGCGGAGCGCCCGCTGGTTGGCGCTGCTCCCGCTCGGCACATGGCGCGCCTTGCCGCCGATCAGCATGGCCCGCCCGCTTCCCTTGGGCGCCGGGCAGCCCCGGACCTGGAAGGCGACGATCCGCCGGCCGATGTCCGCCGGCCGGGTGAGCTCGAGCAGGGCGGCGGCGTGGCTCACCGCAGCTCCTTGGGGGACAACCGACCCGAGGTGTAGTCCGACAACTTGGGAAGCGGGTTAGCCACGGTGCCTCCGGCGATAGCTTCCCGTCTTGACGTTGTGGCGAACGATCCAGTCGTCGCCGTGCTTCGGGCAATAACCCAGCATGTCCATCTTCAACCAAAACGATTCGGAGCAGCCGCAGCGATATTCCTCTATCCACGGCTCAACCTTCTCCGCAACCTTCTCACGTCGGGTGCTCACGGGTGAGGCTCCGAAACAGCGGGCGAGGCGGGCTCGAACT